>OBLU010000233.1_pt1 | contig 54394 bp, 34 predicted proteins | sample 1518681 | NCBI WGS metagenome assembly OBLU01 (sample SAMEA3539304, study PRJEB22396) | soil metagenome | biome: tundra; feature: field; material: soil | place: USA | collected 2010-05 | depth 0.15 m | reverse complement strand
CGAAATCGACCTCGTTGATAGGTTCGTCGTTGTCCTGCATGAACTTGTAGCTCTTCGTCGATCCCTCGTGGTCGTTGAAAGTGACACACGGGCTGATCACATCGAGCATGACCGTTCCCTTGTGCGCAATGGCCGCCTTCAACATGGAAAGCAGTTGCTTCTTGTCGCCGGAGAAGGAACGCCCAACAAACGTTGCTCCCAACTGGATAGCCAAGGCGCAGGTGTCGATGGGGGCAAGGTCGTTGACCACGCCGGTCTTGAGCGTCGATCCCAGATCGGCGGTGGCCGAGAATTGGCCCTTAGTGAGCCCATAGACCCCGTTGTCCTCGATGATGTAAATCATCGGCAGGTTGCGCCGCATCATGTGGACAAACTGGCCCATCCCGATCGAGGCGGAATCGCCGTCGCCGGAAACGCCCAGGCTCGTCATAGTGTGGTTGGCCAGGATAGCCCCAGTGGAAACCGACGGCATGCGCCCGTGCACACTGTTGAAGCTGTGCGCGCGGCTCATGAAGTACGCCGGGCTCTTCGACGAGCAACCGATGCCGCTCATTTTCATGACCCGTTCCGGCTCGACGCCCATCTGGTACATGGCGTCGATGATGCGCTCGGAGATGGCGTTGTGGCCGCAGCCAGCACACAGCGTCGTTTTTCCGCCGCGGTATTCCAGAACCGGAAGGCCAATGTGATTCACTTTGGGTGCTGGTGAAGTTGCGGTTGCCATTTAGAGGCCCTCCTTGGTCGCGAACTCTTCAGTAATGGTCTGGGCGTCTAACGGCAATCCGTTGTAGTGCAGAATGCTGCGCAGCTTGACCACCTGATCGGCTGGGAGATCCAGCTTGAGCAGGCTTGCCAACTGCGCGTCGCGGTCCTGTTCCACCACGTAAACGCGATCATGCGAAGCCACAAAGTCGTGAATCTCATGCGCGAATGGGTACGCCCGGATGCGCATGTAGTCCACGCTTTGCCCATATTGCTTCTTGATTTGATCCAGGCTCTCGCGCAGCGCAAAGTCGGTGCTGCCGTAAGCCAGGACGGCAATCTTCGAAGTGCCATCCTTCACAGTGACCGGCCCCGGAACCAGCTTACGCGCATTCTCAAACTTGCGTGACAGCCGCTCCATGACCTCGACATACTCGTCGGGCTTCTCGGTGTAGGCCGCCGCATCGTTATGCCCGGAGCCGCGCGTGAAGTAGGCGGCCTTGGGGTGCCGCGTTCCCGGCAGCGTGCGCCAGCCGATTGCATCCCCGTCTACATCGCGGTAGCGCGCAAACCCCCCAAGGCGGTTCAGATCTTCGGCCGTCAACACCTTGCCGCGGTCCAGCGGGGTCTTGGGATACTCGAAAACATCCGACATCCAGTTGTTCATGCCAAGGTCGAGATCGCTGAGCACAAACACAGGTGTCTGCAGCCTCTCAGCCAAATCGAACGCAGCATACGCCAGCTCAAAGCACTCCTTCACCGAGCCCGGCAAAAGAACGATGTGCTTGGTATCGCCGTGGGAAAGAAAGGCCACGCTGAGCAGGTCAGCCTGTGAGGTGCGCGTGGGCATTCCTGTCGACGGCCCGGTCCGTTGCACGTCAAAGATCACGCCTGGAATCTCAGCGTAGTATCCGAGGCCGGCAAACTCGGCCATGAGCGAAATTCCCGGCCCTGACGTTGCCGTCATTGACCGCGCTCCCGCCCAGCCGGCGCCCAGCACCATGCCGATCGCCGCCAACTCATCCTCGGCCTGCACTACAGCAAACGTGGCTTTGCCTTCCGGCGTGACACGGAACTTCTTGAGCATGTCCGTTGTTGCTTCCACCACAGAGGTCGAAGGCGTAATCGGGTACCAGGCCACCACCGTGACTCCGGCAAACACGGCACCCATTCCCGCCGCCGCGTTGCCGTCGATGATGATCTTGCCTGTTGTCTGATTCGACCGCTCAATGAAGTAAGGGTCCTGCTTGGGCAGATTCTCCGCCGCATAATCGAACCCGGCTTTGACCGCGCCAAAGTTCAGCTCGAAGACCTTGACTTTCTTGGCAAACTGCTTGCGCAGCCCGTGCTCCACCACCGCCAGATCGATCTGGAGCAACTGCGCGACCGCACCCACGTACACCATGTTCCGGACCAACTTGCGCAGCTTGGCCTCAGGGCAAATGGCGGCCGTAATCTTGTCGAGCGGAACCGGGTAGAAGACAACATCTTCGCGATACTGCTTCAGGTTCAGCTTTTCCTCGTAGATCGCCACGCCACCAGAAGGCAGGGCGAGCGCGTCCTCGCGCGCCGTGTCAGGGTTGAGCGCCACAAGTACTTCAGCGTCACGCTTGCGCGCCACGTAGCCATCTTTGCTTGCGCGAATGGTGTACCAGGTGGGAAGTCCGGCAATATTCGACGGGAACAGGTTTTTCCCACTGACGGGAACACCCATGCCGAAGATGCTTTTCAGCAGTACGCTATTGGCGGATTGCGAGCCGGACCCGTTCACCGTTGCTACGTTAATGCTGAAGTCGTTGATTACGCGCTCGCGCACGCTGGTTGTGCCCTCTAGTTGACCGAGGGCCAAGTCGCCTGTCGCCATTTGGCGGAATTCCCTTCCACAAAAAATCTGGAAAGATGAAGCCTTTCCGAGCGTCTTAAGGATGACTCAATCTTTCGTTACCATATGTGATTATAGTCACTTTGAAATTCCTGCGTCCCAAATCTGTGCCCAACAGTAACCCCTTTGAGTCCCACTAAATGGAACACCCTGGGCCGGTTCAATTCGGGGAAAATGGGGGCTTATAGGCACCAGTATGGCTGCGAGCAACCCGGATTCCTTCGAAATCGTGAGCGATCCAGCAGGAATTCCCTAACCGGGGGCATGCAGGCCGACGTCTCGAAGCCGGGAAACACCACGTTTCCATAGGGTTTCCGGCCCGCTTCCTCGCAACTTGAGCCGTAATCAATTTCTGGCTGTCCCGTTACATTACGGATGGGCTATATTGGCTTACGCCCCGAACCGGTACCCCGGCCGCGAGGGGTTGGGAGGGTCAAATGAAAAGCTCCGACACGATTGGATTGGTGCTAAAGAGCAAGGGCCATAACAGAATCCTTTCCATTGCTCCCGAGCAGTCGGTCTACGAAGCCATTGAGAAGATGGCCAAGTACAACATCGGCGCCCTGCTGGTGCTATCCAACGACCGCTTGGTCGGCATTCTATCCGAGCGCGACTACGCCCGCAAGGGAGTCCTGATGGGCCACCCCTCCAAAGAGACCCAGGTTCACCAGATCATGACCAGCCAGGTTGTTTTTGTGAGCCCGCAGCGCACTGTGGATGAGTGCATGTCGATCATGACGCAGCACGATTTTCGTCATCTCCCCGTTTTGCAGGGCGACACAGTGGTTGGAGTCATCTCCGTTGGCGACCTGGTGAAATGGGTGATTTCAGGCCAGCAGCAAACCATCGAAGCCCTGGAGGGCTACATCACCGGGGGCTATCCGGGGTAGGCTCCGAGCTCCGTGTTGAATATCCGATTTGCATCGTACGGCTGAAGGACGGCTATTCTCTGCTCCATGCCACCGACGGCCGCGATTCCACCTTCTTTGTGGTGATCACGAGCTTGGCCGGAGTCAGCTCAGGTCCATCCCATCCCGATTTCACCGCTTCAATGTGGATCTCGCCGGGGCGCTTGCTCGACTGCACAATGACCTGGGCCAGACCGCTGAAGAGCGAACGCTTGGGCTCCTTGTCGCCTTCCTGGCAATTAGGATCGCCGTTGCCGACGCCGATGAGCTTGCCTTCGCCCGAGATGTTGAACCCAATCAGGTTGCCAGCGGTGGCGACGGAGCGGCCATCCTTGTCCAGCGCCTCGACCTTCAGGAGAGCAACATCCTCTCCGTCCGCATCGATCTCCATCCTGTCTGCAGTCAACCGGATGGAGACGGCCGGGCCGGTCGTCTCCCGCTTCTCTGTAAGCACTACCTTGCCGTCTTTGCTCCCGCGCGCCTCGATGGCTCCCGGCAGGTACTTCACCTTCCACTGCACATGGCCAAGGTGGGGAACCTTCTGGCTTCCCTGGCTCTGCCCGTTCACGAACAATTCCACCTCGTCGAGGTTTGAGTACACCCAGACTGGGATTTCCTCGCCTTCCCTGCCCTCGAAGTTCCAGTGAGGGAACAAGTGCAGCGCAGGCTCCTTGCCCCACCATGCCTTGTAGTAGTAGAAGGTGTCCTTCGGGAACCCGCACATATCCACGATTCCGAACTGCGAATTGATCGACGGCCATCCATAAGGGGTTGGCTCGCCACGATAATCAAACCCCGTCCACGCGAATCCGCCGGCTTCCCATTCCCGTGTCCCATAGAACTTCCACCACTCTTCGGCGGTCTCGCCCCACCGCACCACGGAGTCGTAGGCGTTGACTGTGTTGCGCAAGGGGTCGGTTGCATAGACACCGCGTGTGGAGATGGCACTGGAGGTCTCCGATCCATAGATGGGCCGCGTCGGATGTTCCTGGTGATACTTGTCAGGAAGGCTCAGGCCGTAGTTGAAGCCGATGATGTCGAATGAGTCGGAGACGCCCTTCTCGTTGTCACCGTTGACCGCAGCAGAAACAACACGTGTGGGGTCCAGTTCGTGTACGCGCCGAACCATCGTTGCGCCGATCTTCGCGCCCTCTTCGGCCATCTCGTTTTGTAACTGCCACTCTTCGTTGCCGATCGACCACAAGATAATCGATGGCGAGTTGCGATAGCGCTTGACCATTGCTTCAAGCTGCGCCATGCCCTCGGGGCTTGAGCTCATCTGCCGCGTCTCGCACATCATCATCATGCCCATGCGATCGCAGGCTTCCACCCACTCTGGCGTGGGCATGTTGTGCGAGGTGCGCACGGCGTTTCCGCCCATCTCCCTGAGCACGCCGAGCCGGAACCACTGCAGGCGGTCTGGCACGGCCGCACCAACTCCCGCGTGGTCCTGATGGTTGCAGGTGCCCTGAATCTTCACCGACTTGCCATTCAGGAAGAAGCCTTTGTCCGCAGTGAACTCCGCAGTGCGGACGCCGAAGTTGACGCGCTCGGCGTCTCTCGGCTTGCCACCTGCTTCCACCGTTACGATCGCTGAATAGAGGGTTGGCGCTTCCACCGACCATAGCGACGGATTGGCCAGCTTCGCGGCCGCAGTGAACGAAGCCGAACCGTCCACGGCAATTGATTGCGTCGCGGATTCGGCGGTCGCCACCGTCTTGCCAGCGCCGTCGAGGATCTGCCAGCTTACCTTGGCGGTTTCCGCCTGCTTTCCCTCGTTCTGAACAATGGTCGCCAGGGTCAGGGTGGCGCCTACACTGGAAGCCGCTTTGGTTGCGCTCGTGGTCAACGCAGAGCGCACTGTGCTTTCCCAGTGGCCAAAGTGGAGTGCATCCGTTTTGGTGAGCCAGACGTGGCGATAGATGCCGGCGCCCTCGTAAAACCATCCGTCGCCAAAGCTAGCATCCACGCGCGCGACGATGCAGTTCTTCGCACCGTAGCTCAAAAAGTCGGTGACGTCGAATCGGAATGGTGCATAACCGTTATCGTTGCGCCCGATGAAGCAGCCGTTCACAAAGATGAGCACACTGCCAAAGGCTCCGTCGAACTCGAAAGTGATTCTCCGCCCCAGGTCGCTGGCCGGAATGTCGAACTCACGCCGATACCAGCCCACGCTGGTCTCCGGGTAACGACGCCCAATGGGTTTGAACCCGTGGGAATTTTGCGCCTCATCGTGCACAAACGGTAGCTCGACGGCCCAGTCGTGCGGCAGATTCAGCGGCCTCCACTTCGAATCGTCAAATTTGGCCTTGGCGAATGCGAAGTCGCCTGTCTTGGCAAAGTCTCCCTGGCCGCTTCCGAATCCGAGGTCACGAGCTGGATCAGTGCCGTGACCGAATTGGAACTTCCAGCCAAAATCGAAGAGGAGCTGCTCGCGCGGCGCAACGGCAGCAATGGCCTCGGCAGAAGCGCCCAGCGGATTCCCTGCCAGTAACGCGGCTGTGCGCGCCCAGGCCGAGCGAGCCAAAAGAGATGAAGCCGAAAGTGCCATTCCGGAAGCGAGCAGGTTGCGACGAGAGATGTCAGACATGGAAGTCCTCTTGCTGTTGAAGTCTTGCCACAAACGAAGCCACACCTCGAGTAGCAAGCAAGCCCGAACTATACATCAACCAGCGTTTTCAAGTAAACGATTTCATTTCTAACATAGGTGGTCGGATTCCCCATCCGGTACGACTGCCTCAACCTCAGGGGTCCATCCCTCAACTATGTTAGATTCAAGTAGACGGGCGACCCTGCGGAGAGATGGCCGAGCGGTTTAAGGCGCACGCTTGGAAAGCGTGTGTACTTTAACGAGTACCGTGGGTTCGAATCCCACTCTCTCCGCCATTAGATAATAAAGAACTTACAAGACAAACTAGATTCTGGCGGGCAACTACTGCATCTTTTGCGCCGTCATAAACAAAACCACTTAGCGCAACCACCGTCGACCACGACGACATCGCACGCGCATAGTGGTGTCCGCACTCCGGCTCGTCCCATGGATTCCGCTTTTCCCCCTCGTAGCGGGCGCGGATGTTTGTAACGCACTCTACGCCTTCTTCCACCATGCCCCAGTTCATCATCAATACGGCCACAAGGTATTCCTGCCCCGTCCACGACTCGGCGTAGTAGGGAAACGGAATCTGCGGCCGTTCGGCTTTGCCATAATCGCAGACTACGACTGCCGCTTCATCGTTCAGTGCGTAGGTGCGCTGCACCGAATCGTAGTGAAGCAGCGAGGGCTTGTAGTTGTACTGATAGATGGATCGCAGCGTTTTGCGAATGTTCTCCGTCGAAACCAGCGGTCCCATCCCGCCGACTTCTCCCAGGTATTGGCCGATCAACTGGTCCGCGAGACAACCGCCGCCCACCTGGTAGTCCGGTGGTTCGGGGTTCTCGGTGCCCATGCCCCCTTAAAGGCTCGGCGCAATCTCATTTTTTTTGACCCCTTTGATCTTTTGAATATAAAACTCGCCATTGAAGAGATTGGCGTCAATCCATCGGCTGCCTTTTTCAAAGAGCCTCTGGTATTCCTGCGCCGACACGTTGTCGCCGGCCGCGGTTGCCATTTCGCCGGCCGCCTGTAGAGCGCCAAGGTAGTAGATGCTGCACAACGGGTTTGGCCCATAGAACTCGACGTCGTAGGTGTTATGTTGAACGCCTTCGAGCACGCCGCTGCGGCCGGCATCCCATCCGCCGGGCACCCACGCAAATTCGATAGCCTTCTTCACTCGTGGCCACAGATTGCGAAGCCACTGATCGTCGCCGGAGAGCTTCCAATCGAGCCGGTCATGTATGATCTGCCCCATCTGGCCGTCGGCAGCGGCGAAACCCAATCGCGCGTTGCCATCCGGCAGCAGTTGTCGAAAATGCATGGTGCCGGCATCGTCCATCGAATACCCGAAGGCGCTCTTGCGTAACGACCGCGCAAACGTGGGAAAGAGAAATGAACTTGCGGTCTCGTAGTTCCACACATGCGTACAGTTGCCAAATTAGCAGCCCCGCGTATCGTCGCTGCCCTCGAACCCGTGGAACTCGCCATCCGCGGTGCGAAAGCAGGTGGTCGTCGCCAGGGTCGACAGATTTGCGCTTGCTGCATCCTTCACAGCACCCGGCAAAGTGCTCTTGCGAAACGCGGTCTCGAATGCGCGCGTGCGCGCCTCGAGACTTTCAAGGTTCTTCGCCGCATACGTGACGGCATCCCAGGCATCTTTGAAGCGCACGGTGTAAAAATTGCCGATGATCGTCTTCTCATCGCCGGGCGGTGCATCCCACCCGCACCATTCCGGCGTGCGATTGGGGAAATGCCAGCCCAATAGAAACGGGAACTCTTCAGAGTGCCCCGGAAGGATCGTCTTCTGAAGGCAGAGCGCACCCACGACGCTTTGCGAATCCGGCAGGTCGCCAAGATCCCCTGCTTTGGAGAACCGATCCCAGAAGAGGAGCGGCGAATTCCACCAACGCCCCTTGGGCCACCCGACCCACCGCGACACCTTCCCGGTTGCTCCCGTCAGGCAGGCCAACGCAAAACCTCCCTTCATCGGGTCCGCCGGCGCCAGTCCGGCGTTGGTCATGACCAACCCGGCAATGCGATCCCCGTCGACGAAGGCGTTCGTGCGCTGGTCGGCCTTGCGATCCGGCGCTCCGGTCGCGTGATCCTGCGAAACGATTGGATTCTCAATGGAGAAGGCGATGCTCACCTGCAGCGGCAATATTCCAGAGTTGCTCACCCGGTAGCGCAGGATCGCCACAGGCAAACCCGAGTCGTCCGGTTCATGCGGGATAAAAGGCGAGAAGGCATCGAGTTCAACCTTCGCCGGAAGCGTGCGATCTTCAAAGTCGATATGCGCCAGAGGATATGAGCCGGTGAACACTGCGCCTTCAAGTCTGCTTAGGCCGGGAACGTTGTCCGATCCAAGGCCGTCTTGCCCCGCGAAGGGCGGGAGCAGGCGCGCCTCAAGAACGCGCGCCACCGGCTCCGCACCACCGGCCCATACCCAACATGGACGGAAAGGCGTATCTCGGGCGAAACCCCTGATTAGGACGGTTAAAAATCTCCCAGTCCCATAGCTGACCTCGCCTTCCGAGACCGATGCTTCCAGCGGCAACGCCACCCAGCGGAAACGAAATCATCTCGAGCTGGCGTCCGCGAAACTGCCGCGGGTACTCGATACTCTCGGGGATCGATCGCTGCGTATGCTTCCGTAACTTGCCTTCCGGCTTTGCCGCTGCGGGGATTGATAGAGCAACCTGGGCCGCTCCTATCGTCCCTGCAGCCTGCTTGAAGAATTCCCTTAGATTTATGCCTGGCGTTCGCATCATCTATCTCCGTTCAGAGTTCCTGAAGGTGTTTCTTCGTGAAGTTCCAACCCGGATGCGCGCGATTCATGTTAGCCCGCAGGACGAGTGGATTGGCCGCTACCTCGGAAAGACGAAAGCTTTTTCCGGGATTGTTGCTCTTGGTTCTTGCCGGGAGCGACTTGCGGGTGCGACCGGCTGGACAACGATGCGCTGGCTTGCGGAGCGCTCGCGGGCTTCATCCTGGGTATGCCGTGCTGATGACAATCGGTGCATTTGACCCAGTGAATATTGTGCTTGCTGGCCGGATTGGCATAGGTCGTATCCATCGTCTCTACGTCAATTCCGCAATGAGACATCTGGGGATGACAGGTCTTGCACGATGCACTGGTGTTCTGGCTATGCCCAAAGTGGCAGGAGAGGCAGCTCAGGCCCTCATGTACGCCCATCGGCGTGCGGTCGTCGCCCGAAGCCACCTGCGGTCCCCAATGATGTTCCGCTGCCGGCGTACCAGTGTCGGGCGTTCGCGGCGCATGGCACTCGTAACAGATTGCCTGCCGTGCGTCCTGGTTCATCCGCACCGCGCGAGAACCGTCGTACAACTGCGGAATGGGCAGCGATGCTGCGGCAAAATGCGCTCCTTCTCGCCGATCGAAGTATGCCAGCGAATTGTCGACCGCCGCACCCGCCACCGAGATGAGTTTGGCCGGCTTGGTCTGCGGCTCGTCTTTCTGATGCACCTGGTGACACGTCTGACATGGCATCGCCGGCTGATTGGCAAAGCCGGCGCGAATAATGTGCCAGGGACCTTGTGCGTTCTGCGGTTGCACCAGTTCGCGCACCGGACCGCTAAAGTGCATGCCGTGGCAGCGGAGGCAGTCGTCCATCAGGCGACGCTTGCTGTTGTGCACGGGGTCGGCAAAGATCTGGCTATAGGTAGCACTGTGCGGGCCGGCAAACCAGGCCGCATAATCCTTCTGATGGCACTTCTCGCAGTTAGGGACCATCGCAAGCACGTCCACATCTCGCAGCCGGATAGCTTCAGGCCAGTTGCCCATCAGATGCACCCGGATGTGGCGCAGTTTTGTTGACAGACTTGCCTCATGGCAATCCATGCAACCGACCTTGCGGTGGGGTGACGAGTGCACCGCTTCCACGTAGCCCGCCATTTCATGGCAGCTTGCGCAGCCCTGCCCGTGTTGCGATGTGTAGTAATACGATGCGCCCTGGAGGCCGCCCGCCGCCAGTGCGACAACCAAAGCAAGAGCGATGGCCGCAAACTTCACGTAGCGATTCATGATCTGAATCCCGTGCCCTTCCAGTCTCGGACCAGTGAAGCGGAGGCATAGTAGGCGACGGCCATGACGGTCAGCGCCGGATTGAAGCCTCCGTTGGTGACATGCACACCGGCATCGATCACAAAGACGTTGTCCACGTCGTGAAGCTGGCAGTAGCGATTGACAACCGAGCTTTGCGGATCGTTGCCCATGCGGCAGGTGCCCGCCTGATGTTGTCCGGCGGAGACGAGCGCGGGCCTCTCCGCCGACAGAGTGGTGCAGATGGCGCCGGCTTCTTTGAGCCAGGCTTCAGCGCGCCTGGCTTGCACCTCGCCGATTTCAAACGTGTGGGGGTGCACGTTGCCCGAGATGCGCACCACCGGCATCCTCCACTTATCACGCACTACCGGATCGAGTGTGACCCTGGCATCGGCCGTAGGAATCTGCTGGACCGGCCCATGAATTCCGACGGTCCGCTTGTGCCAGTCGCGCATTCCCTGCTTGTGCCCCATTCCCCATCGCGGAGTGCCCGGCGGAAGGCGGTCGATCATGTGAATTGGCAAACGAATAAACTCGTTGTCGAGCATTCCCCCGCCGCACAAGCCGGGTGTGCCGTGGTTGTAATCGGAAATAGCGATGCTGGCGCCCGGACCGACGTCGTCGTAGGTCTCAAAATCGAAGTACCCTGTAGCCCCCGCGTAGTGGTGCCCCTGCAGATTCCGGCCCACTTGGTCGTAGCGATTTCCCAGACCGTTGGGAAACAGGCGGCTTTTCGAGTTCAGCAGCAGCCGCGCAGACTCGGTGGCGCCACCGGAGACAACGACAATGTCGGAAAGCTGCTCCTGCAAGCGGCCCCTGGCGTCGAAATAGGCAACGCCCCGCGCTCGACCGCGGTCGTCGATCAGAACCTCCTTCACCGTGCACTCGGTACGCAGCTCGCAGTTCCCTGTGCTGAGGGCAACGGGTATCACCGTGTTGTGGGATCCGTTCTTGGCGTCGGTTTCGCAAACAAATCCACTGCACCACCGGCAACGCATGCAGGGGCCGCGTCCGTTATAGGGCACACTGTTGCGCGCCATGGGAATATTGAGTGGGTGCAGTCCCAGACGTTTGGCTGCCGGCGCCAGGATTTCAAATTCACGATTGGGTGGCAGCGGCGGCATAGGCAATCCGCGCCGACGCGGACCGTGAAATGGATCGTCCGAATAGTCTCCTGAAACGCCGATCTCGTACTCGGCCTTCTCGTAGAACGGCTCCAGGTCGTCGTAGGAGATGGGCCAGTCTTCGAGCGAACTCCCCGGGGGCGCCCCGTAGGTCGAGCGCATCTTGAAGTCCTGCGGCATAAACCGCCAAGCCTGCGCTCCCCAACTGAGCGTTCCGCCGCCCACGCAGGCGGCATCGTTCTGGTATTTCGTATCGCTGGGAACTACAGTATGCGGCGAGCCGTGTTCATCGACCCAAACACGCGGGTGGCCTTGATCCTCCGGTCCGAACGCGCAGCCCAGCACACTCACTGTCTGATTGCGGAGGTCGTCCTTGCGGCAATCGTAGGCGGTGTACCATTTGCCACGTTCCATAAGGACAACGTTTAATCCAGCCGTCGACAGCTCTTTGGCGACTACGCCTCCTGCCGCGCCAGCTCCGGCCACCACAGCGTTCACTCTCTTCATGACTGTGAGTCCTTTGTCAGGTCGTACTGCGCACGCCCACGCAGCGGCGGCTCGTCCAGACCCAGCATCCGCCAGCTCACGGCATCGCGATTACCACCGTGGCGTGGCGAACCGTAGTAACCCTCAAGCGTGTGGGTGCGCACCAACTCAAAGAATGAATCGGCTTCGTGCTCCAAAGTGCTAACGACCGCGAACTGCTGGTCGGGCCGCGCATCCGCAAGATCCAGGCCAAAGCGCTTGCGGCTCATCGCGTTCGCCTGCTCCAAGCCGTCCCGATAAGCATCCTGGTGGCTCCTGAAGTGGCGAACAAGCTGACGATCGATGAATGTGAGAACGCCCGCTTGCGACGCGCTGGGAAATCGATCGGCAGGAACAATCTGATCGCAGATCGCCGCGAGCGTTCTGGCGTGGCCATCGCTCAGGAATTCCCAGTTCCCTCGCCCGCCGGGTCCGCATCCGACGGCAACGGCCACGCCGCCAAGCGCACCTGCGGCAACGAACTGCCGGCGTGTCAGTCTCTCTGCCCGCTCTTCGGATTCCCTTTTCATCGACACCCCGCTGATTGAACGTTTACTTCTGCTCGCAACTACTGAACCTCGCCGACGTACACACCGAACGGCCCCAGCTGAATCTGATCAAGCGACGGCGAATCGGCCGCGTTGGGCGTCTTGAGCAGCGTCTTCAGTTTGTGCGTGCCGGCGCCCAGTGCGTCATTCGTCAGGTTCACGGTCTGCGGCTGGGCCGTGAAATTCACGCTGACGACAACCGCAGGCGCGCCAACGGCCTGACGCATCCAACTCAGCACTTTTGTGTTTTCGGTATCGAGCATGATATTGGCGCCATCTTCGAGCGCCAAGTTGGTCTTTTTGAGGCGGATGAGCGCCTTGTACCACGTGAGCAGCGAATCAGGATCGCCCTCTTCGGCCTTCACGTTGATCGAGGCCGCGCTTGGCGGCACGGGCAGCCACGGCGTGCCGGTGGTAAAGCCCGCATGCGTGGTCGCGCTCCACTGCATCGGGGTGCGCTCGCCGTCGCGGCCCTTCTCCTTTGGCCATCCTGCGATCCCGATCGGATCTTTCACTTCCTCCCTGCGTGCGGGCGGCGTGGTCTTCATTCCAATCTCATCGCCGTAATAGAACAGCACAGCTCCGCGGCTGGCGGACAGAACTGTGGCGACGACGCGCTGAATATCCGTGTCATGCGCGCCGTCGCCATAGCGCATATCGATCCGCGGATTGTCGTGATTGTCGAAGAGCAGCAGCGGAACATTCGAGCCCAGCCCTGTCTCTCCGTCAGTGAGCTTGGCGCGGAACGCTGCCACGTCCAGTTTGTCGATGAATCCCACCTGTGTATCCATCGGCAACTGAAACTCGGGCTTGCCGGGCGGTCCATACATCCTTGCCAAATCGGTAATGTTGCTCGTGTAGATTTCGGCAATCAGCGCACGGTCGCCGGGGAATGCGTCGGTGTTGAAAGTGTCCGCCTCGGCGCGCATCTCCTGCATAACCGGGTGCATTTTGGCCACGAGAAAAGTCTTCGACCCGTCCAGCACCTGTTCGCCATAGGCGTCGATGAGGGGGTTGCCCTTTCTATCTTTCACGATACCCTCGTCGGCCAGATCCGGATCCTCAAAGAGCGATGCAATGGCGTCGAAGCGGAAGCCGGCCACCCCCTGCTTCAGCCAGAAATCCATGATGTCTTTGAAGGCCCGGTGCACCGCGGGGTTATTCCAATTCAGGTCGGGCTGCTGGATATAGAACTTGTGGTAGTAATACTGCCGGGTTTTCTCATCCCACTGCCAGGCCGAGTGGCCGAACTCCGACTGCCAGTTGTTCGGAGGGGCGCCTTTGTCGGTAGACGTTTCTCCCTTTCCGTCGTGCCACATATACCAGTCGCGATAGGGGTTGCTGCGCGATGAACGTGACTGGAGGAACCACTTGTGCTGGTCCGACGTGTGGTTCATCACCATATCCATGATCACGCGGATGTGACGCTTCTTCGCCTCCGCTACGAGCCGGTCAAAGTCCGCCATCGTGCCATACAGTGGGTCGATGTTTTCGTAATCCGAGATATCGTAGCCGAAGTCCACCTGCGGCGAGGGATAGCACGGGGTCATCCAGATCGCATCTACGCCCAGTTCCTTCAGATAGTCAAGCCGCTTCGTGATCCCATTCAGGTCGCCGACGCCATCCCCGTTCGTGTCCTGGAAGTTGCGCGGGTAGATTTCATAGATCACCGCATTTTTCCACCACTCGTGTTCGCTTGACCCCTTCGTCCTGGCAGCCGCCGTTTGCCCATGGGTGTTTATGGCGGCCGCCCCTATGAGGCAGACTATTGTGCAGGTTATGATTTTCCTCGAGATGCGGTCTTTCGCGGTCATCGCTTTCCCCTCGCCCCGCCCAAGCCGCTGCCCGGTGTCAAATTGTGGCGACCGGGATGCGGCGACTCATCCTTATGAAAGACTACGTCGAGCTTAGGTCTCAAAACCTCATCTAAGGGCCATCTCCACGTGCAAGTTAATGCAAATAAAGAGTTTGCAGGAATTCCGTCCACGATACAGGTTCGTTCTTGCGCGGCGTGTATCTGTGGGGTGGTAGCAGAAGTCCCCTAGCCTGAGCGTTCTACTCAATTCGAAGGGCCGGTTTCTGATTGCCCCAGGTTCAGCCAGGATTGGCCCAAAGACCTGACGCGCACAAGTCCCGATACCCCGAATCATTCCGCATAATAACATCGTTTTTTTTCGTTGTCTATTTCGACTTATGTGCTATTATTACGTTTCGTAGCGAGTAAGCCGCGCGGAGTTCCTTCTGGGTCGTATGGAAAAGGTTGGACTGTGAGTGGCTCGCACCCGCTCGAGCGACAGGAGCCGAGTTCAAATGGGGCGGGGAAGCAACACGTTAGGTGAGATTTACCGTCAACCCGAAGATTGGCGCCGTTGCCTGGGAATGTTGGAAAAGGTCGATTTCGATCGGCTTCTTGCAGACAAACACCCCAGGGATCACAAGTGGATCTTCGTCGGATGCGGAACCAGCTTTCACCTCGCGCAGGCCGGGGCGGATACATTCAGGGCCCTTATGAATGTCTCAGTGCACGCCGTACCGGCCTCAGAGGTGTTGTTGTCACCCGAGTTGGAATTGCCGGAAGGATCTGCTATTTTCCCGGTTCTGATCTCGCGCTCGGGGCGTACATCAGAAGTCCTCCAGGTTGCCGAACTCCTTCGGCAACGGAGCATCGAATTCCTTGCCGTCACATGCGATGCAAACGAACTGGGACAGCTCTCTGCACGCACCCTCCAGCTTCCTGTGACCGAAAAAAGCATCGTCATGACGTCGTCGTTTACGTCGATGCTCCTGGCGCTGCAGTACGTTGCGGCACGGTTCGCGGGCCAGTCAACTTTCGTTGAAGCGCTTCGTACTCTGCCATCGGCGCTGAGCGAATTGCTCCCCAAACACGGGGAGCGGATCGAGCAACTTGCTCAGACCACGATTGCCGATGCCGCATTCCTGGCCCAGGGCGCTCTCTATCCGATCGCGCGGGAAACGGCGCTCAAGGTAATGGAGTCGTCTTCCACTTACGCTCAGTTCTTTCACACGCTCGAGTTTCGGCATGGACCAATGTCCGTCGTGTCAGAGGACGTGCTCATAGGAGTCCTGCTATCTGAAAAGGGCTACACTGAAGAGAGTTCGGTTCTGCTGGAGATGAAGCGACTGGGTGGGCGCACCCTGGCAATCGCCAATCGAATCTCGCCTGAGGTGGATCGCTCGGCGGATTTGGCGATCGAGCTCGGTCTTGCCGTACCCGAACTGGCGCAGTTGGTCGTCTATCTCGTGTGGGGACAACTGCTGGGCGTTCATCTCGGCCTGCGTAAAGGACTCGATCCCGATTCTCCTCGCCATCTAAGCCGAGTGGTCACTCTGAACCCGGAACCATGAGCGGTGCAAGCATGTGGAGATCGGTTAGACGGCACGGATGCCGCTTGTGGAACGAAACCCATGGACGATGAGATGGGATCCGGAAAGAACGCTGTGAAGAAGTCCTTCGATGTTTCGATCGCGGGCGAAATCAATCTTGATCTGATCCTGTACGGCCTTCCTGAAACGATGCCCGTGGAGCGAGAGTTATTGGCCAGCGGGTTTCGGATGACCCTCGGAAGTTCGTCGGCGATTCTCGCCCATAATCTTGCGGCACTCGGTTTGTCGGTAGGCTTCATTACCCGTTTGGGTGACGATCCGCTCGGAGAGATCGCCTTGCAGCTGCTGATGGAGCGCGGCGTCGACTTGACCCGAGTCAAGCGCGTGCTTGGTGGACCGTCAACCGGCGTCACGGTCTTGCTGGATCATGGTGGCAAGCGCCATATTCTTACCTATCCTGGAACGATGTTCGAGATGGACTCAAATGATATCGACCTGGATTATCTGGCGTCGGGAAGACACTTCCATCTCTCTTCTCTCTTTCTCCACAGAGCGCTGCAACCGGCACTGCCCGGCATTTTCAGGCAATTGAAGAAAGCTGGCCTCACTCTCTCGCTGGATACCAATGACGACCCAGATGATCGTTGGGCCGGAGTCCTTGATGAGCTGCTTGGGCTCGTCGACATATTCCTGCCCAATGAAGATGAGGCGTGCCGTATCACTGGGAAGGCCGACACTGAAAGTGCGATCGGCGTTCTTGCGGCGCGCGTTCCGATTGTTGCGCTGAAGTGCGGCAAGCAAGGCGCTCTTGTGCAGGCGGGTCAGGAGAGGTGGCGCTTGCCGGCGGAGTCCATCGCGCCTGTCGATACGATCGGCGCCGGAGATAGCTTCAATGCAGGGTTCCTGTGCGCCTACCTGAATGGCAAGTCTCCGGCCGAGTGCGCAGCATTCGGGAACCGGACCGCGGCGCTATCGACATTGCGATCTGGAGGCACGGAATCGTTCCGCGATCCCAACCTGTTACGTACATTTCTCGCCAGCGTCTGATAGCCGGATCGGCCAGCTGACTCACGGGCTCAAAACCGCAATCCTCGTCAGCCCTCTCGGTTAATGCGTAGTGGATATTGCGACTGAAAGTCGTAGTTCACGCTCAGCGTTCTCCAAATAAACCTTCCGCAGAATCTGATCGGGAAGATCGATGCCATAGATCCGCCAGCGGCCTTGAGGAGGCACTTTCGCAGGAGCGTAGTCAAAGTATTCATCGCTCGTTTCAAGAAACCGAAAGTAAATTTCGTAGAGTTGGTCGTTGAAGAGCTGCTGCGGAAGTTCATGCCCGTGCGGCGTGGCATCGGTTCCAAAGAGAATGCGGTCTTGATACTTGTCAAAGAACGCCCGGGCTGTCCTCGGTTGTCGGCCCAGCTCGCCGATACGCGCCGCGATGTCGACGCTCATGTTGGGAAAGCGATCCAGGTTTTCCGAGACATTCCCGAGGTTCTCGGCGAAGTTGCCGACATGCAGGGCGATGAAATGCGTTTTGGGATGACGCGCGATGACTCTGTTTCTCGCCTCAATCAGCTCGGCATTCGAGGGAAAATCGCGGTCATGAAACGACCAATCGGGATGATTGCTGAGCTCCTCGTATCGCTCGTTGAACCGGTCTGTGGGCAAGAAGAAGGCGACCGGATCGGAGATATGGATTGCGACGGGCATCTGCAGATGGCCGCAGATCTCCCACATGGGATCGAACCGGGGATCGTCGATCTTTACGAGCTTTCCGGAGGTGACGTTGTCCCGCAGATAGAGCCCGAGAGTCTTGAGGATTTTCAAACCGCGGGCCCCGTTGCGATGAGCCTGTTCGATCGCTTCTGCCTGAATTTGTGGATAGCCGGGTTCGAGAAGGCGCGAGTAGCAGGGTTCAGTGAGGGAGTAGAACCGGTCAGGATGAGCTTTGTCGTACCTTCGGATGGTTTCGACGAGACCGGCATCAAATCCGCCGGTCAGGTTCACCATGGCACGGATGTTTTTCCGGTCCATAACGACGATCAATTCACCCGGATCGCTCAGGTATCTGCGCTCTGCCGCGAGTGCAACGCCATTGACCTCGTGGGCAGAAACAGTGATGTGTGTATGGAAATCAATTACCGGGTACCGTGACCGCTCGACTCGAGTCTCGCGGACCTGCAGCATGCTCTTAGGCTCGTAATCTGAAAGAGCAAGCCTGGGCAGGTTCCCCGGCTCAGTGTCCTTCGGCGGCGCGGCGGTTGCGCCACGCGCGATAGTCCCGACGATGAGTCCAGCGCCTGCCCTACGTAGCATCTGACGACGATTCATCTCTCATCCCCGCCTCGCGCCGAAGGATTCCTGTTTGATGTCCCGGGACACATGCACCTGGAGTTTGAGTGCCCACGAGACTCCTGCGTAGTCTGGTCGCTTCCAGGGTGCGGTGACGTTTCCCAGATCGCATCCTGGGTTGCGTTGTAGGCCAGGGAACCACAATGGAAACTCTCACTTCAAACGATACATTCAGAATATTACGTTTGGCAAGCTTTACTTTATGTTTTCTTATTTTATGCAATCGTATTCTATCGTTTTGGGAATCGATCGATGAAAACAGGGCATTTGTAGTCTCAGGCCGAGAGCTGGGCCCTGATCCAATTGCACAATTCGCCTGGCTGGACGGAATCCTTAGTGTCCCATGGGTTGGCTGTCCCAGCCGGCGCAAGCACATAGGCTGAATTCGCGGATTCCGCCACGCAAACGCAGCATGTCCTTTCCATCTCCGGATATCTCGAAGCAGCGAGCCAGACATAGCGCGCGAGAATGCCAGCGTCGACTGCGCTGCCCTGCGGGTCGTCGGCATCGGGAACCGAGCTGACCTTCTGCTGATTCTCGAAAACTGCAATGCTGGTGAACGGCTTGGGCTTGATGCGCATCCCGAATCGAGCAATCACCACTCTCGGGCGTGCGCGCCGCATCGCCTCCGATGCCGTCCACTCCACAAACGAGTTTGGAAAAATCACCGCGCCATTGCCGCTCAGAAAGAGGTCGATCATGAATCGCTGCAGCCTGGGTTGGCCTCCAAGGTCTTCAGGCCACAGACCTTCCCACGACTTGCGCCGCAGGCCATACCGCACCTGGTCGGTGATCTCAATGTTCTTGGGCGCCTTGTTCAATTCCGCAAGGAACTCATCCCGGAGCGGCTTGAGCGCCCCATATTCCAGAATGGAGGCATTCGCCGGAGACAGGCGAGTCAATGCTCTGTGTTGCGTTTTTCCGGCATCGATGAGCCACAGGTCGGAAGCGTCGTTCGATTCCCGCGATTGCAACAACTCGACGATTCCCGGCGCAGGCGGCTGACCATCCATGAGGGACGGGAAGATCGCCCCCGCATCGCCCGATATCCCCACTGCACGTCCGCGACGATCCCATTGCTTCCAGACCGTCTTCGGATCGGTTGGCAGGCTGGCAGGAAGAATCGTGAGGATCAATCGGGCAGCATTCGTCTGCTGCTCTTCGGAAGCCGGCGCCGCGCTCACGGCCTCGTAGAATTCCTGCACCCGGGCTCGCCATTCGGCATAGTACGGCGACCGAGCCAAAAGCGAGGCGTTCTCGATCGTGTCTTCCGATTCCGAGAAATCCCAGCCCCTCACTCCCATTTTGCTTTCGACTGCGCGGACTGGCGCGATGAGCGCCGCGAACGCAGGACGGCTCAACGACGCCAACCGGTCCATCATCGTGGAAAGACGCGTTTGCTCGAACGGGAATAACGAGTCCCACTGGTCGATTTGCTGGTTCATCGATGACCGCAGTGTCACAGGGAGCTCGTGAACCAGATGGCGATAGAGCTCAAGGCTGGGTTCCTGCCTTTGATCCGGTTTTGGCGCCGCGCTCAATGCTCCCCCCTCATGCCGATATCTCAGGCAGTCCGTTCCCAGCCAACCCGAGCTTACCGATGTCGAATAACTTCGCGATGGTCGGACAAAGATCGACGTGCTCGATCGGGCGTTCGACGACCTGCGGCGATCCCGCGGCTTCTCCCACGCACATGAGCCACGCCAGCCGCGTCGCATCGTCATTCAAACGGTGATTAAAGAATCCGTTGGTATTCGATCCATCCAGATCCCGGCCAAACTCGGGAAGAATGAACAGGGTTGTCTTGTCTTTGTAGGCAGGTGTGGCCTGCACGAAACCCCAAAGTTCGTAGGCGAGCCGGTCCATGGTTCGAATACCCGACAGATACATGGAGTACGAACCAAAATGCGCCACCTCCACATCGGAAAACGTCATGACCAGCAGCGAAGGCGCAAAGCGCTTCATCACTTCCAGGCTGACTAGAAACGTAAACTCATCCCCGGTTACGGCGGCAGTGGTGCGCACCAGGTCGGCGATGGCGTCCTGAACCGATGCCAGCATGCGGCCATCGAGCGCAAGATTGTTGCCGAATACCGACCAATCGAGGCCTTCATAGTCCTCGCTGCGCAGGATTGCCTCGATCTCGGGTTGCATGGTGTTCCGGTTCGCGCTGTGGTCGGCGTGTCCCTGCGACGCAGCATGAATCACTGCGTTAATCAGCAGTTGCTTGGGGAAGACCACGTTTGCGCCGTAGGGCTGGCCAAAGTCGCTCACCGAGCTTGCGCCAATCATGCTGGTCAGGGCTTTATTGCTGGAAATCAGCCAGGTCTTGTCTTGCGGGAAACCTCTGCGCTTGCGCAGATATTCGAAGATCGTCGGGCTCGCGGGCGGCGTCTTCCCCCAATCGTCCAGGCGCTGCCAATTGCCTGTCACAATGCTGGATATCGTGTTGTAGTGGCTCGTCACGCCACTATTGCGCACGTAGGGATAGAAAACACTTGAGGGCAGAAGATCGTGGAGAAGATGGGGAATGTTCTCAAGACCGGTATCCTGGAAGGTATCACTGCGGCGCACTCCGGCGCAGCAGACAACGATGATCTTCCGCTCGCGCTCGCTTGACGCGCCGCGGGATCTCGCTCCAGGATCGAGCCCGTACAGACGCGACCACCGGTCCACTACCAGGACCGCGGCCGCTTTCAGTAGATTCCGCCGCGAAGTATCCATTGCGTGCCGCGCCTCACTTCAGAACTCAAAAGGTCGAGTGGACTCGGAGTTTATCAAGATTGCCTGAGCCGCTCGCCAAAAGCAAATTCTCCCGCGAGCGCTTCTGCGCCCGCGGGAGACTTGCCATTAAAGCTGCAGGCTCTTCCCGGCCTGCAGAAGGATTTTCCGTTCTAGAATACGTATTTCGCGGCGATTTGGAAGAACCGCGCGTCCGGCGTTAGGTTCTGGAATCTTGCCGGCCCAAGGATGTCGCCGCCGCCCGCGTCGTCGCTGTGATCGTCGGTCGGGTTGGCCAAGGACGGGTGATTCAGCAGGTTGAAGGAGTCGGCGCGGAACTGGACATACTGCTCGCGCCAGGTCTTGAAGCTCTTGAAAAGGGACATATTCACGCGATCCCATCCCGGCCCATACATCTGGTTCGACTTTCCACCAATGTACTTGATGACGTCGGCAAGGTCCGACACAACCGGATTGCCTGCCAAATCCTTTTGCGTCGAAGAGTCAATGCCTTCCGCATCCGCCGGGTTGTCGAATGCGCAGGGGTTATACCAGTTCGTCCTGTTTTTCACTGAGGTTGGGCATGTTGTAATGCCAGCGTTGTTCGGCCCCGGCTTGCCTCCCCCGACAAAGGGATTGCCGATCCGATTGGCATTGGAATTGCCGACGAAGTCAGCCCCTCCCTCGCCAATAGTAGCTTGCAGAGGGGTACTGCCATTCGGACTAATCGTAAAGGGGTTGCCGGTTTGCGCCTGCCAGGTTAGACTCGTCGACCAGCCCCCGATGAGGTAGTCCACTACGCCTCCGGTGTGCATGTATCTGCGTCCTTTGCCAAAGGGCAAATCATAAAGGCCGTTCAGTGTGACGCGCTGGCGGGTATCGAAGGCGGACGGGGTCAGCTCCATGGACAGCGGAATAAGGTTCGGGTCGCGAGCATTGATGCCCCCTTCGATTCCTCCCGGAGTCGTGGAGTCGTCGAACGCGCGCGAATAGGTATAGCTGGTAAGGAAGCTCAACCCATTGGAGAGCCGCTTTTCCAGTTTTGCCTGCAGCCCGTTATAGTAGCTTTCGCCCACGTAAGCCGACTGATCGACGGAACCCAGGCCCGGGAATGGCTGGCTATCGCTTGCATTGTTATTGCCGTCCTCAATCGCATTCGAGTCGTTGGGGCTGAGGGCCGTATACAAGTGCCGGCCGAGGTTGCCAACATAGGCAATGGAGAACACCATGTCTTTCGACAGTTCGCGTTCCACCGTCAGGTTATAGCTCTGCGTGTAAGGCGTCTTGATGTTGACGTCGGACGAATTCAGGGCAGGGTTGAGGCCCAGGCCCGCCGCGCCGTTTGGCCCCCAGAGCCCGAAACCTTGCGCCAGAGTGGTCGGGAACGGAAGCGGTGGGTTCGCCGTCGGATCGGCGGTTGCGTTGGATGGGCAGCCTTGTGCATAGATGCCATCAACCGCAACATAATTAGGAGTGGGAGGAGCACCGCATCCGTTGGTGGGATTGTTAAAGACAACCGCAACATATGCCCACGGGAAGTTCACCGTCATCTCAGCCGCTCCCGGTGCTTCCAGGCCGCCGAAGAATATCCCGTAACCGCCGCGTACCACCGTCTTGTCGTTGAGCCTATAGGCAAAGCCGACACGCGGGGCAAAGTTGTCCTTCTGCGCATTGGTCAGGGACTCGCCGTTGGCATACGTCGTGTTGACGCCATTCGAGGTGAGCAGGCTCTGGAACGTTGCGTTCAGAACATTCTGGCTCTGCACTTTAGAGGAGAGTTCATAAGAGCCCGTTCCGATGCCAATTTTGCTGGATGTTACCAGGAAGTTGGCTATATCGCCCGCCTTGTTGCTGATGGGCTGATTGAAGTCATACCTCAAGCCCAGGTTCAAGGTCAGCCTGGAGTTAATTCTCCAGTCATCCTGGGCATAAGCGGCGCGATACCAGCGATAGTAGGCGACGTTCCAATCCGGATCCGACTTCGCGTTCAGCATGTTGTCCGTCAAGAAGTCGGCAAAGCCCGCACCGGAGTTCTTCTTCCCCTTGAAGCCGGTGTAGTAGGGACCGTAGTGGTAGATGTTGCGCGCCGCGTTCGCCTGGCTGATGGAGGTGCGAATGCTTTGAAGCTGCACGCCGAACTTCAGCGAATGGTTCTTGTGAATTGTCGTCAGGTTGTCGAGAAACTGGTAAACGTTTTGATGCTCGACGGAGGGAAGGTCAGTGGAGGAGCCGAACGTACTGATGTTTCCAGCAACATTTCCATTGGACACCAATGTATTGATGCTCGGGAGGCCGCCATTCGGTTCGGCAGTGCCGGAGAAGGGTATGCCGCCCAGCCCAAGCTTGGCGGCCTCGTTCACATTGGAATTCAACTGAAGAAACTGGTAGTTGCCCCAGTTATATCCAAAGCGAAGCTCATTGACAAGGTTTTGAGTGAAAAGGTGGGTTTCGCTGGCCATGAAGTTCTCAGCCTGGTTGAAGTTGGTGCCGTCTGTTCCAAAGCCGCCGCCATCGAGAGGATTTCCAAACGGAGCGCCGTTGGCGACCTGCAGATGGGTGTAGCTGTAGCGCAGGTAGGCCTGGTCCTTGGCGCTGGGGTTCCAGTCCAGCCGCTGGTCCCACTGGATGGTATCGTCTGCGGTAGGCACATTCGCAACGTAATTGTTAAAGGTCTTTCCACCAATACCTGGATTGGTGACACTGAGCGAATTGTTGGTACTGTTCCATTTGTTGGTATTCGGGGCCGGGAAGAGATTTGCAAGCGTCTGTGCCGCGGGGCTGATGGTCTCATTGTCCACTACTCCAAGGTTTGTCCCGCTGGTAATAGTCCTATTGACCCCGCTAAGGATGTTGGTGGTGTGCACGGGGCCAAGGTCGAAACCGATGGTCTGGTCCCCGGGGTTCGTGCCCCCGCTAAACGAACTGGTCCCGGTAAGGCCCTGTGTGCCGGCGGTAGTCGGCGCATAGACGTAATCCGGAACGCCGCTCAGGTTGTTGGCGCCGTTAAACAGTTCCGTAAAGTTCCCTTGCCTCATCAGAGGCGTAGGTACGGTTCCATGGAAGGTGCTGGCATAGGTGATGCGGGTTGCCTCGATATCCCCGAAGTAGAACAGCTTGTTCTTTATCAGCGGCACGCCAAGGGTGGCGCCGAACTGGTTCTGATGGTAGGGGGGAATACTCGCCGCATCCCAGTCTTGCGCATCGAGCTTGGTGTTGCGGACGTACTCCCACAGATCGCCGTGGACCTGGTTGGTGCCCGACTTGATGCTGGCGTTGACCACGGCGCCGGCCGAGTGGCCGAACTCGGCGCTGTAGTTGGAGGTACTGACCTTGAATTCAGCCAGCGCATCCGGCGGCGGCGTCACATTGTAGCTGGCGCCGTTCTGGAAGTCGTCGGCATCCACGTTGTTGTCGACGCCATCGAGAATGAAGTTGTTCTGGGTGGCGCGTTGGCCATTGGCAAAGAAGTCGCCCTGGCCGCGGCTCTGGGCGTTGCCGCCGACCGAAGGCGCGGTGCCGGCCGTCAACTGCGCGACAAAGACGTAGTTGCGCCCGTTCAGGGGTGTGGCTTCAATGGTTTCAGTGTCCATCACCTGCCCGACAGAAGCGTTCTCACCCTGCAGCAGAGGAGGCGCAGTAGTGACCGTGACGGTCTCCTTTACGCCGCCGGGCTTCAGGACGATGGGAATGTACAACCGGTCCTGGATGTTGACGCGCACATTTTCCTGGTTCGTGGTCTCAAAACCGGAAGCCGTCGCGCTCACCGTGTAATTGCCGATCTTGATCGGTGAGAAGACGTAGTCCCCCCTCCCGTTCGACTTGCCTTGTAATACAAAACCCGTGTCGGTGTTGGTGAGCGTCACCTGGGCGCCCGGAACGACTGCGCCGGTGAGATCTTGCACCACGCCGGTGATGGCTCCCTGGTCGACCTGGGCCGATGCCGGACGAACGAAAAGAACCCAGCAACAGCTCAGGACGGTCAAGAGAACATACAGTAGAAATCGATTTGCATGCCTCAGTGAAGTGTCATCGTTTCTCATTCCTTTTTCTCTCCTCTGCGGTTTCTCGCCGCGTCTCTCGCCTCTGAACACCAGTGCTGTTCACTTCAGGATCGTGGAGTAAGTGGGAACATCTTATGACCGAGGAAGATAGCACACAATGCATCTCAAAGCAAACAAAAAAACCTAAAAAATAACCAAAAGTCCTAATCTAAAGGCAAGACAATGATCTTAAATCGGTTGCGCTCCAAAGGAATCAACACAAATCCATCTTCAGGTTGGCGATAGGATAAGGTTCGTGGCGGTATTCAGTGTCTTTTTGGAGCTCAAAGCTCCAATTTAGCCTTCGCTGAGGTCAATACCGATCTAAAACGCAATCTAAAGTTCTCGCTTGTGAACCAGGCCGACTCCGCCGAACCGGCCACGTGATTCAACAGTGAAGCTGATCTGGAAGGTTAATTGGATTGGGGCAGTTCCGCTCGCTCGGTGCGTTCATCCCTTCCCCCTTCACTCATGAGCAACTGGAACGGGCGTCAGGATCGTTTCGTGGGCGTGGGGATCGCCGGCCGCAGGACCGTGCCAGACGGATCCGCCGAATGTAGTGATGTAGATCCGGGATGGATCGTTCGGATCGATCATCGCGCGATGCCCCCATTTGAAGTCGAATCCCTGAATGCGTGTCCAATGGGCGCCACGGTCGGTGGAGCGGTATGCCGCCGCGTCGAATCCCGCAATGTAAAGCGTGTCTGGATGGCGCGGGTCGATCGTCAGGTCGTACACATGCTGCGACTCGGTGAAGAGAGTCTTCCATGTCGCTCCGCCGTCGCTTGAAACATACACTCCTCCATTTCGATCGGCCGATTCGCCCTCCTGGCCCCAGGCTGTAAGGTAGAGGCGCTGCCCATCTCTTGGATCGATCTCCAGGCCGGTTGGGCCGGTAACGCCTGTGGGAAGCGGAACTGCATGCCAGTGTTCCGCCTTATCCGTCGACCGGTATACCGCACCGCTGCCGGCAGCAGAGTAGTCCTTGCCCTCGCTGCGCCGCGCCACCACCAGGTACAGTGATCCGTCCTGTCCCGCAGTGATGCGCCAGGCGAAGGGCTCACCTCCGGCGATCCCGTTGTTCTTCTGCGTCCAGGTCTTGCCGCCGTCAATGGATTTGTAAACGCCCCGGCCAAATGCACAGGCATACAGCGTTCGGCTGCCTACGGGGCTGGAAGGATTGAGGAGGATATGCGTAACTGAATCCTCGGGAAGGCCTGTGTTGCTTGGCTGCCAGGAACGGCCGCCATCGGTCGAGATTGCGACCCCGCCCGTGAAGGTCTGTGGGCTGCGCCTGCGCCACATCTTGGGCCGGGACAAATCGTGCGTACCGCTGAAAGCACCCCACATCAGACCGCGTTGCGCAGGATCGAAGGCCAGCCAATACGTCGTGTTGCGCCATTGCGACGGAATGCCCGCGGAACTGCTATGCCACGTTAGGCCGCCGTTGTTGCTTGCAAAGAGTCCGATGTCCGTGTAGTCGATGAATATGTGCTTCGCGTCGAAGGGGTCGAACTGAACGCCGTAATTGGTCGTGACATCGAGCCCACGCGAGATCCAGTCACCGTCGCTGGCCTGGCGCGAGTTCACCTCCTGCCAGCCCGCGCCGCCGTCCAGGGTGCGATAGGTGCGAAAAAGGTCTGTCGCGTAAGCGATGTCAGGGTTAGTGGGCGCGACACCTAAACTGTATGGCGCGTCGAACCATATGTCACGGTTCTCTTGTTTGGCGCGCTGTTCAATCCACGTACCCTTCAGGTTGTCCGCGCTGTGTGTCGATTCTTTGAAGACGATCTTCCACGTGCGCCCGCCATCCGTTGTCCTGGCAATGCCGTTGAACAGGTTCTCCTTCCCCTCGCCAAGGCGAAGAGCATTGAATCCGGCATAGGCCACCTCCGGATGCTCGGCACTTGTGGCGATGGCGCCAAAACTCCCCGAGGTTTGTTGCAACGCCGGCGTAACCGGCCCCCAATGCAGCCCTGAATCCTTCGTGAGATAGACGAGGCCATCCTGGTCCGTGGCGTAAATCCAGGTTGAATCGCCGGACCGGCCCGCGCTGGCCGCATTGAATTGGCTCGCGATGTTTCCTAGCTCCTTCATGTTTCCATCGGCGGCGATGCGATAGGCAGAGGCGCCCGAGAGGGCGATTACATCGGATCCTTCCGTAGCCAGCAGCAGAACGCGCTGGGGAAGTTGCGCCAGGCGGCTCCAGGTGACACCGCCGTCCACAGAGTCGACGATGACCGCCGGTTGGCCTCGCTGCTCGAAAGCAACATAAAACCGTTCCGGGCTCGCGTTGCTTTTTTGCCGCCCACCTCCGTTCGCAATCGCAATCGCGGAGATGCTACCCCCCGGGTACGCGGGATCGCTCGATGTCAGGCTGTAGTCGGAGTGGTCGCCGATCTGGTGCTCGTTCGTGCCGCGGGCAGGGCTGGGGAAGATCATCTTCCAACTCCAGCCGGAGTCGTCGCTGCGCCACAACCCGGCATTCCCGGAATAAATGACATGCGGATCCGCGGGGTCGAAAGCAAAGACGCCGATGCCGCCGCGAAGATTGAACATCCGCCACGACAAACCGTTGTCGTGCGTCACATAACCGCCGGTCATATCGCAGTGCTCGACGACGAGTCGAGAATCGTGAGGGCTGATGGTCGGAGCAATCGTGGTGCCCCCGCCGCCGGGGCCAATGATCTTCCACATGTTTGTTCCCGGCTCTTGCGCGAATCCCGCAAACGTAACGAACGAGAAAAGAATTGCGAAGCCCAGCCTTCGTCTCATAAAGTCCCTCGGTAGCGCTCTCACGTTCTCACTTTCAGTGTTCAGCTCGGCTGCGGATGCGGTATACAAGAGTCCGGTCTACGGACGTTTTGAAACCAGGTCGCCGAATGCAGCCAAAAGTTTGTACTTGCTTGCCCAGGTTGTGTACATGATCCCGGTGGCGTTGGGTGTTCTATCCAGCGCCTCCAGCCATCCTTCCGGATTCTTCAGGTCGTCGGCGTCGTAATAGGCCCCCGCGATGGTCCGGAAGCCGCGCGTTGAGAAGAAGTCCAGGCTCGCCTGCCGTCGTTCGAAATACCACAGGACGATTCCCATATCCTTGGGCAGAGATTGCCAGGTGTTCTCCAGTGACCCGTCCACCAGGAAATACTGCCGTTTCGAGTTATGGTTGGGGTCGAACATATCCGACCACACAACGATTTCGGCTTTGGGGTTGACGGCGCGCACCTGTTTATAGAGCCATTGCGTCATTTGGCCGAGAATCTCCGCGGCCTCTAACTGTCGCTGCCGGCATGCTTCGCAGCGATTGAGCAGGCGCACCTCATCGACGTTCAGGAAGTAGCGTTTTGGCGAAAAGTACTTCTCGATTAACGGAAACTGCTCTTGCCAAATCTCGTACGTCTGCGCCTCCGAGGGGCAGGCCGGAACTTGATCGTTGTAGATGGTGGTCCCGTGATAGTAGCTCACGCGCAACCGCGCGCCCTCTTGAATCCTGCTTCCCGGAAGCAGGCGAATCGACGGCATCTCGTGGGTCCACAGAAAGTCGAGATGCGGGTCTATGATGGGCGCGAAATCGCGGCCCTCCTCGTAGACGGTCCCGGTGGTCTCGTCGCGCACGGTGAGCGGCGTGCCCTTGCGCCGGACCACGTTCATCAGGCCAACCTCTTCAATCTCTACGTCGTCCACCCACACCTTGCCCTGTTCTCCTTCGAAAACGCCGAAGTTCAGCTGGATGCGGTTGGCATACCAACTGTTGAACGCAGTGGTCACATGTCTCCAGCCGGAGGTAGGCGCCGGAGCGGGCGGTTCAAATGGGCAAAGATCGCGGCCGTCGTGTGTAAACGCTTTGATGCTGAACAGCGAAATCGGCTTGACGTCCTCTGTTCTTATCCATGCGCTCACGCGATAACACCGGTACGGCGTCACACGAATCTCCTGCGCCACTCGCGCTGCAGTTTCCGGCGCAAACTCCAGGGCCAGATCGAGGTAGGACGACAAGGGCGCCTTTCGCGCCATTCCCGCGGCGTCCGCCTTCGCGGCGCCGAAGTTCTCGATGCGCAGCGACGCTCTCCCGGAGTGAAAGACTGCGGTATCGACAAATGTCTTTCGTCCCGGCTCATCTTGCGTGTCAAATCCGGCGAATCGGTCTCCTTGGAATTCGTCAAAGTTGCCGTTTTGGAGCTTCGCGGGCGAATCCGCCTGGAAGCGGGCTTCGCCATTACGCGCAACGAATAAGGCATCCTTCACCAACATGCCTTCAGCCAGATTCTTGTCGTGATCGAGGAGGGCTCCGCCGTAGCCGGTATTGAACCCCGCCGGAATGATCTCGAGGTGATATTGGTCGGCGATTGCTTTGACCCTGCGCAAGCGCTCCAGATACTCCGCGTTGCCAAGGCTGATGCGGTCCATCCCCGACAGCACGATGGCCGCCAGGCCATGCTCCGATGCGATTCGGGCAATTTCTCGCACCTCCTCTACGTGCTGGTCCCGATCGAACGAGCGGCTGACGTAAACCCAACGTTGGGGGTAAATCTTCTTCGCGTTCAGCCCCGCGAGGCCCATGCGAGCAGAGGCTCGAGCGCCCACTCCCACTGTGAACATTGTGCCCGCTGCCTGCTTCATGAAGGTGCGGCGGTCCGCTCCCATCGTCAAGTCGCGAGTCATACTGCACCTGTTTCCGTTCTCGAATGACCACACAGAGTTCATCGCTTCGCGAGCGCTGGTCCTGTGGGTCTGGATTCTTGAACTAGCCGCATGTTCGGAAGAATTGTATAAGAATTCGAAATCAAAAGACATAAAAGAATTGCTAAAAACAACAAAATATCTTATACCATATGCAGAATAAGAAATCGTCGCAACCGAAAGCTGATCGACTTTACACTCCGCGCTATCCTCAGCGCCGCGAAACGAAACGGGGATTCATGAAGCAGTGGTTTTGCATTGGCTTATTGTTGGCGGGAACAACGCTTACTGCTATCTGTCAACCGGTTGTCGCTCCGGTAAAGGTTTGGCAAGGCACGCTCACCTTGCCTACGTACGAAGAGGGCTTGCCCGATGCAAACCCGCCCTTCGACATCTACGCGACCACGCGCTTCAACTATCCCTATACGCTGAGGACGAACCTGACTGGCGTGAAGGCGCCTCATAACTGGCGCGCCGTCTTTCTCGAAAATGAGTACCTGAAGTGCACCGTGCTGCCGGACATCGGCGGCCACATCTATACCTGTGTCGACAAAATCAGCGGCAAGCCCATGTTCTATGCCAATCCATCCATCAAGAAGGCGCAGATTGGATATCGGGGCGCCTGGGCCGCATTCGGTTTGGAGTTTAACTTCCCGGTCTCTCACAACTGGGTCTCGATGTCGCCGGTCGATTTTGCTTACGCGCCGCACGACGACGGAAGCGCTTCAGTGTGGGTGGGAAACATCGATCGTGCCTACGGAATGCAATGGCAGGTGGAATTGGTTTTGCGGCCGGGTTCCACAGTTCTCGAGCAGCATACGACCCTCTATAACCGCAGCGATCTGCGCCATCGCTACTACTGGTGGAGCAACGCAGGCGTCCAGGTCTGGGACGATTCCCGCGTGGACTATCCGATGCGCTTCGTTGCTACCCACGGGTACACCGACGTCTATTCCTGGCCGGTGGGTCCGCAGGGTGACCGGGACCTGCGCGTGATCAAGAATCAGACGATGGGCCCGGTATCCTACTTTATCCATGGATCCAGAGAACCTTTCATGGGGATTTGGAATCCTCAAACGCAAACCGGAACAGTTCACTTTGCCGAGTTCCGCGAGGTGCCGGGCAAGAAAATCTGGACGTGGGGAGTTGATCCGGCGGGGCTGGGATGGCGCACAGCGCTCTCTGACAATGAAAGCGCGTATGCCGAGGTGCAGGCGGGACTGTTCAGGAATCAGGAGACCTACGCATTTCTTGACCCCGGGCAGGCGATTCACTTCACCGAATACTGGATGCCGGTTCGCGGTACCGGTGGAATCACCCGCGCCAATCTAACCGGAGTCGTGCGATTGGATGTCCAGGGCCGCAATGCCTCGCTAGCCTTAAACGTGAACGAGCGGCTGCCGGGAGCTCACATCTCCATCACGCAGGGTCAATCGGTTCTCTGGAGCGAAACCGCCGATCTGGCGCCGGACAAAACCTGGTCGCATTCCGTCATGCTCAACGACGGCGCAGCCAGGGTCACATTCGAGTTGCAAGACAAGGCTGGGCGCACCTTGCTCAAGCAGACTGACGGTGATTACGATTGGGATCCCGTGAATGACATTCAGACGGGCCCGCAGGCGCCAATACGCTTCCCCGAGCCCGCGAGCCGATCGGAAGACGACTGGCTGCAGTTGGGCCGGGACCAGGAGTTGAATGGTGAGTCAGTAGTCGCGCTCGCGACATACCGGCAAGGTCTCGAACGTTATCCGATGAGCCAGTCTCTTTCGATTGCTACTGGACGGGTGGCCGTTGCGTTGCAGCAGTATGAGTATGCCAAAAGCGTGCTTGAGCCGGCTCAGAAGCGCGATACGCCGAACTCCGACATCGCGTACTACCTGGGAATCGCTCAGGAGGGCCTCGACCACACGCGCGCCGCCGAAACTTCGTACGAAATTGCCTACCGTCAGGCTGCTTTGCGCGGCCCAGCCGCGCTCCGGCTGGGTGAGCTGCGGGCGCGGCAGGGCGACTTGCAGGATGCCGCTTCCTTCCTCCGCGATGCCGTCGCCGCCGAGCCCGGCGCCTTTCGCCCCCGGGAGGAACTGGAAGCGGTTCTCCGCGCTCTGGGAAAAAAGACAGAGGCCGACGATTTGGCAAAACTTGGGTTGGATTCCGAACCTGCGAGCGATTTTCTCAAGCAGGATACCGGTCGCCCCGATGTGGCCCATCTGGCGGCGGACCCTTACCGCGTCCTGAGCGTAGCCGCCGAGTACATGCGACTCGGTCTCTACCGGAATGCTCTCGACGTCCTCACCCAAAATTATCCTTCTGTTGCCGCGGATCAGAGTGAGCCAGGCTCGGTGCTTCCCCAGAACAATCCTCTGTTGCTCTACTACGCAGCATTCTGCAACAAGCGACTTGGCGCAGACGATATGCGAAACTTGCAGGCCGCTTCGAAGCTCTCGACAAGCTTCATCTTCCCCTCCTCTGAAATGGACCGGCTGGTGTTGGAATCCGGCTTGTCTTCCGGCGTTTCGGATGCAACCGCTCATTTCCTGCTGGGGACGCTGCTGTTTTCGAAAGGAATGACCGGCGACGCAATAGCGCAATGGACAGAAGCCAAGCGGCTCGCTCCGCATCTGCAGGTGATCGACGCCGATCTGGGTGGGGCGCTGCTTGAACTGAAGCACGATCCACAAGGGGCGCTTGCATCGTTCCGCGAGGGGTTGCACAACGATCCTGAGAACGCCGCTGTGTACGTTGGCCTCGATGAGGCAATGAGCTTGACGGACGCTTCCGCGGCGGAGCGCGCCGATGCGCTCTCGCAGTACCCCTCGGCCGATGCTCCCCACTCGAAGATGCCGCAGAACCTGGTGTACCAGCTTGCACTTGAACGCGCTGAGGCCAAACAGTTCGAACCGGCCCTGAGCCTCTTCAAGGACCGCTTCTTCTCGAGCGAAGAGGGTGGAATCCCTTCCGATCAGGTGCTATTTGAAATCAGGCTGATGCAGGCCAATGCGTGGGCGGAAGCAGGCAATTGCGAGGCAGCGATGAAGTTCGTCGAGAGCGCGCAGACGGACAGAGGCCTCGAAGAAGAGTCCGCGCGGGATGACGTCCAACTGGCCGCGGTTGCGAGGACCTGCGGACATATGGATGCAGCGCAAGCCTTCCTGCGCAAGGCCGCATCAAGCGACGGTTCCACGAACCTCTTTTGGGCCGTGCGCGCCGAAAAGATGCTGAGCGCCGGCGATTCGGGAGATGCACGCAAGCGCCTGATGGACGCCCTTCGCGCAGCCGAGAGCCATGCCGAGATGGCCGCCTCCTCTGGATCATGGTGCTACAACACCGGAATGATCAACCTGGCTGCAGGAAACAAGGAGCGCGCAAGGCAACTGCTGATGCAGGCTCTTATGTTGCCTGACACATATATGTCCCATCACCTTGCCCGATTGGCGCTGGCCTCGATGGGCGCCTAGTTTCTCTTGGTTATCGGTATGATCGCGCGACGCGCCATGGAGTACTGAAGTGTCAAATGTTCTGCTGGAGCTCGCTCCCAGCCGGCGGCATGGCCGGCCCTTGGGAATCTACTCTGTCTGCTCTACGCATCACTGGGTACTCGAGGCGGCCTGCAATCAGGCCGTCGAAGATGACTCGGTCCTTTTGGTAGAGGCAACTTCGAACCAAGTCAACCACCGTGGCGGCTATACCGGAATGTTGCCGGAGGACTTCCAGCGGTATCTTTCTGCCATCGCGGCCAGCAGAGGGCTTAGTCCGGAAAAACTGATCCTGGGAGGCGATCATCTGGGCCCCAATCCATGGCGGCATTTGCCGGCAAAAGAAGCCATGGAGGAAGCCGAGTCGACTGTCCGGGCCTACGCGCGGGCAGGGTTTCGCAAGATCCATCTTGACGCAAGTATGGCGTGTGCCGGCGATGCCGCAGCTCTCAGTGACGAAATGATCGCCCGCCGCACCGCCGCCTTGTGCGCCGCTGCTGAACAGGAATCCCCCGAGCCCAAACCCCTCTATGTGATCGGAACGGAGGTTCCCTCTCCCGGAGGAGCAACGGAGAAGCTTAATCAGTTAGCCGTCACGACCCGTGATGCAGCGGCCGAAACGCTCGCCGTGCATCGGCGCATCTTCAAAGAGATGGGGTTGGGGCACGTTTGGCCGAGGGTCATCGCGCTTGTCGTTCAACCGGGAGTCGAGTTTAATCACAACAGCGTCGTTGACTACGATCCGGCTCGTGTTGCGCATCTGTCCGAGCTGTTGGATCAGGAGCAAACGCTGGTTTACGAGGCACACTCCACCGACTATCAAAGACCCGAGGCGTACCGCAACCTCGTACGTGACGGATTCGCCATTCTAAAGGTTGGTCCGGCGCTCACCTTTGCGATGAGAGAGGCCCTCGACGCGTTGGCCCGAATCGAGACGGAACTCCTGCCTGGAGAGCAGTGTTCTCGACTCCTGGAAGTCATCGAAAGGGTCATGCTCAGGGACCGCAGGAATTGGGAACACCATTACACTGGAGACGAGCGCGCGGTGCGTCTGCTGCTGCGTTACAGCTACAGCGATCGCGTCCGCTATTACTGGAACAATCACGAGATCCAGCAGGCGGTTGAGATTCTCCTCTCGAACCTTTCCAGGGTTGCGATTCCCGAAACCATGTTGAGCGCATTCTTGCCTGATCAATATCGCGCGGTTCGTGCGGGAACCCTGAGGCCAGACGCCCGTGCGCTCATCGTGCATCGCATCAGGCAGGTTCTGCTACCTTATGCGCAGGCCTGCGAACCTTAAGGTTCGGAAGCCGGCCGTCGGCAGTTCGTTACCGGTGTCAGCACGACCGCAGTCCCGGTTGGCGCGGCCGCCGTCGCACCCACTATGCGCGGATTACTTCGATTCCTAATGACGTCAGTGTCTCGGCATCCGCATTGCTGAGCCGGTCGTCTGTGATGACTGTGTGGATGGCTTTGAGCGGAGCGATGAGCGCCAAACTGCGCCGGCCGAATTTGGTGGAATCGCAAACTGCCACCACGCGCGTCGCCGTGTTCATCATCGCCCGGTTGACACGCGCCTCCATCAGATTCGGGGTTGTCAACCCAAGCTCGATATCGAATCCATCCACGCCGAGAAACAGGATGTCCGCGTGTACTTCGTTCAGCGCATCCTCGGCCAGTGGGCCCACAAGGGAAAAGGAGTTCTTGCGAAGAGTTCCGCCGGTGAGAATGATCTCGAAGTTCGTTCCGGCCAGTTCGGCGGCGATATTGACCGCATTCGTAATCACCGTGAGATGCGAAAATTGCCGCAACTTGCGGGCGACGGCGGTGGTCGTCGTGCCGGAGTCCAGCAGCACGCACATCCCTTCCTTCACTAGTGCCGCGGCAGCCTCGCCAATACGCTGCTTCTCCTTCAGTTGCTTGTGCTCTTTCTCCTGCAGTGATGGATCAAACAGTGCCTGGCTCTGCGGCGAAAGCGCTCCTCCGTGGGTGCGCTGCACCAGTCCCTTTGACTCGAGGGAGTCCAGATCCTTGCGGATGGTGATGCGTGAGATGCCGAGCGCCTCTGATAGCTCTGAGACCAGGACTCGGCCTTCACTCTGAATCTTGGCGAGCACATGCTGGCGGCGCTCATCAATGAGCATATTGTTTCGGCCTTTCCTTTCGGATTTCATGCTTTCGTCCTTCTTCCTATTTGTTCTTCATATCACAATGTCGGCCTTCGTGGGCAGTCCGCAACAGACTTTGCCGCTCACAAGGTACCCGGTAAGTATGCTTCTTGCATGTCTTCGGACCGAGCGGACGAATTACCGCATGAACTCATGAACGCAGTCTCTTTTCATCAGTTTGAGCTGTGGTGACTCTCTACTTTTCCCCGCCATAGCGCTCTTTCCGGGCCGGATCATAATTCGTCGGCACGCGCCCGGTGATCGCGATCGTCATCGTCATTGTCGACGATCGTTTGTCCAACCCTGTGGCTTCAACGGTCACCGCATAACTGCCGGGCTGCGTATAGGTGTGCGTAACCTCCGCACCGTCTCCAGCTACCCCGTCGCCGAAGTTCCACTGGTATTTCAGCACAGGTGTCTCCCCGAGGCTGATGGCCCGGAATTCCACCGTCTCTCCTGCCTGTGCACTCGGCAGAACCCGCATCTCAAAGTCCGGTGCGCGAGCGGTCACGGAGTTCTTGACCAGCTTGAGCATACGGACGGAATGTGCCGACTGGTCGATCGCCATCCGGCCATCTCTGATGGGAAGCATCCCGCCGCGCAGAACATCGCTGGCGGTGAATGACCTGTCCGGCTTTATACCCAAATCCTGCAACGCGATGCTGTGGCTGCGCGGTTCCTCCGTCCAGTTGAAGATCGTGAGAATCCATTGCCGGCTGTCCTCCTTCAGCACGAAGATGCTCGGCTGCTTGTCTTCGGCCCGATAGGTCATCAGATCAAGGGGTACGGATGAACGGCCCAGGCGAGCCATGTCGAGCAGGTCGGAGTTCCGCACCAGCGCCAGCCGCTGCGGCGATGCCCCCAAGGCCGGCAGATCGTCTCCGATTTCAAACATCCCTCCCGAAACAGCCGAAAGAGCGATTGACGCCTCCGCCTCGTCCTGCGTCAGCGGAACCTTGTTCCCATGCCAACCGCGATCGGGAATGATTTGCTCGGACACGGTAAACGCGTCCGGATCGGACTCGTAGAAGTTGCGGTTCATGTAATAGCGCCCTGCGATTCCCGGAGCGGCATCGCGCGTGGACCCGAATGTGTGGCCCGTGTCCTGCGAAATGCGGCCTGTGTCCACAATCCCCACAGGCGTCAGCATCGGGCTGCCGTCCTTATCGAGCACTACGTTGTCGCCGACCGTCTCGCGAATCACTTCAAGTCCGATGCGCAGGGCCTGGAGAGCCGTCGTATTCGGTCTCGAGAACACTCCCTCCACCGACGCCGCGTCCATGAAGTCGAGCTTGAGAAAGCGCGCTCCCCACTCGTTCACCAGCGTGCGATAGGTTTGCCGGAGATAGTCCTGCGCGCCGGGATTCGTCGTGTCCAGCGCATACAGTTCTTCGCCCTTTCCGTAAACTTTGCCGATGTGGATGGGTTCACCGCGCAGGTTGTGAACCAGCCAGTCGCGATGATGCTGGTAAACCCATGAACGGTCCGATACCTGAAAGGGCGCGACCCATAATCCGAATGTCAGGCCATCGTTTTCCACGTGACGGCCCGTCGAAGCCATTCCGTCGGGAAACGCCTTCCCATCCGCGGTAGCGTACTCTCCGCGCGCAAACTGGTACCCCTCATCGATCTGGAAGTACCGGTATCCCGTGGTCCGGAGGTTCTGCGCCAGCCAATCGGCGTTCGTCAGCATCGTTCCCTCGGTCACGCCGTAGTAGTACGCAGTCCAACTCCACCACCCGATCAGCGTGGGACTCGAGGTCCGCGCATGGTGAAGAATGCGGATCGCGTTTCCGTAGTTCTCAAGTTGTGCGTGATAATCGGGGCCGATCGCGAACATCAACCGCTCCGAACTGGCGCTCTCGCCGGGCGCCACTTCCAGCCGCAGCGGGACCTCATTCTCCTCACCGTAGGGTTGGCTCTGATCGTGCAGTGCTTCATTGGTCCCCGTATCTTCCACGTCGTAGGACAACACACGCGCCCCGGGCCGGCTCGTGCTGCGCAGGTGAAAAACCGTCACCAGCGCATCGGCTGAGAGCGCACCCAGGAAGAGGCTCTGTCCGCTCTTCCGGTTGTAAATCAACTGGCTGCTGAACGATCGATGGATGCCTCCACTTGCCTCACCCAGGTCTACGATCTGCGATGGATCCTCGGTGAGACTGTCGGAGAGAACCCGATCTTCTGTGTCCGGCCCGTTCAGCTGCAACACTGTCCCGCCGCTGCTCTTGATCGCGCGTATGGAATGAATCACCATGGACTGCGCGGTCGAGTTCATCACCTTTACACGGATGTCTCCCCAGGGCCGGTCCGCATAAACGCGAAACTCGCACACCAGGTCGGCCGCGCCTTGCAGTCCACTGTGCGTCTCGGTCAGCATCTGGCCCGTGCCCAGTGCATCGTTGAATGTCGAGACCGATATAAGGTGCCTTGGATAGAGCGTGGGAGTCAGCGTCCCAGCCGCCGTATCCACCTCGACAGTTGCGTGGAGCACATCGCCGGAAATAGCAGCCGAGCGCAGTGCGTGCGAACCATCGTCGAAAACCGCGACGGAGAGGTCCCCGCCGCGAATCATGGTTGGCTGAGCGCCTGCGGCAGCGGCTTGTGCCCCGGCCGCGGCGCAGGCCTGGAGCAAGACAAAAGCCAGCGCCAGCCCGAAGATCGGTAATCCGCATTTCATCGTGCACTCCTCATGTGATCGGCGAATGGTCGATTCCTAACTGGCGGCTGCGGATGGACTCCGTCCACGTCTTTGCATCAACCACGCCATCACCACGCCAACACACATCCACGCTACTCCCAGCAGCTTCGCGTTCACGCTTAGGTTCCACCAGATGAAGGTGCACACAATCGCTCCCACCGCCGGAATCAGAAACGGAAACATTACGCGCTCTTTGGAGCGGAACGTGTAGTGCACCAGAGCCGCCACGTTCACTCCGATGAAGGCGATAAATGCGCCAAAGTTGAGTAGTTCGGCGCCCTGCTCGTAGCTCATGCAGAGGGCTCCCGTCAATGCGATGGCGCCGACAATGAGCACGTTGTTGCGCGGAACACAATACTTTCGATCGACAGCTCCGAAAATCCGCGGAGGAAGCGAGTGGTTCCGGCCCATAGCGTACATCAGACGCGCCGCGCCGAACTGCGCTGCGATTGCCGATCCCATATTGGCTACCAGAAGAGTTCCGTTCAGCAGCTGGAACAAGAAGTTCCCTCCCACTCGCGACGCAACGTGTACGAATGCGGTGTCCACGATCTGCGGTGGAAACGGCTTGCTGGCCGGCCAAACCATCTGCGCCACATACACCTCTGCAACAGACAGCACCCCGATAATGAAGCATGTCAGGACGGTGGCAATGGGAACGTTCCGGCGGGGATTCTCAACTTCCTCTGCCATGGTCGAAATGCCGTCAAAGCCGATGTAGGTGAGCACGGCCACCGATGTGCCATGAAACAGCGCATTGGTTTTGAAGGTTGCAGGATCGTAGAAAGGGCGAATCAGATCGGCGCTGGTTGGGTGCACAATCGTCATGATGTAGTGCACGCCTTCTCCGAGAAACAGTGCCACCACCAGGCTCATCACCACGGTGAGAATCGCATTCACTCGGCCGGAGGTCTGAATGCCGCGGGTATTCAAAAAGGTCGAAACGAGGGCAAAGACGACGACCCAGAAGAGGTAGGGTACATCCGGGAATACGTTGCGCGCCGCCTGGCTGCACCAGATGATGCAGATGATGGGGTTCAATATGTAGTCCATCAACATCGCCCATCCCACCACGTATCCCACCTTCGGATGCAACTCTTCCGATACGTAGCTAAACGCCGAACCGGCGCGCGGATAGACGCGCGCCATGCGTCCATAGCTCACTGCGGTGAGCAACATGGCGAACATGGCAATCAGCACAGCGGTGGTCACATGCCCATGCCCGATATTGCTGACCACCCCATAGATGCCCATGGGCGCGGTGGGCTGAACAATGATGATGCCGTACAGTACCAGGTGCCAGAGCTTTAACGAGCGTTGCAGCTGTGGAACATCAGGAGAGCTCAACTGATTCTCCAGGTCCTTCGAGAGCATTTTCGGAAAGGAGGGCCGGAAGTGGACCTGCACTGCGCAACTCCGTCGCGGCTTCAAACTGCCAAACCATCTCGAATGATCCCCTACCAGTGGGTTATTGATTCGTTCGTTTCTTTTTACACGAAACGAAAGTCATTGGGAAGTGGAAACTGTTGCTTTCTACGAAAATCCGGCCGGGAAAACCGACAAACAAACGGCTTTCGGCTTTCAATGCCAACGGGTCAATGATCTTCAATCGAACAGTATCTGTTTGCAACTAAATTGCTTAAGCAAATCCCCAAGCACCGCTCCTTGAACGGGAGGTCCCCTGCGGACATCCCACATCAAAAGGTATATAAAACAAAATAAAAACATAGCAAAGATTATTTTGAGTGGTATGCTGAGTCCACCGAGAGGCACCCCTCACCTAAGTTCCAACTAGACGCAAAATGCCTCTCCGCCTAACTGTCATTAGGATGCAATGGCCGTCTATTTTCCGGTCCAGCTGAAGTGAGTCTTAATGATCCGGCGGATGCTGCGGGGTAAAGTGGGTTCGTCATGAAAGTCGATCGACGGGAATTCCTGCGTTTGAGCACGGCGACCCTGGTGGTGAACCCGGTTTCAGGTCCGCTTGCACAGGGCTTGGCAAAGAAGTGGAATGCGCAATGGATTTGGTATCCAGGGCAGTTGGCCGCTTACCGGCAGGCGCGCCGGATCCAACTCGCAATGGAGCGCTGCACAAGCGTTGGCTACCCGGGAAACTTCCGCCAACCTCAGTCGGAAGCCTGGTTTCGCAAAACCGGTGTTGCATTGCAGGATTTACCGCTGCGATGGGCGGCTCCCATCAGTCGTGTCCGCACGATCATCGGCGGACGCACGAGGGATGTGACTTCGCGCAGCGATGTTCTTCGCAGTGGCGAATCTGATATCGAGGTGCAGATCGATTTCGCGCAGAGCCTTCCGTGCCTTCTTTTGGATGGTGGGGACTTCTCCACGAGCGCCGCATGGGAAGCGAGCCTCGACGGGGAGCATTGGGCGCCTGTCGAGACCGGAGGCGGAAGCAATCCCGATGTGCTGCCGGATGCTCCGCGGGAAGTTACAGTGCGTCTTCCTGTAGATCGTGTCATCGACGCGGCAGGGCCGGCGCAGGCGGTGTACACCATTGCGAGCGGCCGGGATGTACTGCTTGATTTTCATGAGACAGAACTTGGATCGCTTTGCTTTGTGGTTCGTGGCAAGGGGCAAATGACTGTTCAGGTGGGAGAGTCAATCGCTGAGGTTCGAGATGCGGATGAACGGCAGTTCGAACAATTTCCGCTGGCGCCGATATCCCTTACGGAGGAGAGCCGGCGCATTCAAATTCCCGAGCGGGCGCTCCGCTTTGCGCGGTTTTCCACGTCGGGCGAGGCAGAACTTCGCAATGTCCGCTTCGACGCGAGGCTCTGGCCGGCAATCGAGAGAGGACATTTTGAATCGAGTGATCCGGAACTCAATCTGATTTGGAAGGTCGCCGTGTCGACCTTGCGTTCGAACATGCACGATTTCTATCTCGACGGAATCCGGCGCGATGCACTTCTGTGGCATGATGGCCCGTTATCACTGGAAGCATACGAGAGGGTATTCTTCGACGCGGACTTGTCCAGACAGACGCTCATCGGTGAAACCCTCCCCGAGCACCCGGCCATACACGATGTGGGGATCATCGATGCGCCGATGTACGACGTGATCGGATTCGAACGCGAGTATCTTGTGCGCGGCGATGCCGGTTTTTCGCGGATGTTCCGGGATCGTATCGAGGATATCGTGCGATTCTATGAGCTTTTGCAGAACGACCGCGGATTTGTGGATGCAGTCAGAGCGGAGCCGTATGGGTACTTTCCGGACTGGTCGGCAACCCAGCAGAGCGGGCCGGATAAGCATGGGACACCGGCATACGGGCAGATGTTGCTGGCGGGGATGTTCTCAGCCGCGGCACGGCTCGCCGCAGCCTGGAACGACGACGTGTTGCAGGACCGATACCGCAGCGCTGCGAGAAAGCTGACTGCGGCTGTGCGCGAAGCTTTCTGGCGGCCCAACGATGGTTTATTCGCAAATGGGCTTGATCGCGACGGAAAGCCGGACGAGAGGTTCACCTCCTTCGCCCAGGCGTTCGCGGTTGCGTTTGGCATTGCCCAACCGGAAGAGTTTGTTTCGCTGTTTCACTTCCTCAATGACGAGACGAAGCGCCCGGCGCACTACAGTTTGAGCCAGGTGGTGGAACTGACGGCCTACGCCCGCGCGGGACGGGCCGATCAGGCGGTGAAACGGCTGAAAGCAGCGTGGCTTCCCATGATTCAGAGGGGATATTGGCGGTTCTTCGAAGACATCGAGCCGGCCAGGGATGCGAATCTGCAACTCGCAATGTACGGCCTCAAGTATGGAAACAGCTTGTGTCACGCGTGGGCCGGCGCCGCGCCGGTCATGGCGATCTCACGTGGCATTCTTGGCATTGAGCCGATCAAGCCTGGCTACAGCGTGTGCAGCGTCAATCCCCAACGCTGCGGGCTCGAGTGGTTTCGCGGAGCAGTACCCTCTCCCGCCGGGGCCATCGAAGTGGAATCGCATGGTGGCAGAGGAGTACTTCGCTTGCCCGATGGTGTAGTCGCCCGTGTCCGAAATGGCTCCACAGTCAGGGGACCGGGTAGCTTTGACCTCGAGTTGGACTAGGTTCGGAAAAACAGAATCAGGAGGCATTGAGGAAAAGTGAAGAGCTTTCAAATAGGAAGCATGAATGTGGAGATTCATTCTGACAGCAAGGCTGCCGGTACCGCCGCCGCCCGGTCGGTCGCGGACGCCCTCTGGAAACTGGCCGAAACCCGCGCTTCCCTCGGTGTCATCTTTGCCACGGGAGTTTCGCAGATGCAGACGCTGGAAGCTCTTACCAGCATCGAAGGCCTTCCCTGGGGTAAAATCTGCGGATTCCATATGGATGAGTACATCGGGATTTCGGCCGATCACCCTGCATCCTTCCGCCGGTACCTGCGCGAGAGGCTCACGCGGAAAGTCTCGATGAATGACTTCTATGAGATCGATGGAAGTGCGCCAGATCCCGAAAAGACGGCGGACGAGTATTCCGCACTACTTCGCGCCGCCGATCCGCAGCTTTGCCTGCTGGGTATTGGCGAGAACGGCCATCTGGCCTTCAATGACCCCGGCGTGGCCGACTTCTCCGATCCGCGCGACGCCAAAATCGTCTATCTGGATGCTGCCTGCCGCCGCCAGCAGGCAGCTGAAGGCTGGTTTGCATCCGTGGAAGAGGTCGCCGAAGCTGCCATCACGCTCACCATCCCCGCTCTCCTCCGCGTGCCCAAGCTGATTGTCTCCGTTCCTGGCCATCGCAAGGCGGCCGTTATGCGGCGCGTTCTGTCAGAACCTTTGTCCACTGACTGCCCCGCCACCATACTGCGCACCCACCCGAAGACCACCGTCTATCTCGACTTGGAATCCGCTGCCGACCTCGATGGTGTCCTCGTCTCTCAATAGGTGATTCCAGCGCGATGCGGCGGCGGATCAGTGCCGCAAACAAAGCCCGGAGAAAGGGAATATATGCTTTGGATTAGCAAATGGACGGCGGCAGTTTTGCTGGCGGGGGCAGCAGTGATCGCCACTGCTCAGACGGCCCCTCCCAAATTGATTGACGTACACGAACACTTCGACGGTGAGCCTGGTGTTCTGCAGCAGATGCTTATCAAGCTGCAGGCCGCCGACGGCATGGGCTTCCTCTTGGTCACGCAGAAGGGTTTCCATGAAGCCTCGGAGTTCATCCACGAACACCCTGACCGTTTCATCGGCTTCGGCGACATCAAGCTCGACGATCCCAATGTCCTCCAGGAGATCGACCAATTTCATCAGGCTGGCTTCCGCGGTCTGGGCGAGATTACTTCCTCCGAGAAAAACTACGACGATCCTTCGTATTGGCCAATCTACGACCGAGCCGCGAAGTACCACATGATTCTCCTCTTTCATACGGGCATTGTCCTCCGCCAGGACCCCGACCAGCCGGAGAATGTGAGCTTCGACCGGATGCGCGCAACGCGCCTTGACTTGATTGCGCGCCATTGGCCCAAGACGATCGTCATCGGGGCGCACCTCGGCAACCCGGATTACGCGGAAGCGGCTGAAGTTGCGCGGTGGAGCCCGAATCTCTACTTTGACCTTTCCGGATCGAGCCTCATAAAGATGTCCGGCAACTATGAATTCTTCCGCTCGATTTTCTGGTGGAGTGGAGTGGTGAGCCCGCACACCCCGCCCGGAGGCTCCGACGCCTTTGAAAAGCTTGTCTTCGGCTCCGACATCTTCCAAGGCGAACTGGGGGAGTTCGACGCAGGCCAGAAGCGCTATCACGAGATGCTGGACGCTTGCCGCGTTCCCCAGAACGTGCAGGACATGATCTTCTCCGGAACCATGTGGCGCATTCTCCAGGAACAGCAGAAAGCAATGGACGCCGACAAAGCAAACTGAGCAGCCCAGTTGCTGCCCATGAGGGTGCGTCCAAAAACCTCATATCACTCCAATTACTCCAATTTCATCGCGAGGGGTCGAATTCGCGACGGCTTTCGTCCGTTTTGTCTTTCGATGCGTAGTCGAGCGCCTGCCCCGACAGTTAGGTACCGAACAGCAGCAGACTGCTGGGCTCCGGCGTTAGATACACGTCGAAGTCCGCATCGCTCAACAATTGGAGTATTTCTTGCACAGCGCCTGAATATCGCCAACCAGTTTCGGCACCCCGGTCGAGGGTGGCAGGCTGCCCGGGTAGTTGGGTTCATACTCCGCTGATACATATCCCTGGTGCCCAGCTTGCGCAAAGATCTGCCATACGCGGTCCATATCCACCGGACTGTGATCGTAAAAATGGTCGCGAATATGAATATTGGTGGCGTAAGGAATGCACGCGGCAATCTGCGCGTAGGCGTCTTGAGTTGGCGTGGGGACGAAGTTTGTAATATCGAGGTTGATTCCGGCATACGGCGAATTAACCCGTTGCATGATCTCGACACAAAGGTCCGCGTTCTGCGTAACGCCTTCGTGGTCCTCAACCCCAAGCGTAATGCCCTTCTGGCCGGAATAGTCGCATGCGGCCTTCATCGCTTCAACCACCCAATCGACAGCATCCTTGATCTTTGCGCCTTCCGGCAGCACACCCGCAAAGATTCTCAGATGTGACGCTCCAAGTTCGTCTGTCACATCGACCCACTTCTCAATGTCCTTCACGCTATCCGCGCGCTTTTGAGCGTCAACCTGCACCATGCTCACGCCGCATGCGCATCCCGAGAAAGCAACGGCGTGCTTGTAGGCCAAATGTCGCAGGCTGTGAAGATACTCCGGATCGGTGGACTTTAAATAGTACGCCGTCATGTCGACGCCGGCCAGTCGCAACTCCACTGCTTTGAGAAAGAAATCCTCCATCGTCATCGAGCCGTGTCTGAGGGCCTCATTGTATGAGTAGGCACAGCATCCGGGAAGCAGCCTTGCCCATTTGGATTTGCCTGCGCTCGCATCCGATTGCGTCACGGCGGCTTGCGTCCATACTGCATCCATACCCGCCCCTGCCACGGCTGCTAGTCCAACTGTCTTCACAAACTGACGGCGATTCACCATGAGACGCACCTTCTCTCCCGAGTTACACGTTCTTTGGAACACGCGGTTCACGCCAGGCGCGGCCCGCGCCTCGCAAACAGATCAACCTAGCACACTCTCATGCCGCCATCAAGAAAACTTCTCCACGCTGATTTGGCTGCCTGGATCCACGCGCCCTTCCTCATTTTGTTGTGATGAGAGCCCCGGATGGCATCAGGAACGCGATGGGCCACTGCTCCTGGCCCTGCGCCACCAACGCAGACCAATTTAGAACCAGCGCGGATTCTTGTTTCAGAATTGAGACTTCCGGATCGACTTCCTGGAATCGAACGGCCAGGCTGTATGCCTCACCGGTTGCGGCCAGTGTCAGCGGCTCCCGTGGGAACCCTGAATTCAGTCTATGAATAAAGAGTTCAACAATCTTGAGATCGTCCATCATCTGCAAAAAATAGGGCCGTCCGGTGAGCAATGAATTATATACATAATCGGCCATTACGCTGTCGAGAGGATTGACGTACGCTTCATCAAAGCTGTTCGGGGATGAGGCGCTGGAAGAATCGACGCGAAACTTCATGCTGGTTTCTCCCAATCCGCGAAAATCGAATGAGAATACTTCGTAACCGTCGTTCAAGAGCTTCGTTATCTGCGGCCAATCCCCTCGAGACGCTTTGCTATGCAGACTGAACCAAAGAACTGCTCCCTTAGGGTGGCCGCTATCATTGTAAAAGTGGAGAAGTGGTATCTCAAGATACCGGCTGTGATGAAGCACATAACGGTCGATATGCACCGTTCCAATCGTCGCGCTCCCCACGGCTTCCCATCGCACTTCTTTAGACGAAGTGAAGCCTTCATAGCGGCTAACCTTCCAGGCAACAATATCTGGATCGTGTTCGCTCCGGTCGAGCTCGGCCAAAGTTGTCTGATTGCGATGCGAAGCGTCCATAGAGTACGCGGCTATGAATTGAAGAAGCGTACGCCCCTCCGGATAATCGACCGACACCTGCCCGCTCTTTGTCACGCGTAGGTCGGCGTCACTGAACGGAGTTACCGGCGGGAGGCCGTGGCGAACCGGCATCTGATTGAAACGATCGAGAAAGCTCAACGCCGCTTCCTGGTTTTTCAACGAATACTCGTGCCGGTTGTAACTCTCGGCGAATTCGATTCGGTCGCCGTGTCCAAAACGCTTGTAGAAGCTACTGACTTCCGCGTAGGACTTATGAGCACCCTGCACCGGAAAGAAATCGAGAGTGGCGGTCGCCACCATCACCGCGCGCGGATACATCGCCAGTAACATGCCCGCGTGATCCACTCCCTTCGAGATGAGTCCGAAGAGATCCTGTTCCGGGTCGCTGTCTGAATCGGCAAAGATACGGTTTTCCACGCGCATGGGAAGCGCCGTAATGTAACAGGACGGAATGATGACCTTGATCCTCTCATCGAGTGCGCCAATCAGCGCTGCCTGGAAACCGCCCCCGCTCGTGCCCGTGATATTGATCCTTGAGCCGTCTACGTCTGCGCGAGTGAGCAGATAATCCACGGCGCGCACGCCGTCCCACACTTCCCACCGGGCCAGATTGGCGCCGGCCAGATAGGCCAGGTTTCCCATCACGGCATGCTCGCCACAGATTAGGTTGTAACGGCTCCTCTTTGCCTTTGCATCCCAAAACTGGCTTCTTTCCCCTTGCCCCACCGGGTCCCAGCTGATAGCAAGATACCCGCGCAGGGCCAGCCTCTCGCAAAGGGCTTGGTAATGATTTTTCCCGTCTGCCGAGTGTCCCGCGGGAACCAGAATGGCTGGATGTAACTTGTCGCCGTTCTCAGGTACATACACAAGTGCAGTTACATAGAGCCCCGGAAGGCTTTGATAGATCAACTTTTCGATATGAAACCCGGCACTGGAAACTGTGCCCGTAATCTCTGCATGCAGGTTTGTCTTCTCTGTGGGAAGTCCACCGATCATCACGAGCAGCGATCGTCTCAGCTCCGCGCGCAACTGCAGAAGATCGCTCTCGTTCTTGACGCGGGACCAGCGCTCCCGGCGCAGTTCATCCTCATCCCATGCAAGCGCGGTTTGATAGAGCAAATACGGCGTAATCTGTGGGCCTTCTGCTACTGCGGCAGGAAGCACGCGAAATGCCTCAGCCGGAGGCGCATCCTGTCCCATAACTGGCGTTGCGCACATGACCGCCATCGCAAGAACGCAAACCAGTCGCACACCGGTCGAGCCGTTCACCAGAGCCTCCGCTAACAGCTACCACAACACCACTAATACTTCCACCACTACTTATCCCCGGCCAGCGTCAGCACCCCGAACCTCTCCGGTTCATGAAAAGTTTTGCTCATGGGAGCCTTCCAGGCGATCGATTTCCGATGATCAGGCGGTCCCTGGCTACGGAACAGGTTCGCGCGAAAGGTCCTGCCTAGTGCTGGGGGGCGCGTATCCAAAGCTGCAAACGGAATTCGCATGGCGCCATACCATATCTTTGCCGTCGAATCGATCCGTGCAGCTACCTGAAATCCGGAGTTCCACACCCACCCCACCGTGTGATCCGGGAGATCGAGATTAATATCGAGATCGGTCCACTCCCGCTGCGGCGAAACTTCGAACTCCTTGTATCTGCGAATGTTGTGAAAATCAGAACCAATGAACAGCTCTGCGACATCCCACTTCCATAGCCCATAGGTCTCTTCCGCCGTATTTGGCGAGGGCTTTAGATACAGCTCCTCGTAGGGGCATTGAAACAGAAGATAGAGATTATTCTTCGTCCATCGGGAACTTACTTGCGTTCGGTACTCGGGAATAGCGTGGCCCCAACTGTCTACTTCCGCATACACCGAAGGCGCCCCCTGCCAGAATGCTGACCGGGGATCCGTGTCTAACCAAACGTCCTGAGCCGCATAAGCGCTCCTGAACGCGCCGCGATCGCCGGCGTTGGCATGGAGCGCTCCGCTCAAGAAAAGCAGACAAGTAGTGAAGAGTTTTTTCACTGCATCTTCCTCGATAAACAAACCAGGCGTCCGCTCGAAGGACGCCTGCAACACCTTCCACTCTCAGAGATGCGGCGCCCAGCCGTCCTCGTACTCTCGCGCCCACATTTTCATCGCTTGAGCGTCATTCTGAATCTTTCCGTCGCGCGGGTCAAGCTGCAACTCCCGGTTCAGCCCCCATGCGATATTGGAGAGTTGAAGCATTGTGACGACAATGTTTCCTTGTGAGATAGGAGCGTGGAGCTTCTCTCCTTTGCGGATTGCCGCGATAAAGTTGGCGAAGTGGGCAACCGTTGGGGCGTCTCCGTCGAACTTGTCATTGAACGGCGTCGTGTCGTCGTCCTTGAAAATGCCCGTCCTGGTTCCCTTGAGATCGTAGACATCGTAGCCGCTCCCGCCATCGCCATAAATAAATACCGAGCCCTCGGTCCCCATGACGGTCAGCCCTGAAGTGTGGTCGTAGTACTTCATCCCGTTGCACGATTTGCCTTCCCAGGAAATCATCTTATCGCCGTAATCGAAGGCGGTTACCAATGTGTCATAAAACTGCCAGTCATCCTTGAACTGATATCTTCCGCCCGACGCCCTAACGCTCTTCGGATAATCCACTTCCAGCGCCAAGCGGCACAAATCGATACTATGCGTACCATTGTTCAGTGTTTCGCCCGTACCCCAGTGTTTAAACCAGTGCCAGTTGTAGGGATGAATATTATCCTTGTATGTCCTGCGTGGCGCAGGTCCCTGCCACAGATCCCAATCAAGCTGTGCCGGCACGGGCGCTTCCTTGCCGATGCCAATCGTCTTTCTTGTGTTGCTGTACCAGCCTTTGGCGAAATAGGGCCGGCCGATGAGTCCGTTGTGTATCTTATCGATGGCTTCCATTGTGCGCAGGCACGATCGCTGCTGTGTGCCCTGCTGCACGTGCTTTTGGTATTTCTGTTGAGCCTGCACCAACATCGCCCCCTCAGCAGGATTATGGCTGCATGGCTTCTCAACATAAACGTGCTTGCCCGCCTCGAGGGCAGCGATCGCAAGCGGAGTGTGCCAGTGATCCGGAGTGGCGATTGTGACGGCATCCACGTCCTTTTGCTGAAGGACAGAGCGAAAGTCCTTGTCGCTTGCGGGAGCATATCCCAGCTCATGTTCAGCGATGCCCGCAAATTTGGCCAGAATCGTGCTATCCACATCGCACACATGCGAAACACGGGCGGCACCTTTATTCCCCATAAGTGCTGAAAGATGGGCATAGCCGCGCCAGCGCAGGCCCATGATTGCAAAGTTCAGGCGATCGTTCGAACCGAGAATCTGGCTGTAGCTCTTTGCGGTGGAACCAATAGCCAAACCTGCCGCTCCTGCGGCAAGCGTATCAAGAAATTCGCGTCGATTAATCATCTTGTCTCTCCGACGGATCTTTTAATCTTCCTCTTCCTTGCAAGGTAACAACGAGGAATCCATTGCGGCACTAAGTATACACAAGAAAGCCCGAAGTGTCCGTTACTGTGCTTCAGAACTCGGCGCACGCGGTTTGCCACATTGACGCCCCGTCTTCTTGACGCTCTCTTGATCGAGGTGCAACGATCTATTTGGACTTTGCACCGGCGAATAATCTGCGCCGGGATTCGGTCACTCACTGATGGCGGTATGCAAGAAGGGAAAGGCGCAAACCATGACTGATGAGTCGATTTCAGGGACCGATCGCAGAATTTTCATGAAGCAGGCAGCGGGAACCATGCTCGCGGCGGGAATGGACGCCCGTTCCTATGCGCGGGTATTGGGCGCGAACGATCGCATCCGCCTGGCTCAACTGGGATGCGGAGCGCGTAGTCATGGTCATGTACATATGGTCCAGCTGGCCTCACGGAAACTCCCGGTTGAAACAGTGGCCGTTTGCGACATTTGGAGTCTGGCGCGGGAGCATCGCGCGGCCCAGGTCAAGGAAGTCTTCAATCTGGATCCGCAATCTTATAAATACTCCGAGGATATGCTTGCCGCTAAGGATATTGATGGCGTCATGATCGCCACGGGTGACTTCCAGCATGCAAAGCTTTGTGTGGATGTAGTCAGGGCGGGCAAGGACTGTTACGTAGAGAAGCCGTTTGCCAATGTTCTTTCTGAAGCCAAAGAGGCTCGCGATGCGGTAAAGGCTTCAAGGCAGGTTGTCCAGATGGGATCGCAGCACCGCAGCGAGCCATATCAGTTAGCAGTTCGCGACATCGTTCGGTCCGGCCGCATTGGCACTATCGTTCATATCGAGCAGGAATGGAATGTGAATGAGGAGCGTTGGCGGTTTGTGGATATGGATACCGGCAACTCACCCGCGATGGAACAGGATCGCAACTTGGAATGGAGAACGTGGCTCTTCGAGCGAGAGTCGAAGCTTCGCAAGGAAGATACAGACTGGGATCGTTGGCTGTTAGGCAAACCTCACCGCCCTTTCGATCCCCATGTATATCTTGAGTTCCGCCTATATAAGGATTATTCCTCGGGAATCTTCGATCAGTGGATGAGCCATGGTTGCGATCTGGTCCATCTCTGGACTGACGAAGCGTATCCCGAGAGTGTTGTGGCCAACGGCGGGATTTATGCCTGGAAAGACGGACGCGAAAATCCTGATACGTGTGTTGCCGCTGTCACTTATCCCAAAGGCTTTCTCTATACGTACAAAAGCGTATTCGGGAATAGCTTCCGTAGCTTCTCAAGGATCCAGGGCCGCGATGGCACCATTGCAAACTATGGCGGCGAAGGAGCTTCGCTCTTCACTGTTAGTAAGGAAGGTGGCAGGGATGAATGGTCAGGATCCGTCGAGACGAAGAGTGTGCCCCTGGTAAGTCCGGCAATCGACCGGGAGGAAATCGTCAGAGTTCCAGACGCCAGGCCGCCGGACTCGCTCGGCCCCGATGACGACAGCGAAGTGCATATTGTGAACTGGCTCAAGGCCATGCAGTCGCGAAACCCGCCAAATGCAAACGTGGATCACGGATTCTCGCATTCAATTGTTACCATCATGGCCGCGCAGTCGTATTGGAGTGGCAAGAGGCTCTACTGGAATCCGCAGACGGAAGAGATAGTAGATCAGCCCGTTGTCCGGACCAGTTAACGGTAGTTCTGGGCTCGTTTCGATTGAGCGAGAAGAAATGAATCCAATGAATCTCCCGCGCCAAAACGGAAGGTCGACCAAGCCTCGCAGCCCAGGACGAGTGCGGTGGTGGATCGTTTGGACGCTCTTTTTTTCGACTGTAATCAACTACATCAGCCGTCAGACCTTCTCCCTTTTGGTCCCGGTGATTTCAGCGCAATATCATCTCACCAATACGGACTTCGGCAAAATTTCCGCGGCGTTTCAGGTCGCCTATGCGGTCACATGGCTTCTCGGCGGCATCTTTCTTGACGCCGTAGGCACACGCCTCGGGCTGGCCCTGGCCGTGGTCTTTTGGTCCATTGTCAACATGCTCACCGGATTCGCCACATCCGTCTTCGGCTTTGCGTCCTTTCGATTTCTTCTGGGAATTGGAGAAGGCCTGAACTGGCCCGGCGCCAGCAAGACGGTTGCCGAGTGGTTTCCCAGCCAGGAACGCGGCCTCGCTGTGGCCATTTTCGACAGCGGCTCCAGCGTCGGAGGAGCCGTAGCGGCGCTGTCCATTCCTTTGATCGCAATAAGATTTGGCTGGCGCTCCGCTTTCATTGTTTCAGGACTGGTCGGATTTGTCTGGCTGCTAATGTGGCTGCGCGTCTACCATCTGGTGGACCGTCATCCGAGGGTGACGCCGGCGGAGGTTGCGTATATTCGCGCCGGCCAGGAAGTACCCAGCGTCTCTCCGGAACGAGGCCCGCGGCGTTGGCTCAAGCTCGCCCGCGATCGAAATGTATGGGGCATCGTCCTGGGCCGCGCGCTCACCGATCCCATCTGGTGGTTCTACATTACCTGGCTGCCCAAGTACCTGAGCGATGCACGCGGTTTCAGCCTCCAGCGGATCGCACTGTTCGCATGGATGCCTTTTGTCGCCGCCGATCTTGGCAATTTTACTGGCGGCCTGGTTTCTGGTTATTGCATTCGCCGGGGCGTCTCCGTGGTTCGCGCCCGCACGTGGGTATGCGTCTTCAGTTCCCTGCCGATTCTTGCCGGCATTCCCGCTGCTGGCGTGCGCAGCGTCTATGCCTCCATGGCCCTGATCTGTTTTGCACTATGGGGCTACGCGAGCTGGTCCACAATGGGTCTGACTCTTCCCTCTGACCTGTTTCCTCACGATGTTGTGGCCACCGTTACGGGCCTGAGCGGATTGGCGGCCGGTCTGGTCGGTGCAGTTTTCACCATGGCCGTCGGCATTTTGGTTGATCGCTTTTCTTATGGGCCTGCATTTTTGGTGGCTGGATTAATGCCCCTCTTCGCAACCCCCAGCATCTTGCTATTGATCCGTGCGCCCCGGATTGAGGAGTGATCAAGATAGTGGCACTTCTGGTTTTTTTGATAGGAGTGCATGTGAGGTTTTCGCTCTGTGGAGTTGTACGCCGAGACAATTCTGAGCCGTGCCGTGCCGCATGCGACTTCTATGTCCTCGCGCTGACACAAACGGGTAGTGCGCGGGATTTTGTGTATGCGCGGTTTCTGGTGTGATGATCCAAGCGAAGTTCTTTCTTTTTCCCCTTCGCCCGGATAGCGGGATTATTTGGCTGGCGAGGGCCGCAGTCAAGGCCGCAGTTTGAGAATTCTGTGATCGTCAGTAACGACCGATCGCGCTGCATCTCGCCTGCACCATTTCCGCGGCGCACTCTTGTGCGATAAACTTACGGTCGGAGCCTGCGCCATGGATTTGTTGGGAGATATTCTGGAGACCATGGCGCACACGCCAATCAAGAAGAGAGCCATCGCGAATCACGACGTTCTCAAGGAGGCATATGAATATGCCAAGCCAAGTTCGTTTTCCCGCGGCATGAGGATTGACTTGAATGGTCTCGCCATCCTGCTCATCTCGGGCACGGCCTCGATCAATGAGCGTGGTGAGAGCGTCCACATCGGTGACTTTCGCGCCCAACTTCGGCGTACGTTCAGCAATATAACAGGCTTGCTGGCTAGCGAAGGCGCAACCTGGCATGACATCGTGCGTACAACTTGTTATTTGCGCGATATCGACCGCGACTATAACGTCATTAACGAAGAGCGTACGGCGTTCTTCAAAGAGCAGGGGCTTGATCCACTTCTTGCATCCACGGGGATTCAGGCGCATCTCTGTCGTCCGGGGTTGCTGGTTGAAATCGAAGCCATCGCCATGTTCCGCACCGAAAAGGTTGCCGTACGGGCGGCCGGTAGTCCGGCAGTAGAGATGCAGTAGAGATGTTGTCGCAATGAAGTCGATAGAATGTGACCGCAGCACCTTTCCGTGGGGCAGTCTGAAAGTTGAAATGTGTACTGGTCGTGCCTTCTATGATCGCGACAGTGGCGACCGCAAGGTTTGTCCTTATCGTTATCTATCAACTCCTTTATATCCAGGCTGTGCCTCGCCAAAACTCCATCCGACGAGAAATTGAATAGAAGTCCCGATGTCTTAACGGTTAAGAGCCGGTTGGATCCCCCCGACTCGTGTTAGCTGAAAGGCTATGAAAATAAAGGCGGACGGGATTTTGGCGAGGCACAGGTTGTTCAGCAGTTGCGCGAGGCGTTCCCGTATGACTCCGCTCCCCGCTACCTGATCTTTGATCGCGGTGCAAACTTCAACGCCGAAGTGGTCGAAACGGTCAAGAGCTTCGGTATCGAACCGAAGCGAACCAGCTTCCGAAGCCCGTGGCAGAATGGCGTTGCCGAGCGTTGGGTCGGCAACTGCCGCCGTGATCTGCTCGACCATGTGATCGTTCTCAATGAACGGCATCTGAAACGCTTGATGAATGAATACGTCCGTTACTACCACGACGACCGGACACATCTCGCGCTGGCGAAGGGAACGCCTGCCGGTCGAGATGCGGTGAGCGAGCCCGGCGTGGGTAGCAAGATCACAGCGATGCCCAGACTCGGCGGCTTGCATCATCGTTACGATCTGGCCGCCTGAACTGCTTCTTCGAGCATCCCTCTCAAGAGTTGAAGATGAACGCGAGGAAAGCTGTGTCCGCCGATCTTTCGTGACCCACTCGGCATCGTTTTCGTGACTCTCCGTGACCAACAAACGCCCTCCATTTCAAGCGAGAATCCGTTCGTAACTCTTCCCGACTTCAAAACCAAGTCACTTCTTCACACGGATGGAGTTTTGGCGATGCACAGGCAGTTTTGTAGCAGATGTATTAGAAGGATTTTGAGACCAAGCGCCATGAATAGCCCAAACACGTGGGCATTGTGAATACGAATTTCTAATCTGCTCTCGATGTCTTCAAACACAAATCCCCCAGCATGTTCCATACATGCGAGGGGATTCGCGGCTACGAGCTAGAATGAGTATTCATCGGCTCTTCACGCTTTGCAGGTGGTTCTCTTAAGCGCAGCCCTTCATCCTGCACCGGCTCGACAATTGTAGTGTGAACATCGTCCTCGACCATTCTGTGCGAGAACAACGGACGCTTCGCGAATAGGTGATTGTGTAAGGCTGATTGATGCCCAAAGCTCATGATTGTCTCCAATCGCTTGCTTGTTGGTTGTGA
>OBLU010000231.1_pt1 | contig 54683 bp, 60 predicted proteins | sample 1518681 | NCBI WGS metagenome assembly OBLU01 (sample SAMEA3539304, study PRJEB22396) | soil metagenome | biome: tundra; feature: field; material: soil | place: USA | collected 2010-05 | depth 0.15 m | reverse complement strand
TAGAAATAATAAAAACAAAAAAATAAATTGGCAGTTCACAAACAAGGAGGCAAGGATAAAATTGAAAAGACTTTACCCGTCAATTCATGCTTAACATAACACTAGAATGGCAATTAGTTTATGCTGGAATGAAGCTGGATGCAGTTTTAGAATCTCTCTTTTCGGCACCGGATAAAAGAGCTAAAAGCCAGCCTAAAGTTGAGACAATATCTGCAGCAGATGCAGGGAATTATATCGGAAAAAAAGAAGTGGTTTGCTCCGTAGTGTATCAAGTAAAAGAACTTTCCAGTGTGAGCTTCCTTGATCTGGGAGCAAATTATCCCGATAATCCACTAACGATTGTTGTATTTGCAAGGGACATGGGAAAATTTACATCAGGCCTTGAAATCTATGACCATAAAAAAATCTGCGTCACCGGAACTATCAGGGAATACAAAGGAAAGCCAGAAATCATCATTACGAGCCCGCAGGAAATAACTGTCCAATGAGAATCATATTTACTATCGCTTAGTTTTCTAAGTCCTATTGAATGGAAGAGCAATTTGAGTTGCCGGTTGAATATAAAGGAGAAAACCTTCTCTTTTGGAAAATCCACGCAAATTGCCCCCCCTCGGCCAAATGAAACTTTAGTAATTTTATAAAAATAGAACGGATGGATGTGAAGATTGAAGAAAGCTGGAAACAGGTATTGAATGAAGAATTCAACAAGGTTTATTTTCAACAAATTGTCACATTAATTAAAGCAGAAAAGGCTGCCGGCCGAATAATTTTCCCACCCGGACCATTAATATTCAATGCTTTCAATAAAACTCCCTTTTTAAATGTAAAAGTAGTATTGCTGGGCCAGGATCCATACCATAACAAAGGCCAGGCTCATGGATTATGCTTTTCTGTTCCGGATGGCATTCCAAAACCACCTTCCCTTATTAACATATTTAAAGAACTTGAAAATGATCTGGGTATTTTGCCGCCCAAAAGCGGTAACCTGGAAAAATGGGCTCTGAGAGGAGTTTTATTACTCAACGCATCACTAACCGTTAGGGAAAATGAGCCTGCAAGTCACAGCAAAATCGGATGGCTAAAGTTTACGGATGCCGTTATTACAAAAATTTCAGAACGGAAAGTTGGAATCATATTTTTATTGTGGGGAAAATTTGCCCAGGATAAGCAAAAACTGATAGATGAAACAAAACACTACGTCCTTAAGGCCGCACATCCCTCTCCGTTTAGTGCAGAAAGGGGATTTTTGGGATGCAAACATTTTTCTAAAACAAATGAATTGCTAACCTTACAAAATATAGAGCCGATCGACTGGAAACTTTAATTTTTAATGAAATAAAATTCTGCATATTGAAAAGATTTTTTGCCGGGATTTTTGCTTTCTGGGCATTCGTTATCTTCATCATCACGATGTTGCCGATAGCGCTATTAATGTGGATAATAGGAGTTTTCAAAGAACCAAAACGAACAAAAAATTTTCGCATAATTTCAAAACTGTGGATGAGTCTGTATTTCTTTTTAACGGGATGCAGTTTGAAAGTGAAAGGCTTGAATAATTTCGCACCAGGCAAAAATTATATCGTCATTTTCAACCATAATTCATTAATGGACGTACCATTAAGCACGCCGTTTATACCTGGCCCTAATAAGACAATCGCCAAGGCTGAGATGGCAAAGATTCCTGTTTTTGGATTAATATATAAAAGAGGATCAGTATTGGTAGATAGAAGTGATAAAAACAGTCGCAAGAACAGTTTCATTAAAATGAAAGAGGTACTAAATATGGGGATGCATATGTGTATCTACCCTGAAGGTACCCGTAATAAGACAAGTATGCCCTTGAAAGAGTTCCACGGTGGCGCCTTTAGACTGGCTGTTGAAACTGAAACCCCTATATTGCCCGGAATTATTTTTAATACCAAAAAAATTCTGCCCCCTGGGATGTCTTTCTACTTTTGGCCTGCCCAAATGGAATTGCATTTCCTTTCACCAGTTGAAGTATCAAAATATGATGATTTTGAGTCAATAAAATTAAACCTGCACAGGGTAATGAGCGAATATTATGCGGCGCACGTAAAATGATAATTAATTCAGAACAGAACCTGATGAATTTTGCTGAAAAAGAAATTATTCTATCATCTTATTTCTCATGCCGTAAGTGATTAAGCCTCCAATGGTTTTGGCTCCCACTTTATTTTTCATATTCTGGCGAATAGTTTCAATTGTCCTTGGGCTTAAGAATATGATTTTCGAAATTTCATCTGTTGTTTTATCTTCTGCAAGCAGTTGTAAGATTTTTAATTCCTTTTCGCTAAAAGTTATCGGGACATTAGCACCATAATGATGATGAACGTTCTTCTTTTGCATGAGTTTCCCCATAACCGCATTATTCACCAATTGGTTAAAATAAAATTCATCATTCATGCAGGTAAGAATAGCCTCATAAATTTCATCAGGATCAGTTGTTTTGGTCAGGTAAGCGTTGGCGCCCATTTCCATCATTTTACTGATCATTTGCTGGTCATCATACATGGTAAGCACAATGATCTTAATATCTTCATGTTCTTTCCGAACCATTGAAATAGCATTGATTCCGTCCATTTCAGGCATCCGGATATCCATTAGTAATACATCAGGCTTCTTTATGGCGATCTTATGTATAAGATCCTTACCATCTTCAGCCTCCCAGATCATTTTTAGATTCTCTCTGGATGATAGCGCCATTTTTATGCCATCCCTGAAAATCTTGTGGTCGTCTGCAATGGCTACTTTGATTACTGAGGTTAAAGACATGGAATTATTTAAAATTTGGTAGTAGTTACGGGTAAAATTATGAAACAATAACGATGATTTGCCTATTCTATTACTGCAAAAGCCAGTTATTTTAATAATAATCTCCTGTTTATTCCAGGTAATTTTACTTAGATTATATTACTAATATTCACATCGTTATTATACGTCGGGTTTTTGAATTCTACCTTCATCCGGGGTATTAATTACATTCGACAAAATAAGCATAAGTGCGTTTTTGTTTAATTGTTCCTCATTTATTTTTTGAAATATACCTTATACTAGGGTAAATCTGTTGAAGAAAGTAAAAACAATGTTCTTTTTGTGAATAGTATAACTGTTCAACTCCGCTACTGCCATTATCTTATCCAAATGAATCTCTGTGCCTAGGTGAATTTCATAGCACGTTTGCAGACGATTCCATTAAGAATTTTTTTTTCTTACATTTTATGGTATATTTACTATCGTAAAGTTGTCATAAATTTAGATAGTAAAATTACTATTTTATTTCGTAAATTTCCCTGATTTTTTTAGGGTTTAATACGTTTATTTTTGCGGTGAAACCCTTGGCTGTAAAGGATTTTAAAGGATTTATTTATGGCAATTGGGGAAAATAGAGGTTGTATGAATACATTTTATTAATGAAGTTTAATGTCCAAATTATCTATAAAGCACTAAAAATCTAAAACTATGACACATAATGCACTCTTAGAAACCAGGAACCTTGCTGAAGTGGGTGAAAATATCGGACTTGCTGAAGGAATTGAATTAATTAACGCATTCAGATCCGCTAATCCTAACGCTACCCAGGGTTATTACATTGGCCGCAATATCCTCGAACAAATACTTGCCCAACCCGGATGCGTTGGAATCAATTTCCGGAAATGCCTTACTAATAATGAAGAACATCTGGTTTATACCGGAGTTGATGCTGAAGGTAAGGATATCGTTGAATATTCAGTTGTTACATCAACCGGAGATGTTCAACAACGGGAAGGAATCGTTGCAGACAGAACTATTTATTGGGAAGATTGGAACGTTGTTGAAGTATTAACTGCCTAAATTTTAAAAAACAAAAATAGATAGTTATATTTGGTCCAAAACGGACCAGCTATTTTAAATACTATCCTAAATATAAGTTCTTTTTCTCTTATATTTCCCTTAGTGTTTTTCTTGCTATTCAAAAAGAATAATAAAGAAAAAACAGTAAGGGTAATTTTTTTTTATATATTATATTGTATTTTAAATGAGGCCTTGGGCTATTACCTGCAAGGGGAGCATTTGATAAACCCCTTCATTTTCTTTTTAGCACTTTTCACAGTTTTGGAATTTTCCTTCTTCTGCCTTTTTTTTTATTATGCTATTTCCATAGTAGTGATAAAAAAAATAGTCTTATTTACCTGGCTGGGCTTTTTCATATTTTCCTGTATTGACTTTTTCTATATTAATAAAATGGGGGCACTTGGTTCTGTTTCAATTGGCATAGAATCAATTCTCATCATAATCATGTGCGTGTATTACCTTTATGTCCAAATAAGGGGCTCAAACAACCTTTTTGTATATTCAACTTCCAATTTCTGGATAATTATTTCGTTCTTGATATACCTATCAGGCACTTTCTTTCTTTACATAATGGCTGATAAAATGTTTTATAATGAAACCTATAGAGTTCAATACAATATCATAAACTCTGCTTTTAATATTATTAAGAACATTTTACTGTCGGTTGCAATGCTTATGAAACCAGTGTCTGCTAATAATCATGACAAACGATATAGAGACCTTGATGATTCGTTTTCTTATCAATTAAAAAATTAAAGAGTAATACCTAATTATGTTCTTTCTGCAGGCATCTCCAATTACAATGGGCTCTTCCAATGTGCTGATTTTTGGCACAATAGGTATGTTCATCATGGCGATTACCCTGGTATCAGTAGTTGTTTTTCACCAGCGAAGGGTAATAAAATTTAATAAGCAGCTACAAAGGATGGAAGAAGAAAGGCAACAAATGTTGCTGAGGGCATCTATAAATTCACAGGAAGATGAAAGACAGCGTATAGCTGCAGACCTGCATGATGATGCAGGCCCTTTGCTGGCTACAGCAAGGCTATATTTAAGTGAAAATCTTATTCACCAGGAACCTGCAGTTCAACTTCAATCCATATTCAGCGCCAAACAAATTATTGATGACAGCATCCAACTTATCAGGAACATATCTCATAGCCTGATGCCGCCAACTCTTAAGAATTTTGGACTGGAGTCTGCCATTAAGGATCTTTTCGAAAAAATAAACGGCTCAGGTGTAATTAATGCGACCACCAGGTTCCATGATAACCGGGAAAGATTGAGTGAGGAACAGGAACTCCTACTATTCCGAATTCTGCAGGAGCTGGTAACAAATATCATTAAACACAGTGGGGCCGAATTTATCCATCTTACTCAAAATGTTCAGGGAAATTTTTCTTACTTTCGTATTCACCATGATGGCAAAGGAATTCTTCAGGATGAATTCGAAAGATTAAATTACGATTCGGTTGGCCTGGGATTAAAAAATATTGAAAGTCGTATCAAGGTTTTAAAAGGTAAAATTTATTTTGATATCGACAGCACGGGAACTTATTATAAGGTCACTATTGAAATACCAAGGGCTCAGAGAAAAAATTAAGACTCATTTATACTTTATTTCCCCTGATAATCCAGAACGTTTTCTTACCATCAACCCCAAAGAATGATTATGGATTCTATTAAAGTTGCCATAGCCGATGATCACAAAATTTTCAGGAAAGGCGTCATCCTGTCTTTGAAGCCATACCATAATATTGAATTTGTATTGGAAGCAGAAAACGGTGAAGAACTTATAAGTTCAGTAGAGAAAGCCAAGCCTGATATCATTCTTATGGATCTCAAAATGCCTGTAAAGGATGGCATTGAAACAACTAAATATCTTAATAAACATTTCCCTTCAATCAGAATTCTGATTTTAACCATGTATGAAGACGAACGGTTCGTTGGCCACCTGATGGACAGTGGCGCCAATGGTTACCTGTTAAAAAGTACCGACCCGGAAGAAATAAAGCAGGGCATCATGGATGTAATGAGGACAGGATTTTATTTGAATAATTTTGTAAACAGAGTCCTGATCAAAAAAAATTATGCGAAGCAAAAATTTAACCCCAACCTTAAAAGCGAAATCGTCATCAGCGAAAGGGAAAAAGAAGTACTTTCTTTAGTTTGCCTTGAATTTACAGCGCAGGAAATTGCCCAGAAAATGGATATCAGTGCCAGAACTGTAGAAGCTATAAAAGACCGGCTAATGGAAAGATTTGGGGTAAAAAATTCTGTAGGTCTTGTTTTCTTCGCAATGAAAAATTCGTTAATAGATTAGAAGGAAGCAGCCCTTGAAATATAAATAGATTGGGAAAAGATCATTTTTATTAAAATAATTTTAGAATATCATCTCAGGAATTTCCCCCTTAATAATAAGCTTCCCTTTTGTTTTAGATTTAATCTCTTCTACGGAAACCCCGGGAGCTCTTTCAATTAATTGAAAACCATCATTGGTTACTTCCAGAACTGCGAGGTCGGTAACAATTTTTTTTACACATCCAACCCCCGTTAATGGAAGAGTGCAGCTGGGTAATATTTTGGATTCCCCTTTGGAATTGGTATGCATCATAGCTACGATAATATTTTTTGCACTTGCCACAAGATCCATTGCTCCACCCATTCCCTTAACCATTTTACCCGGGATCTTCCAATTAGCAATATCACCAATTTCACTCACTTCCATTGCACCAAGCACAGTAAGATCAACCTTGCCTGCCCGGATCATTCCAAAACTCAATGCACTATCAAAAAATACGGAACCAGGCAAAGTAGTTATAGTTTGTTTACCTGCATTAATAAGATCAGGATCCTCATCTCCTTCAAAGGGAAAAGGCCCCATCCCCAATAAACCGTTTTCAGACTGAAAAACAACGCTTATGTCCTTGGGAACATAATTTGCAACAAGTGTAGGAATCCCAATTCCAAGATTCACATAGAAGCCATCCTTTAATTCCATGGCAATGCGTTGAGCAATTTGGTTCTTATCCAGCATCTTACTATTCTTTTAATTATGAGCCCTTTTTTCTTAGTGTTCTTTGTTCAATTCTTTTTTCATAATTGTTTCCCTCAAATATCCGGTGAACGTAAATACCCGGAGTATGAATTGAGTCAGGATCCAAATCACCAGGAGAAACCAATATTTCAACTTCTGCAATAGTAATTTTTCCTGCCATAGCCATAAGTGGATTAAAGTTTCGTGCAGTTTCTCTGTAAATAAGATTCCCCATCGTATCGCCTTTCCACGCTTTTACCAATGCAAAATCTGCATCAAATGCATATTCCATCAAGTATTGCCGGCCTTTAAATTCCCTTACTTCTTTCCCTGATTGCACTTCAGTTCCAAGGCCCGCAGGGGTAAAAAAAGCTGGGATCCCGTATCCTGCAGCCATGCACCTCGTCGCCAGGGTACCTTGGGGAATCAATTCAACTTCAAGTTCTCCGCTTAATAATTGTCTTTCAAACTCTTCATTTTCGCCAACGTATGAAGAAATCATCTTCTTTACTTGTTTTTGTGCCAGCATCAGTCCAATTCCAAAATCATCTACTCCGGCATTATTTGAAATACAGGTAAGATTGGTTATTCCCTTTTTTACAAGCGCTGAAATACAATTTTCAGGTATTCCGCATAATCCGAAACCTCCAAACATAATGATACTTCCATTCTTGATATCCTTAATTGCGCTATCAGCATTTTCAAAAACCTTGTTCATTCAATTAATTTTTTTGGTAACCTGTTCTTTACAGGCAGGATTCTTTTCTTCAATTCTAATAGATTTTCTCTTTGTTCCTGATTATTAAGACTGTCAATAACCTCCATCATAATATCGGGATGGCTGGTATACCAATTATAGCTCCGCCGGAAATCATCTGATTTGATACTGTAAATTTCAAAAACTTTTTGCGTAAGTAATTTTGTTTCAGCTACCTCATTCACAGTTGAATCCTTTTTGGCTATTTCGGCTGAAAGAGCCTGAGCCTGCAGAACATCCCAAAATATTTTTTGCATTTGAAAAGGCTGAATGATCCCATCTGGAATATTTTTACGATCAACACATGAAACCGCAATCAAAATCATTAATAAAAAAAAAATATACTTCATCACGAAAGCCCTTCTTTATATTTAGACGTATTGGTTACATCAATTTTTTCCAAAAGATCCAGCGCTTTTGCCTTGTCTATTGGATTAGCCTTTGAGAATATATTTATAAGCTCCTGGGATTTTCCCTGTAAAAAGAAAGGAAGAATCATCGTATTAGGGTTATCAGAATTGAATGAATTAAGCATTGATAAGACATTCAATATTTGGGTCCTTGCATTGGCTTCTTCATCATAAAGTTTATCCATGCCTGACCTGTAATAATCATAGATTGCATCGTGAATAATTGTATACTTACTATTCAATAGATTTTCTGCAAGCCAATAGCGGTTTCTCGTGCCATCAAATGCCTTCCAGCCAGTTATATTTGATGATTCTGGTGCATTATTTATGATATTCTGGGCTTTCTGAAAATATACATCTCCTCCCCGGGGAGAAAAGGAATCGTAATCCATTCCTAAAATAATATCTATATAAAAGGCGAAAATTGCTGTCAGATTCGATATCAGAGGATCTGCTCCAGAAACGCGATTGTCGTCAAAATCCAATGTCTGAAATTGGACATATTTAAAAATAATATCATTATCAATATAATTTATTACCGGTGAAATATACGCAGTGTTGAATACAGGCCGTGATGATTGAATGGTAAGTGAGGCCTTATAAACATTTGCATCTCCCGTTGATTCCAGATTTAGCAGGAAACTGCAATCGATTTTTTCCTTTTGGGCAAAGACGTCATTAGTCCATTTTCGGTTATTTACAAAATCAATGAGAGCAGTTTGTAATGTTTGAAAGGAATTTTTATCTACATTATTTGCTACTCTGTTGCTTAGCACATTCACTCTTCCATTGAGTTCCTGGGCGCTCAATGAATATGCTGAAAAACTTAACAATAACAAGATGATAATTCTATGCATTTCTATATTCGATTACAGCGTTTATGATATCCTTGGCCACTTCTGTCTTTTGCTTTTTTTCAAAGTGGGATTCATTCCCCTTTCTATCAAAAATAACAATTTTGTTCGTTTTTGTACCGAAGCCCGCGCCATCATCATTTAAGGAATTAAGGATAATAAAGTCTGCATTTTTCTGAGTCAATTTTTTTAGGGCATTTTCCTTTTCATTATTTGTCTCTAAGGCAAACCCAACCAGGATTTGATTCTTAGTCTTTATTTTTCCGGCTTCCATCAGGATATCTTTTGTTTTCACAAGGTGTAGAGAAAGGCTTTCATTTTCTTTCTTAATTTTTTTATCTGAAGGGTTCTTCGGGGTAAAATCTGCAACAGCCGCCGTCATAATGATTATTTCGCAACTATTTAAGACCCGCATACATTCATCAAACATTTCTCCTGCAGAAGTCACTCTAATCACATCCATATTCTTAGGCAACTCAAGATTTGTGGGCCCCGCAACAAGGTGGACAGTTGCTCCTCTTGCAGCAAGTTCGGCAGCAATGGCAATACCCATAGTGCCGGTAGAACGATTCGCAATATACCTGACAGGGTCTATCGCCTCGTAGGTAGGACCTGCGGTTACCAGTGCGTTTACTCCTTTTAAGCTACCAGACTTTTCAAAAAAAGCATCAAGAAAAGTAATGATTTCCTCAGGTTCAGCCATACGGCCGGTTCCAATTAGTCCACTTGCCAGTTCGCCTTTATTAACAGGCAAGATATTATTACCCCGTTGCCGGAGTATTTCAATATTTTTTTGCGAAGAAGGGTGATTCCACATATCTTCATCCATAGCAGGAGCTAAAAACACAGTGCATTTAGCGGACAGATAAATTGCAAGCATCAAATTATCACAAAAGCCATTGGCCATTTTTGCGATCGTGTTGCAGGAAGCCGGAGCGACTATAATGAGGTCAGCCCACCGGCCAAGGATAACATGATTTGCCCAGGTTTCTTCATTGAAAAGTTCTGAAAGAACTTTATTCTTTGATAACGTAGAGAATGTCAGCGGAGCGACAAAATCAATGGCAGCCTTGGTCATTACCACTTTTACCTCAGCACCATTTTTTATCAGCAACCGGGTTAATAAAACAGCCTTGTAGGCAGCTATACTGCCCGTTACAAATAGCAATATTTTTTTTCCAAAAAACTTTCCCTGGCTCATTTGATTACCCAGATTTTGACAATTGAAATTTAATTCTCAAATTTTCACTTATTCCACTCTAGCAGCTTCAAGTACCATAACATATTCAAATACTAAAAATGGCGGTGAATTACCGCCATTAAAATTATCATTTCTAGTGCAAAGAATACCATAAATATCTTAGCAAATGATTCCCATTGTATAATTACTCAGGTTAATCGAAAAGAGTATCTTCATTTCTACGATAATAGATTTTATCATCCATAAATTCAGCCGTTGCCAAAAGTGCAGGATTGGGCATCCTTTCATATGCCTTTGATATTTCAATTTGTTCTTTATTTTCATGAATTTCCTCGAGGCTGTCTGTATGACTGGCAAATTCTTCAAGTTTATTATGAAGTTCCTCCTTGATGGAAATATTTATTTGGTTAGCTCTTTTGGCAATTACGGCAATGGATTCATAAAGATTGCCTGTTTTAGCCTTTACGTCTGTAAGATTTTTTGTTTCAACTACATTACTTGTATTAGCGCTCTGTTGGCGTCTTAATTTGCTCATTTTGTATTTTTTTAATATTATTTAAACTAAGATTTTTATAGTTTCCTGCTTCTTTCAAAAGTTTGCTTTCCGGAAATCTGTCTGCAAAATCAAAATATTCAGCAGAAACTTTTTCAAAACGATCCTCTTGCTTATCCTCCACGCTCACCTTTGCAAATTCATAGTATGATTTAACAGCCATCAGCATATATTCGTCGCCTTTTGGTGATTCGGGATAGCTATTAATCAGGTTGGTAAAAGATAAGCCTGCAGCCCTATATTGCTGAAGATCATAATATAATTCTGCTGTTTTATAATCTTTCAATTCGAGTTTTTCCCTGCCTTTTGCAATAATTTCCGTGGCATCCTTTACCCTCGGAGAATTTGGATGAGCACCTATAAATGATTGCATCACCCCAATTGCTTTAATGGTATTTGCCTGATCAAGTTCCGGCTTTGGCGATTGTTTATAAAAAGTATAAGCATGCATGTATGATATTTCTTCTGCCTTATCGCTGTTGGGAAATACTTCAAGAAAGCCCTTGAATAGATTTTCTGCATCCGGATAATTTTCCTGGTAATAAGAACAATATGCATATTTATAGTATAATTCTTCAAATTTATCAGTGCCTTTGAATACTGAAAAAAGTTCTATATATAATTCTTCAGCATCTCTATACTTCTTATTTGCGTAATACTTATCGGCAACTTTCAACTTATAATTGTAGTCTTTACTCTTAAGCACTTTGTTAAACTGCCTGTTGCAAGAGGTAAGCATAAAAAATCCTGCAAGAAATAATACAGCTATTTTCATAAACAGTCGCGAAATTAATCGATTTTGAATGAAAATTAGTATAGAAAAGAGCTCATTTGGAATTTACCCAGTTAATATTTTGACAAATGCACAAAAAAACCTCCCCGCATGGGAAGGGTTTTATAACAAGCAAAAAGCGTAATTTTATTTAGCTTTTATATCAACCACGTTTGCATCACCTCCACCCACTTCACAATTGATATCTACGCGATCTGCGCTGATTCCTTCTTTTTCAGTAAGGTAAGCCTTCATAGCCACTATCCTTTTATTGCATTGAGCCTGGGAAATTTTTGATGCCTCAGGATAACCAGTGATCATTATTGAACAATCAGGGTTATTTCTCAATTTTGAAGCCACGGTTGCAAGCATTGCCTTAGCATCATTGGAAAGAATACTGCTCTTGCCTTTGAAAGAAACACTCGGTAAATCACCAATATGGCATTTAACAGTATCGGCCTTAACCATGTTCTTGCAACACTCAGGATCAGGACACTTACCAACGCCATCAGCATCAACAGGCTGACAATAGGTTGGCGTTATTTTTTCTTTATCCCTGCAGTCAGGAACACCATCACCATCTGTATCTAAACTTACACCATGGGTATCCACAGGACAACCGGCCGGAGTATTTGGTTCCTTATCAAACTGGTCAATGACACCATCACCGTCAGAATCCTCAAGTATCGGCTTTGGCAATTTCATGTGCTTAGGATTATTGATTTCATTGTAAGCATAATCAAGAGGGTTGATCCACCACAATGGCTCAACAGATTTGTTCCCAAGATTAAGGTTCAGACCAACTGAAAAATAATTATACGTATCAAAATTGCGGGTTTGAGCAGGATCTGATACCGGGTGTTCCTGCCATTGCTGGCCATCAAGTAAATCATCATTTGTCATTGTAAACCTTTCCTCGATTGCGAGATTTATTTTATTGCTTAATTTAAAAGCAACTCCACCGAGAAGAACTCCAGTCGCATCCAGGGTTTCTCCAAACAAAGTAGCTTTATTTTTCTTGTTATTTTGTGCTGCAGATTCGTAAGTATTATCCATTAAACTTTTCAGAGCTTTACGAATTTGCTTCCTGCTCTTATAACCCGCATCAGTTATAGTTGCGAAATTATAAGGGTTGTTATTAGCATCAAGGGCATTCACATATGTATTATACATAGTAGCTCCCATTCCCACTCCAACATAGATTACCATTCCGGATTTTTGCTTGTGAAAACGTACGTTATTTAAAGTAAAAATTCCCTGTAATGCGAGGTCGTTTACGTGGGTTCTATAATTGTAATATACTGGAGTTAAGCTAGCAGCGGAATAATGCAGAGCCCATGTGGGGTCATTGGCATATCCAAAAGACGGCTTCCAGTTTAATCCCTGAGCTTCACCATATGAATATTGTAATCTCAAAGAAAAGATATAGCCTAGAGCCTTCCTGACATGAGCTGAAAATCCAAAGGTTGGTAATTTGGCAGATACATCACTGCTTAAAGAAAAAAGGCCCGTCGAAACACCAATTTCCAATTGGTTCCTGGGCTTTGCAGGAAAATCATATGTATTATTCATGAACTCGTTCTGCTGGGCCAGACCTTTTTTGGGTATTACAGTTGAGTCATTTACATTGAAAACTCCGGTATCCTGCGAGAATACACAGAAGGAAAACAGGGACAATATCCCTATTAGTAATAATTTCAACTTTTTGCTTGGCATAACTTTTTGATTGAGGATTTCTTGAATAAACAATTGGGTGCGTGCAAAAATATCGAACCGATATGAAAATTCAAATTTTTTTTAGCAAATATTTAGATTTTGAGGGTTTTATATATCCTTATTCTTTCGTAACCATTAGACAAGTATCAATGCTAAATTGCTGCACAGAATTGAAATGTTTTGGCATTAATTACATTTCTGTGAATTTCACCAAAGGACAGTGCATGGTTATATCATCATTGCCTATTCTATTTTTATTCAATATTTACTTGATTCTGTATTATATTGCCACTTTTCCGATTTATGAAGTTTTCCAGAGACCTTATTGCAGAAGAACTACAAACATTTGAACAAAAATTTGCTCAATCCGTCAAAAGCAGCACCCCTTTGCTTGACAGAATAATGAAATACATTATTAAGCGAAAAGGGAAGCAATTGAGACCCATGTTCGTTTTTTTAAGCGCGAAACTTCATGGCCAGGTAAACGAATCCACTTACAGGGCAGCAGCCCTCGTCGAAATTCTGCATACAGCAACGCTCGTTCATGATGATGTGGTGGATGAATCGTTGGAACGGAGAGGCTTTTTTTCCATAAATGCCTTGTGGAAAAATAAAATTGCGGTTCTGGTTGGGGATTACTTATTATCCAAAGGCCTCCTGCTTTCAACGGAATCCGGGGAATTTAAACATTTGCATATTTTATCGGAAGCAGTAAAACAAATGAGTGAAGGCGAATTATTACAATTAGAAAAAGCCAGGAAATTAAATCTGAGTGAGGATACATATTTCGAAATTATCCGGAGTAAAACTGCTTCCCTGCTTTCTTCTGCTTGCGCGGTTGGCGCCTGGAGCACCAGTAACGATGAAATTATTACTGAGAAAATGAAAAAATTTGGCGAAAAAACCGGAATCGCATTTCAGATAAAGGATGATCTTTTTGATTACGGAACAGACGATATTGGAAAACCAACCGGAAATGACCTTAAAGAGAAAAAACTCACACTGCCACTGATTTATACACTGAATAAAATAAATTCTGCCGAAAAGAGGAAAATTATTTACATCATTAAGAATCAAAATAAGGATCCGGAAAAAATAAATTATGTTCTTCAGAAAGTTATGGACAATGGCGGGATTACTTATGCTTCAAAAAAAATGATCGAATACCGTGACGATGCTTTGAAAATTTTGTTTGAATTTCCTGAAAGTGATATTAGAAAAGGTCTGGAAGAATTAGTAGTTTATACAACAGACAGGAAATTTTAAGTTGTTTATTGAAAATATAAAATAACTATTGAATTATCCCTTAATCAATCTTGAAATGGGGTTTTCAAAAGGCCACAGATTTTTTGTTATTTATGGAAAAGAGATGGAAAATATTATCGGCGAACGAGGAAAAAGTAAATACCCTTCAGCAATCGCTTCAAATTAGCTCCTCGATATGTAAAATACTGGTTCAACGGGGGATTGACACTTATGAAAAAGCTAAAGATTATTTCAGGCCGCAGCTTTCCCAACTTCACGACCCGTTCCTGATGAAAGATATGGACAAAGCAGTTGAAAGAATTTTGGAGGCATTTGAGAATCTTGAGAAAATCCTTGTATTTGGAGATTATGACGTAGATGGAACTACGGCCGTGGCATGTATGTTCCGTTTTTTAAGAAAAATATATAAAGAAGAACTGGTAGATTTTTATGTGCCCCATCGCCACCGGGAAGGATATGGGATCAGCAAACCGGGAATTGATTTTGCAAAACAAAATGATTTCGTTCTTGTTATTTCTGAGGACTGTGGAATAAAATCAGTTGATCTTATAAGTTATGCAAAGAGATTGGGAATTGATTTCATAGTGTGCGACCATCACTTGCCTGACAAGGAATTACCACCGGCCGTTGCTATCCTTAATCCAAAACAACAGGGTTGCAATTACCCTTTTAAGGAACTTTGCGGTTGCGGAATTAGCTTCAAACTAATCACCGCTTTGTCTCAGAGGTTGGGATTAATCCAGGAAGAGAATTATACCTACCTTGATTTGGTGGTAACAGCTATAGGTGCTGATATAGTACCTATTACAGGAGAAAACAGGATTTTAGCATTCTTTGGCTTGCAAAAATTAAATTCAGACCCCTGTGCGGGGATTAAAGCTTTAATTGAACTTAGTGGCCATAGAAAAATCTTTTCGATTAATAATGTTGTTTTTATTATTGCTCCACCAGTAAATGCAGCAGGGCGGATGGATGATGCCACAAAAGCTGTAATGATGTTTATTGAAGATGATTATAACAAAGCCAAAGAATATGCAGAAATGCTTCATAATGACAATTCAGAAAGGAAAGAAGCTGACTCAAATATTTCAGAAGAAGCACTTGCAATTATAGAAAAAGATGATGCGCTAAAAAACAGGAAAACGACCGTGGTTTTTAAATCTCATTGGCACAAAGGTGTTGTTGGTATTGTAGCAAGCAGGCTTATTGAGAAATATCACCGCCCAACAGTAGTGCTGGCCCAAAGCGGTGAATTTATAGGAGGCAGCGCACGCAGCGTTCCCGGTTTCAATTTATATGAAGCCATTCATGCATGCCGCGAGTACCTGATTGGATATGGAGGGCATTTTGCAGCGGCCGGACTGAGTATGTATCCTGAGAACATCGAATTATTTAGCAACAAATTTGAAGAAATAGTTTCATCCAGTATTGACCCTTCTTTGTTAATTCCGGAAATAGTGATAGATGCCGAAATTGATTTTAAAAATATCACCTGGGGGTTTTTTAAAATCCTAAAACAAATGGAACCTTACGGGCCGGAAAACCCTCGGCCTGTTTTTATTACCAGGAATATTACAGACACATCCTGGACCAAAATTGTTAAAGACCTTCATATAAGGTTTGTATTAAAAAAAGAAGAAATCTCCATGACAGGTATTGGTTTTAACCTCGCAGAAAAATTTCAATTATTCCAGGAAAAAAAGCCTATTGACATTGTTTATACTATTGATGAAAATGAATGGAACGGTGAAACTACCCTGCAATTAAAAGTAATTGATTTCAGGCTTTCAGAATCCGGGAGCAATTAAATCAGATTACCGGTGAAATTTATTTACTATATAAAATACTGGTATTTCATTGGAATTAACTGGAGCTTTCTCCTTGCTTTTTTCAGTATTTATCATGAAATAAAGGGAGAAAATAAATATGACCTGGATACGATAGAATTGGACAGGCTTAAGACGATTAGTATTAAAGGAGATAATATTCATCATTCCTCCATTTACCAGGCATGCAATTATTATATTCTTGAAAAAGGATTCGAATTCCTTGAAAAAATAAAAGGAAATAAAAACCTTGCTGATTTTGGATGCGGAAAAGGCAGGGTAATGGCTGTTGCAGCTCATTATGGATTTACAAAAATTACTGGGATTGATTTTGCAAAAGCCTTATGCGTGGCCGCTGAAAACAATGTCCGAAAGAAAAAACTTCTTTTTCCATCAACAAGCTTTAATGTTATTTGTGACGATGTGGTCAATTATGAAATTGAACCGGATCAAAATGTTTTCTTTTTTTTTAACCCGTTTGATGAGGTAATTATGTTAGCAGTGGTAAAAAATATCCTTTTGTCTCTCAGAGCAAACCCGAGGAAAGCTTTGATCATGTATGCTAACCCGGTACACAAAGAAATTTTTTTAAGTGCAGGTTTTATAGAAGAATATTATTTGAGGAAATTAGAATATCTCGAATTGAGTATTATGTCTAAAGAACCGGAATAGGAAAACTAAGAACAACAGCCCTAAAATTTCAGGGCTATCGTGATCAAATTACGTTTTAAGAATTATGCTTCAAGAATAATTTTGCTCTTTTCTTTCCCTTCCATCATCTCAACTGACCGGGTAATGAAATTGGTAAGTTCATTGCCTTTTAATAATCCTTGTGAAAGCAAGGCGAGGTCAGCTAAATTTCTTACTTCCCTTTCCTGTTTTTGCCTGTTCTCTTCATTGAGTATTTTCTGAAAAACGGGGTGATTGCCATTAACTGTAAGCGTTACTTCCTCTGGCAGATTGCCATAAAAACTCCCCATTCCTCCCCCGCCGCTCATGGCCATATCTTTCATCCTTCTCATGAATTCGGGCCGCGTAGCAATAACAGGCAAAGTATCCGGAGACAATCCTTTAACTTCAACCGTTACGTGCAACTCAGGTATTTCTAAATGAAACATATCTTTTAACTTCAGCTGATCGTTTTTACTCAAAACGCTGTCGACATGGTCCCCCTTGTCAATTAGATTATCTGTAATGTCGGCATCCACCCTAACAAACTGAACGTCATTCCATTTCATCTCCATATTGTTGATAAATGCAGCGTCCACGATTGTTTCGAGCTTTACAACTACATAGTTTTTCTTTTTGGCATCCTGTATAAAGCTATTTTGCTGAATCGGGTCGGTAGTGTAAGGCATAACCAGTTTGCCCTCTTTATTTTTTTGCAGCGACTCAGTTGCAGTGCGGTATTCATCTATTGTATAAAATTTACCACCTGCAGCGTCTTCGAATAGGTTGAACTTGTTAGCCTTCTCCAAGAACTTATCATCGGTTATCATTCCATATTTCACAAAAAGGCCCAGGCTTTCCCATTTTTCTTCAAACGATTTACGGTCTGATTTAAATATTTCATCAAGCTTATCAGCCACTTTTTTTGTGATGTAGGAATTTATCTTTTTTACATTTGGATCTCCCTGAAGATAACTGCGGCTCACATTTAAAGGAATATCAGGGCTGTCAATTACCCCATGCAACAACATTAGAAATTCCGGAACAATATCCTTTACTTCATCTGTTACAAAAACCTGGTTGCTATATAATTGGATTTTATCCTTCTGAATCTCGAAGCGCTGTTTCACTTTAGGGAAATAAAGAATACCGGTAAGATTAAACGGGTAATCAACATTGAGATGTATCCAAAATAAAGGAGCCTCACTAAATGGGTATAATTCTTTATAAAAATCCTGGTAATTCTGGGGCGTAAGGTCCGCGGGCTTTTTCGTCCATGCAGGACTAGTGTTGTTAATTTGCTTATCCTCAAATTTTATCGGAACAGGCAAAAACTTACAGAATTTCTCAAGAATATGCTGAATGCGCTCCTGCTCCAAGAATTCTGAACTTTCTTCATTAATATAAAGCACGATATCGGTTCCCCTGCCTTTCTTTTTGATTTCTTCAAGAGAAAATTCGGGACTTCCATCGCATTCCCACCTGACTGCTTTGGCGTCTTCCTGGTAGCTCTTTGAAATAATTTCAACTTTATCACTCACCATAAATGAGGAATAGAAACCTAGGCCGAAATGTCCTATGATATTGGACTCATTCTTGCCCTTATATTTTTCCAGGAATTCTTCAGCTCCGCTAAATGCCACCTGGTTGATATATTTGTCTACCTCTTCAGCAGTCATACCTGCTCCCTTGTCCGAAATAGTGATCGTCTTTTTTTCCTTATCTACTGAAATTTTAATATCAAGATCCTTGATTTCCCCCTTCACTTCCCCTAATGATGCAAAAGTTTTCAATTTCTGAGTTGCATCAACTGCATTGCTTACCAGCTCGCGAATAAATATCTCGTGATCACTATAGAGAAATTTCTTAATTATTGGAAAAATATTTTCTGTCTGTACCCTTATATTTCCTTTTTGCATTGGTAGTATTTTTTAGGGAAAGATTTCAAAAAAAATGCCACTTTAAATATTATGACACTATGGCAAGGAATAACAGAATCTTATTTTTCCGGCTGCACACTTCCACTGCCGGCTGTATGAATTTCGGGATTTGAAGGATTACCCCCATAATATATATCGCCGCTTCCAAAAGATGAAGCCGAAAGATGAACACTTGCAAATACATGCGCATTGCCGCTTCCCATAATTTTTACAGTGGCATTCTCGCTTTGAAGTCCATCGCAATTAACGTCACCGCTTCCTGTAACAGTGCATTCAAAATCTTTTGTGCGTCCTTTTAGGTCAACATTACCTGAGCCGGTGATATCAACAGAAACAGATGGAGCATCCACCTCTCCTTTAATATTCCCGGAACCGGAAACATTCATTTCAATTCCCTGTGCATTCTTAAGTTGGTCTTTTATAATAATATCTGCAGAACCTGATGTAGACAATTTGTCAAGTGAAGGGGCTGTAATATACACTTTCACATGATCATTATTAATGGAAGTAGCATCCTGATAGTGAACATTTAAGGTTCCATTGCTCACTTCCGTGACAATATAAGGCAGTACATTGTCATCATCTTCTACAGAAACTGAATAAGCTGATCCATTGCCGATTTCAATGTCAATAGACCCGGAAGTCCTTACAGCATGGAAATTGCCGGTATTTCTTTTTTCAGTTCGTATGTTACCATTTCCCGTAATTACATTGCAGGAACTGAGAAATATCAATGCTGCAGCAAAAATTGAAAAATTCTTCATTGGAGTAATTTTAAGATTATCAAATAGCAAGTTACAAAATCAATAAACTTTTTACCTTCGCAACAAATGACCCAGAAAATTCTGATTCTCGATTTCGGCTCCCAATATACACAATTAATTGCCAGGGCCGTGAGGGAAGCCAATGTTTACTGCGAAATTATTCCATATAATAAACAAATTGAATTTTCAGAAGACTTGCAGGGAGTGATACTTTCCGGGTCTCCGTTTTCTGTAAATGAATCTAATGCCCCAACCGTTGATGTGAAAGCCATAGCAGCCAAGATTCCTGTTTTAGGTATTTGCTACGGCGCACAACTTACGGCAAAATTATACGGCGGGGTTGTGGAGAAAAGCGACAAAAGGGAATACGGCAGGGCCAAACTCCAGGTGAAGGATAGCCATGAATTATTGGAAGGTGTAAAGAATAATTGCGATGTATGGATGAGCCATAGTGATACAATCACCAGGCTGCCGGACCATTTTACTTTATCAGCTACTACGCACAGCATTCCCGTAGCCGCTTTCAAATATGAAAGCGGGAAAAGCAAAATATTCGGATTACAATTTCATCCCGAAGTATATCATTCTGCCGAAGGCAAAAAGATTATTAAAAACTTTCTGGTAACGGTTTGTAAATGTAAACAGGATTGGACTCCTGTTCATTTTATTAATAGCACAGTCTCTGCAATCAAAAAAACTATTAGTGATAAGAAAGTGATCATGGCACTAAGTGGCGGGGTGGATTCCACCGTTGCAGCAACGCTTATTCATAAAGCAATCGGGAAAAATCTTTTTGGGATTTTTGTAGATAACGGGGTTCTCAGGAAGGATGAATTTCAACAGGTACTTGATTCATGCAAGAGTATCGGGTTAAATATAAAAGGGGTCGATGCACGAGATCATTTTTATACAAAGTTAGCCGGTAAGGTAAGCCCGGAAGAGAAAAGAAAAACCATAGGAAGATGTTTTATTGAAATATTTGATGAACAGGCGCATAAAATTAAAGGTATAGAATTCCTGGGTCAGGGTACCATTTATCCTGATGTGATTGAATCCATGTCTGTAAATGGCCCTTCGGCAACTATTAAGTCACACCATAATGTTGGCGGACTTCCTGATTATATGAAGCTGAAGCTTATAGAACCACTTCGATCTTTGTTCAAAGATGAAGTAAGAAAAGTTGGGGCTGAACTTGGTTTGCCACCGGCTCTTTTAAATCGTCATCCTTTCCCCGGGCCGGGATTGGCAATCAGAATTTTGGGAGAAGTTACAGAAGAAAAGGTACAATTACTGCAACAGGCTGATTCAATATTTATCGAGGCATTATTAAAACATGATTTATATAATAGCGTATGGCAGGCAGGCGCTATCTTGCTTCCGGTAAAAAGTGTGGGAGTTATGGGCGATGAAAGAACCTATGAATTTACTGTAGCTTTAAGAGCGGTAACCTCCGTGGATGGCATGACGGCTGACTGGGCACACCTGCCTTATGAATTTCTGGCTTACGTGTCAAACGAAATAATAAATAATGTGAAGGGTATTAACCGGGTTGTATATGACATTAGCAGCAAGCCACCTGCAACGATAGAATGGGAATAAGAAAATGCTCCGCAAGTCAATGAGGTTAATGAATCACTAATATTTAATATATTTGGTTCTCCCATATGAAAAAAATTTTTTCTGCCTTAATAATCACAATTTTATTTGCCAACAGCCAATATTCATACGCACAAAACGAAATAAAAGCTCCTTTAAAAACATTCAGGATCGCGATATTTGCTCCGCTTTACCTGGATTCGGTTTTCAGTAACAGTGTTTTGCGCTCAGACTATTCTATTCCAAGATTTATAGTGCCGGCGGTTGATTTCGTTCAGGGAGCTAAGATTGCCCTGGACACCTTGAACCTCAACGGCAATAAAGCTGAAGCATTTATTTATGATTCAAAATCTTTTACCCAGCCTGTTTATTGGCTCATTAAATATAATAAACTGGAAGATATTGATCTGATAATAGGATCCGTTAAAGATCCCGAATATCACGAACTTGCCGACTTTGCATGGAAAAAAAATATTCCTTTTGTTTCGGCCACCTATCCAAATGACGGAGGGATCTCAGGTAACCCAAATCTGATAATTGTAAACTCAACCTTGAAAGCCCATTGCGAAGGCATCTTCAGCTATTTGCTTCAAAAACATGGAACTGACAATATATATCTGATTGCGCGAAAAGGTGATGACAGGATTGAAAATTATTTCAGGAAGTTTAATTACTCCGAAGGCAGGCCCCTATTGAACATGAAAACAATAGTGGTCGACAGCACCATTTCTTCATATAGCTTATTGAACAGGATAGACTCAACACATCCTGCAGTGATAATAGGCGCAAGCCTTGATGAAGTATTTGCTAAAAGCCTGGCAGATGCATGTTATCCCATTCAGAAAAATCATTCGATTTCATTAATAGGTATGCCCAACTGGGAAGGATTTAAAAGCCTTTACAATAAAAATGAATTTAAAGATTTTCCGATACACTATACATCACCTCATTTTGAAACAGAAAATAATATGCTGGACAGTATTTTAATTAAGAAATATTTTCAACTCTATCGCACAAAACCTTCTGACATGGCTTACAAGGGTTTTGGAATCACTTGGTATTTTGTCAACCTGCTTCTTCATTATCCCGGCAATATTATGACTCATTTAAATGATACCTTATATGCTGCATTTCGCGATTATAACTTTAAGCCGGTTTTTAATGATATCCCAAAAAAGGAACCGGATTATTATGAAAACAAACACCTTTTTATCATGGAAATCTTAAATGGCGAAATTTTGAAGGAATGGTGAATTAATTATAGATTTTTTTCTATTTCTCCTTTTTATTCTTAATGAAAAATTATTATTCAATTACCAATTAGATTGTTTTTGTTAAAAAATTTATGCGAACAAACAGGTTAGAAGCTTTCAGTGATGGGGTACTTGCTATCATTATAACAGTAATGGTTCTGGAGATGAAAGTTCCTCACGGTGTTGATTTGTATTCCCTCAAACCTGTTTTGCCGGTATTCTTAAGTTACATCCTCAGCTTTGTTTATATAGGAATTTACTGGAATAACCACCACCATATGTTGTATGCAGCCCAGCATGTAAATGGAAAAGTTTTATGGGCCAATATGCATCTTCTTTTCTGGCTATCTCTCATCCCATTTGTTTCCGGATGGATGGGTGAAAATGATTTTGATACATGGCCCGTAGCTTTATATGGAATTGTATTGTTGATGGCTGGAACGGCTTATTATATTTTGTCACGAACTCTTGTTAGCCTTCACGGAAAAGAGTCCACAATCGCAATTGCATTAGGGAAAGATCAAAAAGGTAAAATTTCATTGGAGATTTACGCTTTGGCTATTGGGCTTTGTTTTGTAAACCCCCGTATTAGTTTAGGTCTTTATTCAACCGTAGCAGCAATATGGCTGATCCCTGATACCCGGATTGAGAAAAGAATAGTTTCGAGCCAAACAAAGGAATAAAATGGCAAAAAGAATACCTATAGCAAACCTTTCAATGGGGAAATATTCATTTATTTTATTTTTCACTTTCATTATGCCTGCACATTTCTGCCTATCTTAGAATTATGAATCCTCCTAACTAACAAAGGTTAATTTAATGAAAAATCTATTTCTCCTTCGCAAGCTCTCTCTCCTCCTTCTTACCGTTCTTTCTTCTTACTTAACATGGTCCCAACCAATGGATACCTCACTTTACAGTAGTTTGAAATGGAGAAGTATAGGCCCATGCCGGGGAGGCCGAACTGTTGCCGCTGCTGGTATTGCCCACCAACCCAATATTTTTTATATAGGTGTAAACAACGGTGGGGTTTGGAAAACGACAGATTATGGAAGAACCTGGTTCCCGATTTTTGATAGCGAGCCAACTGGTTCAATCGGATCTATTGCAATAGCTCCTTCCAATCCTGATATAATTTACGTCGGAAGTGGTGAAGGGTTACATCGTCCGGATCTGTCAACAGGTAATGGTATTTACAAATCTATTGATGGCGGAAAAACCTGGACGCATTTAGGCTTGCGTGACGGACAACAAATACCAAAAATTGTAGTGGACCCTGAAAATCCTGAAATAATATATGTAGCAGTGCTCGGTCACCCTTATGGCCCGAATAAAGAAAGAGGGATTTACCGCTCGACGGATGGCGGCAAAACATTTGATAAAATTCTTTTCATTGACGAAAATACAGGGGGTGACGACATTGCCATTGATCCAAAAAATCCTCAAACCATTTTTGCAACGCTATGGCAATCCAGAGAATGGCCGTGGGAAAATGGTGAAGGTGCCGGTACAAATGGGGGCATTTTTAAATCCACGGATGGGGGCAATACCTGGAAAAAATTATCCAAAGGATTACCGGGTAATATGGTTCAGACGCATATAGAAATTGCACCTTCATCCCCAAATATCATTTTTGTAGCTATAGGCACCATTGAAATGAATCCCTACGGCTCCGGCAAAGGCATGGGAATCTACCGATCAGATGATGGAGGTGAGAATTGGGAAAGAGTCTCGGATGACGGAAGGCCGGAGGCAAGAATTGGGGGGGGGGATGTACCTGTAGTCAGGGTAGATCCAAAAAATCCTGAAATTGTTTATAGCACAAGTATTGTTGTTTGGAAATCCATTGACGGGGGTAAAAGCTGGAAAGGAATCCGCGGTGCCCCGGGAGGCGATGATTATCAAAATATGTGGATCAACCCGGTTGATACCAAAATAATGTTGGTTACAGGCGATCAGGGCGCTATTATTACTGTAAATGGAGGTGAAACCTGGAGTTCCTGGTATAACCAGCCTTCAGCCCAGTTATACCATGTTAGTGCAGACAATGTTTTTCCTTACAATGTTTACAGTGGCCAGCAGGAAAGTGGCTCAGTGGGTATCTCCACCAGAGGAAATGATGGCCAAATAACTTTTAGGGAATGGCATCCGGTGGGGGCCGAAGAATATGGCTATGTAGCGCCAGACCCATTAGACCCAAATATTATTTATGGAGGGAAAATATCCCGTTATAATAAAATTACTGGCCAGGTTCAGAATGTTTCCCCTAAGCCTGACGGAAAAGAACGGTATCGTTTTGTGAGAACAGCTCCTATATTATTTTCTCCCATTGACCCCAGGACAATGTATTTCGCAGGCAATTTTTTATTTAAGACGCAAAATGGAGGGAACAACTGGCAAACCATCAGTCCCGATTTATCAAGAGATTCTGAAATGCTTGTGAAAGATTTGCCACCAAGCCTTGGCATTTATGAAGATCAGGCAAGAAGTAAAATAAAGCGGCGTGGCGTAATTTATACAATTGCCCCCTCACCGATTGATATAAATAAGATTTGGGCCGGAACTGATGATGGATTAATACATCTTACAACCGATGGGGGCAAAACCTGGAAAAATGTAACTCCGCCGGAAATAACTTCCTGGAGCAAAGTGTCTATAATGGATGCCGGCCATTTCAATTCAAATTCGGCATATGCCGCTATAAACCGAATTCGAAGCGATGACATGCACCCTTACATTTATAAAACGAATGACGGCGGAAAAAGCTGGACTAAAATTGTAAATGGATTACCAGATGACCCAATAAATGCAGTGCGTGAAGACCCAAAGAAAAAAGGATTACTGTTTGCTGCATCAGAAACTGCAGTCTACGTTTCTTTTAGTGATGGTAACAACTGGCAGTCTCTCCGTTTAAATATGCCTGCCACTTCCGATCGGGATCTGATAATTAAGGATAATGATTTAATAGTTGCTACACATGGAAGAGGCTTTTGGATATTAGATGATATGTCAGCGCTTCGCCAAATAAATTATATGTCAGCCAGTCAAAATATTTTATTTAAACCAGGAATGGCTTACAGGGTTCGATGGAGTGTTTATACGGATACCCCATTACCACCAGATGAACCAGCAGGTCAAAATCCTCCAGATGGAGCAATTATAGATTATTATTTAAAAGAAAATGCATCGGGAGAAGTCACCCTTGACATATTAGATGCAAAGGGGAACCTGGTCAGGCATTTTAGCAGTAATGATACCTTATATAAGATTCCTGCAATTGATATACCCCTTTACTGGATTCGGCCTCAGCAAATTTTATCGGCCGCTTCAGGATCTCACCGCTTCTTATGGGATATGCACTATACACCTCTCAATTTGCCCCCTTCATATCCAATTTCGGCTGTTTATAAAAATACGGCTCCATCCCCCACTTCGCCCTGGGTTATGCCGGGAAATTATATAGTGAAATTATCAGTAAACGGGGTAACGTTTTCGCAACCGTTAACCATACAAATGGATCCGAGGGTGAAGACATCAAAAGAAGAATTACAAAAACAGCATGATTTTTCCATGATCTGCTATGAAGGCAGGAAAGAAATCACTAAAATATCCAATGAAACAGTAAGCCTGCATCAGCAGTTCGAAAACTTACGGGGCAGCGTAAATGTAGAATTAGCTGACTCACTAATCAAACTGGATAAAAAAATTACCAATATTGGCAATGCAAATTCAGCAGGTAGAATTGAGAATTTCAATGAAGTATATAATGCACTGGCATCCTTATTTAATTCTTTACAGGAATCCGATATGGCTCCTACGCCGCAGTCTGTCAAGGATGTAAAAATCAATCAGCAATTCTTAAAAAAACTTGAGGATAATTGGATCAAAATAAAAACAGTAGAAGTAAAGGATTTGAACAAAAAGCTTAAGCAGGCAGGTCAGAGGCCATTGGAAATTTAGATTGACACAAATTTCATATTTTAAGGGAAGACATTTTTGAAAGTCCAGTCAAAAATGATAGTTGCTAACTGTCAAATGATAGATAAATAATTTATGTCGTCCTTAGCCTGGCAATAGGTAACCCGAAACTAAATGTGCTTCCTTTTCCCACCTCACTTTCTGCCCATAATTTCCCATAATGCCTCTCTACAATTTCTTTCGCGATAAAAAGACCAAGTCCAAGTCCCGGATAGGTGTGCAAGTTGTTCCCGGTAATCCGGTAAAACCGTTCAAAAATTTTGTTTTGTTGGTCTTTGGAAATCCCGTTTCCAAAATCCTTTACCGAAAAAATTGCCATTGGTCCGTTACTTTTCAGATTAACAATGATTTTTTTGCTATCCGGACAGTATTTGATAGCATTATTAAGCAGGTTATTCAAAACCTGTTCTATTCTTTCCCTGTCAGCAAATAATTTTACCGGTTCGTTTCTTTCTATTATTATTTGATGAGAAGGAGTAATTAATTGCAGTTCATCAACGACTTTTCTTACAACCTCGTCTAACTGGAACAAGTCTTTATGGTAAATTAAAACACCATGTTGCATTTTGGAAGTATCAAGCAAATCGTTTATTAAAGAAGTCAGCTTATCAACCTGGTTATCCATCTTGGAAATCATCAAATCTCTTTTAATATCCGGGTTTTCTTTGAAATAAAGCTGGAGAAGTTGCGTATACGCCTTCAGGGAAGTCACTGGCGTTTTTAATTCATGACTGGCGATGCTTAGAAAATCATCCTTCCGATGCATAAGTTCCAGCGTTTCCAGCTGGACCTTATCCTTTTCCATTGTTAGCTGATGTAAATCGGATTTCATCTTAACTATTGAATTTCCCAGCAAGTCTTCTTTACTCCTTGGCTTTACAATTACATCAAAATCCCCACTGCCAATTGCACTGGCAGCATGGGCCAGTTGAATATTATTTCTGTCAATTTCCAATATAGATTGGGCAAGTGTTCCCATCACATCTTTTGGCATATTATGAAATTCAATTCCTGTATTACCGGCGGAAATTTTCAAGGAAGCTACTTTCAATTCATGCAAAATTTGGCTGATCACACGAATTGTATAAGAAACCACGCTTGTCACTAAAACAATTGCTGCAAGGAGTAAAATAAGTGTTCTGTTTTTTGATTGAATTTCGTCCTGGTATATCTGGTTCATGCCTGATTCAACTTTCAACCAAAGATCCCATTGCTGCTTTTTCAAAACATCTTTTCCAATTGAAGATACATTCCACCATCTTTCAGCAGAATAAGAGCTATCAAATGAAGAAGATTTAAAGAGTTGATCCACATACCGAAGTGTTGGATTCAAATCAGTAGTTTTCACCTGCTCATTAAATAATTCAATGGAGGAAGGAGAAGCTTTTAATAAAAACTCAATTTCATAGGACTTAAACATGTTATAAAATTCCTGCGTCGTTTTTATCGTTTCCGCCTCATTCTGCCTCGTATAAAGTACATTATAAATATTAGTACTGATTATACCAAGATAAGTGACCATTTCAAAAAGAGTCTTTTGAGCTATCATATCCTGGTAAACAGGCTTAAGAAAAATACTACTGGAACCTGTTGTTTGATTTAGCGTGTTTAATCTGAAAATTACCTCAGTATAAAATTTCATGATTTCACTGGCAGGGTAGTCAGCAGAAGTGTCTAATGCATTTCGGACAGTTGGAATTGAGTTTATGAATGTATATTGCTGAAATTCTGTTATATTAGGATCAATATTTTTTTTCAAAACCCTGATCGCAGAGTCTGTATGAGTGCGTTGCAGAATCATTTGCCCATACCCATCCTTTTTTAGAGCATATTCATAACTGAATTTACGCTCAGTTTCAAGTTCACTAATAAGTTTCGCAATCCTTCCTCCTTCATGAATATGTTCGATATAACCCGAAATTATTTTTACCTTTTGTTTTTTTTCATAATATAATTGGCCGGATAAATACAATAGAAACAACACAGGAATGATCCCGACAATTATTAATTTCAGCGAAAGCGGTAATTTCCTAAAAAAAGAATTCATTAACGAGCTATTAAACAAAGGGCAAAGTTAAACAACCGTGAAGAAACAATTCCTGAACTCTTGGATTTGTGAACCAAACAGTATTAAAGACAAATAACGATTGTCTTATAGGAATATTTTGAAAAAGGAACTAAAGCCCTATATATAAAATATGATTCTAAAAAAACACCAAAAATTAAAAAGAAATTATTTTTCTAAATCGTTATTGTAATACCTTCGCCAAATCTTTATTATTTTTAAAATATTAAATCTTTAGTAATGAAAAAATATTTTGTAATTGGTTTCTTTGTTTTGTTTCTTGCTGCTTGTGGAAGCAATAATAATCAAAGCTCCACAGCTGCTGCTGACTCGACCACAACAACTACTGCGGCATCTCCTGCGAACGACCTTTCATCCAACCCCGATTATCAAAAGGGATTAGCCCTGGTTGCAAAATCAAATTGTCTTACCTGCCATAAAATTAACGAAAAACTTATCGGCCCTGCCTACAAAGATGTTGCTAATAAATACGCAGGAAGCGACACTGCAGTAACTCACCTTGCACATAAAGTAATTGGAGGCGGCTCAGGGGTTTGGGGCACAATTCCAATGACTCCACATCCTGAGTTAAGTGAGACAGACGCAGAGCAAATGGTAAAATATATCTTATTACTTAAGAGCTAGAAATTAGCCCGATCTCCACTTTTAAGGATCTGAAATTCCAGAAGGATCAAACATTTATACATACCCTTTGTTATGAATTATCAAAGGGATTTTTTGGTAACTTTCTACACGTATTTGGAAACTAATCTTCACACTGCAGGAGTCAACGTAGCTTTAGGTGCAGGGAAGGTTAAAGTTCATCACTTTAAGAATATTCCTATTGCATTTAAAAGATATTTGTCAATGATATGAAATCATTATTTATTATCATTCTTTCGGTTTTATTATGCTCAAAATTTAGTTTTTATATCGACCATAAAAAGGGCAGCGATCCTGTATTCATTGAGGCTTCAAAGCAGCGAAATGGCGACGCGAAAGCAGGATATACTTATTTAATTGAAGGTGACTACTTAAAAAGTGGCATTCCCTTTTCATTCTTTAAAATGGTTTTTAACAAGCCGGGTGATGATCTTGGCAGAAATGGACTGAATCAAAATATTCCTTATTCCTTCAATGCAATAATAGCCCCTAACGGAGAAAAGATTGTGTCGCCTAATTGCCTCCAGTGCCATGCGCAGGAATTTAATGGCAAATTCATAATTGGTATGGGAAATTCCTTTTCTGATTACACAAATAACAATGCCGGAACTGCATTATTACTTGAAAAATTTCTTAAATCGGGGACAGGCAATGAAAAGAAATTAGAAGCTGCCAGAAACTTTATTCAATCAGTAGCGGCTATATCACCATACCTTGTAACTAAAACAAAGGGTGTAAACGTTGCTGACAGGCTTGCTGCTTTGCTGGTGGCTCACAGGGACCCAAAAACATTTAAATGGTCAGACAGCACACTCTTGCCGATACCTGATGAAATAATTCCTACCGATGTACCTGCCTGGTGGTTGCTTAAGAAGAAAAATGCCATGTTTTATAACGGTTTTGGGAGGGGCGACTTTGGAAGGTTTTTAATGGCTTCCAACCTGCTAACAGTAACGGATACCACAGAAGCAGCCGAGGTTGACACACATTTTAATGATGTCCTAGCTTATATATACTCATTGCCACCGCCTGTTTATCCCCAGGCTATAAATAAACCGCTTGCAGAAAGAGGTCAACTCATATTTGAAGCTTCCTGTTCAGAGTGCCATGGCACCTATGGCAATAATAGCTTTTTCCCAAACCTGCTGATACCTGAAGATGTTATTCAAACTGACTCGATGTTGTACTCTTCAAATTACAGCAGCCCGCAATTTGTAAACTGGTTTAACCAAAGCTGGTTCACCACAGGGGATCATCCGGCCAAATTAGTCCCTTTTAAGGGTTATATAGCCTCTCCGCTGGATGGAATTTGGGCAACTGCTCCATACCTTCATAATGGCTCTGTACCAGATTTAGAATCATTATTAAACAGCAGATTGCGACCAAAATACTGGAGCAGGGATTTTAAGAATCCTCAATATAATCTTGACACGCCGGGATGGAAATTCCAGGAAGAAACCTCTGCAAAAAATAAAGAGACCTATAATACTACTCTTAAGGGATACAGTAATGCCGGTCATTATTTTGGAGATAATCTTACCGATGACGAAAGAAAAGCTGTTATTGAATACCTGAAAACTCTATAATGTAAAAGTGCACGTAGAAAAAACAAATGGGTATGAAATTGTTAGCGCCTGGCTAAAGAATAAAAATCTGAGCCCTTTTGAATTTCAAAAACAAACCTGGCAACATATCCTTGATAAAAAATCCGGCCTTGTAAATGCTCCGACTGGTTGTGGGAAAACCTATTCAGTATTCCTGGGGGCAATAATTGATTTTATCAATGACCATCCAAAGAATTACCTGTCAAAAAATAAAAATAGCCTGCAGCTTTTATGGATCACACCCTTACGCGCTTTGGCTACAGATATAGGCAGGGCCATGGAAGAAGTGATTGATGAACTAGGTATGAACTGGAAAGTAGGAATTCGAAACGGCGATACCAGTATCAAAGACAGGCAAAAACAAAAAATTCAAATGCCTGAAGTTCTAATCATAACTCCGGAAAGCCTTCATTTATTATTAGCGCAAAAAAATTACCCCGAAATTTTCAAATCTCTAAAAATAATTGCCGTTGATGAATGGCATGAATTACTTGGCTCCAAAAGGGGGGTCCAGGTTGAATTGGCGCTTTCCAGAATTATACACCTTAATGTTGGCAATCCAAACAGACTTTCTGTTTGGGGAATTTCTGCTACCATCGGCAACCTGGACCAGGCAAGAGAAGTATTACTTTCTCCCTTTTCAATCTTCCGGAATAAAGGAATCGGAATTCAAACCGAAACTGTAACGGCTGATATTAAAAAACCTATTGAGATAGAATCTATATTTCCGGATGAAATTGAGCAATTTCCATGGGCAGGCCATTTAGGAATAAAACTGGTAGAGAAGGTGATTCCCATAATACTCAAAAGCAAAACGACTTTGATTTTTATCAATACAAGGGGAATGAGTGAATTATGGTACCAGGCTCTTCTTACCGCTCATCCGGAGTTTGCAGGAACCATTGCCCTGCACCATGGTAGCATTGAACGGAACTTAAGAAAGTGGGTTGAGGAAAATCTGCATACAGGAAAATTAAAAGTAGTTGTTTGTACCGCAAGCCTCGACCTTGGTGTAGATTTTCGTCCGGTAGAAACAGTTATACAGGTTGGATCTCCAAAAGGAGTAGCCCGTTTTTTACAAAGAGCAGGAAGAAGCGGCCATCAGCCGGGGGAAATAAGTAAAATCTATTTTTTGCCCACCCATTCTTTAGAACTGATGGAAGCTGCCGCTCTCAAAGAAGCTACCTCTATTAAATTGATTGAAAGCCGGGAACCACGGGTTTTATGCTTTGATGTTTTGATTCAATATCTAAGTACGCTTGCTATTTCGGATGGTTTTTATCCAGGCGAAATTCTTGAAGAAATAAAAACAACTTATTGTTACAGGGATTTAGCTGAAGAAGAATGGCATCAGATTTTGCAATTCTCCACAGGAGGTGGCGTGGCACTGCAGCAATACGATGATTATAAAAAAATTGAAGTCATCGATGGATTGTATAAAATTAATAACCGCCGTATCGCTATGCGACACAGGATGCACATAGGAACGATTGTAAGCGATCCGATGATGAAAGTAAAATTTATTAGCGGTCGCTTTGTTGGAGTTATCGAAGAATGGTTTATTGCCCGGCTGCAACCGGGTGATACATTTACTTTGGCAGGTAGAAACCTTGAATTTGTTATGGTGAAGGAAATGACGGCATTGGTTAGAAAATCAACTTCAAGGAAGTCAATAATACCAAGCTGGCAGGGGGGCCGCATGCCTCTTACGGCCAACCTGGGGTTTATGTTGCGGAAAAAATTTGATGAAGCAGGTTTCCAATTGCATAAAAAAAACAAAATTGAAAAGGAAATCTCAGTATTACAGCCTTTATTTGAATTACAGGAATATCTTTCTCATATTCCAAAACAAAATGAATTATTAATTGAGCAAATTGAAACCAGGGATGGATACCATCTTTTCGTATTCCCTTTTGAGGGCAGGCTTGTGCATGAAGCGATGGCCGCTGTGTTAGCCTACAGAATTAGCAGGATTACCCCCATTACTTTTTCCATGGCCATGAATGATTATGGTTTTGAATTATTAAGCGATCAGCCTATTCCACTGGATGATACCAATTCCTATGAATTATTTTCTCCGCAAAATCTTTTTGCCGACATCCAGCGAAGCTTAAATAGCGTTGAAATGGCAAGAAGAAAATTCAGAGATATAGCAGTTATTGGTGGGCTGATTTTTCAAGGCTTCCCCGGTGAGCAAAAAAAAGCAAGGCATTTACAATCATCGGCTTCTCTTCTTTTCAATGTTTTTGCGGAGTATGAACCTGCAAATTTATTACTTAGGCAAGCCTATAATGAAGTAATGGAGCAACAAATGGAGGAGGAAAGGCTCCGTAATATGCTACAACGCATACAAGAGAGTAAGATCATCATTACATATCCTAAAAGGCTTACGCCTTTTTGCTTTCCCATCAAAGTAGACAGTATGAGGGAGAATCTCACTTCAGAAAAACTGGAAGACAGGGTTAGAAGGATGCAATTGCAGAATGAAAAATGACAATGCCATTTAGGTATGTGCTTGCTCAATTTAAAGTACCGGATTTTAAACAGAATAGCTGCTTATCTTCGTACGAAAAAATAACCTTGTTTTCTCCCCAAAAATTCATCCTTTTTAATCAAACTTTATGGTTATCTCCTGCCCGCTGCATTTTCTGGGAAGAGGAAAGTGCCCTGATCGCATCTGACCTTCATTTCGGCAAGACGGGGCACTTCCGGAAAGAAGGAATTGGCGTACCTCAAAATATTTATAAGGAAGATCTTCACAGGCTCTTTAGCCAGGTACAATTTTTTAAGCCATCTGTATTGCTTATTACGGGTGATATGTTTCACAGTCATAATAATAAGGAAATTGATTTTTTCCTGAAATGGAGAAAAGATTTGCCTAATATAAAATTTCATCTTATCAAAGGAAATCATGATGTGCTTCCAGATGTATTCTATGAGGAAGCAAAGATTACAGTGGCAAAAAATAAGTTATCTATAAAAAGTTTTTGCTTTACACATGATTACAGTTCAGATTTGAAAACCCAGGAAAAAAAACATTTCACTTTTTCCGGACATATTCACCCCGGAGTTAGGATGAAGGGGAATGGGAAACAATCTTTTATGCTACCCTGTTTTTATTTTACGGAAAGCTATGCAGTATTGCCCGCATTCAGCCTGTTTTCAGGATTGTATAATTTGAGGCCTAAGAAAAGAGATATTGTATTTGCCCTTGTAGAAAACAAGGTAATAAGGCTTTGAATATTAAATGGCGGAAGGTCAGCTTCGAACAGGGGCTTTTCTCCTCTTAATCTCCTTTTTTAATAACGAAAGTTCTCTGCCGGTTTGCCCACTTACCGAAGCATTTTCCTGGGCCCTCCTCATCAGGTATGGAATTACATCTTTTATTGGTCCGAAGGGCAAATATTTGCTTACAAAACATCCGGCCTTTGCAAGGTTAAACGAAATGTTATCGCTCATGCCAAATAATTGCGAAAAATGAACACGGTCATAATGCAATGGCAAGCCAAATTTTTCCATTAGTTCTGTTGCATATAAATTACTGTATTCATTATGAGATCCAACAATAATATAAACCCCATAAGCAGGATTGATGCAAAATTCTATAGCAGCATTAAAATCATTATCAGTTGCCTCTTTACTATCGTGGATGGGAGAAGGATAATTTATAAAAGCAGCCCGCTCCCGTTCCTTTTCCATATATGCGCCCCTAACTAATTTCATTCCAAGTTTAAAATTATTTTCTTTGGAAAAGAAGAAGCTGTCTTTAATGTATTTCAAACGGTTTTTCCTATAAAGTTGGGCCGTATTATACACAACGGCTTTCCCCAGATTAAACTTTTGCATCATCTGCATGGTGAGTGCATCTACAGGTTCCTGTATCCATGTCTCTTCAGCATCTACTAACACGCCAATATTATTCTTGCTGGCAAATTCGCAGATAGTCTCTATCCGGTTTACAACCCTTTGCCATTCATCTTTTTCAATTTCATTCAAAGAATGCAGGGGAACTATACCGCGAATGATTTCATCATAGCGAGGGGATTTATTTAATTTTTCAAGTAAACCAAACCTTGCATACCCGGTAAGTTTTACACTCAAAAAGGGAATATTATCCTGAGTTGCTGCATATTTAATGGATTGCATGAACACGTCTCTTGCCCTGTCAAAATTTTCTTCTCCTTCTTTTCCCTCAACCCCATAATCAAGAATAACCTGGACATTAAATTTTCCCAATTTATTGGCAACTTTGGAAGTTTCCTGTAAGGATTCCCCACCAACAAACTGGCTGAAAATAGTTTGCCTGATTATTCCTTTTACAGGCAGTCCGGCTTTCAGGGCCCACGGTGTTAGTTTTAATCCAAGGTTCACCAACCAGGCTTTTCCCATAGAAGCAAAAAGAAATTTTGCTTTTTTTAATTCTTTATCACTTTTATATTCAAAAGCAATTTCTGTATTATCAAAGGAAATAGTTGGCATAATCGGAGGTGAAATTCCAAAATCAAAAACTAATCTCCAAATAAAAAGTCAGAAGTCAGCTACTTTACCGGATCCATACACAAAATAATCCTGTAACCTTATCTTTACAAAAAAATACATGATGATTTCAAAAAAGGCTTCAGAAAGTATCGTAATAATGACAGAGATCGTATTACCAAATGACACCAACACATTCGGAAAACTTATGGGCGGACGGCTCATGTACTGGATGGATATTGCTGCTGCAATTGCGGGCTCGAAACATTGTAATGCGCCGGTTGTAACGGCATCCGTAGATAATATTTCTTTCAGCAGCCCGATAAAACTTGGAAATGCGGTTCACATAGAAGCAAAAGTAACAAGGGCATTTAATACTAGCATGGAAGTGCATTTGAATATATGGGGGGAGGATATTATCCAACAATACCGCTACAAAAGCAATGAGGCCTATTATACATTTGTCGCTCTCGATCCTAACAATAAACCGCGAATAGTTCCGCAGGTAGAACCTGAAACTACGGAAGAAAAAATGCTTTACGAAGGTGCGCTTCGCAGGCGGCAGCTGCGATTAATTTTAGGAGGTAAAATGAAAGCTGGCGATGCAGTGGAGTTAAAAGCTCTTTTTATATAAATTAGAAATGGGGAATTTGATCATTTATCTAAAGCGGTTATCAAATGATGCTTGCTTTTCATCATAAATTTCTTGCTCTGTTCAATGGCATCCATCACTTTTTCGAGGATAACGTCAATACTTTCATCGTAAGTAAATTGCAACGGCTCCTTAAAATGAACATGTAACAGCGTACCCTTCTTTTTGAATTTTAATCCTTTTTTGGTGAATGCCCGCCAAAACCCACTTATCACCACTGGCACTACTACCGGCCGGTAATTCTTAATGATAAAGGCTGTGCCTTTCCTCCCGGGCGCAAATGGTTTGGTAGTACCCTGTGGAAAAGTAATTACCCAGTTTTTTTCCAGCGCTCTTGCAATTTTTCGGGTATCCCCAGGGTCAAGACCCCGCCTTACTTCCTTTCCTTCTGAACGCCATGTTCGTTTAACGGTAATTGCACCTGCCCATGTAAAGATCCTGCTCACTAAACTACTTTTCATGGTTTCTGCAGCTGCCACATAATACACACGTGTGAAAGGATTTAATAAATAAAAAGGAATACCCAGCCGATTTTCTTTCCTCCATTTTACTGCGCAAAAGATGTGAAGAAAGGTAATTACATCTGCAAAATAGGTCTGGTGATTACTCACAAATAAAACATTCTTTTTTGGAAGATTCTTTAGATTCTCCGTGCCCAGAATTTTTATCTTATTTATGATAGCCAACCCCGGATAAGTAATTACTCCAACCACGAAGTATATGATAGACTTCATTAACCTCGTCTGTTTCAAACTCTCAAGCCATCGTTTCATTTATGTCTCTTTGAAAAAATAAATGGAAAATATTATGAAAATTACTCAAACGGGTAATCTAACCTCTTCACAGCCAATGTTTCCCAAAACAAGATACCAAAAACATTACAAGGTGGCAAATAATGAAAAGAATATTTGGCATTTGATTTTAGAACAATTCTTCAAAATGACCATATTTTACTACCTTTGCAATCCCAAAAATTAAAAATGATTTGGGATACAGTATGAGTAACAATATTATTAACCAAAATGCTGATGATCAGGAGGTGGCCCAGGCGCCTGCAGCAATAACAAAATCACCTGTTAATACAAATATGGAAGAAAAATTAAAAACCGGTTCTGATTTACCAAAATCCAATGTCGAAGCAGAATCTCAGATCAAACAAACTGTTGAAGAAATGCCTCAGGGAGGAATTGAAGGGGTGCTTTTTCCAGATTTCCCTGATACAGATTCGGCAGTTGCTGCTACAGAGCCGCAGCCTACTGATGTGGAAATTCATAAAGAAGCGTTATCTACACCTCACGATGATTTTGACTGGAGTGTTGATAAAAGAAATGTAACCTCTTATAAGAAGGAAGAAAGAGAAAAATATGATGAGGTTTATGATAAGACCTTTAAGCAGATTAATGACAATGAGATGATTAACGGTACTGTTGTTGGTATGACCAAAACAGACGTCGTTATTAATATTGGTTTTAAAAGCGACGGACTTGTACCACTGAATGAATTCCGGGATATGCCAAATCTTAAGGTTGGCGATGAAGTGGAAGTGATGGTAGCTGAAAAAGAAGATAGGGAAGGTAACCTCCACTTAAGTCGCAAACAGGCTCGCACCACAAGGGCATGGGAAAAAATCATGGAGATGCATAGAACTGGTGAAATAGTTACCGGCCTCGTTACCAGTAAAACAAAAGGAGGACTTATTGTTGATGTATTTGGCATGGAAACATTTTTACCGGGTTCCCAGATTGATGTTAAGCCAGTTACAGACTATGATCAGTTTGTTGGAAAGACGATGGAATTTAAAGTTGTAAAAATTAATGAAGCTATTAAAAATGCTGTTGTATCTCATAAAGCGCTTATAGAAAGTGATATTGAACAACAAAGAGCTGAAATAATCGGAAAACTTGAGAAAGGCCAGGTATTAGAAGGCACAATCAAAAATATAACTGATTTTGGAGCATTCCTGGATCTTGGTGGCCTTGACGGATTGCTTTACATAACAGATATTAGCTGGGGCCGCATTAACCACCCAAGCGAAGTATTAAAACTTGACCAAAGACTAAATGTTGTCGTACTTGATTTTGATGACGACAAGAAACGTATTAGTCTTGGCTTAAAACAATTAACGCCTCATCCATGGGATACTTTACCTGACACAATTAAAGAGGGTGAAATAGTAAGAGGAAAGGTTGTTAATATTGAAGACTATGGTGCTTTCCTTGAAATATTCCCCGGCGTTGAAGGCCTTGTCCATGTAAGTGAAATAACCTGGGCCAATACACCTGTAAATGCAAAAGAATTCTTTAAGCTGGGTGACGAATATGAATCCAAGGTTGTAACCCTAAGTAAAGCAGACAGGAAAATGAGTTTGTCAATAAAGCAAATGACAGAAGATCCATGGAATACTATTGAAACAAAGTTTCCTGAAGGAAGCAAGCACAAAGGACTTGTAAAGAATATAACGCCTTATGGAGTGTTTGTTGAACTGTCTGCCGGCATCGGTGGAATGATTCACATTAGCGACCTAAGCTGGCTGAAGCGTTTTAATAACCCAAATGAATATACGAAAGTTGGCAATGACATAGATGTGGTAATAATGAGCATAGATAAAGATAACAGGAAATTACAGCTTGGCCATAAACAAATCGAAGAAGATCCATGGAATTCTCTTGAAGCTACTTTCCCTGTTGGCAGTATTCATGAAGGTACTGTTACAAGGAAAGATGATAAAGGAGCTACAGTTCAGTTGCCTTACGGACTCGAAGGATTTGCTCCGGCCCGGCATTTGAGAAGAGAAGATGAAAAATTCATCGGTTTAGATGAAATAGCGAAATTTATGGTAATTGAGTTTGACCGTAATGATAAACGTATAATTCTTAGTCACAGCCGCATCTGGGAACAGGCAAAGGCTGACGAAAAAAATGCTGAATTAAAAGAGAAAAGAGCTGATGCAGAAACCACAAAAAAAGCGGTAAAAACCCTGCAAAATAAAGTTGAAAAAACAACCCTTGGCGATCTGGGTGTTTTAGCAGATTTGAAAAAGAAAATGGATGATGGAGGAAATGCTGCTGCTGTAGAATCTAAATCTGCTGCACCTAAAGAGGAAGCAATAAAAACAGATGTTGGCAATGAAGTAGCTGAAGTTAAGGCAAAGGTTGCTGCACCTAAAGAGGAAGTAAAGACAGTGGCTGTTGAGAATGAAATTATTGAAGTAAAAGAGAAGACGCCTGCATCGAAAGAAAAAGCTATTGTGGTAGATACTGAAAACGAAGTTGCCTCAATAAAAGCGAAATCTTCTAAGCCCAAAGAAGAGGCTAATAAGCATGTTGATGATAAAAGCGTGGAGGCTGAAGTAAAGACCAAGACTGCCGCTAAGAAAGAAGATGTAAAGAAGAAAAAGGATCCAGCTTCTGAAAAGAAGACCGAAGGTGTAAAAAAGTCTAAAGAAGAAAAGGTAAAGAAATCTGACTAAATCAGCTAATAATAAGATACTCTTTATTACTAAAGCCTCATACAAATGAGGCTTTTTCTTGGGCCGGGTAAAATGGCTTAACCCAGAATTTTTGCATTGAAATATTATTAAATTTTGACCTGGCTTGAGACATTGAGACCTTTATTTAATTGTTGCCCTGAAGAATATTGGCTATTGAATTCGCTGCAATCCAGCCGCTTGTCCAGGCATGTTGAAAATTAAACCCGCCGGTTATTCCATCAACATCCAAAATTTCACCGGCAAAAAAAAGGTTAGGTACTTTTTTGCTTTCCATAGTATTAGCGTTCACTTCAATAAGGTTTACGCCACCAGCCGTAACAAATTCCTCTTTGAAGGTGGTCTTCCCTTTCACTTCAAATTTTTGTGAACACAATTGCTTTATTAAGATATTCTGTTTTTTAGAAGGCAAATCAGCCCATCTAATGGTTTCACTAATTCCGCAATATTTTAGATGATATAGCCATAACCTCCGGGGTAAATTAAAGGAATTATTATTGATTATATTTTTTGATGCAAATTCATTCCTCAAATACCTGAACTTATCCTGCAGAGAATTTTCATTGTAATTCCCAAGCCAATTTATTGATATGGTAAAATTATAATTCATCCCAGCAAGATCTTTTGCGCCAAATGCCGAAAGCTTCAGGATAGCCGGACCACTGAATCCCCAATGGGTTATTAACAACGGGCCACGTTGGGCTAATTTAATTTCATTGATTTTTATCTGAACATTTTCAACAGAAATACCCATGAGTTCAGATATTGAATTACCGGGAACATTAAATGTAAATAAAGAGGGAACAGGCTTTTCAAAGCTATGACCGAATGCTGAAAGCCAATTATATTGATCTGCTTTTGGATAGCCCCCACATGCAATGCAAAGAAAATCGGACTCCATTATAGAATGGTCTTTCAGCATTACCCGGAAGGTATTCTTTGAGCCAAATGATTCAAAAATTTCAACTCCGGCGACTTCCCGGTTCATCATGATATTTACCTTATACCTGCCTGCTTCCCGTAGAAGGCAATTAATAATAGTTTCAGAAGAATTACTTTCCGGAAACATTCTTCCATCACTTTCTGTTTTTAATTTTACTTGCCTTTTTTCAAACCACTCAATAGTATCTTTAGTGAAAAAATGATGGAAGGCCTGTTTCAAAAATTTGGAACCCCTTGGATAATTATTAATCATTTCAGAAATACTGAAACAGGCATGTGTTACATTACATCTGCCACCACCGCTAACCCTGACCTTACTCAATATCTTATTGGATTTTTCCAGAATAATTACCTCCAGTTCGGGATATTTTTCTGCAGCATTAATTGCACAAAAAAAGCCCGCTGCTCCTCCTCCAACAACTATTAGTTTTTTTCTTATCAATTAAAAAATATTACTGAATGGGAAAAGAATTTTCAGTTTATTTTGTAGTGGTCTGAAAAATATGCTCAATAATAATCTGAACATAAGAATTCGCTTGCTTTTTCAGCGGCTTCGATTGAATCGAATGAGGAAAGTATATCTGCTTTGTCTTTCTTTATGCATATTGTGTGTTCATAATGTGCTGAAGGTTTACCATCTTTGGTTCGTACTGTCCACCTGTCTTTATCATTATAAACATACCTTTTCCCCAGATTTATCATAGGTTCAATGGCAATTACAAGGCCTTCCTGTAGTTTAGTCCCGCTGCCACGCTTTCCGTAATTAGGAACCTGCGGATCTTCATGTAGATCCTTTCCCAAACCGTGGCCTACTAATTCACGGACAACGCCATAACCATTTTTACGCTCTGTATATTCCTGTATTGCAAAAGAAATATCCCCTACCCTGTTACCTGCTATAGCCTTTTCAATTCCTTTATAAAGCGATTCTTTTGTAACCCTCATGAGTTTCTTTATTTCTTCGGCCACCAATCCTATCCCAAAAGTATACGCGCTGTCGCCGTGGTATCCATTTTTAAAAGAACCCACATCTACAGAAATAATATCGCCCTCTTTGAGTTCATTCTTTGTCGGAAATCCATGCACAACAGCATCGTTCACTGACATACAACAGGCGTAGGGAAATCCATGATAATTTTTAAAGGAAGGAATCGCGTTGTGATCCCTGATAAATTCTTCAGCAAGATCATTGAGTTCAAGCGTTGAAATACCGGGTTTTATGTGCTTCGCAATTTCCGCAATTGAATCATTCACCAGCAAACAACTTTGCCTTATAAGCTCTACTTCTTCCTTTGTTTTGTAATTGATCATTATATTTAAAAAACCCTGACAGCATAGGCCAGGGTTAGAAAGATTCAGTATTTTAAATAATTATATATTACCTGTTACACCCGGTGATACGGACTGCCTTCCCTGTATTCGGCCAGAACTCATAAGACCATCATATTGCCTCATTAGCAGTTGAGTTTCTATCTGCTGAAGCGTATCAAGTACAACAGCCACCATAATAAGCAAGGAAGTGCCACCGTAAAAATGAGAGAATCCTTGAGTAACGCCCAGCATTTGTGCAATACCCGGCAAAATACCTACAATAGCGAGCAATATTGCTCCTGGTAAGGTAATGCGATCCATTATTGTTCCTATATAATCTGTTGTGGGCTGTCCTGGCTTTACACCCGGAATGAAACCATTACTTCTCTTCAGATCGTCAGACACTTGTCTGGGATTAAAAATAAGTGCTGTATATAAAAAGGTAAATCCAATAACCATCACTGAGTAAATAATCATATATACCAGGTTAGTGGGTGAAGTAAAATAAAGCGCCCAGTTTTGTCCCGAAGTCTGAAATCCCAGGAATATAGTTGGTAAAAACATTATCGCCTGAGCGAAGATTATAGGCATTACACCTGCCGCATTCACTTTTAAAGGCAAAAATTGCCTGGCTCCGCCAAATTGCCTGTTACCCACTATTTGCTTTGCATAATTTACCGGCACTTTTCTTACGCCTTGCACAAGTACGATCAAACCCAGCACGACTGCTATAAATGCAGCTATTTCAACAAGAAAAATTAATAAGCCACCTCCACCACGTGTCTGTTTTGCTGAAAATTCCTGAACAAAATTTTGAGGAAGCCGGGCTAAGATACCTACCATAATGATAATAGAAGTTCCATTTCCAAGGCCTTTATCAGTAATTTTTTCACCAAGCCACATTACGAATAAGGTACCAGTAGTCAGAAGAATAACTGTGGAAACCCAAAAGAACGGCTCATATGCCGGCAAGAATGCGCCCTGGTTAGAGCTTTTCAGAAAACCTATATACGCTGCTGCCTGAAAAGCGGTTACGACAACAGTTAGATAACGTGTCCATTGATTAATTTTTTTCTGCCCGCTTTCTCCTTCCTTTTGAATCTTGGAAATTTGCGGTACCAAAATCGTCATCAACTGCATGAAAATAGAAGCCGAAATGTATGGCATTATGCCTAAAGCAAAAATGGATGCTTTTGCAAAGGCCCCACCTACAAATGCATCCAGCAAACCAAGCATACCGCTTTTTGAACTATTGGCAAGATTGGTAAGTTGGTTTGGATCAAGGCCCGGAAGAACAATAAATGAACCAACCCGGTAAATAAGAATAAGTAATAAAGTAAAGAGAATCTTATTTCTTAATTCTTCAATTGTCCAGATATTTTTTAGTGTAGCGATAAATTTCTTCACAGAATTATCAAGATTTAATTATTTGCGATTCAGTTTAAATAGCAAATATCAATTAATTATTTAACTATTTCGACCGTACCGCCGGAAGATTCAATTGCACCTTTAGCTTTTGCGCTAATACCATTTACCTTGAAAGGAATCTTTGCTTTTAAAATGCCGTTGCCAAGAATTTTTACCTTATCATTCTGGCTGATCAAATTATTTATATAAAGATTTTCCAGGGTGAATTCTTTAATTCCATGTTTTTCCAGCAATTGATCAATTTGTCCCAGGTTAAAAACTTTGTATTCAACCCTGTTGATGTTCTTAAATCCACGTTTAGGAAGCCTGCGCTGAATAGGCATCTGACCGCCTTCATGGGCCATTTTTATTTTATAACCGGCACGACTCTGTCCCCCCTTGTTACCTTTTGTTGATGTGCCCCCTTTTCCTGAAGCTTCACCCCGGCCAATTCTTTTTTCTTTATGAGTTGAACCTAATGCGGGTTTTAATTTGTGTAGTTGCATCGTACTTTTTTTAAACTTAACGCCTCTTGTACAAGGAGCTCGCTTTTTTATTTAATTAAATCAGAATACCAATAAAATTCAGGCAATTTCTTCAACACTCACCAGGTGGCTAACTTTTTTTACCATCCCCAGAATTTGGGGTGTTGCTTCAACTTCTTTTGTGGCATTCAACTTTTTTAGCCCAAGAGCCTTTAATGTAAGTTTTTGACGCTCGGGTCTGTCAATACCACTTTTCACTTGCTTAATTTTAATCTTTTTCATCATACTTTTTTTATATGGTTACTTTTTCGGCTATTAAACTGATTTTATTTATTAGATTGAATCGTTAACCATTAAATACCTTCTTCAGGGAAATATTTCTTGTTTTTGCAACACTAATTGGTTCTCTTAAGCTCGCCAATGCCTTTACAGTAGCCTTAACCACATTGTGAGGATTGGCTGAACCAAGTGACTTTGCCAATACATCTGTGATACCTGCACTTTCCAGCACAGCACGCATGCTACCTCCGGCGATTACACCTGTACCATGGGCAGCGGGCTTAATCAATACTTTTGCAGCGCCTTCTTTACTCCACTGCTCATGAGGAATTGTGCCATGCATAATCGGAACTTTTATAAGATTCTTTTTTGCATCATCTATTCCTTTGAGTATGGCTTCCTGAACTTCCTTGGCTTTGCCAAGTCCTTGACCCACTACACCATTTTCATTCCCTACTACTACCAGAGCAGAAAAACTGAATGCCCGTCCTCCTTTCGTTGTCTTTACAACCCTGTTAATGGAAACAACTTTTTCCTTTAGTTCGAGATCGCCGCCTTTTACTCTTTGCGTATGTGTTTTCAATATTGATAATTTTTACATTTTATAATCAAAACTCCAATCCACCTTCTCTTGCTCCATCAGCAAGTGCCTTTACACGTCCGTGGTATAGATAACCGCTACGATCAAATACAACATTTTTTATACTCAATTCAATAGATTTTTTTGCAATAACAGATCCGACCAATTTACTCTTTTCAACCTTATTCACTTTTTGTGCGGCAATATCTGCCTGCCTGGATGATGCAGAAACCAATGTAACTCCATTCAGATCATCTATAACCTGAACGTAAATATCCCGGTTACTTCTAAAAACACAGAGTCTTGGCTTTTGTGCGCTTCCGATGATCCGTTTACGGATTCGATATCTGATCTTTTGTCTCGGACTAATTTTTGAGCTCATTTCTTATTCAATTTAATCTCCGATACTGCCGGAGTTATTTTTTAAATATTATTTCCCGGCAGATTTTCCTGCTTTTCTTCGCAACACTTCTCCTTCAAATTTCACACCTTTTCCTTTGTAAGGTTCTGGTTTGCGAAGACTGCGGATTTTTGCCGCGACCTGCCCCAATAATTGCTTATCGATACTTTGAAGCGTAATTATAGGATTTTTACCTTTTTCCTGGGCTGTAGTAACCTTCAATTCTTTCGGAATTTCAAATACTATATTATGTGAATAGCCTAAAGAAAGATCCAGTAAATTACCCTGATTTGATGCCTTAAACCCAACACCTACAAGTTCAAGCTTCTTTTCATAACCTGTAGTAACACCATTCACCATATTATTTACCAAAGCGCGATACAATCCATGAATGGCCTTATGCCTTATCTGGTCTGTGGGACGCTTAAATTCAATCTTATTATCCTGAATGGTAACCCTGATATCACTGTCGATTGGTTGTCTTAATTCACCTTTTGGTCCTTTAACAGTGATTACATTATCCGGTCCAATAGAAACAATAACATCCTTTGCAATTGTTACTGGATTTTTCCCAATTCTTGACATAGCCGGTTTATTTTAAATTAACATTATTTCGCCAACCTTCAGCCCGATTAAGGCTTAATGGGCTCACCAAAAATTAATATATGTTGCACAATACTTCTCCACCAACATTCTGTGTCTTTGCTTCTTTATCTGTCATCACACCTTTAGATGTGGAGACAATAGCGATGCCCAATCCATTCTTCACTCTTCTGAAGGCATCAGGTTTGGAATAGCTGCGCAATCCGGGCCGACTTACTCTTTCAAGGCTTTGAATAGCCGGGAGCTTCGTTTGCGGATCATATTTCAGGGCTATTTTTATTAATCCTTGTTTGGAGTCATCTTCAAATTTATACTTCAGTATATAACCTTTATCGTATAATATTTCAGTTATGCGCTTTTTTAAATTACTTGCAGGTATTTCAACTAACCGGTGATTTGCCATCTGGGCATTTCTTATTCTTGTTAGATAATCTGCTATTGGATCAGTAACCATTGAAACTTTCTTTTATTTTTTACAATGCGATATCCGTTGATACCATTTAATTATTTTTGATTATTACCAACTTGCCTTTCTTACTCCGGGAATTTTACCCTGTAATGCCATATCCCGAAAAATATTTCTCGAAACTCCAAAATGCCTCAGGTATCCGCGCGGACGTCCGGTAAGCTGGCAACGGTTCTTTAATCTTACCGGGGAAGCATTTTTCGGTAATAGGTCCAGCCCCCTGTAATCACCTGCTGCTTTCAAAGCTTTTCTTTTTTCAGCATATTGCGCCACCATCTTTTCGCGTTTTTTTTGCCTTGCTTTTACCGACTCTTTAGCCATATTGAATTAATTTAACTGAATCCTTTTGAAAGATCTCTTTTTTTTTATTTTTTGATGTTTTTAAATGGCATCCCCAATTCTCTCAGCAATTCAAATGCTTCTTCATTGGTGTTTGCCGTTGTCACAAAAGTTATATCAAGCCCTGTAATTTTATTTACCTTATCAATGTCAATTTCCGGAAATATTATCTGTTCAGTAATACCTAAGGTATAATTGCCGCGACCATCGAAAGATTTATCATTTATTCCCCTGAAATCGCGAACCCGAGGAAGTGAAACAGAGACCAACCTGTCTAAAAATTCATACATATTCACTCCGCGTAAGGTCACTTTCGCCCCAATTGGCATATTCTTACGAAGCTTGAAATTTGATATGTCTTTCTTGGACATCGTAGGAACGGCCTTTTGCCCAGTAATAGTTGATAACTCTTCAATAGCAACATCAATTAATTTCTTATCGGCAACAGCTCCGTTCACTCCTCTGTTTATACAAACCTTTGTAAGTTTAGGAGCCTGCATTACGGATTTATATGAAAATTTTTTCATTAATGCAGGTACTACCTCTTTCCTGTACTTTTCTGCAAGCCTCGGAGTATATTTTTCGGTACTCATTATATAATTACCTCCCCTGATTTTTTTGCGGTTCTTACTAATTTCCCTTCATCGTTCCTGGTCCTGGTTATTTTCGAATGCGAATGCGACTTAGCATCCCAAATCATTACATTGGAAATTGCCAACGGAGCCTCCACTTTCATGATCCCACCTTTCGTATTTTGAGCCGAAGGCTTGGTATGTTTTGTAACAAAATTCACGCCTTCCACCAGAATACGGTTCTTATCCGTTATTATCTGCAAAACCTTACGTGGTTTTTTAAGGTCTTTATCATCACCGGCTATTATTACCACTGAATCACCTTTCTTTATGTTAAACTTCGGTTTAAATCTTGTTTTCATTTTTGACAATAATTATGTCTTAATTTTTTTATTTATTCATCCCGTTTTTTAGGGGTGCAAAGATACAATTATAATACTTCAGGGGCAAGCGAAATAATCTTCATGTATCCCTTGTCTCTCAGTTCACGGGCCACTGGTCCAAATATCCTGGTTCCTCTTGGTTCGTCACTTGCGTTCAAAAGAACCACTGCGTTATCATCGAACCTGATGTAAGAGCCATCCTTGCGGCGAAGCTTATTTTTGGTCCGAACAATAACTGCCTTACTCACCGTTCCTTTTTTTATACCTCCTGCCGGCAATGCATCTTTTACCGTAACGACAATTTTATCACCAACATGCGCATAATCCTGCCCGGAATTTCCCAGCACTCTGATGCATAACACTTCTTTTGCCCCGCTATTGTCAGCCACATTTAGCCTGCTTTCTTGCTGAATCATATTATTTGCTTTTAGCTTTTAGCTATTAGCTATTAGCTGATTAAACTTAATTTTCAATTCTCTCCCGCTATTAGCCAAGAGCTATTTGCCGGGAACTTCTCTATTTTACCTTTTCAATAATTTCCACCAATCTCCAACGCTTCAGTTTGCTCATTGGCCTGGTTTCCATGATCCTTACCAGGTCGCCAATGGTGCATTCATTTTTTTCATCATGGGCATGAAACCCGGTTGTCTTCTTAATAAACTTGCCGTATAACGGATGTTTCACCTTTCTTTCAACTTTCACAGTGATGGTCTTGTCCATCTTATTGCTGGAAACGACACCGGTTCTTGTTTTTCTTAAATTTCTGTCAGGCATTATTATAATTTTTTAGGATTTGGAACCTAATTTTTTTGCTCTTAATTCAGTTTTTAATCGCGCAAGGTCTTTTCTCACGCCTTTAATATTCATTGGATTCTCCAATGGAGAAACTGCATGAGCAAATTTTAATTTTTTTATACGCAATTCATCTTCCTCAATTCTTGCTTTCAGATCGGTTTCACTCATCTCTCTTAAATTCTTTACGAAATCGCTTTTATTAGACATTATTGTAAATTTTAAACTTATCAGCTTTATGCTTCATAATCTCTTCTAATTACAAACTTGGTGGCAATTGGCAATTTTTGGGCTGCCAGTTCGAATGCTTCCTTTGCAACCTGCACCGGAACTCCATCTGCTTCAAAAAGAATTCTTCCCGGCTGAACAACAGCTGCAAAATATTCAGGATTACCCTTTCCTTTTCCCATTCTCACTTCTGCGGGTTTCTTGGTGATGGCTTTATCAGGAAATATTCTGATCCAAACATTTCCTTCACGCTTCATGTGGCGCGTCAATGCCTGCCTGGCTGATTCAATTTGCCTGTTTGTCAACCAAACAGAATCCAGAGATTTCAGTCCAAATGTTCCAAATGCAAGTGTAGCGCCACGTTTCGTATCTCCTTTCATACGGCCCTTTTGCATCTTTCTGTGCTTTGTTCTTTTTGGCTGTAACATATCTAAATTATTGTCTTATTAATTTATTGAATTGCTGAAGATATTCTTGAAAATATCTTGAAAAAATCATCTTCTTCCTCCTCCTCCTCCTCTCCTTTCCCCACCCCTTCTTTCGCCTCCGCCGCGTCTATCTCCCGCTCTTTCTCCTCCACCGCGCCTGTCTCCAAAACCACCTCTCCTATCGCCCTGCATATCACTTTCACTTTTCCCGCCTCCGGCAATGATATTAGGATTCAGATCTCTTTTCGCCAGAACTTCGCCTTTGCAAATCCATACTTTTACTCCTATTTTTCCATACACTGTCTGTGCAAATACATTTGCATAATCAATGTCCATACGGAAAGTATGTAATGGAGTGCGACCTTGTTTAATTTCTTCACTTCGCGCAATTTCTGCGCCACCCAATCTTCCGCCAACTCTAACTTTAATTCCTTCTGCACCCATTCTCAACGCAGAAGCAATAGACATTTTTATGGCTCTCTTATAATTTATCCGATTTTCAATTTGCCTTGCAATAGTATCTGCAACAATATTTGCATCCAGTTCCGGCCTGCGTATTTCAAGTATGTTTATTTGCACATCATCTTTACCGGTAAGTTTCTTTAATTCTTCCTTGATGCGGTCAACTTCCCCGCCGCCTTTTCCTATAATAATACCCGGCTTTGAAGTATGAATGGTTACAATTAATTTATTCAATGTTCGCTCAATAACAATTTTCGCTATACCACCTTTATTAATACGGGCATTGAGATATGTCCTGATTCTATCATCCTCAATCAGTTTCTTGGCATAGTCTTTCGGACTAGCAAACCAGTTGCTGTCCCATCCACGGATGATACCTAATCTTGCACCAATCGGATTTGTTTTTTGACCCATTTTCGGTTTTTATTTTTTATTTTTTGTTGCGGCAGATTTCTTTTCAGTCTTTTCTGCAGCGGGTTTTTCTTTTTTAGATTTTTCTTTTGGCGATGCTTCTTTTTTAACAGCCGCCTTCTTAGCTGTTGTCTTTTTGGTTTCAATTACTTCTTTAGCAGGTACTGAAGTAACTTCAGCAGGAATTGCTTCAGCAATAGTTGTACTCTTTTTTACCGAAGGAACTGCTGCATGATTATTACTGTCAACGATTATGGTAATATGATTGCTGCGTTTGCGAATGCGATATCCGCGGCCCTGTGGAGCCGGACGCATGCGTTTTATCACCCTTCCTGCATCTACCATAATGGTCTTTATAATGAGGCCTGCATCTTCCACTTTTTCAGTACTGTTCTTTTGCTCCCAGTTATTGATGGCGCTCTTTAATAATTTATACATCGGTACAGCCGGATGTTTCGGATTGAATTGCAAAATCCCCAGGGCTTTTTCAACTTCAAGGCCGCGTATCAAATCAGCCAGCAAGCGCATCTTGCGGGGGGATGTTGGATAATTGTTCAGTTTAGCTACAGCTTCCATTTTAAAATTTTCTTGATACTTGATTCTTATTTTCTAATATCTTTTTACTTACACAATCTTTTTACTTGAATGTCCTTTAAAGTTTCTGGTCGGTGCAAATTCACCTAACTTATGTCCTACCATAAATTCCGTCACATATACAGGAATAAATTTATTCCCATTATGTACTGCAAAAGTATGTCCCACAAAATCCGGTGTAATTGTAGAACGGCGTGACCATGTTTTGATAACACTTTTCTTGGATTTTCCTTCATTGATGCCAAGCACTTTATTTTCAAGCTTTGCTTCTACGTAGGGACCTTTTTTAATTGAACGAGCCATCTTTTTTATTTTCGATTTAAAACCTTCTTAATTATTTGTTAGGTAATTTTTTACCATTTCTTCTCTGGATAATCATTTTATCCGAGCCTTTACCACGAACCCGGGTAATTTCTCCTTTCGCATACTTGCCGGTTCTGCTGCGGGGATGTCCACCAGATGCTTTTCCTTCGCCACCACCCATGGGGTGATCCACAGGATTCATAGCAACTCCTCTTGTTCTTGGCCTGATACCTTTCCACCTGTTTCTTCCTGCCTTACCTTTACTTTCCAGGTTATGGTCGCTATTACTTACCACTCCTATTGTTGCATAGCAATTAATCAGAATCTTTCTAAGCTCGCCGCTTGGCATTTTTAAGACTCCGAATTTGTCTTCCCTATTAGCCAGTTGCGCCGATGATCCGGCGCTTCTTGCCAGTTTCCCACCCTGACCGGGCTGCATCTCTATATTATGAACAACAGTTCCCAGAGGAATATTTTTCAACATTAGTGCATTACCTAATTCAGGCGCTACCTCGTCTCCACTAATAACGGTACCCCCTAATTGCAACCCCTGAGGAGCCAGTATATATCTTTTCTCTCCGTCAGCATAATTGATAAGAGCTATGAATGCACTTCTGTTTGGATCATATTCAATTGACTTAACAGTGGCAGGAATGCCTTTTTTATCTCTTTTAAAATCAACTACCCGATACATCTTTTTATGTCCGCCGCCCAGGTAGCGCATGCTTCTGCGGCCTTGTGCATTGCGACCGGCAGTGTGATGCACTTTTTCCACCAGGCTCTTTTCAGGAACATTTGTAGTAACCTCAGCATATGCATTACCAATTCTCCATCGGGTTCCTGCGGTAGTTGGTTTGTATTTTCTTAATGCCATCTTATTTAAATTTTATTCCCTTATTAATGACAGGGAAGATCATTATTTCTTCTCTTTGGTGTTATATGTTACTATATAAGTCTATGCTTTCCCCTTCAGCAACAGTAACTACCGCCTTCTTTTTTGCAGGTTTGCGCCCTATGAGTAATCCCGCTTTTGTATTTCTTTGTTTCACTTTTGAAGGCATTGTCAGCGTATTCACTTCTTCTACCTGTATTCCGTAAAATTCTTCTACAGCCCTCTTGATTTCCAGCTTATTTGCTTTCCTGTCAACAATAAAGGTATACCGGTTATGCTTTTCAGTTAACCTGTTTACCTTCTCTGACAATACGGGCCTTATTAATACATCAGACAGTTTCATGCCTATTTAATTTTATTGGTTCTTCATTCTTATTTCAACTTCTTATTTGCTTCTTCAATAGTCTTATTTGCTTCATCAATAGTCTTATTTTCTTCTTCATTTTCTTCCACAAATATTTTTGCAGCGCTTTCAGTGAATACAACAGTATCTGAATTCATGATGTCATAAGTATTTATATCACTTAAAAGGGTTCCACATATGGAAGGAACATTTCTGTAACTCTTATAGATATTTTCATCATGTTCAGGTAAAACAAATAAAGTCTTTCTGCTTTCGGGTACTATAGTATTAAAGATTTCAGCAAATGCTTTGGAAGCGGGTTCTTCCATAGTAATATCTTCTACTATAACAATTTTATTTTCCTTTGCTTTTGTACTTAGAGCGCCGATTTTCGCAATGTCCTTCACCTTACGGTTCAATTTTATATCGTATCCATGAGGTTTTGGTCCGAAAACAGTTCCGCCACCTTTATACAATGGATTACGAATATTTCCCTTCCGGCTGCCGCCAGTGCCCTTCTGCTTATGAAGTTTCCTTGAAGAACCTTCAACCTCAGCCCTTGTTTTAACTTTGTGCGTGCCCTGCCTACGTGCGGCTAGGTGCTGTTTCACGGAGAGCCAGATAACATGGCTGTTAGGATCTGCAGCAAAAATTTCATCAGGAAGGTCCAGCTTTCTGCCAGTCTTTTTTCCTTTTGTACTAATTATATCTACTTGCATATTACTTCTGAATTAAAAGGATGGAACCATTATGGCCGGGAACTGAACCACTAATTAATAGATAATTTTTCTCGGGGAAAATTTTCACCACCTTCAGGCCTTTTATCTGAACTTTATCGCTGCCCATGCGGCCCGCCATACGCATGCCTTTAAATACCCTTGAGGGATATGAAGATCCCCCTACCGATCCCGGGGCCCTTGACCTGTCGTGCTGACCGTGAGATTGCTCCCCTACGCCATGAAAACCATGCCTCTTCACCACTCCCTGGAAACCTTTCCCTTTGGTTGTTCCGATAACCACTACTTTATCGCCTTCATTAAAAATATCAACACTAATAGTGTCGCCAATATTTTTATCTGTTTCGCTATCGCGTATTTCTTTTATGTATTTCTTTGCCGGGGTATTTGCTTTGGCAAAATGATTTTTCTCTGAGAGCAGGGTATGCTTTTCTTTTTTATCTCCAAATGCAATTTGGATGGCATTATATCCGTCATTATCAACGGTTTTTTTCTGGGTTACCACGCAAGGACCTGCTTCAATAATAGTTACGGCAGTCTGCCTGCCATTAGTATCGAAAATGCTGGTCATGCCAACTTTCTTACCAATAATACTTTTCATTTCTATCTTATTATACCCAGCGCTCCGATAAATCGGAGATAGGTGTTACAATTTTTATAAGAACTTTATTCCAAAGTTCCTATCGGCCTGTAGCTAAATAAGAACAAAGGGGTTTATGATCATGCTTTTATCTCAACATCCACTCCGGATGGTAAATCAAGCTTTGATAAAGCATCTACTGTGCGTGAACTGCTGGTATAAATATCCAGCAAACGCTTGTGGGTGCACAATTGAAACTGCTCGCGTGCCTTCTTGTTCACATGAGGCGAACGCAAAACAGTAAAAATCTTTTTGTGTGTTGGCAAGGGAATTGGTCCTGTAACAACAGCACCTGTGCTGCGCACTGTCTTCACGATTTTTTCTGCTGACTTGTCAACAAGATTATGGTCGTAAGACTGAAGTTTAATCCTGATTCTCTGAGACATATTTAAAGAACTTTTTTAACCCAAATTTATTTCGGGAGCGCAAAGGTAGGGGTATTGGATTAAATGACAAAGAATTAATTGTGAGATTTAAAAAAATAAATACCGAAATTTACTAATTCAAAATCTTAGTTCATTTTTAATAAAAGCTTGCGATGAAAAATATAAATGCGTGGGGACCCGGAAATCCTGAAGAAACTGCCACTCCCGGACTTGTTAAACAGGCCTTTCCTGAACCGCAAAAAACTTTAATTTTTGCTGACAATGATGAAGAAATTTCCCATTGGGGAAATTTGGAAGCGGAGGTTTCAGATCACATATCCTTTACGCCAATTGCAAACTCGCAGTTGGATGATGAGGAAGATAACGATTCAGATGTTTCAGAAGAAGAAAAGGATGATTTGGAGGAATCAGCCAACGAAATGCCGACCGAAGACGAAAGAAATTTACGAAAAGCCGCCTTGGATAATAAGGATGCGGAAGGAACTCCATTAAACGAAGGAAGCTTTAAAAAGGATTTGTCCGGTTCTGACCTTGATGTACCGGGAACAGATTTGGATGATGCCGATGAAGATATTGGAGAAGAAGATGAAGAAAATAACGAATACAGCATTGGCGGAGATAATCATGACGAAGTTCCTTCAGATAATTTCTAAATTTTCTGCATAATTTTCTTAAGACATCCCTGAATTTGAAAGTTCATCTGAAATAATTTCAGACTGTTCCACCTGATCTTCAAGTGACATTTTTTTTGACCTTTAATTATTGTAAAAATTATTATTAATCATTAAAAAGGAGGTTTGTTATGACACTAGTAAAAAGAACTGGCAGGTCAGAATTACTACCTTCCATTTGGAATAATTTTTTCAATAATGATCTTTTCAACTGGGAAAACAATTTTATTAATTCAGGAAACACATTGCCCGCAGTTAACATCAAAGAAAAGCCCGATAGCTTTTCTGTGGAAATGGCAGCTCCCGGCATGGACAAGAAAGATTTTAAAATTGAAATTGATGGATCTGCGCTAACAATCAGCTCAGAAAAGCAGCATGAATCTGAAGAAAAAGAAGGAGAAAACTTCAACAGGAAAGAGTTTAGCTATCAATCATTTTACAGGACTTTTCATCTGCCCAAGGAGGTAGTAAATGCAGATAAAATTGTGGCAAAATATGAAAATGGAATTCTTCGGCTTGAAATTCCCAAAAAAGAGGAAGCAAAACAAAAGCCGGCACGTCTGATTAATGTTCAATAATTGAATATACCATAGAAATTTGCCCGAAGGCTCTTATAATTTTGAGGGACTTTTTTATTT
>OBLU010000229.1_pt1 | contig 54826 bp, 55 predicted proteins | sample 1518681 | NCBI WGS metagenome assembly OBLU01 (sample SAMEA3539304, study PRJEB22396) | soil metagenome | biome: tundra; feature: field; material: soil | place: USA | collected 2010-05 | depth 0.15 m | reverse complement strand
GCACCGGCACCGGCACCGGCACCGGCACCGGCACCGGCACCGGCACCGGCACCGGCACCGGTCAAAGCGCAGCTGGCGGGCATTGCGTGTCGCCACCCGGGAGTGACCAAGGAGTGAGCGCCACTCAGATCAAGATCGCCTTTGTCCTGATAAACCTTGTGGTCACGGCGGGCAACGGCGCTTTCGGTGTGCCTCCTGCATCAACCCAACAGATCGAAGCTCAGTTGGCCGTCAATTCCATCAACGCGTCAGGCGGGGTGGCCTGCCGCAGCCTGGTGCCGGAGTTCTTCACGGGAGACCCCGTGGACGAGAGTCAGCTGCAACAAATGTGCCTTCAAATCGCCCAAGCCGGTGTGTTCGCCGTAATCGACGTCGGCGCGTTCTCACAGTTTCCGGCGGCTCAAGACTGCCTGCCGCAACACCAAATCCCTATCTTTATGGGTCTAGCCTTGCCGAACACCCAGCTCAGTCAGAACTACCCGTACATGTTCGGAGGCATGAGCTTGGACACCCTCGACCGCAACACGGTGTTCGCGCTCAAAGCCCTGGGTTTCTTCAGCAATGGGTTCAAGAAACTCGGGCTTATTTACAGGAGCTGTATCCCGCAGGTCAACAGCGAGCTCAAGGGCTGGCTGGGCCAGGTGGGCGTGTCGTCCTCGCTGATCTCTACCTACGACGTGGGTTGTCCAGCAGTGACCGCCAGCCCGAGCACTCTCGCGCAGGCCGTCCTCCAGTTCCAGCAGGCTGGCGTCACCAATGTGATGATTGACCAGTTTGCGTCGGAATTCGCCGACTTCACAAACATCGCCCAGTCGCAAAACTTCTACCCAAAGTACGGAATTCCAGACAACGCCATCATCCCGATTACCTACGGTTCCAGCGGTCCCAGCTACAAAGAAATCGCCAACGCCGTCGCCATCACCAGCGACCGCTACGGCGAGGAGCACACTCCCGGGATGGCGCCCACCGCGGGCACGGCCAAATGCAACGCCATCGATCAGGCGGGCGGACAACCCACCGTGTACAACAATGACGGCGTAGGCGGCGACCTCTGCGACTTGGTGTGGGAGATCGCCGCCGCCACCGACCATGCCCCGTCAATAAAGCGAACTGCGCTGGCAGCGGGTTTGCAGGCCACCGGATCGATCGACTACTCCTACCCGATGGGACCCGACAATTTCAGCGGGCCCAACGTGACCGTCGGGGGCCAGTTTTGGAGGCCAGACCAGTTCTTCACCAGCTGTAATTGCTGGCGGCTCACCAACCAGACGTTTCAACCTAGTTACTGATGAGCATCGACTCAGCCGACCGGTTTGCAGTCTCCAACGAGCTGCCACCCGAACCGATCCTGCAAGTGTCCGACGTGGATTTCTCCTATGGCCACGTGCAGGTGCTCTTCGGCATCTCGCTGGAGGTGCGCCGCGGTGAAGCGCTCGCACTGTTAGGCACCAATGGTGCCGGCAAGTCGACACTGCTGCGGGTGATCGCCGGATTGGAGCGCGCCGCTGCTGGGCGGGTGCTTTTCGATGGTACCGACATCACGGGCGTGCCGGCTGAATCCCTTGCCGGCCGCGGATTGACACTCATCCCCGGAGGCCAGGCCGTTTTCAATGATATGACCGTGGACGAGAACCTCTATATGCAGGTTCTCACTGTCCGCAAGCGGCGGGCCTGGGTGCGCGAACGCCGGGAGGTGGTGCTCTCCACCTTCCCGAAACTCGCCCAGCGACTCTCCCAACAAGCCGGCAGCCTGTCGGGCGGCGAGCAACAGCAGCTGGCCCTGGCCAAAGCACTGCTGTTGGACCCCAAAATCCTCTGTATCGATGAATTGTCGCTGGGCTTGGCCCCCATCGTGGTCGGCGAGCTACTCGAGGTCGTCCGTGATATCCACGCCACCGGGGTCACCGTCGTGCTGGTCGAGCAGAGTCTCAACATTGCTGCCCACCTGTGCGATCGGGCCGTGTTCCTCGAAAAGGGTCAAGTCCGCTTCGAAGGCAAAACTTCCGACCTGCTCGAGCGCGACGATATCGCCCGAGCCGTGTTCCTCGGGACGTCCACCTCATGAGACGCTTAACCGTCGCTCTTGCGGGTGTGGCAATCACCGTGGTCGCCGTGGCTGGATTCAGTCCCAGTGCCGGCGCCGCCTCTCCCGCCCAGCAGGGCTGGTGGACAGTCGCCAACTCCGGCCCCGCCCCCGGAGGGCTACCGGGGCTGGCACCACCTGCCCCGCCCGACGTCCCATCGAATGGGCTGCTCATCGAAGGTGGCGCGGCTACCGCATCTCCCATTGCGTTTGCGGCACTCGTCTACCAACTGCCCACCGGTGCCACCGTCGGACCTCTGACCCTGACCGTGGCACCCAACTCGGCCACCACCCCCGCCACGACACTTCAAGTCTGCCCGCTCACCAACCCGATCCTGATTCCCGAACAAGGTGGCCCCATGGCCGACGCCCCCGCCTACGACTGCTCCCATCCGGCCACGGCCACGGCGTCGGCCGACGGGAAGAGTTATCAGTTCAAAGTCTCGTCCTTCGCCGCAGGCGGAGCGCTCGCCGTCGCCATCCTGCCAATTGCCTCCACCGACCGGGTCGTCTTCAGCCAGCCTGGCGCCGATTCGCTCGCTGTCCAACAATCCGCCGGTTCCACCACCGAAACCACCACACCGGCAGGAGGGGCGACGGAAGTCCCCGGCCAAACTCCCGGTGCCGGTGCGCTCCCAGACACCGGGAGTTCATTGTCTCCCACCATTACCAACAACCAATTGCCGACTTCTCTCACTCCCTCCCAGGCGCCCTCCGCCACAACACCAAGCAGCCCCCCATCCACACAATCGGGTGGCAAGGCATTCACGACACCGCCCCTGGCAGTGTCCACCACCACCGCCAAGGCCAACCGCGCCGTCGTCAGCCTCGTTCTCCTAGGCATAGCAGCCGCCGCAGCCCTGTGGGCCGCCGCGGGACGCCCAGGAGCACGGTCCCCGGCGGCCCACGCACATGCTCACCAGGAGTTGGTCCTGTAGCGGAATCTGACGTGGGTTCTAAGAGGAAGGGATCACCGCCGATCGACGACCTGGCGGGGCATCGATCGCTGGTTCCAGGTTGAAGCCGAAGGCTGAATCGGAACGGCGACTTCCCGTGTCAGAAGTCAAGCGTGTGGGTTGTTCTCCGGAATAGCAAGTAGTATTCTTGTTTAACAAAAGTCCAATAGTCCAGCTCACTCTGCGACCGGTAGGTTGCTGCTTGGTTCCGGGAGAAGTCCGACGGAGGTGTCTGGAGGCGGACCGATCGAGTCGTTGCGACGTCGCAGCTGAACTGACTGCAAATAGAAGGCAGGATATGGACCTAGAGCTGACAGCGGACCAGGAACTGTTCCGCGAAACCACCCAGCAGTTCCTTCGATCCGAGGCACCCCTGACAGTTGTTCGGACGTGGGCTGACACACCTTCGGGCTATGACCACGATTGGTGGAGGCGCGGTGCCGAGCTCGGGTGGACGTCGCTGCTAGTCAGCGAGACTCTCGGTGGAGGGAGCATCTCCGGCGCCGGACTTGGTGATCTTGCGCTGGTCGCGGAGGAGATGGGATCCATGGTCTCACCTGGCCCAATCATTCCAGTGAACATCGTTGCCCAGACTCTTTCGCTCGAGGCTTCCGATGAAATGTCCCAATCAGTGCTCCCTGGCCTGTTGTCCGGTGACACCATCGCCGCCTGGTGTCTCGCCGAACCGGGACATCCAGTTACACCTGAAGGAGTCAAGTTGGCGGCTCGATCGGACGGCGACGGCTTCATCCTGGACGGCGTAAAGAGTCCAGTGGAGGCCGGGGCCGAAGCGGACTGGCTTTTGGTCACAGCACGGGCGTCGAATGGATTGATCCAGTGCTTGCTTCCCTCGGACACGCCCGGTGTCGATATCCTTCGTTTGTCAGGACTCGATCTGACCCGTCGCTTCGCCAAGCTTCAGTTCAACGATGTCCGAGTGCCGGCATCGGCGGTAGTGAGCGGTGTCGACCAGGCCGAAGCGTCGTTTGAACGCCAGCTCCGGACCGCACTCGTTTTACAGTGTGCGGAGATCGTGGGAGCGAGCGATCGTGTCTTCAAATTCACGGCGGAGTACGCCTTCGACCGCTACTCGTTCGGCCGACCTCTAGCGTCATATCAAGCGCTCAAACATCGATTCGCAGACATGAAGATGTGGCTCGAGTCGGCGCAGGCGATCAGCGTAGAAGCCACGCGAGCCGTCGATGCCGAGTCGGAACGTGCCGGCGAGGTCGTTCGAATCGCCAAGGCCTACGTGGGGGAGCGTTGTCCCGAGCTGATTCAGGACTGCATCCAACTGCACGGTGGGATTGGTGTGACCTGGGACCACGACCTTCATCTCTACCTCCGCCGAGTTGTTACGCATAGGCAGACGTACGGTGACCCAACTGAGCAGCGCGAGCAGATCGCGCTCCTCGCGGCCTCGTAAGGAGAGTTTCATGGTCGAATCAAACACACCTGAGGATCTCGAGGTCTTCCGACAGAGAGTCCGCGCGTGGCTACCGGAAGCTATGGACCGACTCGGAGATGCCGATCCTTTCATGGGCCATTCCAAGGACGACGCCGATCAGGTCGTGCGGGCCAAAACCATCCAGCGGACGCTTTGGGACGGGGGTTTTGCCGGGCTCTGCTTTCCGGTCGCATACGGAGGACGAGGACTCGCTCCCGACTATCAGCAAGCATTCAACGAAGAAGCAGCTGGCTTCGAACTACCCATGCTTTTCAATACGCCCACACTCACGATCATCGCACCCACGATTCTCGATTTCGGGACCGAAAAGCAGAAACAGCGATTCATACCGGCAATGCTCCGCGGCGAAGAACTCTGGGTACAGTTTCTCTCCGAACCCAGCGGTGGTTCCGATCTTGCTGCTGCACTGACCCAGGCAGTACGCGACGGGGATGTTTACATCCTCAATGGGTCGAAGATATGGAGTACGTACGCATGGAAATCCGACTACGCCCTGTGCGTGTGTCGCACCGACTGGGATGTCCCCAAGCACCGCGGCCTCAGTGTTCTGATCGTCAAAGTGCATCAACCCGGAATTCAGATCGACCAAATTAAGCACGTCGACGGGACCGACGAGTTTTGTCAGGAATTCTTCGACGATGTGCCAATCCCGGTCGACGATATCCTCGGTCAGGAGAATGACGGTTGGACGGTGGCGACCCGTCTGCTGTCCCACGAGCGCACCACGATGGGTGGCTCCTCGCCCTACGCGCTTGGCGCGCGAACCTCCGATCGACGGGCCGGTCAGTTCGGGGTGGGGGGGGTCGCCAAGCGAACCGGTCGCCTCGACGATCCTCGGGTGCGCCAGCTGATGGGTGAGGCGAGGATGCTCACACGCGTGCACCAGGCACTGGCTATTCGCATCGGCACATCGATCCGCACGGGACGACTCCCACCGCCGGCGGGGTCGATCCCCCGGCTCTCGAGCGGTTTGCTGGGGATGCGGCTCTCATCCATTGCACTAGAGATCGGTGGGGACCGGGCGGTGGCCTGGGAGGAAGGTGACTCTGTCGGTGGAGTCGGGGTCACCTTCCTCGGTCGCCAAGGGGCATGCCTCGGGGGCGGGAGCACCGAGATGGCTCGAAATCTCATCAGCGAACGAGTTCTTGGAATGCCTCGTGAACCGGCAGAGGATCGGGACCGGCCGTTCCGCGAAGTTCGGACCAACTCGAAGTCGGCGAATCGGTGAACGGGATGTCTGTGGGCACCCATTCTATGGGCGATGGCCTCGGTCGGTTGGGGACCGCAGATGGTTCGTCACCGACAGATCGTTGCAACCCGACCATGAACTTGGCACGGATGCACCCGTCCGCAATCTCGATCAGAAGCACGACCTAAGGAGAACCATGCCTACCCGCCAATTAGGGTTTCCCGTCTTTGACGCCGACAACCACATGTATGAGACGACCGACGCGCTGACCAAGTTCCTCCCACCGGAGTACAAGGACGTGATCCAGTACGTCCAGGTGAACGGCCGGACCAAAGTCGCGCTGAAGGGCCACATCAGCAACTACATCCCCAATCCCACCTTCAACAAGGTTGCACCCCCCGGGGCCATGGAAATCGAGTTCAAACTCAAGAATCCTTCATCGATGACGAGTGCCGAGGATCTCAAACTCGAACCGCCGCCCCGCTACATCGAGGCCCCACGGGCCTACTTCGAACCGCAGCCTCGCCTGGAGCTCATGGACGAGCTCGGCCTCGATCGGGCCATGATGTGGCCGACGCTGGCCAGTTTGATCGAGGAGCGGATGGCCGACGATCCGAAGGCCACCCATGCCGTTGTGCATGCATTGAACCAGTGGATGCACGAGACCTGGTCCTTCAACTACGAAGATCGGATCTTCGCTACTCCGGTGATCACGCTTCCGATCGTCGATCGGGCACTCGAGGAACTTGCCTGGGTCCTTGAGCGTGGCGCCAAGGCAATTCTCGTACGGCCGGCTCCCGTTCCCGACATCGATGGTCGGCGGCGGTCGTTCGCTCTCGAAGAATTCGACCCATTTTGGGAAGCGGTGCAGGAAGCCGACATCGTGGTCGGAATGCACGCTTCCGATGACGGTTCGCAGCGTTTTCTCAACGAATGGGAAGGTCATCGAGGCGGCGAGTTTCAACCATTCGCTGGACGTCAATCGGCCTTCGCCAGCATCATCTCCGCCGGCCATCGTGGAATCCACGATGTCGTCGCGTCCATTGTCGGCCACGGACTTGCCAGCCGATTCCCCCGCCTCAAGATCGTTCCGGTGGAGAACGGTAGTGCTTGGGTCCGGCCTCTGATCCAAGTTCTCGAGCGACTGTATGAGCGTACGCCGCAGATCTTCATGGAGGATCCCGTGGTGGCATTGAAGCGTTGCGTTTACGTGCATCCTTTCCACGAGGAGGACCCACTGGGTCTGGTCGATCTGGTCGGGGTCGACAACGTTGTGTTCGGCTCGGACTATCCGCACCCCGAGGGCATGTATGACCCGATCTCCTTCGTCGACCAGCTGGAGAAACTGTCCCCCGCCGACAAAGCGAAGGTGATGGGTGGAAATATGAGTCGGCTGATGAAGGTGTGAGTCCCAACGCTCCGCTCGGCGACCCGAAGACAGCGACGACGCTCGCGGAGCTAATCCGCGTGATCTCGGCGGCGAACGGAGATGATCACCTGACTTTTCGCCAGCTCGATCAGCGCTCACGGGACCTCGCTCGGGGTCTCCTGCGGCGTGGTGTGGGGAAAGGTTCGAGGATCGGGTTCCTCTTCGGGAACTCATCCGATTGGTTGATGACATGGGCCGCCATCGTACGTATCGGAGCTATCGCCGTACCCCTGTCGACCTTCTATCGTGGATTGGAGCTGGCTCGTGTGCTGCGGCAGAGCGACGTGACGGGCCTCATTACGACTCGGATGCACCTCGGGGTCGACTTTCTCGAACAGCTGACGGCTGGATTCCCTGTCCAAAGGGTTCCCCTCAGGACTACTTGCGCGGAGGGTTCCGAACCCCCCCTCTGGATCCGCCGGCCTTTGAGCTGGCACCGCGCAAGTAGTCCTGAGGGGAGCCCTGAGGTGGTGCGACGCCTTCGACCCTTGTGCTAACGGATGCCCCCTTCTCCGTTGGGTGGTGAGCATCGGAGATCTTCTCGCTTGGGTCCACGACACCGTGTCTGTCCGTAGCCATGGACACCCCGACTGGTTGTCGGCGCCCGAAGGCTGACCGCACGACGGGGAGTTTCTGGTAGCGGTCGAGGGCCAAACGTCACCCGACGGCGTGGCGATCACCATCTGGACCTCGGGATCGTCCGCTCTTCCCAAAGGTGTGCCACACATGTTCGTGGCCAACACACCACTCGGGCGCTACTGCCAAAGGCGACCTTTGTTGCCGATCGGTCGCCGCTCGAACCCGGTGACGACCACCAGGTCATGATGCCCTTGTTCTGGGTGGGAGGCCTCATCATCTCGCTTCTACTGAGCCTGGTGTCTGGCGCCCGAGTGTTGTGTGAGGATCGTACGCCGACCGGCTTCGCCCCGGGGTCGGTACCCAACCACGCCGAACCTGAGGCCCTCAATGCCGCGACGGTGAGTCGTGGAATCCTCTACTGGTCACTGGGCATGACCGAGACGCTCGGGCCCTGCGCCTGGGGCGACGGAGGTCGAGAAGCTCTGTTTCCGATCTCGCCCCCACTTGTCGTTGGCCTACCGCATCCGGAGCGGGGTTCGTCGGTGGCGGCGGCAGAGGATATCAGGGCGCCACAGTCGAGCCCGAGTGGTTGATCACCGAACTCCGAAAGCGGCTTTCCGGATTCAAAGTCCCGCGTCGCATCGTGGTCCTGGAGCGAAGCGAAGTTCCGATGCTGGAGATGTCGAACCAGGTGCACGAGAAGGCTTTGAAGGAGTTGATCTCCGGTTCACAGTGACCCACGGTGCGTAGGTCAGCTGTCAGTACTTCGAGGGCTCGCCCGTCGCCGCGGGACTTTGGCCTTCCGGGAAGTTCCGAATCATGTTCTCCTGCGAGTAGGAAGCAACTAGTCGCCCATCCTCGGTGAAGACGTCCGCTCGCCCAAAGGAGCGACCTCGACCTGCATAAGGGCTGTGGTGGGCGAGCAGCAGCCACTGCGATGCATCGAAGGGCTCGTGGAAGCTGATCGTCTGTGCGACGACGCTGGTGGAGATGGTGTGGTGCGCCATCGCCTGACCGATCCCCAGGTGCGGGCGCATAGCGGTAGAGATCAGAAACCCATCCGAGGCGAAGGCCAGAAGGGCCTGGTCGGCCGAGGTTTCCGGCGGTACAAGGGAAAACCGACTCCAGACATTGACCTCGGGGAGCCCGACGTCGTTGGGGTCCTGCAAGTCCACATCGTCGACTACGCGAAGCTCCCACCACGGGTGCTCGCCGGCACGAGATCGCAGATCACCCGGCCTGGCCACGGACGGGAGTTCGCTGCCGTGTCGGATCAGATCCGGTTCGGGCTCGTGGAGAAGGGCCACCGAGCTGGTGCAGACACGATCGCCTTGATGGACTGAGACCAGGAAACTGGAAAATGTGCGGCCCTGTTGGACCGGTTCAACATCGATCTCCAGAGGGTGCGATGGTGACGCGCCTCGTGCAAAAACGGTGTGTAGGGACTTGAGTTCCTTGTCGGAAGCCGCGCGCCCAACTGCAACCACTGTCTGGGCGAGAATTTGGCCTCCGAACACGACCGGGGAAGAGCCAGACAAGTTCTGCGCTAGATAGTGGCGCGGGTCGATTTCCTCCAGCGCCAGCATGGAAGCGATCTCGTCGGTACTGCTCACGACGGCTCTGTTTTGAGGGCGGAGCCTGCAGCTGGCTGATCCTTCGGGGCAGCTCTGGCTGCTTCCTCGACAGTCTGAGTACCTTCGGCACCCACGGCCATTACGCGGGATGGTGGATCCTCAGCGGCCAGCGCCTCGACGATAAGGGAAGTCACGTCTTCGACCTGGAGCATGTCGTAACGCACGAATCCCTGCTCAAACCATTTCGGCAACAGCTCACCAAACATTTCGGGATCGAAGCAGTTGGCAACCTCGGTGCCTGCGGTCGGGCCGACCAGAACCTCGGATACCCGGAGCGAAGCAAACTCGCTGGCCAGGCCACGGGTGTAGGCACTGAGTGCGGCCTTAGAGGTGCCGTAGATGACTAGCCCTGGATAGGGGGTGTCCGCCGAGTCCGAAGACAGGTACACAGCTCGACCTTGGCTATCTTCAGCGAGGAGGTGAGGTAGTGCAGCCTTGGTCAGCAGAGCAGCTCCAAAAAGGTTGGTGGAGAACAACTCCATCCAGTCCTCTAGGCCGGCACGGTCCAAAGGGTTGAGTTTGCCCAGGCCGGTGGCATACACCAGTGCGTCCAGCCCACCCATGATCTTTACTGCTTGGTCAACCAGCGCCTCAACCTCACCCGGAGCGGTGACATCGCACCCCACGGGGGTCACCCCGGATAGTTCCTTAAGTCGATCAACCCGTCTGGCGGCCCCGACGACGACGGCCCCTTGCTCGGCCAGCGCGCACGCCAATCCCCGTCCAATCCCGCTGGACGCGCCGACGACAATGACCCGCTGACCCTTCACTCCAATTTGTTCGATTAGCACGTGCAGTCCCCCCCCAAACTCTTGGAATTCTCCGAATTGACGAACACCGTTTTCAGCCCGCGGCGATCAGACCGGCTCGCTCGTAGGCCTCCCGCACCGCTACGCGCATGGCATCAGGAAGTGCAGGTTGCGGCGGACGAGAGCGAGGGTAGTCCCCAACCGGTAGGCCCAGCACATCGGCCGCGGCCTTGAACGCCGAACCCCAGTGAATGTAGGGAGCATCCACATTCGATGCCCCGAAAGCCCGATGAAGACTGGTGGTCAGATCGTCGAGACCCGAGTCGTACCAGTGGTCAATGGCCTCGGAGAGCTTGTCCGAGACGAGGAGCTGCCACTGTTCGCTGTATACCTTGTTGTCGGGTGTCTCGTACAGGTATGCGGTCCCGCCAAGGATGCCAGGGGCGGTGATGCCGCGGCGCAGGAAACCGCCCCTATAGGCAAGCATGTCGCATTCCCAGATCACGATCTCGGGAGCGAGCCGATGAAGGGAAGCCGAGTGAGAGGGACGAAACAGTCCACTTTTGACCGCACATACCGCAGGAAATTCGTCAGCCAGGCGAGCACACTCTTCGGGGGTCAAGGCCCATTTCGCAGCCGGTGTATTGAAGATCCCCAGAGCGATGTCGGTGCGCGCCACCAAATACGTGAGCAGTTCACGGGTGGCCTCGTATCCGCTTGCTTCGAAGTAGGGCGGGATCACAAAGCAGATGTCGGCCCCGGCAGTTGCCGCATGCTGCGTGAGTTCCACCATCTCCAGCACGTTGGTGCTGGCAGGACACGCCTCGATCAGGGCATTGGGCTTGATCGAACGGGCCTCAGCGATCGCAACCTCGAGGAGCTGTTTGCGCTCCACAGTGGTCAGTGCCCACGCCTCGCCGCAGAGGCCCCCAACCCAAATGCCATCGTGGTCCAAAGCCCCCAGGCAATGAGTGACGAGTTGGCGCAGTCCGTCGTCATCGACGTGTTCACCGCCCGGACCGTTGAACGGGGTGTAGAGCGAGTCAATCATGCCCCGCAATCCGCCTGGTGCCCAGTCGCGGGCCTCTGAAGCATGTGCCATGGTGATCCCTTCAGGCCGGATGCCCCCAGCCATTGCGAGCTCGTAGTCGGCGGTTTGCCCTGAGCTCTCGTGCATGATGAATCGGTGAGCGTGGGGCAACTTCATGGACTTCGCCCCCGACGAATCTCAGGTAGTACGAACTGTCCGAAATTATAGAATAGGATTCTTTCCTGTAGCAAGTCAAGAGTGCAGCGGTGCTGTGCGAGCAGTTGGAATCGACCGTCTGGGTCGATTGATTGGGTACCCCGAGGAGCCGCTGGGACATATGGTTCAGGACGCTGATCTGGCACACCGGACTACCGCCGGGGCATTCCTCGGGACTGGTACTGACCCCGCCAGGTTCCGGGACCTTCCGTCCAGCATTCCCGAGGTGCTTGCGGCCCGGGCGGCCACCCCGGACGCTGAGTTCGTGATTGGACCCGACTTCCGCCTCACCTTCGGCGAAGCCGATGAACGCAGTGCGCGCCTCGCCGGACAACTCCTCGCCGCCGGAGTGGGGAAGGGCTCGCGAGTAGGAATTCTCTTTCCAAATGGGCCTGCCTGGGTCGTGACGTGGCTGGCATCAGCGCGCATCGGGGCTTTGACCGTACCGTTGTCGACTTTTTCACCTGGCCCTGAACTGGCGCGCACGATCCGGCACACGGACCTGGCGGCGCTCTTGATGGGATCGTCGTTCGTCGATACCGATCTCAGCGCACGACTGGAGGAGGGGTTGCCTGGTCTCTCTGTTTCCTCCTCTGCGCTTGCGCTCACCGGAGCCCCCTTCCTCCGCTGGGTCAACGTCTTCGGGGAGGTCCACCCGGTCTGGTCGCGCGGTCTGCCCCGTCCGGTCGACCCTGAAGTGGTTGCGGCAGCCCAGTCAGAAGTGAGGCCGTCCGACGGCCTGATCATGATCAACACCTCTGGGTCCACCGCCGACCCGAAGACCGTTGTGCACACCCATGGCGGACTGATCCGCCACGCCGCGATGCTGGTCCGGCTTCGACAGATCGGTCCGCAGGACCGGCTCTACTGTCCGATGCCATTCTTCTGGGTCGGTGGACTGACAACATTGCTCCTGAGCGCGCTGACTTGCGGCGCAAGCGTGCTGGTGCAAGAGCGGTTCGAACCGGCTCAAGCGCTCGATCTCATGGAGCGTGAGCGAGCCACACTGGTCCAAGTGTGGCCCAATGCTTCCCGGGCCATGGCTGAGCACCCCACGTTCGACCAGCGGGACTTGACCAGCATTCGCGGCGGCACCTTGCCCGAAGCGCTGCCGGAGGCGCTTCGTCCGCCGTCCCCGGATCTCTATCCCGGTCTCTTCGGGATGACCGAGACCGGGGGGCCACACTCCAACCCCGACGATCCCTACACACCTCTTCCCGAACACCTACGGGGGACCCTCGGCCGCGCAATCCCTGGGGTCGAGCGCATGATCATCGATCCCGCCACCGGCGATCGAGTCTCAACGGGAGTAGTAGGCCAACTGTTCGTGCGGGGCCCCTTTGTGATGGAGCAGCTCTACAAGGTCGAACGATGGAAGACCTTCACACCGGACGGCTGGTACCCGACGGGTGATCAGTGTTCTCTCGATGACGAAGGCCATCTCCGCTTCCACGGGCGGGCCACCTCGATGATCAAGACTGGGGGTTCCAATGTCGCACCGACCGAAGTGGAGGACGTGCTCCTCGGTGCTGACGGCGTCGAGATGGTCTACGTGTTCGGAGTCACCTCAGGACTCAGGGGCGAGGACGTCGTAGCCGTGGTGGTGCGGTCCGAAGGGAATGTGCTGACAGTCGAAGAACTCGTCGCATACGCCCGCCAACACCTCTCAACATTCAAGATTCCTCGCAGGTGGGCGATGCTTGATCCATCCACGGTTCCCGTGCTTCCGACGGGCAAAGTCGATCAGCAGGCCCTGCGGTCCTTGTTCGAGGAACAGCCCGGCTCTCACTCAGGGCTGACCTGAATGTGGGCCGAATAGGACAGTTCAGGCCCAGCCTGCCCTCGTCGTCAGACGGCCCCGTTGTACCGTCATCAGCCGATCGGTGGTGGGCGCAAGAGAGACCCTGCGTCGACTCTGATCTGCTGCCCGGTCACGTACCGGGACTCGTCGGCAGCGAGATAGACGACCAGGTGTGAGACGTCGACGGGCTCGATGTAGGGGATGGGCATGGCCTGAAAGTAGGTGAACGCCAGCTCTGCATCCTCCCTCGTGGGCGACTCGAGGTCGGGCCGGAAGATCTTGTAAAGGCCTTCGTGATGCAGGAGGTGGGTGTTCACGTTTGTCGGATGGATGGCGTTCACCCGGATCATTCGTTGGGCGCACTGCAAGGCCAGGGCCTCGACGTAGGAGATGATGGTCTTTTTGGCATAGCCGTAACCGGCGCCGCCTCCGCCCATGGCCGGATTGTCGGTCGTATTGTTCATCATTCCGGCTGTCGACCCGGTGACGATGATCGACGACCCTTCCGGCAGTTCCGCGAGCGTGACCGCCACGAGGTTCATCACCCCGATCAGATCGACGTCGATGGCGTCTTGGAAGGCGAGGGGGGAGGGGTGGCCCATCGGAAGGATGCCGGCGTTGGCCACAACGATGTCAAGACCACCAAGCTCAGTTCGGCCCGATTCGACCGCACCGCGAAGTGCCTCCCGGTCCCTGACATCCGCTTCGACGGTGACCACCCTGCGGCCGGTCTTCTCGACCAGCATCGCCGTCTCGGCAAGATCCTCGGAGGTCGCCAAGGGATAAGGGTTGGTTTCTATCTGCTTGCAGATGTCGATGGCGATGATGTCCGCGCCTTCGTCAGCCATGGTGACTGCGTGGCTGCGGCCTTGGCCACGTGCCGCACCAGAAATGACGGCGACCTTCCCCTTGAGTCTTCCAGCCACTGTGTTCCTCCCTCGGGCCGCAGGTGGGCCCTCTCGACGGCAATGCGCCAGTGTGCGTGCCCGTGCTTCGAATTACAACCGAAGTGATCCGAATATGCAAATTACGTACCCGGCGACGGAAATCTATCTTTCCGTGACTCGGCGCCGATCAACAGAGATGAGCGCCGCCGACCGTTGGGGGATTCCCGATCATTGGCCCGTGCTGGCTCTGAAGACGGCTGCTCCGCTGGCAACAACCGCACCGTCATTGCCCTCGTCCACCATCGTCATCCGTGTGGCCACACGCCCACCGGTGCCAACTCGGACCTGCACATCAGTGAGAAATGGTCCGATCCTCCCGGGAGAGAGGAAGTGGACATCCCACGCTTCCACCTGAACGAGCTCCGTCCCCATCCTTTCAACCACCGATTCCGTTGCCGCAGCCTCAAATGCTACATGGATGGGGCCCAAGTGCAGCGATGCAGTGGTGGACGCATTGGTGACGTCCAGTGGGGGCAGCCGCCAACCGTCGAGATCCCGTGTCGCCCCGAACACAACATGCAGTGGCGGGAGAGCGACAGTATCTGGCAGTTCGGGAGGGATGTCGATCGGACGAAATCCAGGAGGGGCTTCTCCCAGACTTACGCCGATTCCGGTGGTGATCGCAATGACTCGAGAAGGTTGAGAGGCGTCGACAATTTCGGAGCGACTGAACCCCATGCGCTTTCCCCGGTGGACCGTTGAACGATCGACCCGGACCTCGTCCACGTCGATCGCCTCATCAATGATCTGCAGCGAGTAGGCCACCGGAACCGGCACAACCTCACGGTCCCGCCAACCACCGGTTTCCGGTGCTGCAATCGCCAACGGCGCAGCCATGATCCCGCCTGCGGTGTTTCGCATGTCACGTCGGATGCGCATGATTCCCAGATCTTCGATCTGATTGAAAGCGCACCCCAGATACCAGTACGTCATCAGTCCACCAGCACCCATTTTGGACCGGAGGCGATCCCAGTATTCGTCGGCCGGCCCAACTCGTATGTCGTCAACCACGCTTGGGTGCCGCCTTTCGTTCAAGTCTCGAGATTCCGTTGGTGCTAGTGGATGGCGTTGGCATCGATTGTCCGCTCAGGTAAACCACGGCCACTCGTACGACCCCACGGGAACCTCCGGTGACGACCGCAACGTGGGATTCGAGTCTCAGCTACGGCTCATCCTGTGGCCCGGCAATGCGTGCGTCGGACCATTCGGTCAACCTGTGGTCTCAGATGAGGACACATCACCTGGCGACTTATCGATTCGGGACGAGGAACTCCGACGCCAGCAGTACCGAATGTGCCTTGGGGTCATCTGTGGTGGCCCGCACGGAGACGTCGTGTCCGGTGGCCTGTGCCCGGAGTGCGCCAACGGTGCACTCTTTCCGAGGTCGGACGGAAAAGGCATCGAAGCTGTAGTGCTTCATGGCGTTCAGATGACTGATGCGGTTGATGTCATCGTCAGAGGCACCCTTGACCGATTCCCAGAAGACCTCGGGCGATCGGGGCCATGTGGTGTCCGAATGCGGATAGTCGCACTCCCAGGTGACGTTGTCGAGGTTGAGATGGTGGCGGTTCTCCACACCGAAGGCGTCGTTGATGAAGCAGGTGATGATGTGTTCGTTGAAGACCTCACTGGGCAACTTGTCGCCAAAGTTCTGGCCTGTCCAGGTCTTGTGGGTCTTGTACGAATGGTCGATGCGCTCGAGGAAGTACGGAATCCATCCGATCCCGCCTTCGGAGAGCGCAATCTTGATGTCCGGGAATTTACGGAGCACTGGAGACCACACGAGGTCGGCTGCTGCCTGAACGATGTTGATCGGCGACAGGGTCATGAGGACGTCAATGGGAGCGTCGGGTGCTGTGACGATGAGTTCGGACGAAGATCCGATGTGCATGTTCACCACGACTCCATGGTCGGAGCACGTTTTCCAGAATGGATCCCAATAATCGGCGTGAAGGCTCGGCCATCCAAGTTTGTGGGGATTTTCGGAAAACGTGATGGAATGAGCACCTTTGCCGGCACAACGGCGCACTTCTGCTGCCATGATCTCCGGATCCCAGATGGCGGGAATAGTGCACGGGATAAACCGGCCGGGATAGGTTCCGCACCACTCATCGATGTGCCAGTCGTTGTAGGCCTGGACCATGGCCAGCGCCACATCCTTGTCGGCCGTACGAGCGAAAAGCTGGCCACAGAAACCGGTGAAGGACGGGAAGTTGAGCGATCCGAGCACCCCGTTGGCATCCATCTCCTTGACCCGCTCGTGGATGTCCCAGGTTCCCCGCCGAATCTCGTCGAATGATGTCGGTTCCAATCCGAACTCTTCAGGCGGGCGCCCCGCAACCGCGTTGAGGGCCACGTTGGTGATTTCGGCGCCTTCGTAGGTCCATGCACTGGTGCCATCGTCCCGGGTGGTGAACTTGGGAGCAAGGTCGGCGTACTTGGCGGGCAGCCTGCCCTCGAACAGGTGAGGTGGCTCCACGACATGGTCATCGACACTGACCAGGACCATATTTTCGAGCTGCATCGTGCCCTCTCCTTCGTACTTCGGTCGTGCCTGATCGGACTGGTGAATGTCCCCCTAACTGACGGGAAACATGCTTCTCCCCTCAATCTAGTCCCGTTTCCCGACTCCGTCGACAGCGCCGGGGGAACTGGTGAGATCTGACAGGCCTGGACACCGCGCTTAGATATCCCACGCCCCTAACTTGTCAAGCGACTCGTGCGAGCTCGATTGCTGCTCGGTGGCCCCAGGCGGTGTTCTCCTCGTAGGCGGTGCCGCTGGTGAAGCAGCCATGGAGGATGCCGACCAGTCGATTCCCAAGGTGGCGTAGCGCTGCGTGGTGGGCTTCTCCAGCAACCCTGCGGTAGTCGCACAAGGAGCGCGCCCCGGCCAACACCTTGGCATCGCCGGGACCGGACTCCGCCCTGACGTCGAGTGCCGGTCCCGAAAGCGAGACGTCGACATCGGGTTCACAGTGAAGACCTGATAGCCGGCCGCCACCAGAGTGCCGACGAACAGGCCCCGGTCGGTTTCCATCCCGATCAATACTGCGTCGGGCTCTTGGGCATGAACGCCCACCATCTCGTGAAACCGGGCGATCCCTCGACCCCTTCAGGCAGCCGGCCTCCCGACAAGAACCTGCCGTCCTTACTTTGGACGTGCACATCATGGTGGGCTTCCGTCCAGTCCACTCCAACAAAGATCATCTTCCTCTGACTTCTTTCCATCGACGGTCACCACGATTGGGCCCCAAGGACTCCAGCAGCTCCCTAGTGGATCAGTGCTCGAGGCACGCCATCCCACCAGCCGTCCGAGGAGACCTCACCGGCCAACAAGGGCACGATCTAAGCGTAGGACTCGAGACCTGGGACTCACAGTGCTCACTTGTTGGCGGCTCGGTGACCAGCCTCATCCACATAAGGAACGAGGTGGTCGATCCCCATTAGGCACTGAGCGCGTTCGTGCCCTTGGAATTCGCCGTTCAGGGAGTCGGAAGCGCGAGTCCAAGCAGTCCGTACATGTTCCCGCCCATCATCTTCTTGACGTCGCCCAGAGGGAACAGGTCGGCCATCTCCTTCGCCCAGTGCAAGGGGTCCTCCATGCCCTCGGGGTGCGGGTAGTCGGATCCGAACAGAATGTGGTCGGGGGACATTAGTCCCACGAGGTCCTCGATCGAGTCTTCCCAGAAGGGGTTGATCCAGATGTTCCGGAGAAACACATCCCGTGGATTCTCGGCGAACACCTGTGGCATTTTGGCATAGGTCTTTTCCATCGCCTTGAGGCAGGAAATGGCCCAGTTGCCGCCATTCTCGACGCTGGCCAGTCTGACCCCGGGGAACCGACTCAGCATTCCGTGACAGATTGCCGAAGTGATGGCGTCATTGATTGCCCGGCCAGGAGTGATGGCGTCGTTGAAAGGCTGGGGCTTGAACGCCTGCATCTCGCGGGGTGCTCCTTCCCAAGCATTCGCGTGGCTCTGGTAGCCGGAATCGGAGGCATGGAGCGTCACCAGTACGCCAGATTGCTCCACGCGCGCCCAGAAGGGATCGAACTCTGGGAGGAACGGCGAACGGGTGCCCCGAAATCCCGCGACCGGTGCCGGTCTCAGGAGCACGGTCGTGGCTCCTTTCTCGAGCAACCAGTCGAGCTCGGCGATGCCGCGCTCGGGAATACAGGGATTGACGATCGGCGTGGCGAAAATGCGATTCTTGTAGTTGAAAGTCCACTCGTCGTACAGCCACTGATTGAAAGCGTGGATGACCGTGCAGGTGAGTTCGGGGTCGTCGGTGAGCCGAACCTCGAGAAGGCTGGCCAAGGTGGGAAACATCAAGGCAGCGTCCAAACCCAAGTCGTCGAGCATGTCGAGCCGAGGCTCAGCTCGTCGAAAGGCGTCGACAGCTCGCATCGGCTCACCGGTGATCTCCCGTAGCGACTTGCCCTCTGGATTGTTTCCGCCGAAGTAGTCGGCGAACGCTCCGGGCCTGGCGACCACCTCGAAGGTCGGATTGGGGATGTACTCACTGATCGAGTTGTCCACTGCAATCTTCGTCCGGCCGTTTACCTGGACGTACTTGATCAATCCCTCATAGGCCTTCGGTAGATACCGAGTGAACGCCTCTTCGGTTTCATAGAGATGGTTGTCGGCATCGAAAACCGGAAAGTCCAGCTTGCTCATGAGTACTTCCTCCTTGTGATGATGGGGTAGTCAAGATCCTTCATGCCCCGAACACCATGTCTCCACCGATGAAAGTGGCCCGAACGGCGTTGGAGTTGGGTTCCCTCATCGCATCCTTCAACGAGAGGTGCGGCAAGCAGAGATCGGCTGGGGCTCCGACGGAGATCATGCGTCGGCGTGCCGGCTCATCCGCTGAGCCTAGAAAGAGGCCGAGAGCATGCTCGGGGCCCATTCGCTCGGACCCCCCGAGCAACCTATCTGAGCGAGTTTGGCGGTGTATTGAAGAGGCGATCGTCTTCCACGGATCCAACAATTGCTCACCGTAGGGATGCCATTCACCGGTTGATGCACACGTTTCGGAACGAACCAAATAGTGGTCGTGGGCCTGTTCGAGTTCTTCTCTGCTGAATCTCAAGAAACGTCCTTTCTGGTGGTGTGATCGATCACTATCTCGACTCGTGATCGTTGCGTGTTGAAGTCATCTGCCTGACTCGAGGTCGTGGTTGTTCCCGTGTGAGCGTTGCCGACCCGAACCAAAACGGCTTGGCGAGACCGTTTCGGCCGAGCCGCTTTTGGTGACGAGGACAGGCCGCTCTCCACGGGCGGCCAAGATCCTCTCCATCCCTTGGGTGGCTCCTGAAGGAGCACCGTCATAGGCAACGGTCCCGTGCTCGACGATGATGGCTTTGTCGGCGATGTCAAGTACCCGATCGACCTGCTGCTCAACGACCAGGAGCGAGGTGCCCAACTTGTTGATCTCCCGCAGTCCTTTGTACACGTCATCGATGACCATCGGTGCCAGCCCGAGGCTAAGTTCGTCGGCGATCAACAGTTTGGGGGGTATGACCAACACTTTGGCCAGTGACAGCAGGCGTTGTTGCCCACCCGAGAGCGTCCCAGCGCGCTGCTTTCTGCGCACCATGAGGATCGGATACGAGTCGTACGCGCGCGTCAGAAGTTCATCGACCTTTTTGCGTCCAGCCCGCAGCCGATAGGCCAAGGCGAGATTCTCTTCGACAGTGAGGTTTGAGAATATGGCGCGACCCTCAGGGACATGGGCCACTCCGAGACGGGCGATCCGATGGGCCGCACGCTTGGTGACGTCGACACCGCCGACGCGCACGGCACCGCTGCTCGACGGGAGTAGGCCGGTCGCCACGCGTGCGATGGTCGACTTTCCGGCACCATTTGAACCGAGGAGTGCCACGACCGAACCGGCCGGTACTTGCAGGCTCACATCGAACAGGGCTCGGTACGGTCCGTAGGCTGCGCTGAGGTGGTCGAACTCGAGTGCCGGCGCCACACTGGTCAGGCCAGAGTCCACGGCGGACATCGGCTGGTTGCTGCTCACGACGAAACACCCAGGTAGGCACGCCGCACTTCTGGCTCTGCCATCACTTCGTCAAATGTTCCACTGGCGATGATCCGGCCCAAATCCATGACCACTGCTCGATCTACCACTTCGCCGACCATTCCGAGATCGTGCTCCACCAAAATCACCGCCATGCCTCGCTCCCGCTGTAGCGAGCGGAGTACCTGGGCCAGGTCCTTGGTCTCGTGGACATCCAGGCCTGATGACGGTTCATCGGCCATGAGCAGGTCAGGCTGACCTATCAACGCACGGGCGAGTTCAACGAGGCGACACATGCCCAGTCCCAACGCCGAAAGCGGCGTGTCCCGAACGTCGAGTAAGTCGACCAGCTCCAGCACATGATTGACGTTCTCGAGCTCTTCCGGTCGAGGTGCACTTCGGTTGCAGAGGTCCTTCCACAGTCGCCCGTCCCCTCGCCTGGCCCGTTCTGCCACCAACAGATGTCTCTCGACGGTCAATTCGGGAAACACCTCGACCCGTTGGTACGTGCGGCCGATTCCGAGCCGGGCCCGTTTGTAGGTGGGCATCTGGCCGAGTGTGACCCCTTTGAACTCGACCGACCCGGAGTCGTTGAGGTACTGACCGCAGATGCAGTTGAAGAGCGTGGTCTTTCCGGCTCCATTGGGCCCCACGAGCCCGATGCTTTCGCCCGGTCCAACAGCGAAGTCCACGTTGTCCACGGCGATGACTCCACCGAAGGACTTACTCACGCCAACGGCGACCAACAGGGGAGAGTCGGAGTCGCCCCCGACCTGCGGGGCATCGGCACCATGCTGAAGCAAACCCTTCCCGTGGCCAGGGGTGTTTTCGTTATCCATGGTCGGCCCCTGACGCTGTTTCCCCAACCTCGGTCGTCTCGGTGGCATTGAGCGGGGTAGTGGTCCCTAAACGGAGATGATCTGTCGGGGCAGCAATGGGATTGAAGCCGTGCTGAGCCCCGTCATTGCTGGACTGGGAGTGGAACAGAAGGCGCTGCATCTGCGTCGTCGACTTTCGTTTCTGGTACTCGAGGATCCCTTCGGGATGACGCGCATAGGTCAGTGCACCAACGGCGAAGAGGACGACCGTGAGCCCCTGAAACCGAGTTGGCACATAGGTGAGCAACTGTTGGATCACGACGAATCCGATTCCTCCGGTGATGGCACCTTCAACCGTGGTCACACCGGTGGTCACCACGATCACCACGAACACCAGCGACAGCTGGTAGTTGAACTGGTTGGGGTTGGCGTTCTGGGTATTGAGGACGAGCAATGTCCCGCCAATCCCGGCTACCACTCCGGACATGGCAAAGATGACGATTTTCTGCCAGGTCAGGTTGATTCCGAGTCCCGAAGCTGCGATCTCGCTTCCTCTCATGGCGCCGAGGTATTGGCCCACTGTCCCTTTCCGCACCAACAGCACGGTAAACACCGTGAGGGTCAACACGATCATGGCGACGATGAAGAATTGATGTCCGCTGGTCTCGTAAAAATTGAATGGTGCAGCCCACGATGTTTTGAGGCTCACCCCACTGCCACCGCTGATGGCATGGACCGGGAAGATGCTGAAGTCGAAGAAGAGCGCTGCAGCCAGGGTCATGAGGGCGAGACCCAGCCCCTTCAGGCGTAGAGAGAGCGCCGCCAGGAGCACTGCGATCGCTGCCGCGGTGGCACCACCGATGAGCATGCCCAGCACCAGGTTCACACCGAGGTGGTTGGCGAGTTGTACGGCGGTGAAGGCACCCACCCCGGCCAAGGTCCCCTGGGCCAGGGAGAGCTGGCCGGCCATACCGGTGATCATGGTGATCGACAGGAAGATGGTCGAGAACGCCAACCCCGAATTGAAGACGTTCTCCCAGTTGGGGGGTATCCAACTGAGCATCGACACAACGAACGCCACCAGCATCGTGATCCACAGGATATTGATAATCCGCTTCATCTGGGGTAGGCGCATCGACGCAGCCAGTGGAGGTGCCGGAGCATCGATGGAGGCCAAGGGATCCTTGTCCTGATCGAGCGTCCGAAGACCGGGGACGAAGAGCAGAGCCAGTACCAACACGATGAATGGGATGGATGGCAGTACGGACGAGTAGAGGATGCTCTGTGTCGGAACGTAACCCTGCAACAGCAACGAGACCACGCCCAGCAGGATCCCGAAGATTGCCGCTCGTGGGAGCGATCGCAGACTGGCGCATGCCGCCGCGGCGATGGCGGCCACCATCAAGGTGATGAAGTTCTGAGCTTGGAGCTCGGGATAGGAGGGGGCCAGAAGTACCCCGGCCAGGCCGGCCAACAAGCTTGACACGGCCCACGCGATGGAGACCACACCTCCCGCGTTTCCCCCTTCGAGTTGAACCAACCGACGACTTTCCACGGCGGCTCTCATCTGGAGGCCGAGGCCGGTGAAGCGGATCATCACGAGCACAGCCGCCAAGACGACCGCGGTCACCACCACCACGCTGAGATCGTGTCCATTGACCGGGTAGCCGGACAGTGTCACGTAGACCGTATTCTGGTCGAACAGGATGGTGGGAGGGTTATAGAGAGTCTGGTTTCCGAAGATCACCGGCAGAACGGCAGGGATCCCGACCAACAGCGCGATACCGGTCACCACCTTGGCCATCGAGTTGGTATTCGCGATTTTCCGGAACAGGAACCGGTCGATGATGAGGCCGAGTAGCGGCGCTCCAATGACCACCGCAATGATGAACGAGAGCCACAGTGGAAGTCCCGCATTGGAACTCAGGATGATGAAGATGAATGCCGAGGCGAAGGCCTGGGCTCCGAAGGCAAAGTTGAAGACTCCAGTGGTCTGGTAGGTGAGGACCAGTCCGACGGCGAACAGAGCATACGCACATCCGTAGGGAATGCCGGGAATGGCGAACCCCAGGAATTGTTCCACTCCCTATTCCCTGCGTTCGCTTCTACCCACCCACCCCCGGGACCTCAGGTGCCCGGGGTTCCGGCTGGGAGTGTGGCCGGCACCGGGTTGTACGGGGTCGGGTTGGCCTGGTTGATGTCGAAGCAGACGAAGACCTGATGGCCTTGGCCGAGTACGGAGACGTACTTCGTCCCCTGAATCTGGATCAAAGCCTCGCAGAAATTCGTAGCCTTGGTGTGGGAGGTGGCCCAGTTAATCGGGAAGTAGAGCCCATTGCCCGTCCAGTCGGAGAGGAGATTGTCCTGTTTCACCACGTTGGCCTGGGTGAGATTCGAGCCGGCGTTCTTGACTCCCTGGACGAATAGAGCGGCGGATGCCCAACCCTGTATGGCGAGTTCGCTCCCCACATCAGCTGGGGCATACTTCTGCATGGCGGCCAGGTAGGTCTTCATCCCCGGGTAGTACTGGGTGGGGGCTGAGAACGGCACGTGGCTAAGGCCAAAGTAGACACCCTGGATCAGGCTTCCGTAATGGTCGATGGTCGTCTGGTCGCTGCCGCTGAACCAGAACTGCTGGGTCTTCGCGCCATACTGCTTGAGGCCGCGTGCCAGCGATACGTTGTCGGTGACGTCCATACAGCTGATGACGATCTGGGCACCCGAGGACTTGACTTGCTGAACGTCGGGCGTCACGTTGCCGGCATACGGAACATTGAGGTCGGTGTAGGCCTGCGCGAACCCCGCATCCTTGAGCCCCTTGTTGACGGCACTGCATGCAGCGGATGACGCGGCGATACCGTACGAGAGGGTTGCATATGAATGGATCTTGAGCTTCTTCAGCAGGTATGCGATGTAGTAGGGAATCTCCGGGTAGTAGAGCGCCGTACCCCCAGTGGAATACAAATTAGGCGGCCCTGCCCAATTGCCGGTCACGTTGTACCCGTAGGTCGGGGTGCACGTCTGCGCCAGATAGTTAGGATCGAAGAACGGCGTTGCCACGCCGACGAGGGCGAAGGCATGATCTTGATCGATCGAGGTATGTACTAACTGGCTGTATTGACTGGGGTTGCCCTCGTCGTCGAGATTGTAGGAGAGATTGAACTTTCTCCCGTTCACCCCGCCCTGGCTGTTGATGTAGTCGAAGTACGCCTTGACCCCAGGCACCATGGCGCCGAAGTTTCCAGCCAACGCACCGGTCTGCGTCGAGACGGCGCCGACGTTGATGCTGGTGGATGTCACCCCAGGTGAGCCTTGAGCCACATCGCTTGGGCACGTGGGAACGGAGGCTGTAGATGCGCCGGTAGTGCTCGTCGACGAACCAGACCCAGAGCTCCCAGCGGTCGTGCTGGTAGTGGCGGGTGCTGATGTAGTGGTCGTCGAGCTACCAGTTCCACACGCTGCAGCGATCACCGAGATTGTTGCCACCAAGGTGGCGACAGCGGCCGCACGCCTCCCTCTGCGACCGTCAAATGTCTTGTCTCTCACTGATTCCTCGGCAGTCCGCCTGATCGTCCCCAGTCTGAACATACTTTCCCCCTTGGTCTTCAAATCATCGATCTTCGGCACCGCGTAGCCTTTGAGCGCCAGGCATCCCTGCGTACTGCTCTACGGCTGGGGTGGTCGGTAAGCCGAACCGATGTCCACCATGCGCATCAGCTTTGGGTTCCTCAGATGCCAGCCGTCGAGCACTGTTGGACGGCACAATCATCGGGCTCGAATGGGTCGTTGCCGCCGCACAGGTCCGGCGAAATGCCGATCTCCCGCCCCGAGTTTCCTATGGATAGCCATTTGCGCATCGCACGTAAAGTATGCTTCTCCAATCAAAAAAGTCAAATAGTCCTGTTCCTGCATAGCACGATCGCGGCTATCGGGAGGGTGCACCCATGCAAGGGTAAACATTCAGACCCCTCCTGACCAGGGGATTCTTCTCGTCCGTAGGCGTGGGTTCGCATGTCGGGCACGTGACGCGTAGTTGATCGCCAGTGGCCAGTGAGGGCGCGACTCGATCGGGTGTCGTGTTGCCACTGATGCTGGTTGAGGCGTGGCGCGATGAGCGCCGAGACTCAGGTCGTCCTCGGTGGCATTCACGCCTCGCCGCGGAACCCCTCTGAGGCGAGGGCGCAGTTGAGCGATTGAGCCAACTTGGATTCCGCTGGATAGTAAAATCTGTAACGCAAAACTGGGATCGACTTCTGGCCCCGGGCCACCTTGACGTTTCGACCAGAACAACCCTTGGTCGAAGACGCGGCGTCCGCTCAGGCTGCCCGAGGTCTGACTCCGAGCAGCCCGTACATGTTCTCACCCATCATCTTGCGCACGTCGTCTTCGGGAAACAAGTCGCTCATCTCCTTGGCCCAGTGCAGGGGGTCGGCCATGCCTTCGGGGTGGGGGTAGTCCGAACCGAACAGGATGTGTTCTGGCGACATCAGATTGACGAGGTCCTCCATGGAGTCCTCCCAGAACGGGTTTATCCAAAGATTGCGCTGGAACGCCTCGCGGGGGTGGACCTCGAAGGCCTGGGGCATTTTGGCGTAGGTCTTCTCCATCGCCTTCAGACACGGAATGGCCCAACTCCCGCCGTTCTCAACACTTGCCAGCTTCACGGTCGGGAATCGGCTCAGCATGCCATGACAGATGGCGGAGGTGATCGCGTCATTGATGGCACGCCCGGGTGTAACAGCGTCATAAAATGGCTTGGGCTTGAAAGCCATCAGCTCGTGAGACGTCCCTTCCCATTCGTTGATATATCGCTGGTATCCAGAGTCTGATGCATGGAGCGTGACGAGTACACCAGATTCCGCCACCCGTGCCCAGAAGGGGTCGAACTCGGGGAGGAAAGGCGAGCGGGTTCCCCGGGTGCCCGCGACGGGAGCCGGCCGGAGCAGGACGGTCTTGGCGCCCTTCTCAAGCAACCAGTCAAGCTCGGCGACACCACGCTCGGGAATGCATGGGTTGACTATCGGGGTGGCGAAGATCCGGTCCTGGTAGTTGAAAGTCCACTCGTCATGGAGCCACTCGTTGAAGGCGTGGAGGACCGTGCAAGTAAATTCGGGGTCATCGGTGAGGCGCACTTCGAGAAGGCTTGCCAGGGTCGGGAACATCAACGCCGCGTCCAATCCAAGATCGTCGAGCATTGCAACCCGGGGCTCGGCTCGGCGGAAGGCGTCAACGGAGCGCATGGGTTCGCCGGTCAGCTCGCGCAGCGACTTGCCCTCAGGGTTGTTGCCGCCGAAGTAATCGGCGAAAGCGCCGGGCTTGGCGACCACTTCGAATGTCGGGTTGGGAATGTAATCGCTGATCACGTTGTCAATCGCGATCTTCGTTCGGCCGTTGACCTCCACGTACTTGATGCGGCCTGCGTACTCGGCCGGGAGGTAACGAGTGAACGCCTCCTCGGTCTCGTAGAGGTGGTTATCGGCGTCGAAGACTGGGAAAGCGAGTTTACTCACGATGTCTTCCTCCTTCTCGTCACGTCTGACCTTGTTTCCCACGTGTCAACGCCCTGGTCGTTGCGGACGATCTTTGGCGCGTGGCCCTTGTGCTTTGCCGGAACGTGCGGCTCGTACATGTCCGATGGCTCGATCGAGTGATCGTCGATACTGACGAGAATCATGTCGTCCATGTTCATGGAAAACTCCCGGCGGCTTCGGCAATCGAAGCATGGCCACTGATCAGGGCGGATCGAACATCGACCGCCTGCTCACTTTTGGATTCGGTGCGCATTCCCCACACCATGGCGGGGTCTTCAGGCCTCACGCGACGATGCCCTTTACCTTCAGTTCGACAACGGTCTCCCAGTCGAGGCCGAGCTCGCCTGTGAGGATGTCGTCGCCGTGCTCGTTGAACTCGGGGGCCCGCCGGGTGGGCGATGGCTGGCCATCAAACTGCACGGGCGTGGCCACCAGCGGGAATCGGGTTCCGTCCTTGGTTTCCGACTCGATCATGTACCCGTTGGCCGTCACCTGCTCGTCGCTGATGATCTCCACCGAGTCCAGCACCGGCGTCCACTGGCCCTTGAAGTCACTCAGGCGATCGCTCCACCCCGCCAGCGTGGCCGAGGCAAAGATCTCGTCGAGGATCGACGCGGCCTCGGGCGCATTGTCCCTCAGCGCCTGAGCGGTGGAAAATCGCTCATCGGTGACCAAGTCCGGACGTTTGATCACACGGCACAATTCCGGCCAATAGTGAAAGCCCTGAAGACAGGACATGAAGAGCCACTTCTGATCCTTGGTCTGGTAGGACCTAGTCAGCGGGTTCTGCAGAGAGCGGCCGGTGCTTCCGGGCGGCCGCCAGGCGGACCCACTCTGGGCTGACAGGGCAATAGCTGCGCCCCCCGCCCACATCCCCGTGCCCAGGAGCGATACGTCAACGGTGGGCGCCTGGCCCGTTCGCTCCCGGTGCAGCAGAGCGGCAGCGATCCCACCGGCAATGGTCATGGCGCCGATGGAGTCGCCGTATGCCGGAGCGGGCATCCCTTGGAGTCGGGCGCTGTCGGGCGAGGTGCCCCCCATGGCGAGGCCCGACCGACACCAGTAGCCAAGGATGTCGTACCCGCCGCTGTCGGCATCGGGTCCCTTCGAACCGAACCCGGTCCCTCCTACATAGATGATCTTCGGATTGTGCGCCCGGATGTCGTCGACGTCGACGGAGAGCTTGGCGCGGACCTTCGGGAGCTTGTTGGTGAGGAACACGTCGGAGGTGGCGGCCAACTTATAGAGGATGTCGAGGCCCTCGGCACTGGTGAGATCGAGCGCAAGGCTGCGCTTTCCCCGGTTGGAGTGCTCAAGGAGGGCGTGGACTTTTCCATCGGCGAGATCCATCAGGCCGGTCTGGGCAAGTCCGCGCATGGCGTCGCCCCGTTCGACGTGCTCGATCTTGATAACGTCGGCACCCCAATCGGCCAGGACCGCAGAGGCGGCCGGAACGAACGTGTGCTCGGCGACCTCGAGGATCCGAATACCTTCCATTACTGCCGTCATCCCTGTACACCCTCCCTTGCATCGACCACCGAAAGGTTGGTCGGACAGCCTCGCTTGCACACAGGCATCCGTGGCGTGTCTCTAGGGATCATTTCTTTTGCCCATTTGACCCAGAACTGTAGTTACCCGATACAAGAATAGCACTTGCTGTATGCTAGAATGGTAGTTACCATACGTGGCGGCGCCAGTGCAGGCAAATTGCCCACGCTCTGCGCCATCGCGTCCCGGCGACTTGGCCTCCGTCAAGCAGATCCGGCGTCGAACAGCCGCCTGAGAGATGTCAGATCGGGTTTCCCTGTCGGCAATTTCAGAATGTCCTTCTCCGTGGACTTTCGCACTGTTCCGTCACTCACCGGCATAGACGTGGCGGCGTGAACCTTCAGCATCTACGAAGCATTCGCCAGCCCGTCGAGCATGCCGTCGAGGATTTTCGAGTGCTCCCGCCTGTCGGGTGACAGCGTCGTAATTCGTTCGGCCCATAACGTGAGACGGAGCGCGGCCAGCGCATCGAGGAACGATGGTCGCCTTCTTCGGATACCAGGGCCTCGGTGTGCACATCGCCGTAGTGCCGAACATGGTGATGTGCCACGTCCAAATGGCGCTGTAGAGCCACAACGAGAGTGCTGCAGCGCGTTCGGGACCGTCGCCCTTCCACGACTGGGGGCCTTCGCCCCACAGGCACTCCTTGACCTCGCGGAAGGTGACCTCGATCATCCGGAGCCAGCGGTGGACGGACATCGGGCGAGGTCCCCCGGGCCGGGGTAGTCAACGAAGATCTCATCGTCTGCGAGCAGCTCTTCGGCGACAAGTATATGGGTGGCACCTTCGATCACGACGGCCGCCATGCGTAGCTGCAGATCGTGCCGGAGAAGATCGTCAGTTGGGACTTCCGTAAAATGAGCGCAACCTGACCGTGAAATTCGACCCTTCGACTTTCGCGTTGGGCTCGGCGCTACTGGAACCAAGCCTCGACTTCAGGTCGTACCACTTTCCCCATGGCGTTGCGAGGGAGTGGCCGGAAGAGCCATCGCTGGGGAAGTTTGTAGCGGGCGAGGCAACTCTTGCAATGCTCGAGAAGCTGCTCCTCGTCCACTGCGCTACCTGACTCCAACTCGATCGCCGCTGCCACCCGTTGGCCCAACCGCTCATCGGGATATCCGACCACCGAAACACCGGTCACCCCGGGCACTTCGAGGATCACTCGCTCTACTTCCGCCGGATAGACGTTGGATCCACCGCGGAGAATGAGTGAGGTCCGCCGCCCTTTGAGGTGGAGACAAGCGTCTTCGTCGAGTAGACCCAAATCTCCGGTGCGCAGACGACTTTGTCCATCGAAATGGTCGGCGACAGCGGCACCGTTGTGGTAGCCCAGCATGGGGCGGTAAGTGTTGGCCCACTCACCAGTCGTTGAGCCCCGGACCACGATCTCGCCTTCTTCGCCTTCCACGGTCATTCCATCGGCGTCGACGATCTCGACCTCGAGGTGGGGGAGCACTCGACCGCTTGACCCGGGGCGATGAACCTCGTGGCGCGCCTCGATGGCAACCACGGTCGGTATTTCAGTCATTCCATAGGTGGCGTGCACCCTCCGGCCAAACTTGTGCTCGAACGACTCCCGGATCGATTCCGGCAGATCTGCACCTCCTGTCCAGATGTCCTCGAGCGAAGCCAGCTGTCTGGCCGCCACTTCCTCATTCGACGCCAGGCCGTGGAGCATCGTCGGCACGCCGAACCACGAGTTGATCTGCTCCCCCTCGATCCAGCCAGCGATTCCCAGGGGATCGACACGATCCATCACGATCTGAGTGCCGCCGGCCTGAGCCGCGAGCAAGGTGCTCGTCACCTGCAAGTTCAAGATGGTGAGGGCGGCGCAGTCGCCGCGGCGCAATGAGGAGTCATATCCGCGTTCGGCGACCAGCACAGCGCCCGGTAAGAGGAGATTGCGATGCGAATGGATCACTCCCTTGGGCCGGCCCGTTGTCCCACTGGTGTAGGCGATGCCTGCTGGCGCATCGAAGAGGTCAGTCGGCCGCGGATAGATCCCTTGTTGTGCAATCGACTCGGACTCGACGAGATCACAGGGAATGTTCTTGACCACTAAGCCCTCCAACATCTCCTCGCCGAGTCCGGCCAGCACCTCCGAGGACGCCAGTAGGAGTGTTGCAGCCGAGTCGTTGAGCATGAAGTGCTTTTCTGGCGGCGCCAGATTGGTGTTCAGACCGACCCAAATGGCACCGAGACGCATCGCCGCATGGAAGAGCACCACGATGTAGGTGGTATTGGGAAGGCTGACCGCAAGTCGGTCACCGCGACGAAGACCCCAGTCATAGAGGGCAGTTGCGGCAATTTCGGCCGCCTCATCAAGTTCTGCGTAAGTCAATCGTCGGTCTGAGCCGACCACCGCGGTCCGCTGGGGATCGCTGGCCAGGGCCATCTCGAGACTGTGCCCCACGGTCGGGGGCAAACGATCAATGCTCATGTCTCTGCCTTCATCGAGAACGAGACTATACAAACACGGCTAGATCGTTTCCCTCCCGGATCGGCGAGCGGCGCGTTGCGATGCGGGTTTCGCACCCTCTGTTGCACCGATGGCAGAAGAGCAAAACTCCCAAACCTGAGCAGACGTGAGAAGCCTTACCTTCTCGGAGCCCAGCACGCGAGCCTCGATGATTGCCAGCACGAGATGATGAACCAGTTGCGCCGAACGGTCGACGTCGAGGTCCTCGCGCAATCGCCCGGCATCCGCAGCGTCGCGCAGTAATTCACTTACGAGATTGACCTGAGGCGCCATGGCGTTGTCCAAATCGTTAGGTCGGGCTTCTGCCAATCGGTGCTGGTGCACCATGAATGGTCTCGTGGCCGGGGCCGCGCTTCCGCTCAACTCGAAGAGCACATCAATGAACACTTTGAGTTTCTCCACAGGATCTGGCTCGGCGTCGCAGCGCTTCCGGAGCCGAGGTTCCACCTCGGCGGCCAGGATCGTTTCGTGTATTGCCAACAGGAGATCGTCCTTGGTGGCGAAGAAGAGATAGAAGGTCCGGATCGACATGCCCGACTGATCCACCACGTCCTGAACGGTGAATCCTGTATCCCCGGTTCCGCTGATCAGCTCGATTCCTGCCTTGACGAACCGGTCCGAACGGTCCTGGGCTCGAGCGCGCGCTGACTTGAGTGAGCGCTCCACGCTTTGACTCTTCCATGCCGGAATCGACTCAAGCTCCGCTGCTCCGTCACTCGATGTCACGGGGTTCCTTTCAGGCACTGGTTGCTCTTTCTCATTCCCTCTACGTGCCACTAGACGCAACTGCCAACGTGCGCCACGGTCAAATCTGGGCGCTGAACGTCATATTCGCACGGAGAGTTACGCCATGCTACCGGTGGCATCCCAAAGATCACGGTTCCTCGCCCGAAGGCGAGCCCCCACTTGCGAACTCGATCGAGTGCACTATCGGTGGTCGCGGGAGCGCGGGCTCGGCCGAAGCATTGGTTTATCTGGAAAATCACGTATTCCTCGGACAAGAATGAAGATGTAGGGTCGCGCAATAGTACCAGTTGGGCCCGACTGCCGGGCTGAAGGAGGAGCTAGTACGTGACAGCTGTGGAGACCGTGGAACGAGACCTGGGTGTCGTGCCACCATTTATCAATGGCGGGTGGTTGGAGAAGACCTCTTTGGGGAGGGCCGATCACATCGATCCGGCAACCGGGCGGGTGAATGGCACGGTCATGATGAGTGGAAGTGATGAGACAGATGCGGCCGTGGCTGCAGCCACGACCGCCTTCCCTGAGTGGCGGGCCACGTCGCCGGACCGTCGGCACAGGATCCTCCCACGCATCGAGGAGCTGGTCGAAGCCAACCTCCCCGAACTTGGCCGGTTGACCACGCTGGAGTTGGGACACCCGATGCCGACCTCGACGCAGCAGTGACCCTGTCGGTGCAGTCTTGTTCCACAATGGCCGGACAGGGGTGTGTGCTCGCAACACGCATCCTCGTACACGATGACCATCTACGAGCAGGTGCTCGACGCCACCAGTCGTGCCGTAGGCGCTCTCACGGTGGGAGATCCGTTGGACCCTGCAACAGTGGGCGCCCCAGTGGTGAACAAGGTCCCCTACGACCGCATCCCCGAAGGGTTCAGCGATGTCGGGAACTCCGGTGTCCGCACGGTTGTCGGTGGCCACCGGGTCGCCGAATCGGAGTTCGGAGTTCGGAGCAGACATTGGTGATGACTATTTCGTCGAGCCGACGGTGGTGGCCGACGTCGATCCAAACAGCGAGGTCGCCCAAAAGGAAGTGTTTGGGCCCGTGCTGTCCGTCACTCGATTCAGCAGTGGGGCCGAAGCAATCGAACTGACCGACGCCACCCCTTACGGTCTTGGGACGTTCGTCCAGACCCGTGATGTGTCCCGGGCGCACCGAATCTTGTCGGAATCCATGGATTCGGCAACATAAGCATCCGCCTCGTCCGACAGCTTCGGGCGGTGCCAAAGAAACGAGAGGGTGGCGAGCATCGTGGACGATCGAACAGAACGCAGGACTGCCGTGGTGTGCGGCGGGACTCAGGGCATCGGACTCGCGACGGCGGGGATACTCGCTGAGCAGGGCATGGAGGTAGTGATCCTCGGCAGAGACGCGGATCGTCTCCATGCAGCTGTGGGATCTCTGGCCGCCAGAGGAACCGTTACGGGCATCACCACCGACGCAACCGACTCCTCGCAGCTCGCTGAGGCATTCAAAACCATCGGTGATCACTTTGACTACGTCAACATCCTCGTCAACGCCGTTGGACCCAGCGTTGTCGGGTCATTCGACTCGCTAGAGGAGGCGGACTGGGAGCGGGCGTTCAGCGAGGGCACGCTGACCGCTGTGCGGACAATCAAGCTGGTGCTTCCCCTCATGCGGCGAGCACCATGGGGGCGCATCGTAAATGTGACCGCAATGTCCACTCAGCATCAAACACCGATCCTCATTGCCTACACGGCGTCGAAAGCGGCGTTGGCCAGCATCACCAAGAACCTCGCTCGCACTCTTGCTCCGGATGGGATTCTGGTGAACGGGGTTGCTCCAGGGAGCGTCCTCACCGGCGGCGTGGCGGCAGCGGTACGTGCTGCAGGAGGTGATCCCTCGAACCTTACCGAGTCGTATGCGGTGATGGCGGAGCGGTTCGGCGCCCACATCGACTTGGGTCGCGTGGCCGATCCCGTTGAGGTGGCTCAAGTCGTGGCGTTCTGTGCGTCGCCTGCGAACACGTTCATGACCGGTGCCCACATCAATGTGGACGGTGGGAGCGATTTCACGTAGGCATCTCCGTGACGGTGGATTTCGTGGATCTCGTTCAGGGGACGGATCGAGTGGTGAAGCGATCTTCTAGCCATGCTTCCGCGTCGCGGCGAGCGGTCAGTGTGGCCTGTGCACCGGGGGCCATGAGATCGAAGCCGTGGGGAGCTCCGGCGTAGACACGAATTCCCGTTGGAACTCCGGCTCGGGTTAGACGCGTGGCGTACTCGACGTCCTCGTCGAAGAAGCCATCGGCCCCTCCGACGAGGAGCAGGGTGGGCGGTAATCCTCCCAGGTCGGTGGCTCGGGAAGGAGCTGCGTAGATCGGCACCGATCCCCCGTAGTGATCACCGAGATAGGCACGCCACGCGAATTCGTTTGCACCAGGGGACCACACCGCGGCGTCCCACTTGCTGGATGGGGTCTCCTGACGATCATCGAGCATCGGATAGAAGAGCAGTTGTCCGGCCAAATCGATATCGCTGTCCCGTGCGGTGAGGGCCACAGCTGCGGCAAGTCCTCCACCTGCGCTGGCCCCGCCGACCACAATCCGATGCGGATCGATTCCCAACTGGCCGGCCTGTTCTATCACCCAGTGGAGCGCCCGCACCGCATCGTCGTGGGCCGCTGGGAACGGGTTCTCCGGGGCCAGGCGGTATTCGACGGAAACGGTCACGCACTGGAAGCGCGCCACCCATTCCTGCAGCCGCGGTGCCTCCATGGCGGCCGAGCCGATCATGAATCCGCCGCCGTGGAACCAGATCAAACAGGGATGGGGACCTTCCCGTGCGGGTGAGAAGGTTTCAACCGCCAATTGGGGCTCGTCGCGGATGATGAGGCGCTGGGCCAAGACACCAGCGAGGGGGGGAGGAGGTTCAATTAGTTCACGGAGAGCGGCACGGATCTTGTCGAGATCAATGGAGTCGCCGCCGAACCCCACGTCGAGGTCAGCGAGGTGGGCGAGTTCGGGATCGAGATGAGGTGTCGTCATTGGATTGGGGGACTCCGGTTGGTGATGGGGTCTGCTGGCAGTTGGTTGGTTTACTGAGCCATCGAATAGCCACCGTTGACGGGGATGGTCTGGCCGGTGATCCACGATGCGAACTCACTGGCGAGAAACGCCACGATGCCCGCCGCGTCCTTGGGCTCCCCTCGCCGTCGAATGGTGTAATTGCGTAAGAGCTTCTTGACCATCTCGGGGTCACCGAGTCCGGGAGTGGCGATGGTGCCGAGGGCAATCGAATTGACGGTGATTCCGTGTCGACCCACCTCCTTGGCCAGGGAACGACCGAACCCCGCGGCACCTGCCTTGGCTGCCGAATAGGCAGCCAGCTTCGGCTCCCCTGTCCGAGCTGACTCCGAGACGATGGTCATAACGCGCCCCCAACCCTGGTCGATCATGCCTGGGAGGGCCGCTCTCGCGCAGTGCATGACGCCATACAGGTTGATCCGTAAGAAGGACTCCCAGTCCGCCGGCTCCGTGTCCACGAATGAGGCCAAAGTGAACGTGTCCCCTCCAGAATTGCCCGCATTGTTGACCAGAATCTGGACTGGCCCGATCGCGTCGAAGGCATCGGAGACCTGAACCCAATCCGTCACATCGAAGATGGCCGCACGCGCGTTACCACCATCAGCACGTATCTCCCGCACCACGTCGTCGGCTCGGTCGCCAATGTCGTTGACCATGACTGTCGCTCCAGCTTGGGCCAACGTGTGGGCGATGCCGCGACCGACGCCTCGTCCAGCGCCCGTGACCACCGCGCACTTGCCGCTCAAATCGATGGTCAGCATCCGGCCTCCAGACTGGCGGAGCCGGCTTCTGTTGAACCAGCTCGTTGACGGAACAGCCACGCAGCTGCTCTCAAGTAGATTTGCATTCTCTGTATAGCAAAGTTACGTTTGCCTCCGCTAGAGCGCCCGTGAGAGCATCGTTGCATAGTGAATGGGGACAGTCGAGATCGTCGTTTACGTGGAGAGCCACGTCGAGATCAACCCCCCTGAGGCCTGATTCTTGGTCGAATCCACTATCCGACGACGACTGAAGGAGAATGTTGTGGAACTGACCGGCAATTCAGCAATCGTCACCGGAGGCGTCGGCGGCTTGGGGGAAGCCACCGTTCGGCAACTTGTGGCCGCTGGCATGCATGTAGTCATCGCCGACCTCGATGACGAACGGGGCGAGTCATTGGCCGCCGAGCTCGGAGTTTCGTTTGTCCATACCGACGTGACTGACGAGGACTCTCTCGGTTTGGCGATCGCCACCGCTGGAACCCAAGGTCCTCTCCGTGTTGCCGTCAGTGCCCATGGTGGTCCAGTGACGGTCGGGCGTGTCGTCGGACGCGATGGATCGCCACTTTCTCTGGCTGGATTTAGGAGCACCGTCGACGTGTACCTCACGGGTACGTTCAATGTGCTCCGTCTGGCGGCCGCCGCGATGGCGGCAACCGAGCCCGACGATCGTGGCAACAAGGGAGTGATCGTCAGCACTGCCTCCATCGCCGCCTACGAAGGTCAGGTCGGACAGTCTCCCTATGCCGCGGCGAAGGGGGGAGTGGTTGCACTTACCTTGGTAGCTGCACGTGATCTCGCCCCGCTGGCCATTCGGGTGATGACTATCGCACCCGGCACCATGTACACCCCGGCCTTCCGGATGCCCGAAGAGGAGGCCCAGGCCCGCTGGGGATCGGCGGTTCCCTATCCCGCCCGTATGGGCCGCGCTCACGAGTATGCCGAGCTCGTCGAGCACATTGCTCGCAACGATTACCTCAATGGAGAGACCATCCGGCTCGACGGGGCTCAGCGGTTCGGCCTCAAATGAATCTTCCGGCTGCAGCGGCGTAACCGAACCGAGCCCGACCACTGTCCTATACATCCGATAGGTGATGCACTTGTCCATGGATGAGCGCTGAAGGAGAAGCATGAATCAATCGCTTGATGGCAAAGTGTCCATGATTACCGGAGTTGCAGATGGAATAGGTTCCGCCTTCGCTCTCGGTCTCGCCGAACAGGGGCCTCGGTCGTACTAGGCGACCAGGTCGTCGCCGCCATCGAGAGAGGCATGTCCTTGCTGCCGACGCACCCCGAGATACACGAGATCCTGGTACGGAGGGCGGAGGATCCCGAAGGTTTCATGGACGCCCAGATCGCACCGCTCTGATGAAGGTCGGATTCATCGGTGTGGGGAGTCAAGGTGGGCCGATGGCGCGACGCATTGCCGAAGGGGGGCACGCCCTCACCCTGTGGGCCAGGCGAGAAGCCAGCCTGACACCCTTTGACGATCTGGAGCCGACCATTGCGTCCACTCCGTCCGAGGTGGCACGCGGAGCCGACCTCGTTGGAATCTGCGTCTTTGGCGACGCAGATGTGCGGGAGGTGGTCGGAGGGTCCGAAGGGGTGCTTGCCGGCATGGCATCCGGTGCTGTTCTGGTCATCCACTCGACAGTCCACCCGGATACCTGCAGGACAATCGCCAAGCAAGCGGCGGCGAAGGACATAGCGGTTCTCGACGCCCCAGTCAGCGGAGGTGGCCAAGCGGCCCTTGAAGGACGCCTGCTGGTCCTCGTGGGGGGAGATGCAACGGTGCTCCAACGGAGCCTTCCCGTGTTGAAGACTTTTGGGAACCCCATCCGTCACGTCGGACCGCTCGGTTCTGGTCAGGTCGCCAAACTGGTGAACAACGCGCTGTTTGCCGCCACACTCGCGGTGGCGAATGATGCACTTGCTCTGGGCGTGGCCCTCGGTCTCGACGAGGTGGAGTTGGTCGAGAGCCTTAAGCAGGGGAGTGCGAACAGCACGGCCCTTGGGGTGGCCGCGGGCATGAGGCCTCGATTGGACGATCCGAACTCGGGGCTTTCCGGTGTCGGAGCGCTGTTGACCAAGGATCTCGATCTGGTGGCCGAGTTGGCGACACGCAGTGGAGCCGACGTCGCTCCGTTACGGGAAGCCGCCGATCGGTGGTTGACCCTGGTCAGGCCCAGTCCGACGACGCCTTAGTCCGGACGGGAGGCCACGCGGTGTGGCCTGTTCACCTGACCGAGGTACCGGGCCGTCGATGGGTGAGCGTTACGACCAACCGCGAAGGGTGGCGACGACCCCACCGTCCACCAGAAAGTCGGTACCGGTCACGAACGATGCTTCGGGACCGACCAGCCAGGCGACCATTCCGGCGATGTCGGTGGGCGTGCCCATTCGAGGCACGGGACTGTCCTTCAGCATCTCGGTCATGAACGGCTCAGCGGCGCTCTCTTGATGACCCATGGGCGTGGCAATCATCCCCGGGCTGAGGGACACGATGCGAGCCCCACGTGCTCCCCACGCCTTGGCGGCGGCCACAACTCGGAGGATCACGCCTCGCTTGGACACGGCGTAAGCCTCTGACGGATCGACGTCGCCGCCGAGCCCGGTGGCTAGCACGACCGAATCTGCCGTGGCGGTGGCGATGGCGGTCTCGATCTCGCTCGAGACCGGCCACAGGTGGCCGGCCATGCTGGCGATGAAGACTCCGACGGTGCCCTCGACTCCCAGTTGCTCGAAGGATTCGATCATCAGCGCAGTTCCTCCCAGGTTCACCTCGAGGATCCGATGTCCCGGAGCCATCGACGGGGAGAGTCCGGCCGTATGGACCAGTGTGGCAAGGGTTCCCTGTTCCGCAGTGAACTTGACCAATCCTTCGACCGAGGATCGGTCACTCACGTCGATCTGATAGCCGTAAGCATCGAATCCTTCCTCCTTGAGCGTGGTGACCACCGACGCAAGGCGATCGGCATTGGCCTCGGCGAGTACGAGCTGGTGCCCGGCGCCCAGTCGGCGTGCGCAAGCGAGTCCCATCCCACCGGTGCCAGTGACCACGACGACCGGCATCAGGCCACCCCGGACGCGTTCTCGGAACCGACAGTCTGCTTGACTCCACCATCCGGCAGCTGCCTGCGTTGGTCGGGGATCGCCGTCAGAGACTGTGTTCTTCCCACGACACTCCTCCTTCTCTTCCAGCGGCTGGCTCTTATCCTGAGAATAAAATGCTGCCTCAGGTAAAGCCTGATTATCTCCGACGATAGTAGATCGACGACTTAGAAGACCGAGGGGTAAGAATGATACTCTTGCCAGGAGAAAGCCATGTGACCATGGAGATGTCCCAGAGAATATGACCTTCAAGATCCGATACGTTCATCCACAACTGACACCGAATGATCCACGGCAGGCTGTGCGGATTGGGAGCACAGTGTGGCCATGGACAGCGGGCTCGAAGTGACGTACGACCAACAAGTCGCGGATTTCCGAATCGAGCTAGTGCGTTGGATTGGCCAGCACGTTGACGAACTCCGGCCTCGGTACCTCGACCATGGCACGACCACCGAGATCCTCGATCACCAGCGTACGGTCCAGCGACGCCTCTTCGACGAGGGATTCATGCGGAAAGGTTGGCCACAGTCGGTAGGTGGACTGGGCGGTTCGCCACTGCAGCGGGCAGTGTTAGGTGAGGAACTCACCGGTCGAGGACTGGTGCATTCGTCCGCATTCTCCATGACTGAAGTTCTCGGCCCGGCGGTGGCGGCCTTCGCCGAGCCCGAACTCGCCGCCGAAGTCGTACCGGCCATGTTGTGTGGTGATGAGTTCTGGTGTCAGGGCTTCTCCGAGCCCGAGGCCGGGAGCGATTTGGGGTCGATGCGAACAAGCGCTCGATCAGAAGGTGGCGACTGGGTGATCACCGGGCAGAAGCTCTGGACGAGCTGGGCCCATCACGCCAGTCGTTGCATCGTGCTGGCCCGCACGGGCACGGCAGAAAGTGGATCGAGGGGCATCACCGCCTTCTTCGTCGATATGGATAGTCCGGGGATCACCGTTCGTCCACTGGAGACGATGGCGGGGGTCGACGAGTTCTGCGAAACATTCTTTGATGAGGTACGGGTCCCGACGAACAGGATCCTCGGCGAGATCGGCGGTGGCTGGGCGGTGGCCCAACACGTCTTGGGATGCGAACGGGGACCGATCTTTTGGCAACGAAGTGCCTGGTTGCTGCACCATCTTTCCCTCCTGTGCCAACAAGTGGCCCCCGGTGACCGGGAGGCAGAACGTGCCATCGGTGAGGCGTTCGCCGATGTCTTCACCCTTCGGGCGCAATCACGCGGCACCCAGTATCGAATGGTGGAGGGTGATCTCCCGGGCGCCGAAGCTTCGATCGACAAGATACTGATCGCTGCCGCGGATCAGGCCGTGTTCAGCGCGGCTCAGCAGATTCTGCCTGGAGTCATCGAATTCGATGACTCCTCGATGGCTGATCGCTGGCGCAAGGAGTGGCTCTACTCCCGAGCGGCGACCATTTACGGGGGAACGAGTGAGATCCAGCGGGACATCGTTTCCGGCCGATTGCTAGGTCTGGTTCGGGTCCCATGATGGAAGCCACGGAACGCCACGCAATCGCCACGACATTGCTCGAGCTCACGTCGAAGTTCGACGGCGAGGAGTTGACCGTGTCTCTCGACGAGTTCGGTTGGGAGGAGCTCCATCTTGTTGAACCTGCGGACGCAGTAGCAGCGCTCTTTTTGGCCCAGGGACGAGCGGGATCATGGTCGTCAGCGCTCCACGATGTGCTCGGCAGCGCTACCCGCCTCGGTGATCATGATCTTCGAGGTGCGACTGTGCTCATCCCGAGACCCCATCGTGAAGTGTCAACCGAGGCTTACTCAGGGACCGAAACCGTCGACGGCCTTATGGTGGGTGCCCGATCGAACACTGGTTCCGTAGTAGTGACGGCCGGAGCGGGAGCAGAGATGAAGATCCTGCGGATTCCCCGCAAGTCGATGATTATCGACGAGGTGGGTGGCCTCGATCACCGCTTGAAAATGCACCGGGTCAGCGGTGACCTCAACGGGGGTGACTTGCTGGCAGACGGAGTAGAGGCGTTCCAGTGGTGGTCGAGCGCTGTCGCCGCAGCGCGGAGGGCGATTGCATTCGGGCTGTGTGGGGCCATGGAATCGATGCTGGACCTCGCTGTCTCCCACGCCAACGATCGCCAGCAGTTCGGGAGGCCCGTAGGCGCGTTCCAGGCGGTCCGGCACCGACTCGCCTCCTGCCGAGTCATGTTCACCGGCGCAACTGCAGCGGCTGGTGCAACACTCCCATGCGAGGAACCGGAGTTGGCTGCTCTCGTGGCCAAAGTCGTGACCGGCCGGGCCCAGCAGTCAGTGGGAACCCACTGTCAACAAGTGCTAGCCGGCATCGGGTTCACGGCGGAACATCCCTTCCACACCTTTATGGCCCGTGCGATCACGTTGGATCGTCTATTCGGCTCAGCGACCGAACTGGCACCGGAAGTAGGGCGGGCGCTGATTCGCCGTGGGGGTGCCGTCCGCCTGGTGGAACTATGAGTGCATCGCCTGCACTCACCGTCGAAGACCGCGGCCCTGTGCGGGTTCTGACGCTCAACCGGCCCGACAAGCTGAATGCCATGAGCAGTGAACTGCACGACGGACTCCTGACCGCACTTCAGGACCTTCGCACCTCCAGTACCGCACGAGTTGCCGTATTGACCGGATCAGGTAGGGCGTTCAGTGCTGGTGGTGACATGGAGTTGATCAAGCGCATGCAGGATGATCGCTCTCTCCGGGATGCGACGATGGCGACCGCACGCGAACTGTTCGAGGAGTTCACTACCCTGTCGATTCCCGTGGTCGCCGCCGTCAACGGTGCCGCAGTCGGTGCGGGGTGCACATTGGCACTCCTTTGCGATGTGGTCATCATGGACAAGACGTCGTTCCTCTCTGACGCTCGAGTAACTGTCGGTCTCGTGCCCGGGGACGGTGGATCGATTCTGTGGCCTCTCCTCGCCGGGCTAAGCACGGCGAAGGCCTACCTCCTCACCGGCGACCGGATCAGTGCCGCAGAAGCGTGGAGGCTCGGTCTGATCCACCAGGTGGTCGACTCCGACTCACTCGGCGCCGCCATGGTCCTTGCCGAGCGGATCGCCTCGCGTCCGGCATTTGCTGTCCGAGAGACCAAGCGTGCACTCGATCTACACCTGACGGCATCCCGGTCCATCTTTGACTACGCCATGGAGGCTGAATCGCGTTGTTTCGATGATGAAGGGCACCGGAGGGCAATTCCTTGACGGAACGTGTCGCCATCGTGACTGGAGGAACCCGGGGCCTCGGGGCCGCGTTGAGCACGGCATTGGTCAATCGCGATGTCACGGTGGCCGCCGCATTCCGTAACGATGAGGCATCAGCGCGATTGCTGAAGGACCGATGCGGTGACCACCTCCACATCCATAAAGTCGACGTGACCGATGCTGAAGCCTGCTCGTCGCTGGTCGAACAGGTGGTGTCGACTCACGGCCGGCTCGACTATCTGATCAACAATGCAGGTGCAGTGCGCGAGTCCAAGGTCGCCAACCTCGAACCGAAGGCGTGGAACGAAAGCTTGGCCCTGAATCTCTCTGCTGCCTTTTACATGTCGCAGGCTGCACTGGTTCCTATGAAAGAACAACGGTTCGGTCGCATCGTCAATGTCAGCTCCGTGTCCTCTTCGATGGGCACTCCTTTCCAGGTCGACTATGCGGCAGCGAAATCTGGATTGACCGGTCTGACGCGATCGCTGGCCCGGGCGGCCGCTCGTGCCTCAGTGACGGTGAACTGTCTGGTCCTCGGTGGATTCGAGACCGATCTGCTCTCCGATCTGACGTTGACCAGCCGGTCGGCAGTGGAGGCCACCGTTCCCGTGGGACGGTTCGGCCAACCACACGAGTTTGCCCACGCCGTCCTGTCGCTTCTCGATGACAACGCCTCATACATCACCGGAGCGATTCTCACGGTCGATGGCGGGTTGAGCATGGGCGGATGAAGGAGCCGACGCCGAGGCGATCGTAGGAAAACCTGGGTCTGTCGCTTCGATCCACCAACAGTCCTACGACAAACGAATGGGTAGCCGATGCCAGCCACGAACTGTTGAGGTATGGACACGTTCGGCATTGTCGATGTCGACCTCCCAACTGGGAAATCGGATCAGCACCTCCTCGAGAGCGACCCGCCCCTCCATCCGTGCCAGGGCGGCCCCGACGCAAAAGTGCAAGCCGTGTCCGAACGTCACGTGATGATCGATTCTGCGGCGCACGTCGAAGTCCTCAGGATTTTCGAACTGTCGGTCATCCCGGTTGGCGGCTGCGGTGAGTAAGAGCACTATTGAACCCTCCGGCACCGTGGTGCCATGAAGCTCGACATCGCGTTGAACGTACCGAGCTTGGACCGGTGACGGCGCTTCGTAGCGAAGGATCTCTTCGATGGCGCCTCCAACCAACGAGCGATCCTCGAGGAGGATCTGGCGCTGCTCCTCGTGCGTGCCGAGCAGGTAACCGGTCCATCCGATGAGCTTGGTCGTGGTCTCGTTGCCGGCTGCCGCCAACAGCAGAGCGTAGTTGAGGACCTCCTCTTCCTCGAGATGGCGCTCGAGACCTGTCTCGTCGGTGAACGTGACCTGGATGAGGTCGGTGACCAAGTCGTCAGCTGGATGAGAGCGACGGAACTTGATGTAGTCGGCGAAGTTCGCAGTGTCATCGGATCGGACCACTGCGTCGGCCTCTGTCGGAGGACGTCCGTCATCGATGCGCAGGCTGTCGTCGAAACGATCGCGGACCGCCACCTGGTCCTCTTCGGGGATTCCGAGCATGTTGCCGATGACCCGCATGGGAAGGTCTGCGCCCAGGTCGCGGACGTAGTCGAATCCCCCGCTACCCACCAAGGGGTCGAGAACGGCCGCACAGTACTCACGCATCCGATCCTCGAGGAGAGCGACTCGACGCGGAGTGAACACCCTGCCCATCAGTCGGCGGTGGATATTGTGGAGTGGTGGGTCTTCAAAGATGAACATCCCTTTGGGGACCTCCATCCCGGACTGGATGATTTCGAGCATGGTCCCTCGGCCGGAGCTGTAGGTCTGCCAGTCAATGGAACAGGACTCGACGTCGGCAAATCGGCTGACGGCGTAGAAACCCAGCGCTTCGTTGCGGTAGAGCGGGACCTCGTCTCGCATCCTCTTGAAGATCGGATACGGATCAGCATCGATACCGAAGTCATAAGGGTCGTAGTAGATCTCGTCGCTGGTGGTTGTCATGGTGTTCTCACTTCCGAATCAGTATGGATGGCAGTTCGATGGACCGCTCGGCTGGCGCTCCGGAGCTTTGGTTACGAGTGCTCAATTGCTGGCATTTCGGGAAACGGGCCCTTCGCTGATCGACCTTCCCCCGCTGGTCACGGTCTATATTCCTGAGCGGAGGGCCATTGTTTGGAACCCTCCCCGAGTCTGAGGCAATCTTGACTTTAGCAAAATGAGAAGGTTATTCTCAACGCAGTCGCCTAGCTGGGGCGCCCGTTGAGCCAACTGAGGGATCTCTATGACTGAAGCAGTGATCATTTCCGCCTGTCGTACGGCAATTGGTACTGCTCGCCGAGGCAGCCTGATCGATGTCGATCCCTTCGATTTGGCGACCGAGGTGGTCACCGCTGCTCTGGTCCGCTCAGGTCTCTCGGCTGAATCAGTCGACGACGTGATCCTGGGCGAGACGCTGGCCGGCGGGGGCGACATCGCCCGCTATGCCGCCCTCGAGGCTGGATTGACGGATGTGGCCGGCCTTGCAGTCAATCGCCACTGCGCATCCGGCTTGACGGCGGTCAATACAGGCGCAGCGTCCATCCTTGCCGGAATGGAACATGTGATCATCGCCGGTGGTACCCACTCGACATCGATGATGCCGCTTGGCCGCCGTCGGGTTCCCGGCAGCGACGAGACCGAGTCGTGGATGTCACCCAGTCATCCCGACTCACCGGAAGCTCCGAACATGGACATGACGATCAGCGTTGGATGGAATGCTGCTCAAGCTGCCGACGTATCCCGAGAGGCAATGGACCAATGGGCGTTCCACTCCCACCAGAAAGCCATTGCCGCCATCGACGAGGGTCGCTTCGTCGATGAGATCGTGCCCCTCAAGGTGACGCAGCGTGATGGATCGCTCCTAACGTTCGGGATCGACGAGCACCCACGACGCGGGACGACGCTCGAGAAGCTGGCTTCCCTGCCGGCTCTCCACCCCGAGATCGAGGGCTTTTCGATTACCGCCGGAAACTCCGCCGGGCTCAATGACGGAGCCGCAGCGCTGACGATCGTGTCCGATGACGTAGCTGCTCGCGACGGTGTCGAGCGACTCGCTGTCATCAAGGCATGGGCAAATGTCGGCGTTCCGCCTGCCGAAACGGGTTTGGCGCCCACGAAGAGCATTCCGAAGGCTCTGGCGCGTGCTGGCTTGTCGCTCGATGACGTCAACCTCTTCGAGATCAACGAAGCGTTCGCGTCGATGTGTGTGGCCACCACTCAGCGGCTTGGTATCGATCCGGACAAAGTGAATCCGAATGGCAGCGGGTGCAGCCTGGGGCACCCCATTGCCATGACCGGAGCTCGAATGCTGGTGACGTTGGTACACGAGCTGAAGAGACGAGGAGGCGGAATCGGTGTGGCGGCGATGTGCGCTGGCGGTGGCATGAGTACCGCGACCGTCATCGAAGTCTCCGGCAACTGAGGTCGAGAGGCGATTGTGCCCACCAGGCCCATGGAGGGTCTTCGCTTCATCGAGGCGGCGGGATGGACACTCGTTCCGGCTGCCGGGGCCGTTCTCGCCGACTGGGGTGCCGATGTCAGCAAGGTCGAGCACCCGGTCGGAGGGGATCCACAGCGAAACTTTGCCGCTCATTCCCGCTTCAACGATGCTGGGTCAAGGGCCAAAAACGCAGCCGAATGCGTAGCCAAGCTCGATGCAGAGTTTGCCAACCGGACACTGGCTGATGCGATCGAGATGCTCGACAGGCAACAGGGGCCGTGGGCCGTGCACCAACGTCCGCTCGAAGTCTCTGACGATGTCCAGATCGCTGCCCACGGCACTATTCAACCGGTCGAGGCCGGTGACGGGTCGCCTTTCCATCTGATCGCAAATCCGGTCCAGTTCGACGAGGAACCAGCGCACCTGACGCGTGCCCCCGTGTTTGGCGAACATACCGAGCAGATACTCCTCGGAGCAGGTCATACCTGGGATGATCTCGTCACTTGGAAAGGCGACGAGGTTATTTCGTGAGAGGCATGTGGTGGATCTCTCACTGACCGAAGAGCAGCACGCGGTTCGCAAGGCATTCGCCGCGGCATTTTCGAAGGAGTGCACACCGGCCCGAGTACGAGAAGTGGAATCGGTGGGGTTTGATCCCCAGCTCTGGTCAGTTCTCCACGACATGGGTGCCATCGATGTCGGAATCCCCCTCGCGGATGGTGGCGGGGGAGGCGGACTAGTGGAGTTGGCCCTGATCGCCGAGGAGGCGGGTCGGGTGGTCGCCCCGATCCCGCTCGCCGAGGTCGCCGCCGCCGCCCGGCTCAGTGCGGCGGTCGGCGATCGCAAGTTGATGGCTTCGATCCTCGGTGGCGACAGGCTGGTGTCACTCCACACTCGCCCGGGTCCGGTAGGGAACCAGCTGCTCGTTGACGGTGGAGTGGTGGACGTGATGTTGGTGCTCGACGGTGATCACCTCGACGCAGTTGATCGACCTGCCGACGTCCAGCCGGTGCCGAACCTGGGAGGCCTCCCTTTCGCTCGGTGGAGCGGCGGTGCCGTGAGGACGATGGTATCCGGCCCAGTAGCGGTGTCCGCATTCGAACGCGCCTGCGACGAGGTTCGCTTGCTGCGAGCAGCTTCATTGGTCGGGCTGGCTGCCGAATCGATCCAGATCGGAGCGGCTTATGCCCGTGAGCGCTCTGCGTTCGGCGCTCTGATCGGGACGTACCAGGCGGTGGCCCACCCGCTCGCCGACGCGGTCACCGCCAACGATGGAGCCCAGCTACTGGTGCGGAAAGCCGCATGGGCGATGGACGAGCAGCTCGAGATGGGCTCCGAGTTAGCGGCCATGGCCTTTGTGTTTGCTGCCGAGGTGGCCTACTCCGCCAGCCAGCACAGTCTCCACATTCACGGTGGCTATGGATTCATGGAGGAATACGACATTCAACTCTACTATCGCCGGGCCAAGGCCTGGGCGCTGGCTTTTGCCGATCCGTCACGAGAACTGCTCACTGTCGCGGATCGACGATTCGGAGCGACTGTATAGCCATGGACTTTTACGAGCCGGCGCACTGGGCCGACATTCGCACCATGGCAGAGGAATTCATTGCCGAGCATGTGACGACGGAGATGATCGCTGAGGAGATGACCACGGGCGATGGCGTGAGTCGTTCCTTGATGAAGGCACTGGGCGCGCGAGGTTGGATCGCGCCGATGTGGCCGGAAGAGGAAGGCGGAGCGGGACTGAATGCCATCGATGCCGGCATTCTCTCCGCCACGATCCGTGCATCCGGTGCACCCACCATCGGACACGGAACGACCATGCTCCCGGCCAATGCAGTTCGGGCCCTCGGGAGTGATGAACTCAAGGTGGCGATTCTTCCCGGCGTGGCCGCGGGTGAGACACTGATCTGTCTGGGCTACACCGAACCTGAAGGTGGCTCGGATGTGTTCGCCTGTCAGACCAAAGCCGAACGGGATGGGGATCACTGGCGAATCAACGGCCAGAAGATGTTCACGACATTTGCGCACCTTGCCGACTACTGCTTTCTGTTGACACGGACGATGCCGGAGTCGGTGGGTCCGTCGGGATTGACCATGTTTCTGGTTCCCTTGGATATCCCGGGAATCGAGCGTCAGGCGGTCCACACCCTGGGCTACGAACGAACGAACATCGTTTACTACAGCGATGTACTGATCGACGATTTTTACCGCATCGGCGAACCCAACGGTGGTCTGGCCGTGATCCGTGCGGCACTTGAAGCGGAGCAGAACGTCGCACCGACGTCGAGGACGGCGCAATTGGCGGAGGCCGCCGTTCGCTGGGCGTCGACCACGCCATCGACTGACGGCGGTTTCATGATCGACGACACGTTGAACCGGCAGCGCTTGGCCCGATTGGCCATCGATGGCGAGGTGACCAGCCTTTTGGGGCTCCGAGCGGCCTATCTCGATGATCGTGGCGACAAACCGGGCCCTTTGGCGGCACTATTCGGGCCGGAGACATATGTGTCGTGGTCGGCCGAGGTGCTCAATATGGTGGGTCCAGACGGGACCATACCGTGGACCGAACTCGATGCTCCCTTGCACGGAATCTTCGAATACCACTACCGGAGCGCCGTAGCCACCACCATCTACGGGGGGACTAGCGAGGTTTTGCGAAGCCTCATCGCAGAGCAGCGGCTCGGCCTTCCGCGCAGCCGGCCCAAACGCTCATGAAATGCATCATCGGCGGTGCGCGGAATTCCACCTCGAGGCGTGACCAAAAGGAGATGTGAATGTCTAACCCGGTAGCCATGCGACCGCTCCCGGCGGTCACCCCCGAGAACTCGTTCTTTTGGAGGGGAGGCGACGATGGAGTCCTGCGATTCCAACGCTGCAACTCGTGTCAACGTCTCCGGTTCCCCATCGCACCGATTTGCCCCTACTGCCTATCGACCGAAACGTCGATCGCCGGTGTGTCGGGAAATGCCACTGTGGTGGCGTCGACGATCAACTACCAGCAGTGGACCCCCGCCATGGTTCCCCCGTATGTGGTGGCAGTGGTCGCTATCGACGAGGATCCGGAGGTTCGCCTCACGACGAATGTGATCGGGGTAGAGCCCGACGAAGTTCACTTAGGGATGCGGGTTCGAGTCACCTTCGAGCATCACGACGACGTCTGGCTACCCCTGTTCGAGGCGACCGGTGAGGTCGACAGAGATTGGACGGTACCTGGACCACCGATCAATCGGGCAATAACAGGGTCGGTGCCAACACGGCGATTCGAGCACGACAGCGCCATCACCGGCATCGGGATCTCTGACGTCGGCCGTCGGCTGATGCGCCCCCCACTGTCGCTCACGATCGAGGCGTGTCGGGCGGCCCTCGACGATGCCGGGCTGACGTTCGACGACATCGATGGCCTCTCCACTTACCCGGGTAGTGCAGCCGGTGGTCATGGCGAAGGTGGAACGACGGCTCTGATCGAGGCGCTGCGCCTGAAGCCCGTCTGGCACAATGGCGGCGGCGAAATGCCTGGTCAGATAGGTGCAGTGATTGCGGCCATGCTCGCCGTGTCGGCTGGACTATGTCGCCACGTGTTGTGCTTTCGGACGGTATGGGAGGCAACCTACTCCCAGCTGACGCGTCAGGGGGACATCAATGCACCTCGCGGTGGTAGAGCGTCCGGGATGATGGAAGGCAGAGCTCCCTTCGGGGCGATGTCGGCGGCGAACTGGATCGCCATGACCGCGTCCCAGCACTTCCGCCGCTATGGAACTACTCGAGAGCAACTTGGTGCGATTGCACTCAACGGGAGAAGGAATGCAGCGTTGAACCCCGCTGCGGTCTACCGCGAGCCGCTGACTCTGGATGACTACTTGGAGGCGAGAATGGTATCGTCTCCCTTTGGTCTGTACGACTGTGACGTGCCGTGTGACGGAGCCGTTGCCATCGTGATATCTGCTCGCGACGCCTCCGACGATTGTCCCCATCCTCCGGTGCTCATCGACGCGGTGGGAACAAGGATCGCTGACCGGCTTTCATGGGACCAAGGCACGCTCACCCATGAGCCACAGGTCTTCGGACCTAGTCAGCACCTGTGGAGTCGAACCACACTCACGCAAGGCGATGTCGACGTCGCTCAGCTTTACGACGGGTTCACCTTCAACTGCTTGACATGGATCGAAGCACTCGGCTTCTGCAGGATCGGCGAGGGTGGCGCATTTGTCGAGGGCGGGGAGCGAATTGCGCTGGACGGCGAGCTCCCGCTCAACACCGGGGGAGGCCAACTCTCTGCCGGCCGCCTCCACGGTTTCGGCCATATTCACGAGGCGGTGGTCCAACTGCGCGGGGCGGGTAACGATCGACAGGTGCCCGGGGCCGAAGTCGCCGTGGTAGGTACCGGCGGCGGTGTTCCAGGAGGGTGCGCCCTGCTGACTGTCAGCCGCTGAGACCAGGGGGACGGTTCGTGCGGCCGGGCGTAGAGAAGCTTGGGAGTTTTCAATAGAGAATCATCAACTCAAACGAGGAGTCATCCATGGAAGACCTAGGCGAAGTACGTCTGCTGATCGACGGGAACATGGTCGGTGCCGAAGGGGGGGCCACCTATCCGAATGTGAACCCGGCCACCGAGGAGGAGATCGGGCAAGTCGCCGATGCCTCGTCCGCTGACACTGATGCGGCGATCGGTGCTGCTCGTAGGTCATTCGACACGACGAATTGGTCAACTGACAGGGAGTTCCGTCGTCACTGTCTCCTGCAGTTGCAGGCGGCCCTCGAGTCCGAGCGTGAGCTTCTTCGGCGCGAGCTGATCGCCGAAGTCGGGACTCCACTCCTCATGACGTATGGACCACAGCTGGACATGCCGCTCGTCGATGCGGTGAAGTCCCCCGTGGAGGCAATGATGTCCTTCCCGTGGGAGCGTCCTCTCACCCCCAACGGCGAAGGAGTGGGAGCAAGTCGTCGGCTTGTCGTCAAGGAACCGATGGGAGTGATTGGTGCCATCGTCCCGTGGAATTTCCCCCTCGAGATTTCGCTCCACAAACTCGCCCAGGCGCTGGCCACGGGCAATACCGTGGTTCTGAAATCGGCTCCTGATACCCCATGGAACGCGCTCCACCTGGGTCGTCTGGTCGCCGAGCATACCGACATCCCACCGGGGGTGGTGAATGTCATCACCTCGGCCTCGCACGAACGAGGCCAGCAGCTGGTGACCGACCCCCGGGTGGATCTGATCTCGTTCACCGGCTCGACAACGACAGGCCGCCGGATCATGGAGCTGGGATCGGCGACCCTCAAGAGGCTCTTCCTCGAGCTAGGGGGAAAGTCGGCCAATATCGTGCTCGACGATGCCGACTTCTCCACGGCACTCGCCGGGACCATCTATGCGTGTGTGAATGCCGGGCAAGGGTGCGCCATCCCGACGAGGTTGCTTCTACCTCGGTCTCGCTACGAAGAAGGAGTGGAGATCGTGGCGGAGAACTTCCGGGGGATCAAATATGGAGATCCCAACGATCCCGAAGTGCTGGCGGGGCCGTTGATCAATGGCCGTCAGCAGCAACGTGTGCTCGACTACATCGACTCTGGAGTCACTGAGGGCGCCCGACTGGTGCTCGGCGGTGGCCGTGGTGAATTTGATCGAGGTTTCTTTGTGGAGCCGACCTTGTTCGCCGACGTCGACAACTCCATGACCATTGCCCAAGAAGAGATCTTCGGTCCGGTGCTCGTAGTTATCCCGTTCGACAACGATGACGACGCCGTACGGATCGCCAATGATTCGATCTACGGCCTCTCCGGAATGGTGACATCCGGGTCTCTGGACCGTGGGCTCTCCATCGCTCGCCGCATCCGGACCGGAACCATCGGGGTCAACGGAGGCAACTGGTACGCGGCTGATTCGCCGTTTGGTGGCTATAAAGCGAGTGGGATCGGACGGCAGGGAGGCCTCGAAGGCATGGAGCAGTATCTCGAGACGAAGACGATTGCGTTCCCTTGAGTCGGACGGGCATCAGCCTCGGGCTACTTGCAAGAAAAGTATGACTGTTCATATACTAAAGTGTCATATTCCGATGCTGGGACGCGCCCACTTGGGATCCGCGACCTCAGCGGTATAGCCAAGGGGGAAGAGGACGTTGCAACTCAAGCCAGGTTCTAGGTGCCGCAGCACGGTCTGCGAGACGGAAGTCGTTGTCGTGCGCGCCCCCGATCGGGCGCTCGAGCTCACTTGCTGTGACGTTCCGATGGTGGATCGGGATGATCCAACCACCGGTAGTACGTCGAGCGGTGCCGCTGGCGGTGAGGATGTGCTGATCGGAAAGCGTTACTGCGATGAGGACTCCGGCGTTGAAGTGCTTTGCACCAAGGGCGGCGGCGGACCTCTTGTCTGCGACGGTCGGCAGATGGTGATCAAAGCAGCGAAACCATTGCCGTCGTCTGACTGATCGACAGTGAATACCCTTCTGTTGTTGGAGATGGCCGCTTCGAGCGAGCCCGAGCGATGCGCATTCCAGATCGGCGACGAACGAATGTCGACCGAAGAGCTTCGGCGGCGCTCGGTAGGCGCCGGCTACGCGGTCAAAGCCCTTGGTGCTGAACACTTGGCGTTCGTCGGATCCAACAGCATTGCGTTCCCGGTGGCCATCTTCGCTGCAGCAGCAGCGAACGTACCGTTTCTGCCATTGAACTACCGGCTATCGGAGGAGCGCCGGCGAGAGCTCTTGTCGCGCCACGCCAACACACTGGTAGTAGCAGACGAATCCCAGCTCGATGGGCTGAGATTGCTGGGCTTCACTGCATTGAGCGTGTCCGAGTTCCTGGCCCTCGGTGACGATGGATCGGGCGAGTGCTCCGATCCTGATCCTGATGACATTGCCGTGCTGCTCTACACCAGCGGAACTACTGCCGACCCGAAAGCAGTGATCCTCCGGCACCGTCACCTTGCGGCGTATGTGGTTGGAACGGTGGAGTTCGCGTCAGCCTCAGCCGACGAAGCCGCACTGGTTGCCGTTCCGCCGTATCACATTGCCGGGGTGGCACACGTGTTGACCAACCTCTTTGCCGGGCGCCGAGTCGTCTATGAAGTGTCATTCCATGCCGAGGAATGGCTGCTCATCGCAAGGCGGGAGCGGATCACTCATGCCATGGTGGTGCCCACGATGCTCGCTCGCATTGTCGACGCCTTGGCCAAGGACGGTGAGACTGGTCCACCGGCGTTGCGCACTCTGGTCTACGGCGGAGCGAAAATGCCCTCTGGCGTATTGGAACGGGCCCTCGAATTGTTTCCCGACGTGGCATTCGTCAACGCGTATGGCCTCACGGAAACGTCCTCGACAATTGCCGTCCTCGGTCCTGAAGACCACCGCCGGGCCTTGGAAGATGGAGATCCGCAAGCCCGCGAACTCCTTCGATCGGTGGGGAAAGTGGTCCCAGGGATTGAGATCGAAATCAGAGGCCCGGATAGCAGTGTCGTGCCGACGGGAACGATAGGTGAAATCTTCGTTCGTGGCGAGCAAGTGTCGGGCGAGTACCTCGGTCAGGACTCGGCGATCATCGGTGAGGGCTGGTATCCGACGAGGGACTCCGGATACCTCGATGATGATGGTTACCTCTTCGTGGAGGGACGTTCGGATGACACCATCATCCGAGGAGGCGAGAACATTGCCCCAGCAGAGATCGAACATGTCCTGGCGGATCATCCTGACGTGAAGGACTGCGTGGTGCTTGGACTTTCAGACGATGAGTGGGGAGAGCGGATTCTGGCGGTCGTGGTGCTTGCCACAGGAGCCAGCAGTCGCCCGGACGATCTCCGATCGTGGGTTCGAGCGAGGCTCCGAAGCTCTCGCACCCCGGATCAAATCGAGTTCAGCGACGCACTCCCCTACACGGAGACGGGCAAAGTGCTCCGGCGGACCCTTCGAGAGCAATTCGAAGTCTGAGCGATGGTGGCCGGGGAGCCGTGCGCCCGTGACCCCAATTGCAGGTGAGCTTGACTGCTCTCGGGCCGGAGAATATGGTTCTCTCAAGGAAACAGTCATAACTTCAGCGCCCAGTCGGAAAGCGGCTGGGTGCTCGTGATTCAAAGCGAAGGGGAGCTCGTGTCGCGCACGCCCGTAGATTTTGATCCGTTCTCTTCGACGTTCTTCGACGATCCGTACGAGACCTACGGGCGGCTTCGAGACGAGGCACCGGTCTATTTCAACGAGCAGTACGGGTTCTACGCCGTCTCGAGATATGCGGATGTAGTTGCGGCGCACAGCGACCCGGCCCGCTTGGTCAGTTCGTACGGCGTGACCCTCGAGCTGTTGCTGATGAAGCAGCCCATGACCACCAACATGATGATCATCATGGACCCACCGATGCACTCGCGTCAGCGGAAGCTCGTCAGCCAGGCATTCAGTCGGCGCGCCATCGGTGGTCTCGAACCGCTCGTCGCCGGAATTATCGCCCACTACCTCGACGGGCTGTCCGGCCGGAAAGACTTCGACATCGTCGGCGAATTCGCTGCTGTTTTTCCGGTGGAGGTCATTTCGACCATTCTGGGAGTACCTGAAGGGGAACGCCAGCAAGTACGTCACTGGGTGGATTCGCTCCTCCATCGCGAAGAGGGAAATCCAAACACCACACAAGGAGGCATCGAAGCCTCCCTGCTCATGGCCGAATACTTCCTGAATCTGGCCAAGGCCAAGAGGCTCGAGCCGGACGGCCTCTTGATGAGCAAGCTCATCGAGGTGATCCTGGAAGATGATGAGGGCAATCCCCAGCACCTTTCCGATGATGATGTGGCTGCGTTCTCCGTACTCATTGCGGGCGCTGGGAGTGAGACCGTCACGAAACTAATTGGGAGCGGTGTCGTTCTGTTCGATCAACACCCCGACCAATGGGAGCTCGTGTTGGCCGACAGTGCTGCCATCTCCCCGTCGGTCGAGGAAGTTCTTCGCATGCGGCCGCCTTCCCAGTATCAGGGGAGGTACGCGATCGAACCGTTTACCTTCGAAGGTGGAACGATCCCCGCTGATTCGCCGGTCCTGCTTCTGACCGGTTCTGCCACCCGAGATCCACGTGTCTACGATCGACCTGATGAATTCGACATCACCCGCGGTGGGCACACCACGATCGCCTTCGGATACGGGGTGCATGGATGCCTGGGGGCCTGGTTAGCTCGGCTCGAGAGCCGATTGGCCTTCGAAGGAATCCGAGAGCGTTGGCCCGGATTGACCGTCGAACGTGACGGACTCGAGCGGGTCAACATGTCCAATGTGGCCGGATACTCCAAGATCCCGGTATCTATTCCGTAGCGACGCTCTGGGGTACCAGCCATGGCACTCTCATCTACCGTATCAATCCCGGTAATGGCTCGTCGGCGGACTCGGTTGCAGCTCGCGTTTCATCTGTGCGGAGCAGGTTGGTTGCTGCCCTTAGCCTCAATCCACCGAAACTCCCCGGTGAACCGATGTGGATGTCATTTCAGGCTGGCGGCTGACGCCACCGGAGTCGTTTCGTGACGTCACCGGCAATCTGGGCGTGACCGATCTGAGGGTGAGGAGCGGTGATCGATCTGGGAGCGGCTGGACCTGGGTGGGCCACCCCAATGTGTGTGGTTCAGGTCCGAAGCGACAGAGCCCGGAGGCGGTCGAAGCACGCCGACCACTCGGTGGCCCACGGCCAGTGGGTCGGCAGATGAAGCTGCGTCCTTCGTGATCGGCGGGTGATTCGACCGGGGACAGTGATGAACTTCCGCCGGATGGTCTTGGCCACGACGGGTCCCGTGTGTTCCAGCCCGAGGGAGGTGACCCACCGGATCATGTTGTGGGCGAGGCTTGCCAGCACTGCCCATGCGGCGTTGGCGCTGAAGTCACCCGACGGGCAGTGGACGAGCCCGGCACCTTCTTTGAGGTCCCGGATGGCCAGTTCGACGACGGCATGGCCACGATGGTCTTCGTCCAAGGCGACCACGGTTCCTTCGAGGTCGCAGATGAACGCGTGGTGGCGCCACGAGGGGAACAGCTCGGCCTGCTTGCCGACCAGG
>OBLU010000228.1_pt1 | contig 54834 bp, 45 predicted proteins | sample 1518681 | NCBI WGS metagenome assembly OBLU01 (sample SAMEA3539304, study PRJEB22396) | soil metagenome | biome: tundra; feature: field; material: soil | place: USA | collected 2010-05 | depth 0.15 m | reverse complement strand
ATGATCCCAATATGAAGCGCGTCCTCTTGTCCTGGAGCAGCGGTAAAGACAGCGCCTGGACGCTCCACCTCCTGCGCCAGAATCCTGACATTGAATTGGTTGGCCTGCTGACCACACTGAACTCCGAATTCCAGCGTGTCGCCATGCACGGCACGCGCCGCGCGGTTCTCGAAGCGCAAGCTGAAGCCGCACAGCTGCCGCTGTGGATTGTGCCGCTGCCCTGGCCCTGCTCCACCGAAATCTACGAGCAGAGAATGGCCAAAGTCTGCGAGCGCGCCGTGAGTGAGCGCATCGACGCGATCGCATTCGGCGACCTGTTCCTGCAGGACGTGCGGGCCTATCGTGAGACGCAGCTCAAGCCGACTGGCCTGGAGCCCTTGTTTCCGCTCTGGGAGATTCCAACCGCCGAACTGGCGTGCACGATGATCGCGGGTGGCATTCGCGCAATGCTGTCCTGCGTGGATACCAAGCAGCTGCCCGGCTCTTTTGCCGGCCGCGAGTTCGACGCTTCCCTGTTGCAGGACTTCCCGCCAGAAACAGACCCATGCGGAGAGCGCGGCGAGTTTCATACCTGTGTCTACGACGGGCCGATGTTTTCAGCCCCGCTTCATTTGGAAGCCGGAGAGGTGCTCGATCGTGATGGTTTCATGTTTGCCGACTTTAAATAAGCGGGCACCTCGCTCAAGATCCAAAGATGGATCTGACCTTTGCAATCCCCTCGACCGCTTCACCTGGGACCTTAAGCAGATGGTGAAACTCGACTGCCATTGCCAGCGCGGTACTCGGCGCCAACGCCAATAGCCCGGCCGAAATCAGGCAGCCCGCCAGGCCCAATTCGAGTGCCCCCTTGCAGATCCATTGAACACACATCACCAATAGCGAGATACCGAGCGGCGCTGAAATCACCATAAGATACGCAACCATCGGCGTCTCGCCGTTTGCAACCCGCACCAACAGAACAACCCAGATCACCGTGCAGGAAAGAAACATCACAATCGCCCAGCCGCCCGCGCTGCCAATGGCGCCCGCCGTCTTGAAGAGCGCGTAGGGAGTTCCGCGAATCGCACGAAGAGTCGGAATCGCGAATGGCCAGGAACCGGTGAAGAGAGCCCCACCCGAGGATGAATTCGGATTTGGACTCGCCGCCTTTTGCAGATTCCTTTGCAAATCACCTCCGGCTCCATCAGCACTGGCGGAAGACGCCGGGACAGATACGGTTGTGGGCGGAGGTGCGGCGGATTGCGTCGTTGCCTTGTTAGAAGAGCCATGAGACCCGCTCGCATTCACATCGTCCGGCATTTGGAGAGTCGGACCGGTTTTCAAATGCTCTTGGATTTGGGCGAGATTGGCGACCCTGGCCCGATCTGCAGAGCTTTCATCGGGAGTCTGGTTCTGCCCCCCCCTGGCTTCCCTGAATTCACCTCGTTGAGGAGGTCAGAATTCACGGGCCTTTGATTCGTCCCGCCCGCCGGTTCATGGAAATGCACTGAAGGTGGCAGCACGACTGCCTGCGGCGCGGCTGGCTTGGAACCTGTCGGGGCCATTGCCATCTCCCTCCCCTTTTCAACCGCATCCTTGGCCCGGGAGTCAGTTTGATTTCCGGTGTAGCCAGGGTGGGATGTTGGGCGGGGCTGTTGCCATTCAAAGAGTGGCACACAAAATACCAGCTACACTGCGACTCCTGAAGCATCTGATAGTAGGTTTCCCCGAGACCCATGGGGTCCACTTTGTCCAGCTGATCCACCTGGGCTTTCACTGCATTCTTCGTGCGCACAGCTAACGAGCTGGAGATTCCTAATTCCGCCTCCTTCTTGCCCTCGATGAACGCTTTGTTCAGGTCGTCACCAATCACAATTGGAGACGCCACAACCAGGCAAAGCGTGAATGTGCGCGAGATCCCCCACGGCATGAAGCCCTTCGTGACAGGAGGCTGATGATCAGTTGGTTGGCACATGCGCAGGGCTCCTTCAGTCGGGAAAGGCTGGATGGACGGAGTCGTTTAAGCGGAAATCCGGGGGCTGAACTCTAGATCGAAAACTATACGGCTCCTGAGAGCTTTGGCAAGACCGAATCCTCCTCATGTGGTCTGAAAGCGAAGAGCCCTCCCAGAATTCCATCCTGGCACAGTCCCGCTCCAGTTTGCTTCCTCCATATCTCCGAGTTCAGGTTGCGTTGTTTCTAGATCGCCTCTTATTGGCCTTCAACTTCAGGCAACCCGGCGTCCGCGGGCGTCGGCAGCGTATGCAAATCCCACCATTGCTGCAGCACCAGGTTCCAACGCTCACCGCGACCGACCCAGAGTTGTGCGGCTGCATCGTAGTGTGCCAGATTGTTCTGCAGCCAGTAAGGCCGGTTGTCGCGCAGCCAGGCTTGCTTGTAGAGCTCGCCCAACTGCGTGTACCCATCGCGAATGTCTTCGAGCCGCCCGTTATTCGAGCCGATGGTCTCCAGCATCTCCGCCACTTCGCTCCACCGGGTCTTGTCGCCGGCCAACTCCCGCGCCTTGCTGTAAGTGGTCGCTGACTCATCGCAGGCCTCAAACTTGAGACCTACAAAGTCGATGCGACGCGCGCCCAGTTCGAGGGCGTCCAGGGCCTCAGTGTTTTCGAGTTGTCCCTTATCATGCGTGGCCGCGGCCCGCGCTTCCGCAACCAGCGTGATGGCGCGCTCGGCGTGGAGGCGCAACTGGCTCACCACGGGTCGCAGCGTGACAGCCACACGCTGGCCTCCCGGCGAAAAAGGATCGAGCCAAAAGAGGCTGTCCTGGGCATCGCCGAGTCCGGCCTTCTTGAGCAGGGCGTGCGCGGCCATCAGCTCCCGCTGGGCCTGGTCAATTTTCCCCGTTGGATCGTTGTGAAATGCAAGCCCATACGAAGCTGTAAAGGCGTCTTCAGAGCTCTCTCCCGGCTGCCAGCCGGCGGCCGCGCCAAACAGCACGCCGAACCAGTTTTCGTCGAAGATGCCCTCGCCATCGTCGTTCCAGACGGTGTTCAGCTCGCCCTTTGCCCCGAGTTTCTGGCCGTCGCGCACGAATGCGCGAATGTTGCCCAGGGCCTCGTTGTTGTTGGGGTAGAGACGATTCCAGTTGTTCACCCCCGGCGCAACCCAGGTCTCCAAGCCGGCCTTGGTGAAGGGCAGAATCAGCGGCGTAAAGTCCGGCTCGGCGTCGTAGCGCCAGGGCACGGCGATCATGTCCTTGGGTAGAGTGCCAACGAGATCTGGCGAGTTGACCGCAATATCACCCCAGAAGAGCAACTGCTTGTGGTTCGGCTCCAGCTTGCTGTGGATCTGTGTGAGAAAGTCCAGGTAAACGGCGCCCAGCCCGCGCTGCTTCACTGCATCGCGCGTCCTGCCCAACCCCAGCTCGAAGGTCTCATCGGCCCCGATGTGCGCCCACGGCCCCGGAAACACCTTGGCCAATTCCGCAAACCAACTCCCGATCAGCGGCAGCGTATCGGCATCGCCGGGAGCCAGCACAGCACCGTGTGGATTTTCGCCCAGAGGCGAAAACTGCTCGAACTTGAGCACATGGTGCAGATGGCCGAAGGACTCTTGCTCGGGGATGATGGTGATGTGATATTTTGCCGCGTACTCGACCAGTTCGCGCGCTTCGTCCGGCGTGATGGTCCCGCCGGGAAAGGCGGCGACTGGCGAGCTCTCGTACGCGAAGGTGTGCTCAAAGTAAGGCGAAAAAATGTTCACCTTGTAGGCCGCCAGCGTGCGAATCTCGCGCTTGAGAAAGTCCATGGTCGGCAGCGGACCCCGCGACCAGTCGTCGGAGAGCCCGCGGTGCGCCATGGCCGGCCAGTCGCGCAGCGTGGGCACAAGAAGCACAGCTTCCTTGCCTCTGCCGCGAATCAATTGCTTCACAGTCTGCACGCCATAGAAGATGCCGGCCGAAGATTCGGCGATCACGGCCAGTCCGCCTGCTCCTGCAGGCTCGATCACATACCCCTCGTCGTGCATCGCAGGATCGAATTTGAGGTGGTACCTGGCCAGCAACTCCTTTGCACGGCTGCTGTCTGTACGCAGGAGGAAGATCGCGTTCGCATCGTTGACATGAAGGCTCATGCCACGGCTGGCAAGCGATCCCGCCAGCCCCTTCAAGGCAAACTCATCTTCTGCGTTCTTGTCTGTGGCGGAGTTGAGTCCCAGGCTTCCGATCCGATGAGCCTGCACAGCAAGGCACTCTCGCGGAGCGGGCACCAGGTTCAGGTCGGCGCAGGTTGGCGCCGTTGCCGGCGTGGCGCGCCATTGCGCAAGGGAACCAACTCCGCCGCACACGAGCAGCAATGAGACACAAGCAAAATGAATGCGCATCAGGTCTTCCTCTACGATTCCAGATCGCCTGTCAGCCTAACGCATTACCGCTTGCGCTGTACACCGGAGGCGGAGGAGCAATTTGGTCTTCATCGATCGTTGCGCCGATTTGAGAAGGGCTATAGTCCGAGAAATCCGCGCAGTGCCTCGTCGACAGCTTGCATTGTTGCAGTGTCTACATGCCCGATTGGCGTCCCCAGTTTGGTGCGCGGCACGGCAGTGGCCTTGTCCACCATGATCTGGGAATGCGAACGCAGACCTGTCGACGCTCCAGCGTCTAGGGCCACCCGGAAGAGCGGCGCGTCGTGGATCTCGCTTGTCAGGGGCAGCACGATTACCGACGGATGCATGTCGAACGCGTCTGCCTGCACCACCAGCGCGGGGCGAGGTTTGCCATAGTCTCCGGAAACGGCCACGGTCACCAGGTCGCCACGCTTCATTGGCAACCATCCAGGGCGCTCACGTCCTGAATCCAGCGCATCACCTCGGCCTCATCCTCGGAAGAAGCGATGAGTTGAGACTGGCGGCGCGCCTCGGCCGCAAAGCGGCGCTGCCGTGCCTCGTCCACATAGCCGCGCATCAACGCTCGCATAACTTCCGCAACCGGACGGTCCTCCGCCTTGACAGCTTCCGCAAACTCCATCTTGAGCGCGGCGTCGATGCGCAAATTCAAGGTTGCTTCCCTGGGACGGGTCAATGACTGGGACACAGTTTCACTCCTTTATATACATTGTAATCACATTCTGCACTTACCGCTAGTAATGACAACGGTGCGGGCCTGCTTCAATGCTGAAGGATCAATACAGTCCTGCCGAGGAGACCAAATATCAGACAATCACCATCGTTCATTCGCGCAGACTCTTCAGCGCCGGATAGAGCTTGCGCCACTTCGCATAACCAGCCTTGTAGGCGGACAGGTCGGCAGCGTCGGGCTCAATGCGCTGGGCAACTTTGATCGCCTGTCCACAAGCTTCGTCCAGATTGGCCCAGTGCCCGGCTCCCACTCCGGCCATGAGAGCAGAACCGAATGCTCCGCCCTCTTCAGCGGTCAGCACCTCAACGGCCTGACCATATATCCCGGCCTGAATCTTGCGCCATTGAGGCCCGCGCGCACCGCCGCCGCCCAGGCGAATGCCGCTGACCGGAATCCCCAACTCGGCGAAGAGAGCAAATGTGTCTTCGAGCGAGTAAGCCACGCCTTCAAGCACCGCGCGTACAAAATGCGCCGACGTGTGCACCGTTGAAATGCCGGCAAAGGCCGCCCTCACTTCAGGGTCAAGGTGCGGCGTGCGCTCGCCGAGAAGATACGGCGCCCACTCCAGCCCTTCGCTGCCCGCTGAAATGTTTGCGGCTGCTTCGGTCAGGCTGTCATAGCTTTGCCCGGCGAAGAACGTCTCTTTGAGCCAGCGGAAGCTCAAACCCGCCGACTGCGTTACACCCATCACATGCCACAGCCCCGGCACCGCGTGGCAGAAGGTGTGCAACCGACCCTTTGGGTCCTTGGTCGGAGCCGCTGTCGCGGCAAAGACCACGCCCGAAGTCCCAATGGTGGCCGAAACCGAACCCGGCTGCAGAATCCCCATGCCCACGGCGCCCGCGCCCTGGTCTCCTGCGCCTGCCACGACCGGTGTCCCCGCATCCAGGCCGGTGAGCCCGGCCGCGCCCCCACTGATGCGCGCGCAGACTTCCGGCGATTCATAGACCTTTGGCAACCAGCTCTCGGGAATCCCTGCCGCATCGGCTACTTCCTTTGACCAGCGCCGATTCGTCACGTCCAGCAGCAGAGTTCCCGATGCTTCCTGCACGTCGATCGCGTACTCGCCGGTCAGGCGGTAGCGGACGTAGTCCTTGGGGCACAAGATATGGCGGATCCTGGCGAAGATCTCCGGTTCATGCTCCTTGACCCAGAGCACTTTGGTGAGCGTGAAGTTGGGCAGCGCAGGGTTGCAGGTCAGCTCGATCAGGCGCTCGTAGCCAATCTTCTCCGTCAGCCAGTCGCACTCCGGCTGGGTCCGCGTATCGCACCAAATCATCGATGGCCGCAGCACCTGGCCTGCCTCATCCAGCAGCACCGCGCCGTGCATTTGGCCTGTCAGCCCAATGGCAGCAATCGGTTCCCGCGGCTCCGGCGCTGAAGCCAGCGCGCCTCGAATCGCCTCCTGCGCCGCGTGCCACCAGTCTTCAGGATCCTGCTCCGCCCAGCCCGGATGAGCGGTCTTGAACGGCTCATGCTCGCACGATGCCCCGGCGATCAGTTTGCCCGCGCCATCCACCACCACAGCTCGCGTTCCGCCCGTCCCCACATCCATTCCCAAGAACCACATACCGCTCTCTCCCTGCGTAAATCGCTTTTCTCGGCGCAGGCAGCATAGCAGCACAGGCTATCGAGGGGAAAGAGGGGCGGGTCGCCCTATGTCCTTTACCACGATGTAGGACATGGCCCCGAAGTGTGATCTTTAGCACATGCGCATTTCCTTTATCAGGCGAGAATGAATGCGTGAGGCTCGCCAGCCATCCGCTGTGCCGGCCGGGAGAACAAAACCATGAGCGATCTTGCCCCGCTGGCTGAAGCTGTTGCCGTTGACCCGTTGGTCGGCCATCCCGCCGACTACCACGTCTTTCACAAATTTATTGAGCGCTGCAAGAATCTTCCGGCCATCTCCACCGCGGTCGTCTGGCCGCTGTCGGATGTGGCGCTGAAGGGCACCGTTGAAGCTGCTGTCGAGTGCCTGATTGAACCGACCCTGATCGGCGACGAAGCCGCCGTCAAGGCGCTCGCCGCCAAAATTGGCCTCGACATCAGCGCCTACCCAATCCTTCACGCCGAAACCGAAAGCAAGGCAGCCGAGCTGGGCGTGGCCATGTGCCGCTCTGGCAATGCCCAGGCCATGATGAAAGGCAGCCTGCACACCGACGAACTGATGAAGGCCGCCATGGCCCGTGATACCGGCCTGCGCACCGCTCGCCGGATTAGCCATGTTTTTATCATGGACACTCCGGCCTATGCCCGCACCCTGATGATTACCGACGCGGCCATCAACATCACGCCCGAGCTCGAAGACAAGATCCACATCGTGCAGAACGCCATCGACCTGGCACACGCGCTAGGCATTCCCGAGCCCAAGGTGGCGCTGCTCTCCGCCGTCGAGACAGTGAATCCCAAGATCAAGTCCACGCTGGACGCAGCCGCTCTGTGCAAGATGGCCGACCGCGGACAGATTACCGGAGGCATCCTCGACGGCCCACTCGCCTTTGATACAGCCGTCAGCGTCAAGGCCGCCAAGATCAAGGGGCTGGTCTCGCCGGTCACCGGTCAGGCAGACATCCTGGTCGTGCCCGATCTGGAGAGTGGCAATATGCTGGCCAAGCAGCTTGAATACCTGGGCGGCGCGCAATTGGCCGGCATCGTCCTCGGCGCCCGCGTTCCGACCATTCTCACCAGCCGGGCGGATTCGGCAGAAACCCGCCTTACCAGTTGCGCCGTGGCCGTGCTGCTGCATTATGCCAGCCACCCGGAGCTCAAGGTCTAGCCCTTAATCCCGCGCATGTTCAGTTTCGTTCCCCATTTCAAGCCCAGGGAAAACCTTGCTCCCACCCTGGCATCCAGCTCCTGGCTTGGCAGTCCGGCATTCCTGGCTATCCTGCACTTAGCCAGCGCCTTATGCGGTTGTAGCCCAATGGTCGATAGCACATCTCGGTTTCTTGGCGTACATTAAATGGCAATTATCCGCCACGGCTTTTTGGGGGGGGGGCTTAAAGGTCCCTCGGCTTTTCCGATGAAAGTTGTATTCCGGTTCGAAGGGGAAACCTGTATGTTGGGGCAATCTGGGTAACAGTGCGCTTGCGCGTGCAAAAGACAACCCTCACCCGTGAGCCTTCTGTCTTGCAGGGGCGAATCAGCACCGGGCTCAGGAACAGCGAAATGCGGAATCAAGCGGAAGCAAATCTCGCGGCCTTGGCCGAAAGCACCGAGGACCTGATCTGGTCCGTGGACCTCGACTATCGGCTGCTTGCATTCAACAGCGCGCTCAAGCGGAAGATCGATTCCAGTTTCAGAATCCAGATTGCGGTGGGGATGCACCTGACAGACGCGCTCCCGCCAGACAGGGCTACCCTCTGGCCTCCGCTCTATAAGCGTGTTCTGGAGGAAGGCCCTTTCCGGATCGAGTATACCCTTGGCGACGGAAGTACCCTCGAACTGTCGTTCAACCTAATCGTTGTCGATGGGAAGACGACAGGTATCTCCGTATTCGGAAAGGACGTGACCGGGCACAAGCGGACCGAGAGCGCCCTGCGCGAAAGCCTCGATTCGCTCAGTGAATCGCAGAGGGTCGGAGGCCTAGGCTCCTACGTCTTGGATGTGCACGCAGATGCGTGGACATCTTCAGACGTCATGGATGAGATCTTTGGAATTGACAAGGACCATGAACGGACCGTCGCGGGTTGGACAGCGCTGATCCATCCTGATGAACGCGACACCATGACTGCCTACTTTGTAAACGAGGTTGTTGGCAAAAAGAAGGCGTTCGATAAGGAATACCGGATCATTCGCAAGGCAGACGGTGCAGAACGCTGGGTACATGGGATGGGCAGGCTTGAATTCGATGCCCAGGGCCACCCTGGCAAAATGCGCGGAGTGATTAAGGACATCACGGAGCGTAAACAGTCTGAGCTTAAATTGCGCGATAGCGAGGAGCGCTTCCGTCAGACCTTCGAACAAGCCGCGGTCGGCATCGTTCTTGCCTCGTTCGACGGCCCTATCCTCCGGTGTAACGCACGCTTCGCTGAAATCATTGGCTATCCACTCGATGAAATCCCCGGCTTGACGTTCCAGCAAATCACCGCCCCTGAAGACCTGTCCGACACTCTCGAAACTCTTGAACGGATGCGCCTCGTCACGACCGGCCATGCCATTTGGGAGAAGCGCTATGTCCGCAAGGACGGCAGCTTGACATGGGTAAAGATCACGGTCTCAGCGCTACTCGACGCCGGGGGACGACCCCTTCATTACATTGCCGTGGTCGAGGATATCAACGCCCGCAAGATTGCCGTGGAGCGCCTTGCCAGTGCGCAGCAAGCACTGCAGGCGAGCGAAAAACGCTATCGCACGGCATTCCAGACCAGTCTCGATGGCATCTGCATCAGCCATCTCCGCGATGGGAGATTCATCGATGTCAACAAGACCTTCCTCGATATCATGGGCTTCGAACGGGCGGAAGTGATTGGCCGGACGTCGAATGAACTCAATTTTTGGGCGGATCCGGGAGCTCGAGAGGACTTGCAAGAAATGCTGCGCCGGAAGACAAGTTTCCGGGATGTGAACATCCGGTATCGGAGAAAGAACGGAGACCACATCTGGGTGCTCCTGTCGTCATCCGTGATCGAGATTGAAGGGGTTTTCTGCACCCTCAGCATCCTGCGAGACATCTCTGCCGCCAAGGCGGCGGAGGAGCAACTGGCCGCAGCTCAGCAAGCATTGCGGACGAGCGAGACACGGTATCGAATCGCATTCCAGATGAGCCTCGACTCAGTGAATATCAACCGAATGACAGATGGGCATTTTATCGAAGTCAATCAGGCCTTCCTCGACATCACAGGATACGAGCGCGAGGATGTGATTGGAAAATCATCGCTGGAGATCGATATCTGGGCAGATCCCCGCGACCGACAGAACTTGTTGGAGATTTTCCAACACAACTCCTTTTGCCGGGATTTGGAGGCCAGGTTTCGAAAGAAGAATGGGGAACTGGTGTGGGGGCTGATGTCGGCATCGGTGATTGAGCTTGACGGTGTTCCCTGCATCCTTTCCGTGACGCGTGATATCTCTGACGCCAAGGCAGCGGAGGACGAGATCAGGAGTCTGGCCTTCTATGATCCGCTGACGCGCCTGCCCAACCGCCGTCTCCTGTTGGATCGGTTGCGGCAGGTTTTGGCCGCGGGAGCTTACCAGAACCGTATGCATACTTTGCTGTTCGTCGACCTCGATCAATTCAAGACATTGAACGATACCCTCGGCCATAAAACAGGCGACCTTCTGTTGCAGGAAGTCGCACGGCGTCTGACCGCGTGCGTTCGCGAAGCCGACACCGTGGCTCGCTTGAGCGGGGATGAATTTGTCGTGATGCTTGAAGACCTGAGCGAGACTGCCGAGGACGCCGCGGAAGAGGCCAAGACATGCGCCGAAAAGATTCTCAACGCTGTTGGCCAGACTTATCTGATCGAAGACCATGAGTGCCGTAGCACAGCCAGCATTGGAATCACTGTCTTTGGGGACCAGAAGGAAAGCGCGGACGAGATTCTACAGCAGGCGGATATAGCCATGGATCAAGCCAAGGCGGCAGGCCGTAACACCATGCGCTTCTTTTCTCCTGCTTTGCAGACAGCTGTCAATGCCCGGGCGGCAATGGAAGAAAACCTTCGTCAGGGAATCAAAACCAACCAGTTTGTCCTTTACTATCAACCTCAGCTGGAATGCACGCACTTGATCGGCGCGGAGGCCTTGATCCGATGGAATCATCCAACGCATGGCCTCCTGCTCCCGGGTGAATTCATTTCCCTGGCCGAGGAAACTGGGCTGATCTTGCCGATGGGAGATTGGGTCCTGGAAACAGCTTGCGAGCAAATTGCGGCATGGGCGCGTCAGGGGAAGGCGGCTCACATCTCGGTTGCGGTGAATATCAGCGCGCGGCAGTTCCGCCAGCCGGAATTCGTGAGAAAAGTGTTGTCGGCACTCGATCGAACCGGTGCCGACCCGCGGAACCTGGAACTCGAACTCACCGAAAGCATGTTGGCGGACAATATCGAGGAAGTCATTGCCAAGATGACCGAGCTTAAATCCCATGGTTTGAGATTTTCCCTGGACGATTTTGGCACCGGCTATTCCTCTCTGACCTACCTGAAGCGCCTTCCGTTGGACAGATTGAAGATTGACGGCTCCTTCGTCCGGGACATTCTGGTCGATTCCACGAGCGGAGCCATCGCACAGACCATTATTTCCTTGAGCAGGGCTATGGGATTGCCAGTCATTGCCGAGGGCGTTGAAACGCAGGAGCAGCGAGAGTTTCTAACGCGCCTCGGGTGCAATTCATTCCAAGGCTATCTGTTCAGCCACCCTCTGCCCCTTGAGGAATTTGAGCGGCGGTGGGTTGGTTCCAGCGAATACGCCATACCGATCCCCGATGAAGGTGGACACCCTTCCGCCGGCGCGATCATCGCTCGAACTGCCCGCTCAACGGCAACAACCCGGCACGCCTGAGCGCACGATCAATCCATCGACATGCTTAACTGGTGGCGCACATCCGCGCCCCGAATCCAGAAAATCACATCGGTCGCGATATTGGACGCGTGGTCCGCAATCCGCTCCAGGTTGCGCGCAACCAGGATGCCGTTCATCGATTGCTGGGTATACTGAGGCTTCTCCTGAATGAGTTTCAGCAGGTCGGCGTGGGCGCGGCGGTTCATGCGATCGATCTCATCGTCCATCTCGCGGACAGAGTCTGCCAGGCGCGCATCGCCCTCCAACAGCGCCTGCACCGCGGAGCGGATCATGCGCCCAGCAAACTCCCCCATTGCCGCAAAATCCACAGGTAGATCGACCTCTTCGGCCTTCAAAATATCCTTGGTCCGGCGGGCGATGCCCATCGACTGGTCGCCGATGCGTTCCAGGTCGCCATTGATCTTGATCACCGCCAGAATGAAACGCAGATCGATGGCCATGGGCTGTTCCTTGGCCAAAAGTTCATAGGCCATCTCGTCCAACTCCCGTTGCGCGGTGTTGATGGCTGTCTCATTCTGCTTGACGTATTGGCACAGGCCCTTGTCGCGTTGAAGATACGCATCGACCGCGGACTCGACCGCCTGCTGCGCCAGCGCAGCCATGGCAAGCAGCTTGTCCTTGAGTTCGGCGAGTTGTTGCTGAAAATGAATGCGCGGCACGAGCGTTTCTCCATCAATCGAAGCGGCACCAAGGTGCGCCTAACCTTGCTGCGGATCTTCAGCGCAGCCTGCATTCGCGACACGGCAGCTCTGATTCCGCTCTAATGATTGTGCACCATGCTTTGTTACGAAAGAACAAATTTCAGAGAATGCACCATTACTGTCATACCCAACGGCAAAAGTCCCAATGCCGGTTAGACGCGCACCGAGCCGGGAAGATGCTCTAGGCTAATGGTATGGACGCCGCCAACAATTCAGACCCTGCCATGCTTAGCCTTAACCCGGCTAATTGCGAGACCAGCCAGATTTACAAGTTGATGACCGGCATCATTGTGCCACGCCCGGTAGCGCTGGTTTCCACCGTTGACCGCAACGGAGTGGCCAACCTGGCGCCCTTCAGTTTCTTCTCGGGGGTTGGCGCAAATCCTCCCACAGTGCTCTTTTGCCCCGCGGTGCGCTCCCCAAGCCCGTCTGCCTCCGACATCAGAAAAGATAGCCTGCGCAATGTTGAGGAGACGGGCGAATTCGTTGTCAATATCGTCAGCGAATTTATTGCAGCGGCGGCCAACGCCTCGGCTGCCGAGGTTCCGCCGGAGGTGGACGAGTTTGTGCTGGCAGGTCTCACGCCTCTGGCAAGTGTCGCGGTGCGTCCGGCCCGGGTGGCCGAGTCGCCGGCGCAAATGGAGTGCAAACTACTTCAGGTCGTGTACACCAGCCGCGCGCCAGGCGGAGGCGTTATCGTGCTCGGCGAGGTGGTCCGCTTTCATGTGCGCGAGGACCTGCTGGAAGATTTCCGAGTCGACCCTGCGGGTTTGGACGCCGTTGGCCGTATGGCCGGCAACACCTGGGTTCGCACACGTGACCGCATCGAATTCATCCGTCCCAAGTAGTTTTTGATCAGGCCGGGATAAGTTTTCCACTCTCGTCTTCCCTCGACAACGTCGGGCGGGCAAGCGGCACCCGGTTCCAACGGGATGCGCGCGCATCATTTCTTCTTGTATTGGCCTCGGCGGGATGGAAGGATTCCCACATCATCTTCCCCGGCCCAGCGATCGCGCCGGCTTGAAGAGCCGCCTTCTCCGGAGCTGTCTCCCTCTGTGGGAACAACGGGTTTGGGAGGCAGGAATTCCGGTTGCGCCGTCACCAGCCTGGGTGAAGCGCTAGCCGTGGATGCAGGCCCAGGTTTCAGGTCCGTCGTAGAAGCCCGCATCAAGGGTTTGCGTTCCGCCATTTGATCGGATTTCGCTGCAAGTCTTGCTACGGGTTCTGACGGAACGGCTGTTGTGCGCGCCGACTCCAGTCCGAGTACGGTCACCAGATTCCTGAGCCCGTCGAAGCGGGAGGAAATGTGGGACGGGGTATCTTCCGCCGCTGTGTTTTCAGCTCGTCCAGCCGCAGCCCCCTGCTTGAGCCTCGGTTCGTCGGAAACAACAGGAGCTGGTTGCACCTCGTGGATCTTTACCGATTCAAGAGGCCCTTTCCCCTGTACCGCAGGGACCTCTGCCGACGCAGGCGCCGCTGCGATCTGAGTCTCGATAACAATTTCCGGTTCTGGCAAGGCTTTGGTTTGCTGCTCATAGGCAGGTGGCGGGATGCCACCCAGCCACGAAGGGCGGGCTGGAAGTGGATTTGGCAGGGGCTCGACTCGTTCTTGCGCCGAATGAGATGTCCTGGATGTTCGCGGCGGAACAAGAGATGGCTCCGTCGGCACAAACAGGTGCTCCTGGACCCTGAGCGGCGGCAAGTTAGCTTTAACTTCGGCAGCAACACTCGGAGCCGTCGGCTTGGGCGGCGCGCTCTCCACAATCTTTACAGGAAGTTGCTTCTCTTCAACGGAGTCTTCGACCGCGGAGGGCTGGCTCCTTACCGTTCCCCTTGACTGGGACCTGCCCTGCGCATTGAGGTGATCCTCAATTGCTTGAACAGAAAGCCGAAAGCCTGGGTCGGCCTTTTCCAGGCCAACACGGTTCAACACAAATCCCACTGCCGCCACATCGATCCGCTGCAGCATGGATGCCACATCGCGGAGTTGCATGCGCGTGGTCACTCCCGACTCTATGACGACAATCGCGCAGTCGACAAACCGGGCCAGGTATTCGGTCTCCGCCGAGACAACGAGTGGCGCTGTATCGGTAAGGACGAGGCTCCCTTCCCGCGTCTCGCTTTCCTCGGCCATTTGCTGCACAAGAGCCGACGGCCGGCTGCCGCGTTGTGTGGTGGCGAGCCCTAGCCCTGTTTGGCCGGATTGCCCGTTCCCAGCCGAGTTGGCGCGGGGGGCCGGTGGCGGTGTTCCAGAGGCATCTACGAGCACCGTCGCCCTGCCCATGGCCTCCAACTTCTCTCTTACGCGGATCACTACGGTGGTGACGCCCGTCCCCGGCCCGGTGCCGGTAAAAATGCAGCTCTTGATGTTCCCCTGCTTGCGTGCATACTCGATCGCCGTCGACAGCCGCAACATGTGTTCCTCCGCAACCCCGTCAGAGACCTCGGAGAAGTCCGGCAACTGGGCGAGCGGAGCGAAGCCCAGCACCTGCTCAACATCTGCGGCAATGTAGATTGTTGGGTCCATCTTGTGCGAGACGATCGCTCCCACAATCCCAAACATGAGCCCGGCAAAGATAATCACCAATGCGTTGCGCAGCGCGCCGGACTTGGCGATATGCAATGGCGCCACGGCCGGCGTGGTCAGGAACGCAGATCCGGGTGCGCCGTCCTCAAGCATCAGGTTGCGCCACTGATCATCTACGGTCGCGAATCGAGTCTGCAATCGTGCAATGTCGCTGACCAGATCGCCGGACCTCTGCAATTTCGATGTGGCGTCACCCGCCGCTCCGGTCAGTTGCCCGAGCTGCGCATTCAACTTGCCCTCGACTGCGGCTGTCCGCTCCAGGTCGCCACGCAGGCGCAGTTGGATGCGCGCAGCCGCCTTGGCGCGCAGATCGTTCGCCATCGATTCCAACGAAGTATTGATCTTTGTCAACTCCTCCGCATCCTGCTTGTACTGCGGGTGATTTGGCGTCAGGTTGGCCATCTGCGAAATCAGAACAGCGCGGCGCTGATTCAGCGAGGTCTTCATGCTCACGAGACCGGCGTCGGTCGAGATCAACTCGTCTGCTTCGGCATCCAGGGCGGCGGAGGAAGGTCCACGCTCGGCGTCCACAGAGGTGTATCGGGCCGCCGCCGCGTCGTGGTCAGAGCGTGCCTTCACCAGGTCGGTGCGAATCCGTGCAATGTCCTCGTCGTAGTGATCGGAAGCCGTGGTTGCGATTGCCGCCTGACCCAGCTGCTTGTTGAGCGCCTCCTGTTCGGCGCGGTCCGCGGTCAGCTCCTTTTGAATGCGATCTCGTTCTTCACGCAGCACGGTCAAGCGCTGGGCATCCCCAGCTTTTTGCTCGCCGGTTGCACTTTCGAGATAGCTGGAAGAGATGGCGTTGGCCAGGCTCGCAGCAAGATCCGCATTGGACGCCGGAACTCCAATCGAGAATTGATAGCTGCTCCCCTCCCGCACCACTTCAATCTTCCGTCGCAGCCTTTCGACGGCGGACTGTTCGCTCTCGTCGGTTCGCCACCAACTGCCGTGGCCCATCCTGTGCAGTGCCCCGGCAAGCACCTCCGTACGAGTCACGTTCAACATCTGCTGTGCGATGTAGGACTCGTAGGTGCCGCTGTCGAAGGGCCAGCGCGCTGCGCCTCCTGGCTGCTGCAACACTGTGGGCGGCGCAGGCTGGATGTACACAACGCTCTGCGCCAGATAGACCTGCCACGTGAACAGGTAGTAGGCCACGCCCAGCACCAACCCTGCTACCGCGCAACCAATCACCAGCCGCCGGTGCAGTTGCAAACTGCGCATCAGGTCCAACCGGAAGAACGCCTGTTCGGAATTCTCGGCCGCGATGGGGCGCACAACCGCCGAAGGCGACCCAGGGGCGGCATCGCCTGAGCGGAGTGGTTCCGTAGAAATGGATGGTCCGGACAATCGGATCATGGCAGCCCCACCCCAACCGCGGCAAATGTGCCTGCAGAAATAATCGGGCTGAACCGCTCAAGAACGTAGGTCGCTCGATACAAGCCCGACTGCGGCACGAAGATAATCTCGCCAGGCCGTAGAGTGATTTCCAGTGACTTGGCCGGATTGAGAAGATCGTTGAATGAGATGATCCGCGAATATCCGGTGGCCGGATCCACGATCTGGATGTGTGGCTTGTTGCCGGCCTTGCCCGTAAATCCGCCCGACTCCGCCAGGACACTGGCCAGAGTTGATGTGCTGGTCAGCGAAACGGCGCCCGGCTTTTGCACTTCGCCCAGCACAGACACGAAGCGCTCCGCGCCGTTGGGAACATAAACCACGTCATCGCGGCGCAAGCGCAAGTCAGCAAGTCCGTTGCCTGAATCGATCAGTGCCTTCAGTTGGACCCACACCACCTGATCCCGCCCGCGATAGATGGCGCACCGCTCGGGAATCTGCGACGACTTGTTGGCTCCAGTCTCCAGGCCACCGCGGGTCAGCGCTTCAAGCAACGTGGGCGTGCCGTCAAACGTGAGCACCCCTGGCTTCTCAACCGCTCCAAGCAAGAGAATCTTGTTGGATGTATACTTGGTTACCGTCACCTGGGCTGAGAGGTTTGAATAGTACCCTGACAATGCAGAGCTGATGGCCTTGGCGGCCTCAGTACGGGTGAACCCATCGAGCATCACGTCGCCGGCCAACGGTAAAGTAATGCGCCCATCCGGTCCGACGATGAGCTTGGCCTCCAGGTCCGGCCGCCCCGCAAAATCCACATTGATCTCGTCGCCTTTACCAAGGCGGTACTCTTCATCCTCAGCGGGTTGAAAATTGCGCAGGGCCTCAAGGGGATTGGCTTTGAGCGTCGGAGAAGGCGATGCCGAAGTTGTCTCTTGAGCCGGTGGCTGGTTCTGGCTTTGGTCCTGCGCTCCAAGCCCGCATGTTGCAGCGATCAGAAGAAAGATGCACGGGATGTGAGTGCGAGGCTTCATGCCGCCACCTCCCGGCGGCGGAAAACTCCCAGGCCATGGCATACCAGCTCAAGCCCTTTGTGCTTCTCCTCGTCCGTCAACACCCACCGATGCAGCACAGCGAAGCCCCCTGCCGCGTAGAGAAGGCCCGCGGCCAACAAAACACCTGCCCCCTGCCAGCGGTTGACTTGAGCCACGAGCAGAGCAACAGGCCACGCCAACGCACCTGCCACCAGATAGGGAGTCACTCCCGGCAAGATCACCACGCGCAGGAAGCGTGTCAACCGCAAATCCAGTACCCACAGCACCCTGCCCATCAACACGCAAGCCGAGCAGGCTGTGGCCAGGCAAACTGCCGCACCGATCCCGAATGGGGTCCAGCGCCCTTCTATCCAGCGAGCCGCCGGCATCATAACTGCCAGAAACAAAAGGTTTGGGATCGAGTACGAAAACTCCTCGTAAACCCGGCCCATGCCTCGCAGGATGGAAGTACCCGCACCTGTCAGCATATGCATCTGCATGGCAAGGCTGAATACCACAAACAGGGGCACCAGTGTGTCTCTCATGGGTAACGCGGGGCCGAGCCAAACGTGGAGAATGGGGCCAGCCCAAAAAGCCAGGGCCGCGACAAAAGCTGCGGTACACAGGTTTGAATAGCGCGCTCCTCGCAGATACAGCTCTCCAAGTGCGTTCAGTTTCTTTGGAGGGTCTGATGCGGCATCCACGTGAGAAGCAGCCGGCAACAGTGCAGCAAAAAATGCGGTAGGGATGGTGGAGAGCGAGACAGGCCACTTCTTGCCAACATCAAGCAGCCCAGCAGCCGAAGCGCCAATAAGCCCCAGTGCCGCCACCCGCTCCACTGACGCCAGAAAGATCGCCAGCATACTTTGGAACTGCACCAGGCCGCCGAAGTGAACCACGTATTTCAGCGACTCGCGCCGCACCAGCTTGGGCGAGAGGTGCAACCACTTCAGCTGCCGTTTCGCCCACCAGATGGATAGTCCGTCGTTGATGACCGTCCGGACAAGATAAGCTTCGGCCAGCCCGCGAATGCCCCGCCCCGCGATGACCAGCCAGACGATCATGGCGAACTCGGCAAGAATGCCGATCGTGACAAAGACTTGTGTCGAAACGATGCGCTGGGTTCCAGTAAGCATATCGCCAAAGGCATTGAACGCAATGCTCGAAAGAAACACACCGAGGACGATCAAAACTGCTTCTTTGCCATCTCCGGCATGAGCAGGGGGCAGCCTCAACCAGGGCGCAATCCATTGCCAACCCAGCAAAAAGCCTAGAAAGACCGTGCCGCACAAAGGGATGGTGACTGCAAGCCCCGTGGAGAGCAGAGCGTTAGCTTTGTCGAATTCACGGCGCGCGTGAAACTCCGCCACGTATTTGATATACACATTGGAAATGCCGAGCGTGGTAATGCCGACGTACGACACAAGAATGAAGATCGTAGTCCAGATGCCGTAGGCTTCCAGCCCGATATGCGCCAGCAGGAAGGGCACCAGGCATACCCCTCGGGCCATGTTCACGAGGCGAGCCACGATGGTAGCCAGCACATTGCTTCCAAAGCGTCGGTTCACCTCGCTCATCGGTTGCCGCGCCGCGTCTGGACTCCCCAACTCGAGAGCAGCTTCGGGGTCGAGTGTCCAATCGATTTCCCTCTCAGGCGATGCGGAGATCGTGTGCGGGCTCATCATGGCTGCACCTCGCGCTTGGTGCGAGCCCAGGAGGCGCGGCTTCGCGACTGGCGAAGAACCAGCGGCGTGATGGCCGCCTTCCAAAGCAGATAAAGCGGCGCCGCAACCAGCGCTGCAAGGTCCTGCACCGGTTCTGCGCCCAGCAACGCCGACTCCACCACATACACGATCGCGATCGCAGCGCATGACAAGGCGAATACGTGCAGCCAATGCAAAGGAAGGGCTGCGGTCAGCAGCAGGGTAAAAATCCCACGAGACAGGGGCAGGCTCCAGACATCGGCCAGCGTCTCAAGAGCGCGCCATTTCCCGCGAAGAACAGCAGAAAGCAGCCGCCCCGTCGCCTGGCTGGCCACCCTCAATCGGCCGCCCTCCCAGCGGGCTTCCTGAGTAGCCTGCGCTTTTCCACCCGCGGGAATGTGAGAGTGGACGAAGGCATCTTCAACCCAGCACACCTGCACCCCGTCCGCGGCAAGCTCGGTGCTGTATTCCGCGTCTTCCGCAATGCTGTCGGCATTAAAGGGAACACGATCCAACGTGTCAGCCGTCAAGGCAAAACCATTTCCAAATATCCCAGTCGAAAAACCAAGGCCTGCTCGTCCCCTGGGGCGCACCACGTTCATGCCGCGAAACGCAAGCATGCGCAAACGGGCTAGCAGCTGGATGGTTGCCCGGCCCATTCGAGGCGGGGGCAGCTCCAACTCATAGCGGCACTGTGTGGCTTCGGCACCGTCTTCCAATGCTGCTAGCGTGGCCGAGATCAGGTTAGCGCTCACCATTGAATCCGCATCGATGACCAGCACCGCATTGGCGCCCGCCGCCATTGCTGCCATGAATCCTTGACGCAACGCAGCTCCCTTGCCGCGCAGCTTTGGATTGTCCAGTACAACAACGTGCGCTCTGGCCGCCTCCACTACAGAAGCCGTCGAGTCTGAGCAGTTATGGGCTACAACAAATATCGGAATCGACTTGTCGGCCTCGCGCACCGAAGCAAGTGTCCGTGCGATCATCAGCTCTTCGTCATGGGCCGGCACAACCAACGCCAGATGAATCGACTTCCTCAAAGCCCCAACAAGCCGACTTGGACGGCGAAGATTGCCCACGATGCACAGCGCCAGATTGAGAAACAGCGGCGTTGCAAACACCACCATCGCCACTGCCAGCGCCAATACTGAAATCTGCACCATTAGGCCTTTCTGCTCCGTGAAGAATCTCCCGCCCTGTACGCCCAATTCATTCCAGCCCGATTTCTGCCCCGGTACAAATTGAAAATGCCCAGCTCTCAGCAGAGCACTCGTCTGAACTCAAAACGCGGCGCCCTTGCAGGCGCAGCGCCAACGGTCACCCGAGCCGGATTCAATCCCTGCACCCAGCCCACGATGAGAAAAAACAGTAAGAAGGCCTGCTCGCCAAGATAGACCGTGGCAAGCGCCGTCACCAAGCCGATCAGCACGGCCAGATGAGCGAAAACAAGCCCCTTGTCCTCAGCCGAGATGGGCCTTGCGGCCAACCACAACAGCCTTCCCGCACATCCCGCCAGGATGGACAGAAACAGCACCAGCCCGGTAAATCCCTGCGTGACAGCAAGCAGCAGAAATTCGTTGTCGATCGACTGTTGCCCGCCCATTGCGGGGTAGTTGGTGATTCCCCATCCGAACGCCTTGCGCGCCATGACTGCCGGCATGTAATTGTGAACCAGGTCGCGACGGTAGATCGCGCTCGACTGTTCTTCGCTCGTCGCCCGACCTGGTCCGGCCGCTGTGTACGCTTTGACGAAGTAGAACCCAACCACCGAAATCGCCGCCACCAGCACCAGAAAAATCACCGCTGCCTTCCCCACTGGGAGAGCACGCATGAGAGAAACAAAGATGAGCGCCAGCACCACGCCTAACCACGGACCGCGCGACTGGGTCATCAACAGGCCGGCCACAATCGCGAACAGCACCAGCCCCCGCAAGTTGAATGGCAGCCCCATCATCAGTTTTCGTCTACCCCATTCCGGCGCGAACCTGCGCAGCCAGATGCAATAAGTCAATCCGATCAGGAACACCATCCCTGCAAGAATGGCATGGGCAAAGGGTCCCGTGATGCGCCCAAACCCCCAACGAACCTGCATTGGCCACAACAAGGGCTGGCCGGGGAAGAAATGTCTGAATGTCATTTGCCAACTGCTGATCCCGGTTAAAAAGTCGAACACACTGATGGCCGCCACGATCCCCAGGAGCACCACCATGCGCTCCAAGAGCATCTTCCTTACGGGCTGTCCCTTGTACTGTCCCTTTTCGATGAGCAACTTCCCCGCCATGTAGGGCAGGATGACTGTTGTGATCCCAGAGAAAAGCAGGAACACGCCATTGCTCAGGTTGGCCTGCACCTTTTCCGCAGGCGACGTAAACAGCCGTACCCATGTCCCGTCGGCCAGCACCGCGCCAAGTCCCTCAGAGATTGCTGCGCTGGCCGCGAAGAGCACAACCAACAAGTCCATCCAGTCCAGACGCCAGCGACGCAGTTCCGTAACGCAAAGAGCCACACCCAATGGAAGAATCGCTGCCGCGGGAAAAGTGATCGGCGGCAAATGTCGAAACCGCAGTTCGAAGTATTGGGGCAGCAGAAGAACCGCTGGAAGGTACACATTGATCAGGGCACTGCGCATGGAGCCCCTGGCCAAAACCACCCAACAGACCACGGCCGGGATCAGGATGACTAGATCCATTTCATCCCCAAGAAACAAAGTGCCTGTGATGCCTTAACCACGAATGCGAGTCTGCGCCCGGAGTACTTCCGGATCTCCGCCGATGTCTATGCGGGCGCTGGATTCATTCCCCGGAACCAGGGATCGGCCATGTGCAATCGCCGGCTGCCATTCGTCAAATAACGGCTGCGCGCACCAAGCATTGAGCAGAAACCGTTGTTTGAAACTCAGCCCAGCCAACGAGAGCGACAGTCCTGCATCCAGAAGTTGCCTCCGGGCACCCATCAGAGCACCCAGTCCTGCCGCTGTTATCTGCTTCACAGACTGCAGATGAACAACCATGACGAGGCCGTTGGCAATACTGGCACTGGTGGCCTCCTGCAGTGCAGAACCGATATCGGCGCCGAGCCGGCCGTGCACATCCACGTGAATTACCTCTGGCGTGCTGACCGTGGATACATGCGAATGGCCCAGGTAGGGATGCTGCATCCAAGCCGCCAGCAACGTCATTGGAAGCCGACGGCCCAGACCAAGAAAGTCGCGAAGATACCTCGGGCTGAGCCGCGACGGCTCTTGTATCAGGCGCATCGCCCACTCAAGCCCACAGCGCTGAATCCATTGCGGTGCGCGCAGCACATCGCCCACAAGAATTTCAAAGCTGCCGCCAACACCCATCGCAACCGGCACACCCAGGCGCTTGCGCTGCATCCAAATCCATTTCTCCTGCTTCGGGTTCCCCAAGGCGACCAGGAGAATGTCCGGCTTTGCCAAGTGAATCCGTTGCAGGATCTCACTTTGATCCAACCGTGCCATGTTCTCCTCAGTTGGAGCATAGGTACCCACAATGCGAACGCCGGGATTGGCTTGTTCCAGCAACTTCGCCGCTCGCTGCGCAACGTCTCCTTTGCCGCCCAGCAGAAAGATTCCGTACCCCTTTTGCGCCGACAGCTTCACCAGCCTGGGCACGAGATCAACGCCCGTGACACGCTCGGCCAACGGGCATCCCAACAGCTTTGAAACCCACACCAGCGGCATCCCGTCGGGCAGCACAAGGCTGCAGCCGGCGATAATGCGATGCAAATGCTGGTCGGCGAGCGAGTTGAGCCAGAAATCAAGGTTTGCCGTTGCTACCTGATGCGTACCTCCCGATTGAATCAGGCGTTCAATGGCCTCAACCGCCTCACCTGCGGTCAGACTGTCAAGCGGCAATCCCAGAACTGCGATGGGGTGCTTCGAATCCCGTTTCATCTCAAGCTTCCATCCCCCGCGCTTGCAAGCAACCCCGTTCAACATGCCAAACTTTGCGCTTGCGGTCGCAGTCTACAGCCGCGCCAATCAAATCATCGTGTCCGGCATGCGCCCGATTTCTCTTCGGCGGCCTCCAAAGTCCCGCTCAACCTCCCATGGCTTTGCACGGGTTGGTGCCTCTTTGCAACCAAGCCAGATGCGCCATAGAAGCTACTGATGTCCCCTCATCGATCCGGATGGAGAGATGGTTAAAAACTACGCCCCCGAATTGTCTAAGAACAATTGCGAAAAGGTGGAGATTTATGCCTTAACTATAGCGCCATAAGATACATGCTGAAACAGCAATCCAGTAACCAAATCAAGTTACCCAAAGGTTCGGTGCATGTTACCTGGTCTGCACTTCACGATCATGCCTTCTGATTCTGCGGCGAATCCAGGTCCGCGCATACTATTTATTCCTGCCACTCCAACACCACCATCGAGCAGGGAGCCAGTGTCAGCTCTGCACCACTGAAGAGTTCCTCTTTTACATTCACCTGCGGTGTCTCTTCGTTTGTCGCTCCGGGCCCGGAACTGGTGAGCCGCCATAAGTGAATGTGCGGGTTGGAGGCAAGGCCAGGAGCCTCCAGACTCACTCGCTTGGCTTGGTGCAGTCCATCATTGAAGACGATCAGTCCGTGGCCTTTGTTTTCCTGAAAACCATAAGCATCGAGTTCGTGAACTCCATTTAATTGCACTCCATCATTGCCTTGCGCCTGATCGCGAGTGGGGTTCTCGCCGGACACCTCCACCCGCACCAGATTCCCGCGAATGACCCGGTTGGCCAGGGCCTCGGCGAGGAACTGGGGGCGCATCCGCCCATTCGCACCCATCTCCACCACACTTCCCCAGAGCCGGACTAAGGTACCGTCGCCCCTCTTGAAACAGAACTGAGGCAGGGCGAAGAGCATCTGATCGCGGACACCGTGGTCCCGCATCATGCGCAGCATGTGCCCTGTGACAGCCAGCCCCGCTGCGGCGGATGGAGTCAAGCGGTCCAGAGCCGCCTGGGAAGCAGTGCCTTCCGTAGTGTGCAGATTCACCTCGTACACAGCGAGTTGCCGCCCCCGAGCAGAGGCCTGCGTAGCTTGAACGATTCCCTCGCGCGACATCTGCTCCGGCTGCGCCAAAAGGGGACCAAATAGGTCGTCGTCAGTGGCCCACCTGGTTACGCTGTGCATCAGGTAAGGAGCGAAAGCCAGCGTATTGGCCTGCGGAGCGGCGGCCAGGAGATCGATGTTTCGCTCTGACCACACAGCCTGAGCGCCCACTGCGAGATCGAAACGGCCACCATCTGGCCCGGCCGCTGCGCGAATGGCAGCAAAAACCTGGTTGGCACGGCGTCCGTAAGCCGCCGAGTCGTCCATCGTTTCTCCCTTGTAGACTCCATTCCAGGTTTCGTTGCCCAGCTCAATGTGGATCGTTCGGAAGGTCCGTGTCCATGGCTCTCGCCGACCAGCGGCAATCCGCAAAGCGCCTCCCGCTGTCGCAGGGCCACCGGCCAGGTACTCGGCCAGCTTCCGCGCCTCGTCCTTGGACATCGCCGTGGGCGCCACGATCCACGGTTCGGCGCCAACCACCTGGCACAGATCGAGAAACTCCGGAATTCCCACCGGAATGTCCTCCTCTGTGCTGGACCAGGCCGAATAACCAGAGCGCTGACGGGCCAGCGGCGGAGCTAGCAGGTTGTCCACCGTGCTGCCCAGCCCGGTCTCGCTCGCCATGAGCCGCAGCACCCCCGGCTGGAGCCCTTTCAACGTCTGCACCACCTCGTCGCGGAATGCTGTTCGATTTTCCGGGTCCCCATTGGTTTGCCCAAGATCCACGTCGTCCAGCAACACCGAACCGCCCTTGATGCCGAAGCTCACTTCGACAGGCCCGGCCAGCTTCGGGGAATTACTTGGCGCTGCCTCCTCGTTCGCCGCAAACTCCGCGTGGTAGTCCGCCCAGGAGGAAGTGAGTCGAACATCCTGATCGAGATAAGTCGATTCCCCGTTGACGATCCGGGCCACATGCAGGTGCAATGTCCGATCCCCAGCCAACCCCTTGGCCCTGAAGCTCACCCGGAACCGGCCATGGAGGCGCACAAATGTGAGGCCTTCCGTCGTGTCGAAATAGGACCTGACTAGCGCGGATTGGCCGGCCCCCGCCGCCTCGATCCGTAGTGCCTGGCGACCTAGTGTGGCCGGCGAAAGATCTTTGCGCTCCCCCTCAAGGCCCGCGCCGCCACTCAGGGCAGGCCACCATCCCGCCGCTGGATCGCCTGGAAAATCCTTTTGAACGGCCAGCCAATCGCCGGCTCCAATTCCCGTGGCTGAACCCGCACTGCCACCGTCGAGGCCAAGCCCATAGCCCCCGCCACTGGGACCGCTGGTCAGCACCTTGCCTCTGCGCCCCGCTGCAGAGCCATCCAGCACCTCAAAGCTGGCTCCATTCCAGAAGCCGGCCGGCCAAACGAACCCTTGCTGGGTGTCGACACACCGGGCCGCGCTACCTGTGTTGCAGTGCAGGATGCTGCGATAGCTCATGCCCTCGAATCCTGGATTGCGAAAAAGGAGGTTCTTCATCATCTGCCCGGAGTCGAAGTAATCCTGCTGGCCAAGATTGATCCCGAGCCTTGTAACTCCGGGAAGAATCACCTGGCTCGTCACTCGCAGATGAGTTACACCGTCTTCCGAGCCGGCCACAGCCTGCGCCTGCCCAATCGGTGACCCGGTTGCCGCGCCTAACAGGCCAAGTATCGCGCCGACAACTCCCGAAAACACAAGACGCAGGTTCAGCGGATTCATCAGCTTTGTTTGCATCTTCTTTGGGCAGCAACTTTCTGGCAGCCAGCATCTGCGAAAATCGGGTCCGGCATCCCGTTTCAAGCATAGTCCGGCGGCTGCGTCGGTTTTCCCACACCTGCTCCGCACTATACTTGAGGCACTTTGAAGAATCGCGCCACAGCGAGTCCACAATCGAATCCGATTCAAACGGCCAAAGGCTCTCTCGCCAGGCCAGGCGGAGGAATTGCGTCCTGGCGCATTGAAGAGGCGCCGTGGAAGGTTGCGCGACCGTGATCCTTCTTCCGTCTTATCCATTTGCTGTGTCTGTGATCGTCATTTCCTTCAACACATGCGACCTGCTGCGCGAGTGCCTGCAATCCATCCTTGCCGAATGCGACCGGCTACCCCAAGGCGTAGCAGCCGAGATTCTGGTGGTGGACAATGCCTCCGCCGACGGCTCAGCGGAGATGGTTGCCCGCGAGTTCTCCGCCTCGGCTACGCCGGTCCGCATCATCCGCAGCGACTTGAATCTGGGCTTTGGCGTTGCCAACAATCTCGCCTTCGAAGTAGCAAACAGCGAGTTTCTTGTTCTGCTTAACTCCGACGCGTTTTTCCATCCTGGAGCGCTCTCCCTTGCCCTCGAACACATGCGAGCGAATCCAGCCGTTGGCATCGGCGGAGGCCGTTTGGTCGGCCGCGATGGCGCACCACAGCCCTCGGCTCGGTCGTCGCCCTCAATCTGGCTCAACATTCTGGTTCTGACCGGGCTCTCTGAACGCTTTCCGCACTCACGAATCTTCGGCGCCCCCGACCGAACCTGGGCAAACCCACTGCAACCTGCTGACGTGGGCTGGCTGACTGGGGCATTTCTGATCGTGCGCCGTGAAGCCCTCGTCAAGGCCGGGCTCTTTGATCCCGTCTTCTTTCTCTATTACGAAGAGGTTGACCTGTGTCGCCGAGCAAAGGCCGCTGGATTTCGCATTCTCTATTGGCCTGACGTTGTCGTCACACACATCGGCGGCGAATCCAGCCGCCAATTCGATTCGCTCAATCTATCGGGTCACGCGGGCGAAGTTCTGCTCTGGCGCGTGCGCTCCACCTTTCTCTATTACCGCAAGCATCATGGTTGGCAAGCCCGCTTGGTCCTGTGGCTTGAATTGACGGTCTATTGGCTGGCGCGGTTACGTAGCTCCCGCAGTCGGAATCCCGTTCGGCGACAAGCCGGCGAAGATGCTGCGGTTCAGATGCGTCTATTGCGCCAGGCCTGGCGGGAGACAAAAGGCGGGCGCATCAGTCCGCCAAGCCCCTGGTAAAGCGTGTATCCCCGCTAACGAAGGCCAATGTCGGCCTACTTCATCCAATCCATCAGCGGCTCTTCAATCCCTCGGGTTACAAACTCGTCGCGCCCGCTGACAGGATGCCAGCCCAACGTGGCCTTTGCCGCCGAGCAATCGAAGACCGCGCGCTGCGTCCTGCTTTCCCAATCGCGATAGGCAGGCCGTCGCCGTTCAGGATGACGAACCGCGACTTTCACCAGCCACTTGACCATGTCCGTCAGATAGAACTTGAAAATAGGCGTGGCGTAGCGCTGGATCCGTATCCCTCCCACGCGGTCGAGTTCGTCGAGATATTCCTGCGCACTGAGGCATGGATCGCCCACGAGGTTGAACGACCTGCCTTCAATCCCCGGCGCATTCATGGCTGCGATGAGGCCGCGGGCTACGTCTTCCACCAGCACCAGCGGCAGCGTGTTTGTCCCGTCGCCCCAGAATTGGCAGACCGCGTCGTGCCACCACATGCCCACGCCCCAGTGGAACGGGCTTCCTCCGCGCCCGATCACAATGCCCGGCCGCACAATCACCAGCGGCAGTCTTTCTTCCTGATGCAGCTTCATCAAGATCTCTTCTGAAGCAGCCTTGGCCCGCGCGTAAAGGTTCCTCCACTCAATCCTGGGGTCAAGCTGAGTACTCTCGGTAATCGTTCCTGCACGGCTGCCCGCATAGTAGGAATCGATGGTCCCCGTGTAAATGAGCCGTCGTACACCAGTTTCGAGTGTGCATTCGGCCACTCTTTGTGTAGCTTCAATCTCAAATTCCTGATAATCCGCCCAGCTCTTTACGTTCGCTCGCGCCAGATGGAAGACGCAGTCCACTCCCTTCATGGCGCGCACCAGCTCCTGCCGGTTCCCGAGATCGCCAACCTGCCACTCAAACTCGGAGGTTCGCGGGGTCCCGGGAATTCCTGCCGCGCTCCGCACCAATAGCCTTACCGCGTGGCCGGAGCCGGTCAGCTGCCGCACCAGCTCCTTGCCAATGAACCCGGTTCCGCCAAGGACAAGGATCCGTTGAGAACCACCGGTGTGAACGTGCGCCAGCACATTCTTCGCCGTTATCGTCTGCGCTGGAAGATTTGCGAAAGCGCCCATCTCCTCGCACAGCCGGATGACCTTCGCTCCTGTGTGCCCGTCAATGCGCACATCGAGCGGCAAGACCCGTGGATTGTAGAAAGCATCCATGGCTCTCGCGATACTTTCCCCGTACGGATTGCCGCGGGCGCGAAGGTGAAGCTTCGACCCAACGTAATTCCACAACGTTCGCCGAGCTTGCTGTTTGAGACTCTTGGCCTCACGCACCACCATCGAATAGGCGTCGAAATCCGGATCGTTTGGGCGATGCTCATAAAGCACGTAAGTGTTGCGCTCAAAATCCACCGTTGCGGCCGCCTGCGAACCACGCACATGAATCGTGTATTCGGAGAAGCCTGAAGCGAAGCAGAAGCGCAGTTCCACAGCTGTCTTGCCCTTCAGGGCGTTCACCTGCCAGCGGCGATAGAAACTCTTGCCCGTAGGCAGCTCGGTAGGATCCGACGGATAGACCTGCATCTCCTCCGGCTCTCCAACCAGGTCCAACATGTGCGCGACGGAATGCGAGCCGATCTCCATCAAAATATGACGCGGATCGCGTAGCATCCACGTGTCGAACGGGCCGTGCACAATTTGCGGCAGAGGCCGTTGCCAAGTGATGGCTACATCTTGCAGCCGCCCCAGCACTCCGCTCTGCACATCGCGCCGCAGCCGCTGGTACGGATCAGAGAAAAGAAAGTTGTGACTCACGCCGAGCCGCAGGCCACGCTCAAGGGCCAGCGCATCGAGAGTGACGCAGTTCGCCGCGCGATCGCACATTGGCTTTTCCAACAGCACATCCACGTCGGCCTCGAGCAGCGTCTTCGCAGCATCGAAATGACAGTCAGGAGGCAAAAGAACATGCACCGCGTCGAGCCTGTCTCCATCTCGATTCTCCGCGGCCAGCATCGCATCAAGCGAAGGATATGCTCGCGGTATGCCGAACTTGCGGGCCAGGGCTTGCGCCCGCGCTAAGAATTGATCGCACACCGCTACCAGTTCTACGCCGGCCACCGATCGAATGGATTGCGCATGCCAATCGGCAATATGGCCCGCGCCCAGGAGCGCCACGCGGCGCTTCGAGTGGGCTTGCCCGGTTGCATGATTCTGCGACGCCAGCGTCATTTCCCTCACGAACTCCTCTTATGTTCCATGATCGTCAATGATTGGCCACGGACCATCCGCCAATGGTAGGACAGCATGCCGACAAGCGCGGGAAACTTGGCAAGCACAGTGAAGAACGCATAAGTGACCGCGTCACCGGTGCTCCAACTGCGCCTTCTTCCGCCGCGATAGATGCGGCCGAATTGCAGCGCGTATAGTCCGAACATTAGCAGGAGCGAGAGCCCGTACGTGAAGGGTGCAAGACAGAGCGACACGAACGGGAGCAGCAGGCCCCAGATCCAGATCCGGCGGCAGTCGCGCACAAAATACCGCTGCTCGTTTCTTCCGTGAATCGCCGCGACCTGTGCATACGCGTGCCCGGTCCGCATGGCTCTTCGACACCACTCATTGAAGTGCGTCATGGCCGCGTCGTGACCAGCCATTGCCGCATCCAACAGCAGAATCTTCCAACCCGCCCGCCGCACTCGTACGCAGAACTCATCGTCTTCCCCAGCGATCACGTCGTCGCGAAACCCGCCCGCCACGCGGACCACTTCCGCACGCACCATGAAAATGCCGCCGCATGCGCTGAGCTCCCCCGGTGTCTTCTGCCACTCCAGGTCGCACAACTTGTTATAGACGGTTGCTTCGGGATGGATCTCGCGCACATGGCCGCAGACCACACCCACATCCTGTCTTGCATTGAGGGCTGCAATGCCCCGCTCGAGCCAGCCATCCGCTAGTTCGCAGTCGCCGTCTACAAATTGAACAAAGGAAACATTCGGTTCTTGTTCCATCGCAAATGCAAAGCCCTCGTTGCGCGCGCGCGCTGCGCTGAAAGGTTGCGCGGGATCGAGTTCAACGACATTGCAGCCCGCTGATCGCGCATACTCGGCGCTTCCATCCACTGACCCGGAGTCGAAATATGTCACTAGCGTCGAAGCCTTCATTGCCGCGCGCAAACAGCTCTTCAAACGATCCCCCTCGTTGCGCCCAATCGCGACGATCACAACGTTCTGGCTGGAATTCGGGATCATGGAGATCAATTCTAAAGGGCTGATCGGATTATCGGTATTTGGCCAAGTTCGTGGAACAGATAGGCATTTGCGGATTCTAGTTGGCTCTGAGTGCCCAATTCCTCACACCGCCGTCATGTCCTGCCCCTTCGCCTCGCGCCCCATCAGCGCCAAAGCAGCCAGCGCCAGCGCCACCACGATCACAGTCACCGCCAGCACCGCCGGGTAATTCCCCCATCGCTCTGCCGCCAGCGCCTGTCCTTTGCCATTCCACGAAGTCACCAGCCCGCCTAACTGGTACGCAAGCCCAGGAGCAGTAGCCCGTACCGGCGCCGGCGATAACTCAGTGAGATAGGCCGGAACAACTCCCCACGCACCCTGCACCATAAACTGCATCAGCACCGCGCCAATGCCCAGCGTGATGGCGGAATGTCCATATGCATAGAGCGGAATCACCGGAATCGCAAGCAGTGCCGCAGTGACTATCGCGCGCTTGCGCCCCCACTTTTCTGACAGCGTTCCGAACACGATTCCGCCGGCAATCGACCCAAACCCATACAACACGCCGATCAGCCCAACGGTCGATGGCGAGAGCTTTGCCGAGACCGTAAGGAACGTCGGATACACATCCTGCGTGCCGTGTGAGAAGCTCATAAAGGCCGTCATCAGCAACACCAGGAACAGGAACGTGGGGAGAAAGGCCCACAGCCTGCCTGCCCCAGCAACTGCAGGCTCGCCGACGCCGGCAGCCCGCGCCCGCCGCTTTCTCGCTCCCTCAAGCCACACAGGCGACTCCTGAACCCGCGCTTGCACATAGAACACCAGAACAGCAGGTGTGGCGCCCAGGATGAACAGTCCGCGCCAGCCGATCCAATGGAAGAAAAGCGCGAAGGCTGCCGAAGCCAGAATCGACCCCATCGCATATCCCTCCTGCAAAATGCCTGAAAACGTCCCGCGGCCTTCCTTTGGCAGAGTCTCAAAGGCAAGCGCTGCGCCCACACCCCATTCGCCGCCCATCGCCAGGCCGAAGAGCGCCCGCAGCAGCAGCAGTACGGTCAGCGACGGCGCAAACGCGCAAGCCAACTCGATCACTGAGAAGCTGAGGATGTTCGCCATCAACACCGGCCGCCGTCCAAAGCGGTCGGCAAGCATTCCAAACAGCAATGCCCCCACAGGCCGAAATGCCTGCGTCAAGAACACAGCGCCCAGGACCGCCGATGGCTTGGTGTGGAACTCCGCCGCGATCGCCGGGACGCAGAAGATCAGGATGAAAAAATCCAGCGAATCGAGCGTCCATCCCAGGAAGGCGGCCACAAACGTATGCCGCTGCGGGCGGGTCAGCCGGCGAAAGTGATCAATCACAGACATAGGCGGCAGCATATCAGACCGCATTTACACGATGCCCGCGTCCGCATTCATCCTCCTTGATCCTCACCTGGCGTGGGCGGCAATCCCTGCATTCGCGTTGTTCCCTGGACTCGGTCAAACCCGCCAATCTCGGAGTGTAAGAATATTTGTTGGAACGAATACATCCCGGCCGCGTCTTATCAAGAGAACGGAATTCGATCGGAGCGAGCCAGGTTTCCACTCTCGGTGCGTGACTGTTCAGAGACCTTGGTATCTGACGGCAGTGCATCAACCGGCCAGCGGCCCGGCATCTAAAGGAACTCTCCATATGAAGCGTTTCGCAATTGTATTAACCATAATGGCCCTTGCTGCTCCCTTGACCAAGGCGCAAACTTCTACCTGGACCTCCGATCCAGCCCACAGTGCAGTCGAATTCGACGTCACCCATTTAAGCCTCAGCAACGTGCATGGCCACTTTGGCAAAATAGCTGCCACCGTCCAGTTCAACGAAGGCGACATCACGCAATCCAGCGTTCATGCCACGATCGACGTCATCGGGGTGGACACTGGTGAATCGCCCCGCGACTCAGTCCTCAAAAGTTCGGATTTCTTCAATGTCGACAACTTCCCCACTGCCTTCTTTACCAGCACGAGGGTAGTCAGGAACGGGAACAAGCTGACGATCACCGGCAACCTAACTCTACGCGGTGTGACCAAGCCAGTGGTCCTTGATGCTGAAGGCCCCACAGGGCCGGTTGCAGGAATGGACCACAAGCCTCACTCCAGCTTTTCGGCAACCACCAGCATCAGCCGAACGGCATTCGGCATCGCCTCCATGTTCCCGGCAGCTACCATTAGCGACGATGCCAAACTGACGATCGAGTTGGAAATCATCAAACAGTGAAGGCAGAACTCGGTGGATGAGGGTCGCGCCCGGCGTATTGATCGAGTAACGCTGCAGTTTTGCAAGGAGAGACCGTCGATGTCAGGCCTGAAACTCGAAATCGTGCAGGAGGCGCCCTTTGCCAGCGTGGAAGAAGAGGCGCTGCTTAACCTGCTGCGAACCTCCGACTGTCTGCATCGCGCCTTCCATCTCAAGACCCGCGACTGGGGAGTCACTTCGACGCAGTACAACGTGCTGCGGATTCTGCGCGGCGCACAGCCTCAGGGGCTCACTTGCACGGCCATCGGTACTAGAATGATCACTGCCGAGCCGGATATTACACGGCTGCTCTCCAGGTTGAAGGCTCTCAAACTCGTTCGTCAGCAACGCGACACGCATGACCGTCGCGTGGTTTGGACGCAGATATCCGAACAGGGGCTTGATTTGCTGCGCAAAATGGACCCGGTTATTCGACGACTGCCGCGCGAACTTATGGGACACCTGAACGGTGCGGAATTGACTGAGTTAATTCGATTGCTCGAGCTTGCCCGCAAACCCAATGCCGACTCGCAAGAGCCTAACTGAGTTTTTGGGGTGGGTAATTCGGACCCGGCGACAGGCAGAGGTCGCGGTGCGGTTCAAGCGGTTTTCAGCTAACTTCCAACCACTTTTTGAGCTACCAGTTCTTCGTCGGTTTCCGCATGAATGATCTTGTTATGCAGGCAATAGAGAGCCAGCTCAAGGCGGTCTGAGACTCCCAGCTTGTCATAGATTTTGCGCAAATAATTCTTGATCACCTGTTCGGTGGTGGTCAGCTGGAAGGCGATCTCCTTGTTGCGCTTGCCCTGGGTAATGCAGGTGATGATGGCCATCTCCTTAGGCGATAGTCGCGGTTGGGTTTTCGGACTTACCAGGGCCGAGGCCTGTGACCGATATGCCTCAATCACCCAATTGACCGATTGATTGTCGATCCAGGTTTCACCCGCCGCGATTCGACGAACACAGCGCACCAGCAAGTCGGGCGAAATGGAGCGGGAGATGATGCCGCGGACACCGCGCCGGTATAGCTCCACCGTATGATTCTCATCGGACGAGACAGCTTGCACAATCAGCTTGACATCGGGGGCGGCCCGAAGCAGCTCGGGAATAACGTTGGTCGTGCCCGCGAGGAGACTCCCCTCAAGAAGAACAACGTCTGTGGGAAAGCGCTCAACAGCAAGCCGCAGATTCTCGAGAGAATCCGCCTGGGCCACAACGCGCAAATCGTCTTCAAGGGCAAAGACCTTGCGAATACCGACGCGGTAAATCGCCTGAGAATCCGCAAGAATAATGCGAACCGTCCCCGGTTTCACGGGGGCGTCGAGTATTTCGTCCTCAGCGGAATCGTCCAAGAAATCCATAGTGGGCTGCCAATACTACCGGGCTCTCACTGCTCGGCGAATTTATATTCGTCGATTGTAGCGGCCGCCAGATATCGCGTTTGGCTTATGCAGCAGCGTACCACACGTCCCAGACAATGAACCAGGACATCGCGCGGAGTCCCCAGCACCGATCCCGGCATCCGCAGCGAAAATCGGATGTCGGACCCAGTCTCCAGCTGACTGTCCAGCTCAAAAAGCGCGCCGCTGGCGGAAATATTCCGCGTGTGCGCGTTCAGCTCGGACTTCCCTGCCGAAACGATTGCAGGCAACACGAGCGGGAAACGAACTGCGCAACGCACTTCTTGGCGGGATGAGGGTGGCTCAGGCTGTACCGTGGAAGTCGACTTAGCAGATTTTGAAGCTCTCATAGGTTGCACCCAGAATCCGAGTGGGGATGCTTAAGTCACTCTAACGAACTTTTCCAATTCAACACAGGGCACCAAAGTTTTCAATTAGGTAACACTTGACCTTCGCTCTGGATCCCCGCTCTGTTTTGGAGAATCCCATTCGTCTCGCGACGCTCTGTATATACTTGATAGTCAATAGCTTATCAACAAACGTGGCCGTGAATCATGCCCCGCCTCGGCGGCCCGGGACGTGGTTAACTACTTGGATACTTAAGTGCGTCGCTTGGGAAAAACGCTGCCGAGGCTCCCACCCACTCCTGATCCTTATTGTGGTCCACGCCCATCATCTTGCCACGGCCGAGGCGCACCAAAGACGTTGCCGGAGTCAATTTGCCTCCATCCGGCCAGAGATACAGAATGCGTATTTCGGCTTGAGTAAGCCCGTGAGGCGTCTCAATGGTGGGCTCAAAGCGCATCCGCTGCTGCAAGAGAAAGTCCGCTCGGTGCCCGGCCGGAATCGCTTCCAATTGTGCCTGCGTTGGGTCGAATTCAATCCCCTTCCCGGCAAAAGAGAACAGCGGCTTTAGCAACAAATCACTATATATATTGTTGCGCCCCTCCCCGGGTGGAAGAGGTACGCCCGCCTTAGCCAACTCCGCACGCCCGTCCCCACTGAGAAAATGGTCCACGAAAACGGCAGGAGGCACCACCGTGAAACCACCGGCTGGTCGCGAAAGCCCGCTGGCAGTTGACAGCCAGGGTATCGAGAACTTGGAGATGAGGAAGTACCAGTTGGGGTGGCCCGCCCACTCCACATTCCATTCTTGCGTCCAGTCAAATGGAAGGCGGATGTTTCTGGCAACCATCTCATCGGCGATGGCGCGGTTGTAGATGCGATGGATGGGGACGAGCATCCCGGCGCCGTTCCGATAATGCAATTTGTTTTGGACCGCTTCCAGGCTGCGGATATCCACCACCGCTATGCCCAGGCGGCGGGCGGTCACCTCAAAATCGGGGCGGGTCTTCTGGTTGAGCGGGTCCACTTCGGTCAGCACCACGTTTTCCGGGGCGTGGCCTCCCAGCACCGTCTGCCCAAGCAATTCCCAGTAACTGGCCTCATTCAACCCCCCCAGGAAGGAATTCAGCGTGTCGGCCAACCCGAAAGCCTCTTTATAGAAAGAGCTCAGTACATCCTGATAGCCATAGACCGACGGGAATGCCTGGATCTCAACCAGTTTTGGAACCAATTCGCCTGCTGCATTCAGGACCAGGCCGAAGTCGGCGGTCAAGAAATTGGGGTGGGCCGTTTCGCCGGCGACACAATAGCCCACAGGAATCGCCTGCCTCGCCGCCACCAGGTACGCCGAGTTGCTCATCAGCCCATGGGCCAGTTCCGCGCCGGAAGCCGCCATCCCTTCCAGGAGAGTGAGCGGCACAAAGATGGGGGTCTCAGCGACCCGAAATCCGACCTTCCCGCCGCATCGCTGCTCAAGCAACCCCAAAAGCGACGAATATCCTTCGGGACTGAACCGCTGGTTGAATCGGCTGCGCAGCTCTCGGATCAAGTTGTGGCCCTCAATCGAATGGTAATCCGCTTTTGATTAAGATAACGCTCCTTGGCCAGCACACTGGTTTGCACCATAGTTTCTGCGATGGTCTCCTCAAAAGCCACTCTAACGAGTCGATTCTCCTCTCTGAGGCACGCTTTCAGTAACCCGAAGATGACTTATTCTCCAAATATTCGCCAAAATGGAGAATAGTACGCCCTAATTTCCGAAAATTTGGCAAAAAAAGTTACTTTTGTTGTAGCTTTAGTACAACTAATGGGTTACTCTTCTGGTACAAAGTTGTACCCAAGGGAGTAGACCCTCTATGAACGCGAATGCTTTGAAGTCCAGTCTTCCCATCTTCGCAGTAGTGCTTCTTGCAGGCGCCGGTTTGTTAATGGCGAGCCCCGTCGTCGTCTCGCCGCAGCCCCATGTGTCTGCCAAGAGTCCAGTGGTTGTGAGTCCGCAGCCGCATGTGTCTTCCGCGAGCCCGGTGGTTGTGAGTCCGCAGCCACACGTCGCTTCCGCGAGCCCGGTTGTTGTGAGTCCGCAGCCGCATGTGTCTTCCGCGAGCCCGGTGGTTGTGAGTCCGCAGCCACACGTCGCTTCCGCGAGCCCGGTGGTTGTGAGTCCGCAGCCGCATGTTGCTTAAGTGACGCATCATTTTAGGAACCCGTCCGTGCTACTGCTAGAATGTTGTAGTGGTAGTAAACTCTTCTGTCTTGGGACTTTGGCGGGAGGTAGGCGGTGAACCTAGACGTTACACTCTTGTTAGCAGGAGACGTTACGACTGCGGTGGTCGTGGGTCTGCTTGTCGGCAGGGGCGTTTTCCGCACATTTCCTATATTCTCTTCGTATCTTGTTTGGAGCATCCTCAGCGACATTGTTATACAATTCGCGGTGGCGCGATTCTACCCTGCAGCATTCTATAACGTATATGTGGTCGGATTGACCATCGACTTCCTCTTTCAGTTTGGAGTTCTGGTTGAGCTTTCGTGGTCTGTGCTGCGTCCCCTGAGGGCAGCCCTTCCGCGATGGTCTTTGTTTGCTATCGGAGCGCTCATCATCGCCGCTGGTGCTGTGGTTTGGCCGCTGGTATCAGGCCCTGGGGTCAGCAGTTTTTCTCTTGCGGGCCGGCTGCAGGTTCACCTGCAAGAGACCTTCTCGGTCTTGCGGATTCTATTCTTCCTCGTGTTGGCCGGAGGCAGCCAGCTGCTCTCGATCGGTTGGCGAGACCGCGAGCTCCAGATCGCCACAGGTCTTGGTTTCTACTCTCTGGTCAGCCTATTAGTGTGGATGAACCATTCCGCGCAGACATACGGGGCGCAATACCATCTTCTCGATCAAGCAGTGGCTGTCAGTTATGTCTGCTCGCTGGCCTACTGGGTCGTTTCCTTTGCCACCAAAGAGGCCGAGCGCCGCGAATTCACTCCGCAGATGCAGAGCCTGCTTTTGGCGATGGCAGGCACAGCTCGATCCACGCGCATGGCTTTGACCGATTCTGCTTCCGACAAGAACAGGAGAGGCCGGGAGTAAGGCCTCGGCACGTCATCCTGCACCCATTCCCATTGAAGGAGCATCGCGCGACTCAACCATTTCCGCCGGGAGCGGCGACGGACAGAATGGCTCGCACGATCAACGGTGAGCTATCAGCCGGGGCTTTCCCGTTTCGGAGGGCCTTTTATCTACAACTTATGGGTTATGACAGCGATTTTTCTCTCCACATGCGATCAATTCTCTGCTATTAGTTAAAAGGTAAGGCAAAGGGTCGCCCGGACTCTGTGACCGCAGTCGAGGTTACAAGATCCGCTACGAGGATCAACAACGATGCTACTTCTTGTTCAAATTGCCGCGGTTGCTGGTGTTGCGTTCTACCTGATTAGGTGGCGCGCGGCAGTAAGTCGCCGGAACGCGCAATCCTGGGACTCGCTGATGGCACGTCTTCGTCCCGACTGGAGTGCCCATCAGTTGAGCGATCACTTCCTCTGGCAAGAAGGACTGAGCGCCACTCCTGAAGATGCCTGGCAGCGCATGGAAGGCCCCAAGGGCCTCTGGGTGATGCACCAGAATGCGCGCGTGATGCTGGAGATGGCGGACTTTGCAGCACGGAACAGCGAGAACGTCGACCGCCTGCTTTTAGAAACTTTGCGCAGTGACGCAATGCACATTCGGGTATGCGTTCTGATGGCACTTACTCAATACGCCTTCACCCAGGCCAGCGAGGGTGTCCGTGTCAACGCATTCCGCGCAGCTCAGATGTATACAGGCATGGCCGCAAGGATGACCCAGTTGCTGCAAGAGAATGCAGCAGGCATGGTCCCCGACTTTGTCGCAGCGATGTAATTCGGTTCCTCCCTTCAAAAACAAAAGCCCTGGCTTCGGTCGGGGCTTTCTTTTTCCCTGTGCCTTGCATCGTCAGCGCATGCTTTGCCCGCGCCCGCGAGCCAGATCTCTGACACAACTCAGCATGGATTCGATAACACCAGATCGATGAAGCAAGCGCTTTGAAGTTACCGAGGATGGACTGACCTATAGGTGGGATGGGTCTACAACTTATGGGTTAAAGAGACAGTATTCGTGCCCACAATCGCAACAATCTCTGCTATTACTTGCATGTACGCAGAGACCCAGCAGAATTGTATAGCTGCGTGTTGCAGTTACCGATTCCAGCTTTAAGGATCAGCTATGATGCCACTGCTTGAGATGTCGATGATTGTTGCCCTTGTGTTCTATCTCGGCCGCTGGCGCGGACGCATGCGCCGTCGCAACGCCCAATCGTGGAACTCACTTCTTGCCCGCCTGCGCCCTGAATGGAGCGCTCGCGAGCTCGGCGATCACTCCCTATGGCAGGAAGCGCTCAACGTAACGCCTGAAGATGCGTGGCTCCGCATTGAGGGGCCGAGGGGCCTGTGGGCGATGTACGAAAATGCGCAAGTCATGCTTGAGATGGCTGACTATGCCGCCAGGAACTCTGACACCGTCGACCGCCTGCTTCTGGAGACTCTGCGCAGCGACGCCATGCAGATTCGTGTGTGCGTGTTTGTCACTCTGGGTCAGTACGCGCTGAGCAAGGCCAACGAGGGCATTCGCATCAATGCCTTTCGGACCGCCTCGACGTATGCGCGCATGGCATCTCAACTGACCGAGTTTCTCCAGGTCAGCGAGCCTGGGATGGTCCCCAATTTCGTAGCAGCCATGTAATTCAAAGCGATCCTCCAGTCCAAAAGCCCCGGCCATGGCCGGGGCTTTTGTTGCATGCGCGGCTAAAACCGGGCTCAGGCCACATCGGATGTCAGGAATTCGTTCACTTGGGCGTACTCCGGCTCGCTGAGCTTGAATGTCAATGCAGGCGCAACTCCCTCAACCTGCTTCGCACTGCGGCCGCCCACGATGGCGGCATTGATGGCCGGGTGGTGCAGCGTCCAGGCCACTGCCACCACGCCGGGACTTACACCGTGCCTGCTGCCGATTTCCCGAAGCAACTCAACGAGCCGCAGGTTCCGGCTAAGTCGCGGCTCGTTGAACTCGACGGTCTTCCGCCGCCAGTCTTCCGCCGGCAAGGCCGCGATCCGCTCGGCCGTCATGGTTCCAGCCAGCATCCCGGAGAGCATCGGCGAATAATTGATGACGCCGATGCCATTGGCCTGCGCAAAGGGCAGAATCTCCGCCTCGATGGCGCGCCGCAGCATCGAGTAGGGCGGCTGCAAACTCGTGATGGGCGCAATCTTCTGTGCGCGTATCATCTGCTCGATGGAAAAATTCGAGACGCCAATCCAACGAATCTTGCCCTGCTCGCGGAACCGGGCCAGCGCCTCCCAGCCCTTCTCAAGCTCTTCATCCGGGTTGGGCCAATGGATCTGGTAGAGGTCGATGGTCTCCACACCCAGCCGCTTGAGCGAGCCTTCCAGTTCTTCGGCAAGCGAGCCGGACTTCAACGAGCGATAGATGGAACGGTCTTTGTGCCAGCGCATGGAGCACTTGGTAAAGACAAGCGGCTTTGGGCCGGAGCGGCCCTTCAAAGCGCGGCCAACCACCTCTTCCGAGTGGCCCAGGCCGTAGATGGCGGCGGTATCGATCCAGTTGACGCCGAGATCGAGTGCGCGATGGATGGCGGCAACGGATTCGTCATCGTCCTGGGGCCCCCAGGAGTACTCCCAGTTGCCACCGCCGATGGCCCAGGCGCCAAAGCCGATCGGCGTGAGTTGAAGGTCGGAGTTGCCGAGGGTGCGCAAGGAGGGGGTGGAGGTTGGAGTCATAACAAGAGAATAGACGCTGGAGGGCCGCTTCTTGACTCACGAATCCCGCTGCTTGGAATTCGGCAACCGTATCAGTTGAGATTCACCGAGAGACCCTCTATGCTGCGATCAGAAACCGCCCGTCGCGCATGATCTGCTCCTGGCCGGCTTCGGTCTCGAGCCAGATATTGAAGCCCAGGCCAACCACATCAATATGGGTTCCAGAGCGCCAGGGAGCCCCCGTGTGCTCGCCGTAGGGATTGCCGAAGGCGATGTGGATGCCAGGGAACTTCTCGTCCTGCAGAATGTTGCCGATGACCCGCTCCACGCCCAGGTTGGTCCCGATGGCGAACTCGCCTACACGGTCAGAGTTTTCGTCGGTGTGGGTGTAGGTCCAAAAGTCGGCTTCGAGCTGCTTGTTGACGCTGGAACAACTGACGATGCGGTTGCCCGCGATCTCGATGGTCAGGGGGGTAGCCGCAAGCAGGCCATAACGAGCACAAAGCCAATCGCCCACCACACCGTCCACCACAAACGTGCCGTTCACCTCACCCGGCGAAGTGAAGCACTCGCCTCCGGGCAGGTTGCCCCATTTTTCGGCGGAGATGATTCCCGAAGTCTTGAACCATTTGTAGCCGGGATTCATCTCGGCGGTAATGTCTGTCCCTGCCGCGGTGGTGGCGCGAATGCGCGTCGCCTTGCGGGCGCGTTCCAAAACTTTTTGGCTGAGGCGGTCGACCAGGTTGAAGTCGGCTCGCATGCCCTGGCACATGATCTCCGGCGTGATGTTGACCATGTGGGCGTGGCGCATGTGGCGCCGGTTCACAACGTCGGTCATCTGCATGCGTGAGCGCAGCTCGTTGGTCTGCACCTGAACCGCGAAGATGGAGACCTGCGAGGTTTCCATATCAGCAAGCACGGCCGCTGGCATATCGACAAGCGGCCGGGGAGCCAGGTCTTCCAGCACGAAGACATTCCATGGGCAGCCACGCTCGGCTAACTGCGCGGCCAGTGCGGCGGCGATCGGCTCGGTCACACGGTCGGTAATCAGGGTAACTTTCTCAGCCGGGTCGATGCGGAGGCAGGTTGTGACGGCAGAACGCGCGCCTGCGGTGAATTCAGAGGGGTAGTCAAGCGAAAGAAGATGCGTTGCTGCCTCGGTCATGCGTTGGGTACGGGCCTCACTGGAAACGACGCAATCGGAGAATGCGCTTATATTGAGGTTACCGGAAAATTCATCGGAATGAAATGGGGAGCAGCTCGATTCGCCGGGTTGTGCCGGTGCGAAACGACGCGAGCGGATGCAAGTCGAGTGCAATCAAGTCTCGGCTCGCAGCAACGGCCAGATTGGGACCCATTATGGGCTTGGAATTCGTCCAGCTTTTCCGCGTGAACGGGAAGGCTGGCTTGCCGTAGACTCAGGCCTGAGGGGTCAATCGATGACAGCGGAACGTGCGGCAAAAATAGGTATTGTTGGAGCAGGCTCCGTGGGGACAACCATCGCTTATGCCGCAATGATTCGCGGGGTAGCGCGCCAGATCAGCATCTTCGATATCGCGAAATCCAAGGTCAACGCCGAAGTGCTCGATCTAAACCATGGCATGCTGTTCGTGCCGCCGGGCACGGTTGAGGGCTCGGATGACATTGAGATCCTGCGCGGCTCCAATGTCGTCGTTGTGACCGCTGGCGCGAAGCAGAGTCCGGGCCAGACGCGGATGGACCTGGCTGCTGCCAACACAGCCATCTGCGCCAGGATTCTGCCGCGCATTGTCGAGGTAGCTCCAGATGCTTTGTTGCTAATGGTGACTAACCCGGTGGACGTGATCACCCAGGTAGCGATCAAGCTCACCGGCCTGCCCTGGGAGCGCGTCTTCGGCTCAGGCACGGTGCTCGACAGTTCTCGCTTTCGCTTTCTGCTCGCTCGTCATTGCGGCGTCGCGGTGCAAAATGTCCACGCGTATATCGCCGGCGAGCATGGCGACTCCGAAATCCCCCTCTGGTCCAGCGCCACCATCGGCTCGATTCCGCTGAGTCAATGGGCGGTCCAGGGCCATGGCCGCCTCACCTCGATCGACAAGGATGAGATTCTGCACAACGTCAAGGACGCTGCTAATCAGGTGATTCTGGGCAAGGGCGCAACCAACTACGCCATTGGACTGGCGGTGGCCAACATTCTGGAGGCACTGCTTCATGACGAGCATCGCGTGTTGCCCTTGAGCGGGCTGCTGCATGGCTTCCACGGGCTCGATGACGTGTGCCTGAGCCTGCCCCGGATCGTAGGCCGCAAAGGCATTGAGGCGCCGCTACCCATCCCCATGACGGTTGACGAAGAAGCCGGCCTGTTCGACAGCGCCGATCGGATTCGCGCGGTGGTGCGGGGTCTGGGATATTAGCCCAGCTCCCGCGAAATCCAGGAGTCTAGAGTTCCTTGGTTGTGCGCAATCTCCCGGTCAGTGAGAGCGCATGGAATTTGGGGTGGCGCGTGGGTGCATGGTAAAGCGTCAAAACACAAAGCTCTGGCGTACATGCCCATGGAGACGATTCTTAATGCGTCATGAAATCGGACCTCCCGGGCATTCTGCAGAAACCGGTCCATATGAACCCTCGCGTACTGCAGCTTCGCTTCGTTTGAGACCAAACTGACTTCACCCGCCCAAATGCGGTTATGAAAATCTCGGAATGCCGGGGCCTTCGCGATTGGGTCAATCGGCTTGCCTGCGGAGCCCAACAGCATGGAGAGCGCAGCCTAGGCCATGTGAACGATCTGAGGCATCAGGTAAAACTGCGCGAGCCTGTATTCACCCGCCGCTTCTCCGAAATACGCCCGAAGATAAGCCTCTTCCTCCGTACCATTCGTGACAACAAAATTCGTCACGACCGCCAGATCAGCGTACCGGTCATTCAAGAAAGCGGCTTCCCAATCCACCAGTCAGACGCCGTCTCCGTCGAAAAGTATGTTTTCTGGCTTCAGGTCGTTGTGACTCGAGACCATGTCCGCATCGTGACGCGGGTAAACGCTCGCCACACTTGCATAGAGTTGGACGAGTTCCTCGGTTTCGCTCTCGGGCAAAATCTTTGCAGCCTGAAATCTTCGAACGAATCCATCCACCGCGTCGAGGTAATTCACGACTCGGGGAACCGGAAACGGCGGCAGCGCGTGCAACCGCTGGAGCGTAACTAGTAACCGGGCCAGAGCCTCGGTCATTGAAAGCGGTCTTGCTTCCACGAAATCGGTGAGTGAAACCCGATCTTCGGTATTCGTGTACCAGACACGGGGCGCAATTCCAGCCTCCGCCGCCTTTCTCATCCAGGCAAAATGGTTTGTGGGATCGCCTTGGCCAGGGCCGGCGGCGGCATCGGAACTCATGGCGACGCGCAACAGGTATGGACATCCCTGAACGACGATGCGAAAGACAAGAGCCGAGGTGAGCCCCGCAGTTAGCATCCGAATATCTTCGAACTCGGCTACACCAAACGCTACGCGCAGCGCGTGCGCCACGGCGTCCTCTTTCGCCTCCGGAATCATGAAACCCTCCTGTACCTTCAAGAATTTAATGAGTGCATAGTGATGGAAACGACTTCTCTCAGTTTGAGGCCGGCCGGATGAAGCTCAATCGGTTCCGCCGAGCGATGTGCGCACGGCTGGAACCAGTCCAGCCACTCGGTGGCTAACCCGTTCCGTCGCGCTAGGATTTCGGCCTGCCCCATCGTTCGACTTGCTAATAGTGCCCATGAAGGATCATGAAAAACAGACTGTTTTCAATCAGTTGCGCTTGCTATAATTTAGTCAGTAGGGTAGGTTACACGCCAAACAATGCCCGCAAACGCGCGCCGTCAAAACCAGCTAAACTAGGCCGAATCGAGTTCCCCTTTTGGAACAATCTCCGGTGAAATTCATCCTGATGAATTCCTCGATCAGCTACCCTCTGCGATTGAAAATGCTCTAAAACTGCGCATGAATCTGCTCCGGCATTCCGGAGATGGCAGAGACACAGGCGGTGAGACTGGCTGACCGTCGGGAGATCCTAATCAGCGCCTTCGCGCAAACAGCTCAACTGGCTAATCGAACCAGATTGCGGCCGGGTTCTACGAGTTTTATGCATGTATTCGGCTGCCCAAGAACATATTCACGATCTCAAAGCCCCGCTGCTGTCTCTTGCGCCATGTAATCGACCACGGCTTTCAGGTCGCCTTTGCTTTCTTCAAATACCTTGAGCTGGCGGTCGGCGCCGGTGCCGGTTTTCATGATCTTGCGCACGCCGTCAATGGCCTCGCGGCTGCCTAACTCATCCACCGCTGGATCGATGAGGGCAAGGTACTCTTCCAGCAAGTCGCGCAGGGGGAGCTCCTGCTGGCGGCCGAAGTCGATAAGCTTGCCGTCAAGCCCGTAACGCACGGCGCGGAACTTGTTCTCCATCAGCAGGGGGCGGGCGTACTGGCGGAAATCTTGATTGGCTTCGTGGAGCTTGTAGAGATAGAGCGCGGTGGCCTGGATCAGGGCTGCAATTGCAACGGTCTCCTCCGCACGCAGTGGGATGTCGCAGGCGCGGACCTCAACGGTGTCAAAGAACGGGTGCGGGCGAATGTCCCACCAGATCTTCTTGCCGTTGTCGATGCAGTTGGTGCGCACCAGGAGGCTTACGTAATTTTCAAACTCTGAGTAGCTCTGGAAGGCATCGGGAATGCCGGTGCGGGGGAAGTTTTCAAATACCTTGGCGCGGTAGCCTTTGTAGCCCGTATTCAGGCCCAACCAGAAGGGCGAGTTGGTGGCCAGCGCCATAATGTGGGGGAGAAAGTAGCGCATGGAATTCATGATGCGAATGGCCGCCTCACGGTCCTCGATGCCGACATGCACGTGCAGGCCAAAGATCAGGTTAGCGCGGGCCACGAGTTGCAGATCTTTGACCACCTGGTGGTAGCGCGGATCGGGATAGATTTCCTGAGTGCGCCAGTCGGCAAAGGGATGGGTGGCTCCGGCCACCAGCACGAGGTTGTGTTCTTTGGCCAGCTTGATCATCTCGCGGCGCAGCTCGTAGATGTCTTCGCGGGCGTCGTCGATGTTGCGGCAGACGCGCGTGCCCACCTCGACGACCGAGGTGTGCATTTCGGCCTTGACCCGCTCCTGCAAACGCAGTTTTCCCGCGGCCAGCATCTCGGTCTCAATGTGCGAGCGGAGATCGCGCGTGACCGGATCGATGGTCTGGTATTCCTCTTCAATGCCGAGCGAAAAGGATGGTCGCATGGGGACTCCAACAGACAACTACGGGGAATTGTAGCGGGTGGGGGTAACTGCGTTGTAGAGCGACGCGCAGTTAGTTAGCTGCTTCAGCCGGGTGCCAGGTCTCGGTTCTGAGACCTGGGAAACCACAAAAGCATCCCCCCTCAGGCCGGCGTGCCCTGCGATTGAATGGAAAGCTTCAGCCCGAGCGCCTGCAAAACCTTCAGCACGGTCCCAAACTCCGGATTGCCTTCCGCACCAAGCGCCTTGTAGAGGCTCTCGCGGGAAAGACCGGCATCCTTGGCAATTTGCGACATCCCATGCGCGCGAGCCACTGTTCCGAGAGCGTGAGCAAGGAAGGATGGATCGGAGTCTTCCATCGCTATCTTCATAGCCTCTTCGAGATACTCCGCAATTGCCTGATCATCTTCAAGGTATTCAGCCGAATCGTAGGGAAAGGTTTTCACCGCCATTTGCTATTCCTCCAATTGCATGGCTATTGCCTAGGCTTTTGCGATATCCGCATCCTGACTGCTCTTATCTCCACCGCAGAGCAGGACAGTCAACACGGACCTGCGCTGCAAGAAGTAGACGCGATATGCCGGCCCAAAACGAATACGCAATTCATTCACACCGTGACCGACTGGCTTTACATCTCCCGGATTCCCTGTTGCAAGACGATCAATACGCGCCGCTATTGCTCCTTTGGCGCGCCCATCGCGCAGGCCCCCATCCATTTTAAGAACTCAACGGTACGGCGAATCTCGATCTTTTCCATTGTATCCCGTAGGCTACTGGAAGTAAACACCACGTTTTGGTGCAATCAAAGAATCAGTGAAACACGTCAACCAGCCTTGGGAACCTTGGCCTGCTTCAGCGCAGCCTTCTTCTTCGCGGCCGGCTTCTTCTCTGCGGGCGTTCTTGCCTTGACAGCAATCCCTTCCGCCCCGAGCAGCGCCGCCCAACGCAACTCCGGCACGTGCGGGGCCTTCTTTGCCTTGGCGATTGCCAGGTCTGCGACTTCGCGCACGATCCAGTCGAAGTTAGCCTGCCCGACCGATTCCAGGCCTGCGTCCGGCGCGGGATTCATGAAGTCGATGGCGTAGGGGATGCCATCCTCCACCGCGAACTCCACCGTATTCAGGTCGTAACCGAGCGCGCGGCAAAGCTTGAGCGCATCTTCGCGCACACGCTTCAGCAACTTTTTGTCGTAGGCAGGGGGATCCTGGACGTATCGCTCGGCGTGTGGCTTCCTCGGGTCGTAGGGCATGATGTGGACCTTCTTCTGTCCCACCACATAGCAACGAAAATACTCCTCGAATTCGACCGCCTTCTGGTAGGTCATGCAGAGGTCGCGGGACTGGTCGTATGCCCTGAAGAACTCCTGACGATTGTGGACGTGATACACGTCGCGCCAGCCTCCGCCATCAATTGGCTTGAGAAACCCGTGCTCGCCGATGTATGCAAACACGCTGTCCCAATCAAGGGGATACTCCAGGTTGCGCATCGATTTGTCCGTGGTGCCTTCGGGAAGCTGTTTGTGGGGCAGGATCACCGTGGCAGGGACGGCCACGCCCAGCTTGGTGGCCAGACTGTAGTTGAAGAACTTGTCGTCCGCAGACCACCAGAACGGGTTGTTGATAATCACCGTTCCGTTGAGAGCTGCATGCTTGAGATAGGCGCGATAGAAGGGAATGTCGTGCGAGATGCGGTCCACGATGACCGAGTAGCTGGGAGCCTTGTCAAGATGGACCGCGCCGACCTCAACAAACTCGGCTTGAATGCCGTCGATGTTCCGGGCATTGATGTGCTCTACCAGTGCGCCGGGAAAGCTGTTCTCCATTCCGAACAGGATGCCGATCTTCTTCATAACGCCATGCCTCCATGTTGCCCTGCGGAATTAGCAGCGTCGCGCGCCCTGAGGGTGTGCCGACGCCAGAATGCTCGCCTACAGTGTACGGCAGCCGGTTGTTGATTCCGCAAGGACCACCCGTTGCGCGGATCGATCCTTTTTGCGCTCATGCGGCATGTGACATAGCGCACCGGCCGGGCAGTTCTTGTTGTCTATAATTGTCAGCCGTATGCAGGGCTGGAACCTTCCGTGCAGCTTGAGGAGCGACGAAGAGTATTTGCACCCCAAACCGCTCGAGAGCAATCAGTTATAGGGGAGGCGCGCATGAAGTATCGGGTGTTGACCGTGAACCGTGAGTTTGGAAGCGGCGGAGGTCGCATTGCACAAGCCATTGCTCAGCGGCTTGGTTGGAAACTGCTCGATCGCGACATTATCGACGCCATCGCCTATGCGGCGCACGTGGATGCCAGCGTCGTCCGTCACTACGATGAACACGTGGATTCCTGGCTGCGCCGGATCAACCAGCAGGCCATGCGCAGCGCTGCCCTGGCCGCAGGCCTGGAACTCCGCCCAGGGTCCGTATTCGATGCGGAAGAGATGGTGAAACTGACGCAGAAGATCGTCGAAGAGGCCCATTCCGAGGGCAATTGTGTGATCGTGGGCCGGGGCGCCCAGTGCATTCTGCAGTACAAGCCCGATGCCTACCACGTGTTTGTTTATGCACCGCACAAGGACCGGATTCTGCGCCTGCGGACCCGCCTGGAGAAGGGCGCCAACATTGAGCAGCGTATCCGCACCGTCGATGGCGAGCGGGCCAAGTATATGCAGGAGTACTTCGGCAAGAGCTGGTGCAACCTGCACCTCTATGACTTGATGATCTCCTCGGGTGTGGATGAGGAAGCAACGGCGCGCATCATCCTAAATGCGATGACCGAATAGCCGTAAAGCGAGGACCAGGGACTAGGCTGTGTTTGGCGCATCGATGGCGCGAGGTAAGAACCGTCGAAGGAGCTCACCTTAGGGGCTAAAGCCCAACATTCCTGGGGCTCGCAGATGTCAAGGCTGAAGCCCAGACCTACCCAAATACCATCCCATTCGATTCGCCAACCACAGCCTAGTCCCGGTTCCCTACTTCGCGGTCACATCCCAGTCGAAGCTCAGGCCGGAGATTAAGTCGTTCAGCTTGTCTACTGCGACCTTCTTCTGCTGCTCCAGGTCTGCGGATTGGTTGCGCGTTGCCTGCAACTGATCTTCGGCGCGATTTAACTCATCCACAAAACGCTTTGCCGCATCGTTGCCTTTGAGAGCGGTCAGGTTGTCGCGGTCGCGGGCCTCGTCAGCCGCGGCGGTCTCTTCCTTCTTTTTGGATTCGTCGATGCGGCGATCCAGCTCGGCCAAAGCTGTCTGTGAGTCGATGACTGGTTTCAGCTTGTCCAGCGCATCGGGTGCGCGCTTGACCAGGTCGAGGAGATAGGTGGTCTGGTTATTGTTGGCGTTCAACGCGACAGACGTGCTCTCAGGGCCGCGCTCGCGCACTTCAAGCTTCGCAGTGGAGTGAGCGGCCACGGGCAGCTTGAATCGATAGAGATTGGGCGAGGTCTCAGCCGCCTTCAAACCGTCGTCCAGGGTCCAGCCATTGTTGCGGTGCGCGTGCTCCAGCAACACCGTGCGATCGACGTCCGCCGAGTTGGTTGCTGAATAGGTGACTGAGACCACGTCCATGTGGGTCTCAATGACCGCACCCTTGGTGATCTTTACGTGGTGCATGGTCCGTTCGCTTTTGGTGTCAATCACCTTGACGCGGACCGCCTGGTCGGCGGCATAGGACAACAGACGCTTTTCGCCGGGATGGATGGGGTCGAGCAAACCTTCGCCGGCGAACTCGCCGCTCTCGAAGATGGAAAAGCTGCCTGAGTCGAGCGTGAGCTTCGAGGTGTTCTCAAGCCAGACCGCGCGGAGCGGCATGCTCTCCTGCTGGCTCCAGAGCGTGACGTGCTCGGCGGGCAGCTCCTGCTGCAGGATGGGTACCATGGCCGACTCGTTCTTGTGAATGGTGACCGGCTGGGTGAGGGCGTACTGGAAGAAGTCGTCAAAGGCGTTGGTGGAGACGTCGCCTTGCTGCATGGCGTCGGAGACGCGATAGAGACCGCCGCCAGAGTTGCTGCCAGTGCCGGCGACCATGCCGTTGCTGGCCAGGGAGCTCATGGCCAACATCCCCGGGGCACCAAAGGCAGCGCCACGCCCTCTCATCTCCGCCATTTGTGCCATGGGCCTGGGAACCGCAGCAGGTTCGGGTGCCGTGAGTTTGTCCTCCACTTCGACCGTGCCTGCTGCCTCGTGGGTTTGCGGAGTTGTTTGCTCCTCGGTGGCAATCGGGATCTCAGGGCGACGCGTGTAGAGGGGCTGCGAGAGCGGCTGGATGAAGCTCTGCGGAGCGCCCGCCACGAGCGACAGCTGCACGTTGTTCCAGTCAGCGCCGACGGTATTGTCGACCACGGCCCAGCCCTGCATGGTCGCGGAGCCGTTGGCGGTTTGCGGGAAGACGATGCGGTACGTTGACTTCCACACTGGAACTTCGCTGATGTAGCTGACGCGGAGTTCGCGCTGTCCCTGACCGAGCGCGTCGAGAGTCAGGTGGCGAAGGCCGGTGGAGTGAGTCGTGCTCAGAAGCTCAAGATAGCGGTCGAGCTGGCCTTCGAGGTTCGCATCCAGCGGTCGGACACTGAGGGCGGGCGTCAGCTCGATGACCCGCACCGCGCCCGAGGTGGCTACGAGCGTGAGATAGAACTTGTCAACGGTCGCTGTGCCTGACGTGGAATCGTCCGTGCCCAACTTCTCCGATCGGGACTCGATGGACATGAGACGGCCATTGATGGTGCCGGCGGGGCCGCCAAGCACTTCAACCCGCTGCCCACGCAGGGCCGTAAACAGCTCCGTCGAAGTGGGGTCGTCGCTCATGCCCAGCGAGAGCGTCTTGAGCTGCTCGGCCAGCGGCGTGGTCGAGTTGTAGTTGACCCCGCCGATGCGGCCGCCGCCCTCATCCAAGACTGTGAGCGACTGCAGGACGTCGTTCAACTGCGGCGAGGTGAAGTCGATGGTCACGCGCTGGTTGTCGATGACTGAGCCAGCGTGCTCAAAGTAGCCCACGCCGTTTTTGTAGAGCACGACCTTGCGCACCGGGAGGTCCTTGAGCACCTGGTGTGCGGCCAACGGCGCCTTCGGCTCGGTGAGATTCGGCTTGGCTGAGACCGGGGCCGAAGACTGCGCGACGGCAATGAGTGAAAGCGAAGCAAGACTTACAGCAACGAAACTGCAAACGGCAAGAATCCGGCGCACGAGACCTCCTCAGGTCAAAAAGAAAGGAACTCTACTCCCTTGGACCCCGGCGAAGGCGAAATGGTTCCCGGTCAAAAAGAAAATCGCCGCTGTCCATTGCTTTGAACGGTGCGGCGGCGAAATCTTGCGCGGATCAGATGTGAAAATTTTGAACAAAATGCGAAGTGAAGATTTAGAGCCCAGGCGCAGCCAGTTTTTGAATCTGGCCGAGGTGGTTGAGGTCGTGGCCGGCCATGGTTTCGACGATGGTTAGAAATGTCATGGTGCCGCGCTCCGGATCAGTGACGGGCCTGCCGGCCGCGGCGGGCAGCGCCTGATTGATGAGGAGCAGATTCCAGCGGCGCATCGCGGCAAACGCCTCCAACGCCGCGTTGGCGGGCACGCCGGGATAAGGCGCGGCCCACTTGTCCTGATCGAAAGGTTGGATGACCGGGGCATCCTCGGCTAGCGTCTGGCGCAGTCGAAAGGCAAAGACCACTTCGCAGTCTGCAAGATGGCAGATGATTTCTGCGGCGCTCCATTTGCCGGGCGCAGGCCGGACGGCAGACTTTTCCAGGCCGAGAGTCTCAATCAGGCGGCCAATCTCCACTGAGGTGGAAGCAAGAATCTGTTCCAGGGGGGCCATCGAGAAAGGTGTCGTAGGGATTCAATTCGCTCATTGGTTCCTCCTCAGAGATAATGCTGGACCATACGCTCCCATGTGGGCCAATCGTGGGAGTTGTACGTGTCCCAGGTATAAAGCTTGTGCGGAATTCGCTTCGCACTCAAGATGCGGTCGAGATTCTGATTTTGGGCGAGGCACTGGTCGTCCCATCCGGTGGCCAGCACGTAGGTGTTGCGGCGGTAATGCTCGAAGAACCACGGGTCGCTCATGTTGGGCAGGTAATGCGTGGGCAGGTTGTAATAGCAGTCCTGGTCGTAGTAGCCGCCGAGAAAGTTTGCGATGTCGAAGGCTCCGGACATCGACAGCATTCCGGTGAAGACATCGGGATGGCGAAAGGCGATGTTCGCCGCGTGATAGCCGCCGAAGCTGCAGCCGAGAGCGACAAGGTGCGGGTCGTGATTCTTGAGGCGGACGAGTGGGACGACCTCGTGGATCAGGTAGTCCTCATACTGCACGTGGCGGGCAATCCGCCAGCGCGGAGGGACGGAGCGGTTGTACCAGCTCTCCATGTCCACCGAGTCGACGCAATAGAGCTGCACCTGGCCGGCGTCGATTTTGCCGGAGAGTGCGCCAACCATTCCCCGGTCTTCAAACTCGAAGAACCTTCCGCCGGATGTGGGGAACACCATCACGGGCAGACCGCCGTGGCCGAAGACGAGCAGTTCCATCTGCCTGCCCAGACGGCTGGAATGCCACTTGTGATACTCACGATTCATTTCACGAACCTCGCCTTGAGCGCTTGAAGAATGAGGTTGCATTCTCTGCGCCGCATCTGCGGATAAAAAGCCGGCGATTGGAGAACCGTCAATTTCTTGTTAATGTAACAGCCTGGGCTGGTATTTTTGGGCGCTTCACCCCACAGCTGGGGATAGAGCCATCGAGGGCTTCGGCGAGTGAATCTGGAACCACAACCGAACGAGACAGATTCATCGACGCATGAACCCGAGGGCTTGCTGACGGACGGCGAAGCGACGCCGCATCCACGGCTTCGGCTCCATCGGGGTTTCGCGAGCGCTTATCTGCCTGAACAGCGCGACCTGATTGTCTACCTGCCGCCGGACTATGATGAACGGACGGTGCGGAGTTACCCGGTTCTTTATCTCCAGGATGGCCAGAACCTCTTCGATGGGCGAACTTCGTTCATTCAGGGCCGAACGTGGGCTTTGCGCGAACAGGCTGATGCGGCCATCGAGGCCGGCGAAGTTGAGCCGCTGATCCTTGTGGGCATTTACAACTCGGGCGATCGCCGGCTGGCCGAATACACGCATGAGCAGGACTGGCAGATGGGCGGCGGCGAGGCTGCAGAATATGGGTTGATGCTGACGCGTGAGCTGATGCCCTGGATCGGCGGCCGGTATCGGGTCAGGACGGAACGAGAGCACACGGGACTGGGCGGGTCGTCACTCGGCGGGCTGGTGACGCTCTACCTGGGACTGCGCTACGCTGCACTGTTTGGCAAGCTGGCTGTGCTGTCGCCCAGCGTTTGGTGGAACCACAAGAGCATTCTCGGCTACCTGAACGAGCGCGCGCCGGAGATTTGGGAGCGGCCAAGGATGTGGCTCGACGTGGGCGACAAGGAAGGCCGGCGCACGATGCACGACGTGGAGCACCTGAACCGGCGCCTGAAAGCTAACGGCTGGCGACCCGGCGAGACCCTCCACTTTGAGCACGTGCCAGGCGGAACCCACGATGAAGCTAGTTGGGCAAAGCGGGTGCGGCCGATGCTCAGGTTCCTCTTCCCAGCCAGATAAAGGATTGCGTTGGTCAGGAAGATTCAGGACTCCAGGCTTGCCTGGTCGAGTTCATCGATCTGGCGCTGGAGCTTGCGCGCGGCGTGGCTGTTCATCATTGCTATGGCAAGAAAGGTCAAGGCAAAGAAGATGGCTTCCGGCACGACGACAAGAGCCGGGTGCTTGAGGTGGCCTGGATTGGCGCGGCCGAAGGCCACCAGCAAAACGGCGAGGCCGGGAATGAGCGGGCCCAGATACCAGCGCCAGACTCCCGTGAGCAAGTCGCGCTGCCGCACCAGTTCGCGGCGTTGGAACTGGATGCAGGTTGAGATCCCCACATCTTCGGGGAGCGAACTCGAAGAGCCATTGGTGTGGAGATGCCACACCAGGTAGCACATCCCTGCGATGACCAGGCCGAAGCCGGTCCGCGCGAGCGGGTCGTCTGTCCGCCCAAACTCGAAGCCGAAGAAAACCGCAACCACTGCTGCTGCAATGTACTCGCGCAAATTCCTGCCTTGAATCCTGCGTTGAAATTTTCCGGCGCTTGCTCGAATCTGTTCGACTGACATATGCACTCCTTCCGTTTGCTGACCTTGCCAAAGCTCCCTCATATGGCGATCCTGCGGAGATTCATCGCTCATCTCGCCCCTCCATTCTTGACTCCACCGGCCTGGAACCGGCGCGCCAGGATTTGCTTGATCCGGTGAATCTTGGTAGCCACATTGCGTGCCGACAGGCCTGTAATCTCGGCGGTCGAGGCGGCATCCATCCCTTCGAGGTACGCCAGCATGACCTGGCGGTCCAGGGCATTCAGCTGTTGAATCATTTCGTGAAGCTTGCCGATGACATCGCGCTGGCCGGCGGCGTCCTCGCCCGCAGTCCGATCTGCAAGATTCGCCAGCTCCTCGATCCCGACAAACTGGCGCTGCCTTGTGCGCAGTTGCCGGCTCACGTGGGACGCAGCCGTATTGTGAGCGACTCGATAGACCCAGGTGCGCAGCGAGCATCGGTTGTCGAAACTGGCGAGACTTCTCCAGAGAGCAATGTGAATCTCCTGCAGCAGGTCGCGGCGCGCCTCGTGGTTGGCCTCGTAGGCGCGAGCCAAGCGTTCGAGTGCTGCGCCATACGTCACTACAGCTTCTTCGAAGGAACTTTCTTCACTGTGCGCGAGGTCTGGCATGGATTCGATTTGCTCCACATCTAAGGTAGTCGTTGGAAGAGGACATTTCTTACAGTCGACGGGGGATTGCCTGAAAAGGGTGTGGGAGAGGTCTCTACCTCAGGGGCTTCTATGAGACGGCTGGGATTGTCAAGGTTTTTGTCTTTGCATTTGTTTTTTCCTTCTTGGCGTTTTTGCATTTTCTGTTGTATTTCGTTCGTGTTTTGAAGATTCATCTCGGGCTTCTATACGCACTCGAATTGAGCTGCTTTGAGCTCGGTGCCTGATGGGACCCGATGGGGATGAATCGGGGCTGCTATCTGAAGCTCGGCCTGTTACGACCCGGCCCCTGCACGCAGTCACCCGGACACGAGATTGATTTGCTGTTGCCACTTTCACCTAAAGCCTTTGCCGATTCACTGTTGTCTTTCAAGCCTTTGCTGCGGTTGATTGCAACACGTTCCGGTTGCCGGATGGGCAGCTCAGACTGCCACCGCTGCCGATTGCGGGAAGGGTTGGAAGCGCTGGGCGCTGCGCCACATACTGTGCAGGACCACCGCCAGCTTGCGGGCCACCGCGACGATGGCTCGCTTTTGCCCCGCTTGCCACCGCTGGCGGCCAGCTTCAGATGGGATGAGACGGCTGGTCCTATCTGAAGCCCGGGTTGATTTTGCGGCAGTTGCGGCACGACTGAAGTCGTGCCGTGACACAAAGCGAATTCCGGGAGGGCTGGATTTATTGATTCCCAGGTCTCAAAATCGAGACCTGGGGCACCCGGCTCATCTTGCGTTGGAATCAAGGCTCCTGCTCAGGCTCATCTCGCGTAGGACAAGTGCGGAACAGTCTTTTCCAATCCAAGGATGAGCCTGAAGGGTCAGTTTGAGGCGGGCAGCAC
>OBLU010000226.1_pt1 | contig 54964 bp, 50 predicted proteins | sample 1518681 | NCBI WGS metagenome assembly OBLU01 (sample SAMEA3539304, study PRJEB22396) | soil metagenome | biome: tundra; feature: field; material: soil | place: USA | collected 2010-05 | depth 0.15 m | reverse complement strand
AGGTAACAGAAAAAGGTGTTTCTTTGTTTAAATACTTACTATGAATCCTTTAGTAGGAATAATAATGGGAAGTGACAGCGATCTGAAAACGATGGAATCCGCTGCAGAGATTTTGAGGCAATTTGAAATTCCTTTCGAATTATCGATTGTATCAGCCCACCGGACACCTAACCGGATGGTTGATTATGCTTCCTCTGCTTATAAAAGGGGTTTAAAAGTAATTATAGCCGGCGCCGGAGGCGCCGCTCATTTGCCCGGCATGGTCGCTTCACTCACTACGCTGCCTGTAATAGGAGTGCCTATCAAATCTTCCAATTCTATTGACGGATGGGATTCCATACTTTCCATTCTGCAAATGCCCAATGGGGTTCCTGTGGCTACGGTTGCTTTAAATGCCGCAAAGAATGCAGGAATTCTGGCTGCCGAAATTTTAGCTACCTATGATAAAGGCCTTACGAAAAAACTGGTTGCCTTTAAAAATAATATGAAGGAAGAAGTTGAGAAAAAGGCCGGCAAGCTGGAAATATAATTTCCAACTAACTTACTTCAGGATACAGAACTCCTGGTTAAACGTTAATGAATGATCATAAAGAACTTCTAAAAAGTGATTCCCATATTTTGAGTAATACATCATAAAATTTTCTGTTCGCTCCTGCAGTTCATCTTCGGGAAACAGGGATCCTAATATTTTTGAAAGTTGATTTTTAATGTCAGCAAATTTTCTCTTCTCCGCACGAAGCATTTTCTTTTCCAAAGCTGCTAATTTTTTGATGCTAACCGTTTCCAGAGCTTCCGCATGTTTTTCCAGCGTTACATCTATCTCCTTAACCAGCTTCTTTATGGAGTCATACGTCTGTTTTAACTGGAATATTTCTTCATCAAGTTGTAACCGGCGAGGGGTTTTTCTTTTCACAATATCATTCAATAATATTTGCTCCCCTTTAAAAAGGTCAGCCGGCATAATACTCATTTTTGAAAGAAGTTTTTGATATTTTTCATCCACGATCAAAAATGAATTCCGTACAATCAGCATGGGAAAGGGCACCTTATAATGATTGAATAAATCCTTCAATTCAAGCCAATATGCAAGTTCGCCGCCGCCGCCGATAAATGCAAGGTTAGGCAACGCCATTTCCTGGAAAAGGCCTCTTAATATAACGTTAGGGCTAAATCTTTCGGGGTGCATCGTCAATTCATTGTTCAATTCCTGCGCTGTAAAAACAATATCCGTATCATGAACAATAAAATGATCTTTTACCTGGACAATTCTATTTCGAATATCATCTTTCAAATAAAATACATTGATCTCCCTCGGATGGGCCTGAACTTTATAATGCCTGGATAATTTTTCTGAAGTCTTATCTACAATTTGTGATGAAGTATTCTTAAAAATATCTTCAGCAAATACCGAAGCCATTTCCTTCTTTAATGCGGCATTACCCGGTAAAAAAACAACAAGACCATGCTTTTTAAATAGTTCATGCACTAATAAAAGGGTAGCACGTTCAATGGTACTATTTTTCAGAAAACATTCTTTTAATACTTTAATGAATTCCTTTCCATATTTCTCAACCGTTATTCTTCCGGCTATTTCGTCGATCAGTTTCAATAAAAGATCGTCCACTTTCATTCTTCCAACCGCGCCTTTTTGCTTTGTATGCCACACATATTTTTTTCCATCTACCACCACATGATTCAATTCTTGCAGGTCAGCATCTTCACTACCCATAAAAAAAACCGGAACAAAATTGTATTGAGGTATTTGTTTTTTTAATTCGTCAGCAAGTTTTAAGGTATGCAGAATCTTATAAATAAAATATAAATGCCCGGTAAAAATATTTGGCTGATGTGCAGTACAGACAGTAAAAGTATCTTCACTTAAAAGCGATGCAATGTTCGCTTTAGCAAGTTCAGCATCTTTTATCTCCTCATATTGAATTTGTAACTTTTCCACCAATAACCTCCTGTTAGTCTGAAAATTCCTTCTACTTTCAATAGCTGCTTTTATGCCTTCTATATTCACAGGATGTTCATAAAAGTCCCTTATAAAAAGGGATTCCTTCACATAATCCAGTATAATCTTAGTGAACCTCCCGGTTTCAGAATAAGGTATATAAGAAGATGTAAATGACTTGCCCATCTTTAAATTTTAGATGCCTGAACTAACTTTTTTTGAGGAGCAAAGATATAAGGAAAAATTTCAGGGCAATCCGAAAGCCACCTTCAAAGACCCTTGAAACATTCACTAAAAAAGAATATTGAATGGTACTTGAATAATTAATTTGAAAAAAGAAGTCCTGATAAATAGGAGTAACTTCAACTGTAAATAAATTTTATTACAAAATGGAGATTGAAAAGATAAATATCAGGGAAAAACTGGATTCTTTTAATGATTACTGGAATCCGAAGGTAGCAGGAAAATTAAATGGGCAATTAATTAAACTGGTAAAATTCAAAGGAGAATTTATCTGGCATAAACATGACCAGGAAGATGAAATGTTTTTGGTTATTGAAGGTGAATTCAATATGGAATTGAAGGACAAAAATATTTTTTTAACCAAAGGAGATTTCATAATTATCCCAAAAGGTACAGAACACAGGCCGGTTGCATTACAAGAAGTTCATGTAATGCTCTTTGAACCTGAAACGACCTTAAATACGGGGGGCATTACTGACTCAAATTATACCAGGTATAAACTAAATGAGATTTAAGCTGGCATGAAAAAAGCATGGTTGCTTAACTATTCAAGTGAAAAGAAATAAAACTTTCCCTGAGAAATATTTATAAACCCAAAAAAAATTATAGCTTTATTAAATTGAGGATTTGCTTTTTTAACACTTCTAAAACGATTGCAACATGTCCACTTCCCGTCGTGATTTTATTAAAAAAACAGCCATTACTACTGCAGGTTTTTATACTGGTGCCTCTGCATTCAGCGCTTCAAGCTACCGGAGGATTGTAGGTTCTAATGACCGGATAAGAGTAGGTGTAGTAGGCTTTTCTGACAGGCATAGAAGTTCGCATATGCCATCCTTCCTGAATTTTTATAAAGAATTAAATTTTGATATCGTAGCTGTTTCTGATATCTGGAATAAACGAAGAGAGGAGGGCGCTGCCATTTGGAAGTCTAAATTACAACACGAAATAATCGCCTGCCGTAACAATGAGGAGATGTATAATAATAAACTCGTAGATGCGGTTTTTATAAGCACAGCAGATTTTCAACATGCGCTGCATGCGATAGAAGCTGTAAACGCCGGCTGTGATGCCTATTGCGAAAAACCCTTTGCCGAAACAATGGCTGATAACCGTGCTGCTCTTAAAACAATAAAAGCTTCTGACAGGATCGTACAGATTGGTTCCCAAAGAAGAAGTGGCGCTAATTATATGGCGGCAGCGAAGTTTATTCAATCAGGGAAGTTTGGCCCGATAAAAATGGTCGAACTCACCTGGAATGTAAACCAGCCCGGGCGCTGGCGCCGGCCGGAGTTGGTGGCACAATTAAGAGAGGAAGATACAGACTGGAACAGGTTTTTGCTGAACAGGCCTGCCGATACCTACGACCCAAGAAAATATCTGGAGTTTCGTTTGTTCTGGCCATATTCATCTGGCCTCCCGGGGCAATGGATGAGCCACCAGATTGATACAGTGCATTGGTTCAGCGGGCTCAAACATCCGCGAAGCGCCGTTGCTAACGGAGGAATTTACATGTGGAAAGACGGCCGAAAAAACTGGGATACGATTACGGTCGCTTTTGATTATGGACCCGCGGATGATCCTTCAACCGGCTTCCAGGTATCGTTCCAGGCAAGAATGGATAACGGCGATGAAAATCCTTCAGAAATTTATTACTCCAATGGTGGTGAATTAAATCTTATTACCAATATGGTTTCCCCCAAAGGGGGCTTAACGAAGCATTTTGCCGATGAAATGCATATGCAACCAAATCTGCTTCCCGAATTAAGCTTATCACTGGTTGAAAAGGTAGTAGCATCTGCAAATACAGGTGGGGATATTCTAACGTCAAACCATGTTCGTAACTGGATGGAATGTGTCCGGAGCCGCAAACAACCGCATGCTCCTGTTGAAGCAGGCTATAGCCATTCAATTGCAAACATTATGACTACCGCCGCCTCCCACAGCGGTTTAAAAGCAACTTTTGATGAGGAGACGCAGGAAGTGATGGTAGGAGGAAAACCATTTCAGTATTAAATACTTCGAATAATATTTGGCGCGCTTTGGCGCAATATCATGTCTGAAAACTGAATAAAAAACCAGGAAGGTTTATGAAAAGCGCCCTTTTGAATTGAAGACTGCAAAAAATCTTCCTGGTTTGGTTTCAAAATTTTATTCCCTTAAGTTATAAGTATGAAAAAAAATTATTGTAAAAATCTTTCCCGAATTATCCCCCTGATTTTCTTTACATTTCTTTATCTGTCAAATTCATTCGCCCAAAAGAATGAAATGGTGCAGGTTGTAAAATCTGGAACAGCAAATAAGATTGATGTTTATATAGGAAAAAAATTATTCACTACCTTTTTGTATCCGGATAGTCTTGAAAAACCTGTTTTATACCCTGTATATGCATCTAACGAAACTATGGTCACCAGGGGTTTTCCGATCAATCCGCAATCCGGCGAGTCTACTGATCACCCGCATCAGGTTGGGGTCTGGTTAACTTATGAAAATGTAAACGGGCTTGATTTCTGGAATAATTCTTACGCCATCCCCAAAGAAAAAAAATATTTATATGGATGGATAAAAACTGACAGCGTGCTTACTATCAGTGGTAATAAAACAGGAACTATTTATTATCATGCTTATTGGGTCAATCAACAAAATGATACCCTGCTAGAAGAGACAACTACCCTGGAATTCAGCGGGACCGAACATCTTCGAATCATTGACAGAAATACTGTTTTAAAAGCAGATACCACAGTCAGTTTTAATGATGCCAAAGATGGCTTGTATGGCATCAGGCTGGCCCACGCCTTACAGATTCCTTATAACAAAGACCAGGAATTCAAGGATGATAAGGGAAATACTACCATAATCAAAGGCATGAAAGATTCCATTGCAAATGGCAATTATATTACCAGCGAAGGTAAGCAAGGCGATGATGCCTGGAGCACCAGAGGAAGGTGGTGCAAAGTTTATGGGAAAATAGGCAACGATTCAATTAGTATAGCCCTTATTGATTACCCGGGAAACTCTAATTATCCTACATTTTGGCATGCAAGAGGTTATGGACTATTTGCGGCCAATCCCCTTGGAGAAAAAGTATTTACCAATGGTAAATCCTCCAAAAACCTGCATCTGGATAAAGATGAATCAGTTACTTTCAGATACAGGATTGTGATTGATGCTGATATTAAAACTCTTAGCGAAAAAGAACTCGATAAACATGCAGATGATTTTGCAAAAATGAAATAAAATCTATATCCAATTGTATTTTTATAGAACAGTTATTTGATCCCAAACTTTTTTAAGAACCGGAATTCCATTGGCGAGATTATTTTTCCTGGTTTTCAAAACTCTCTCTCCGGGGTAAATGATTTGGTGTAATTCATCATTTGGCACCGACTGATGATAATCGAATAATATACTTTCAATTACTGTTTTTATAGAAGATTGATTCTTAAGCATGGTAACATCTATGGCAATAAACACTTGCGACAAACCAAATTCAACTTCCTTTTTACTTATTTCCCAGGTTGCCAATCCACCGGACAAAATAGTTGCCAGCAAATCAAGTAATAACGACAAGCCTGCACCCTTCCAATAGCCAATTGGCAAAGGAGACTCTGATTCAAGGATCTCTTTGGGATCCCTGGAAAGTTTACCATTTTTATCAAAACCACCGTAAACAGAAAGCGTTTCATTTTTCATAGCCGTTAACTCCAATGCGCCATAAGAATACTGTGACATCGCCATGTCAAGCACAATTGCCTCATCTTTAAAAGGCAGGCCAACAACCAATGGGTTATTACCAAGCTTTGCATCCCTTGCTCCCCATGCTGGCATATTAGCAATAGTATTTGTCCACCCGATAAAAATAAATCCTGCCTTAGCGGCATGCCAGCCATAAGTTCCGCCACGCATCCAGTGATTTGTATTTCTTAAAGCAACACAACCGATACCGTGTTCTTTGGCAATTTTCATAGCCTGGCCAGTGGCATGAATTGCATTGGTAATCCCCGGTCCGAGATTGCCATTCCATTGTTGGATACCGCCAAATTTATTTTCCAGTGATTGGGTCGCATTAGGATCCACATACCCTTCTTTTACATATTGAATAAACCTTGGGAAGCGGTTCACGCCATGCGTGTAGATTCCGTCTAAACTGCTGTCTGTAAAAATGGAAGCACATTCTAAAGCCCGCAAATTTGTAAAACCGTATTTCAATAAAATGCGGGTAAATAATTCCTGCATTTCATCTGCAGGCACTTTAAGTATTATTTGATTTTCCAGCATTTTTTATTAAAAGAATCTGATTAATTCAACCCACTACTTCTCCCTCAAGGTCGTAATCGAAAGAGCTGGTAATTTTTACATGTACAAAATCACCTGGTAACAGTTTTTTTGGCGAATGAACAATTACTTCATTATCGACTTCAACACTGTCAAATTCTGTACGGCCAAGATACCTGCCGGCTTCCTTTTTATCAATAATAACTTTGAATATTTTGCCAATTTTTTCTTCGTTTTTCCCGAAAGAAATTTCCTGCTGTATTTCCATAATTTCCCGGGCTCTTTTTTCTTTTATTAAGGCAGGAATATTATCTGGTAATTTATAGGCAGCAGTATTTTCTTCATGAGAATAGGTGAAAATGCCGACCCTGTCAAATTCAATTTTCTTCAAAAAAGTTTTCAATTCTTCCACATCTTCCTGCGTTTCACCTGGAAAACCGGCAATGAGTGTAGTTCTCAGACAGATGCCAGGAATCTTAAATTTTATCTCACCAATAATATCTTCCATTTCTTCTTTTGTGATTTGTCTTTTCATAGCCTGCAACATTTTATTGCTTGCATGTTGCAATGGGATATCAAGATAATTACAGATATTTTCCCTTTCTCTCATGGCATCAATAATTTCCATTGGGAACTTTGATGGATAGGCGTAGTGCAACCGAATCCACTCCAGCCCGGGAATATCTGCGAGTGCATGAAGCAAACGGGGTAATTCTCTTTTTTTATAAATATCCAGGCCGTAGTAAGTTAGTTCCTGGGCGATTAGCATAATTTCTTTCACGCCCATTTTAACCAGGTTCTTTGCTTCCTCAACCAAAGATTCTATAGAGCGGCTCACATGTTTTCCTCTCATTAATGGTATAGCGCAAAATGCGCAAGAGCGGTTGCATCCTTCGCTTATTTTCAGGTAAGCATAATGTTTAGGTGTACTTAAAAATCTTTCTCCGAGCAACTCAGCTTTATAATCTACATCAAATTTTTTCAGTAAAAAAAGTAATTCCATTGTTCCAAAAAAGGCATCTACTTCCGGAATTTCATCTTCGAGATTTTGCCTGTACCGTTCACTCAGGCAGCCGGTCACATATACTTTATCCAGCTTACCCTGTTTTTTCAATTCAACCTGTTCCAATATGGTATTGATACTTTCTTCCTTTGCTTTATCAATAAAGCCGCAGGTATTTACTATTACAATATTATGATCCAGTTTCTTGCTTTCATGCAATACATTTATTTCAGCGGCTACCAACTGGCCGCTCAGCACTTCACTATCCACAAGGTTCTTGCTGCAGCCCAGGGTTATAATATTTACTTTATCTTTTTTAAGTTTTGTTTTCATTTTGTTTTGCCATTCATTACCCGGATTTACACGAATAATAAAATATTAAATACTAATACCCTTAAACTTTCAATAAGGTAATCACATCTTTGTACCTTCAAAAAGGCTTTCCACAAATTCTTTTTTGTCAAAGACCAAAAGGTCCGTTGCCTTTTCCCCAACGCCAATAAATTTTACAGGAATCTTAAATTGGTCTGCAATTGCCAGCACAACGCCTCCTTTGGCAGTTCCATCCAGTTTGGTGATTGCGATAGCTGTCACTTCAGTTGAGGCAGTAAAATGCCTGGCCTGTTCAAGTGCATTCTGGCCGGTGCTGCCATCCAGCACTAAAAGCACTTCGTGCGGGGCTCCCGGCAGCGCCTTGTTAATTGACCGCTTGATCTTGCTCAATTCATCCATCAGGTGAATTTTATTATGCAATCTTCCTGCTGTATCAATTAATACAACATCAATATTTTTTGCGATTGCACTTTGCACTGCATCAAATGCTACCGCACTTGGGTCAGCGCCCATCGAATGTTTCACAATTGGCACGTTGGCTCTCTGGCTCCAGATATGCAGTTGTTCAACTGCTGCGGCCCTGAATGTATCGGCAGCGCCTAACAATACAGACTTGCCGGCCAACGAAAAATTATGAGCCAGTTTACCAATGGTGGTTGTTTTACCAGCTCCGTTAACTCCTACAATTAATATAACGTGTGGCTTATGATTTGCCGGTAGTTCATAACTTTTGTAGGTAGTTTCCTGGGGAGCATCAACAAGTACTGATTGTATTTCCTCTTTTAATATCCTGTTTAGGTCTGCAGTATTTATATATTTATCTTTTGCCACTCTTTTTTCAATTCTGTCAATCACTTTCACAGTGGTATCCACGCCCACGTCTGCACTTACTAGCGCATTTTCAAGGTTGTCAAGCACTTCTTCATCTACAGTGCTTTTGCCAGCAATTACTTTGGTGATCTTATCAAAAAAACCTTCTTTAGTCTTTTGCAAGCCCTGATCCAATGTTTCCTTCTGTTCCTTTTTCCCGAAAATTTTATCAAAAATTCCCATTATATAAAATTTAGTAAAGGGTAATAATGAATAAAGCTATCCGCTTAAGATGCCGGATAGCCTTATCACAAAAATGTTTAAGCCAAAATCAGCTTTTCAGGAACTCCTTAATCTGATCTTTATGAACAATACTTTCTTTAAAAGTGTAAGACCCTGATTTTGGACTTCGAACTGTGCGAACAACCTTAGTCCAGTTTTTTGCTTCTGCGGCCGCTTTCTGGTCCTTTGTCTTAATAGCGGTTTTAGCTGCTTTTGCCATTTTGATGATTTGTTAATTATTAAAGTTCCGGGTAAATTACCCGCCAGCCACTTCCACTTTATTTAATTTCTTTATGAAGAGTTACCTTTTTCAAAATCGGGTTGAATTTTTTTAATTCTAGCCTTTCCGGTGTATTCTTTTTATTCTTTTTGGTAATATAACGACTGGTGCCTGCCAGGCCGGAAGTTTTATGCTCGGTACATTCCAAAATTACCTGTACCCTGTTTCCTTTTTTTGCCATAAAAAATGTTTACAAAATTATATTGATCAAATTTTGGCCCCGTTAGCCCTCATTTCCTTTACCACTGTATAAAGGCCATTTTTATTAATAGTGCGAATAGCTTCAGAAGATAATTTAAGCGTAATCCATTTTCCTTCTTCTGCAAGGAAATATCGTTTCTTCTGAAGATTGGGCAAAAATCTTCTGCGGGTCTTAATATTTGAATGCGATACTTTATTTCCTGTGATTGGTCTTTTACCCGTAACCTGACAAACTCTGGCCATAATGAACTTTTTTTCGGACGGCAAAGGTAACAAAGAAAATGAATACCTGAAAAATAATTAAATTACTTTTTAAGAATTGCCGGGAAACTGCCATTTTGGACTAAAATTCCGGAGAACAACCACAGGCACGTTTTATGCTGATTATTCTAAAAAAAATTGATGGAAACATTTAGTAAAATAATTAATAACGATAAACCGGTTTTAGTTGATTTTCATGCTGAATGGTGCGGGCCTTGTAAAATGATGGCCCCCGAGCTGAAGCGTTTTGCGGAAAATAATAAAGAAACAGTAAGAGTTTTAAAAGTTGATATTGACAAAAACCAGGCCACAGCGAGTCATTTTAATATTCAGGGGGTACCTACACTTATTTTGTTTAAAAAGGGGAAAGTTTTGTGGAGGCAATCCGGGGCCATGAGTGCCCAACAAATTTCAAATGCCGTCAAATCTAAATTATAACCTTTTAATTATTAATTAATTCATTAAAAATACATGGCTTCTAATACCATTGATTCTGTTTACCAGGGAGGAATGAGTTTTTTTAGTGCCATCAGAGGGCACAATGTGATAATTGATTTAGATAAAGACCACGGAGGGAATAACCTTGGTACCAGCCCTAAAATCTTAATGCTCGTATCCTTGGCAGGTTGCACTGGTCTTGATGTGGTAGGTATCCTAAATAAGATGAAAGTTAATTTTTCCGACTTATCGATAAACGTCCATGCGCACCTGACGGAAACTGAGCCGAAAATTTATGATAAAGTAGCCATCACTTATACCATCAGGGTGAAGGAAAAAGACCGATCAAAAGTGGAGAGGGCTGTAACCCTGTCGCAGGACAAATATTGCGGGGTAAGTGAAATGTTCAGGGCTTTTTCCAATCTTTCACATAAGATTGAATTTCTCGGCTGATTTACACTATAAAATTTGAATTCTCTTTTGCAATTTTCTTTCGTTCCAAACCCTTTTCATTTGTATTAAAACTGCCAGTAAGATCAGGCTAAATCCAAGGTAAAATCCCGGGCCAAGGAATTTATTCTCTTTAAAAATTATGAATGCAAGGATAATCGAATAAACTGGTTCAAGATTAAAGGAAAGGTTAACTGTAAAAGCGGAAATTTTCCTTAACGAATTTAAGCTAAGGATAAAAGCAAATACCGTACAAATCCATGCCAGGATGAGCAACCAAAATAGGTCACTCCTGGTTGGTATAAAATAAGCAGCAGGGAAAAATCGAAAGTAAAAAGGCAGGATAAAACACAAAGCAATAAATCCACCGGTCATTTCATAAACAGTCACTATTCCCGGTGTAAAATTTTCCAACAATTTCTTATTGTAAATTGGAAAAAGGCTTGCCAGCATTGCAGAAATAATTCCGAAAATAATTCCTGTTTTGTATTCCGGATAAAAATTAAATATGAGGTAAACTCCTGCTATAACAAGTAATCCGAGTAAAATTTCTATTTTATCAATTTTTCTTTTCCGGATCAATGGTTCAAATATGGAAGTAAAAAAACCAATAGCCGATAAACAGGTTACAGAGACTGACACATTTGAATATTTTATACTTCCATAAAATGTCACCCAATGAAGCGCAATGACAGCCCCGACAGTGAAAAGGCCTAAGCTCTTTCTCCAGGATAGCAGGATGAATTCTTTTCTTAAAATAAGAATAGAAGCAAGTGTCGCAGCGCTTATCAGCATCCTGTACCAAACGATCATACCTTCATTCAGATCAATAAGCCTTCCGAAAATAGCTGTAAATCCAGCAAGCAAAACCGCTGCATGAAGCTGAAGAAAAGCTCTTTTCATAACCAAATGTAGAATGGTTAATCGGTGTTTTTAGAAAAATAGAGGGGATAAATTGGCTTGGTGGTGAAGATTTTCTTTGTCTCCAGTTATCATCCGGACAATGAAATATAATTTTAGCTTGATTCTGATTCCGAACCTAATGAACACTAAATTAACATTCCTTTGCATAAAAAAAATCCCCTCTTGGGAAATGTACCACTCATAGTTTTATATTTGCTCCTGTTTATTTAAAACTTCAATATGAACTTCAAACGGGTTAACAACATTACCGGTTGGGCAATATTCGTTATCGCCAGCATAGTCTATTTATTAACCATGGAAGCTACGGGCAGTTTCTGGGATTGCGGTGAATTTGCATCGAGTGCTTACAAACTCCAGATTCCCCACCCACCCGGAGCCCCATTATTCATATTAATAGGGAGATTGTTTATGATCCCCTTTTCAAATCCTAATCATGCTATTCTTGGGTTGAACACGATGAGTGCTTTAATGAGCGGATTCACCATCTTATTTTTATTCTGGACTATTACCCACTTTGCGAGAAAACTTATTGAAAAAAATGATCCGAATCCTCTTACCGGAAACCAGATATTTTCAATTATGGCTGCCGGCGCTGTGGGCGCACTGGCTTATATGTTCAGCGATTCATTTTGGTATAGCGCCGTAGAATCTGAAGTTTATGCCAGCTCATCATTTTTTACGGCAATTGTTTTTTGGTTGGTTTTGAAGTGGGAACAGGATGTAACTAAAGAACAATTAAGCGGTGTTAAGGGACAATTTACACGAGCAGACCGGTGGTTAATATTGATATTTTATACGATAGGACTGGCTGTAGGAGTGCATTTGCTGCCTATTCTAACTATCCCGGCCATTGTGATGGTTTATTATTTTAAGCGTTATGAAGCTACCAAATGGAAAACTTTCCTGGCATTCATAATCGCTTGTGTTATCACGGGTATCGTGCAGGTTCCCATGATTCAATGGTCGATTAAATTTGCTGGCGATTTTGATATATTTTTCAAGAATACTTTGGGCCTTCCTTTTTTCACCGGGTTTTGTTTCTTTTTTGTTTTTCTAGGCGCTGCCATTTTTTATTTGATCAGGCTTTCCAATAAAAAGAACTGGCATTTCTTAAAACTTGCCATGTGGAGTTTTGCATTCATTATTTTGGGATTTTCCACCTATTTTACCACGATGATCCGCTCACTGGCAGATCCTGCTGTTGACATGTTTAATGTTGATAACCCTGTTAGTCTTGTTGGATACCTTAGTCGCGAGCAATATGGCGATTGGCCTATTATGTATGGTCAGGATTTTACTGCACAGCCAATTTCTACAACTGCTGTCGATACTTACGTTAAAGGAGAAAAGAAATATGAAAAAACGGGGAAAAAATATGTGACTGAATATGCACCGGAAGATAAGCACTTTTTCCCCAGGATGTGGGATAATAGCAATGACCAGGGCCACGCAGATTATTATGCAAGTTATGCGGGCATTGGGAAAGATCAGAAAACAGGCGCCTATACTGATAAGCCTACTATGGCGGATAATATAGGATTTTTTATAAGCTACCAGTTTAACTTTATGTATTGGCGGTATTTCATGTGGAATTTTGCAGGAAAACAAAATGATATTGAAGCAATAGATATGGGCAATGTAAGAGATGGGAACTGGCTGACAGGCATATCTTTTTGGGATACTGCACGGCTGGGTGATCAAAGCAAAATGCCGGATACCATAAAACATAATAAATCCCATAATACACTATTCGCCCTGCCACTTCTTTTGGGGATACTCGGATTAATATACCAGTATCAAAAGGACAAGAGTGATACCCTTGTCGTTGGATTGCTTTTCTTTTTTACAGGTATGGCTATTGTAGTATATCTCAACCAGGCCGGCAATCAGCCTCGGGAAAGGGATTATGCTTACGTAGGTTCATTTTATGCGTTTGCTGTTTGGATAGGGATAGGCGTCATGTATGTAAAGGAATTATTTGAAAAATTTACAAATAGCAAAATGGCTAATTATGCTTCAGCAGGGCTATGCATGTTAGCCGTTCCGGTAATTATGGGAGCTCAGGAATGGGATGATCACGATCGCGGCAATAAGACTATCGCTCGTGACCTGGCTATTGACTATCTTCAAAGCTGTGCTCCAAATGCGATACTTATTACATTTGGTGATAATGATACCTACCCATTATGGTTTGCCCAGGAAGTACTCGGTATCCGAAGAGATATCAGGGTAATTAATTCCAGCCTTATGGGAACAGACTGGTACTTAAACCAACTACGGTATAAAGTAAATCAGAGCGCCCCGATTGATGTTATCTGGACTCCGCAGCAGATTATTGGAAGTACCAGGGATGCTGTTTATTATTATCCTGATGCTCCTGGCGCCAAAGTAGACCAAACAAAGCCTATGGATCTTTATACGATGATGAAGGACTATGCCGGAAGTGATGAACCAAACAGAATGGTACAAAATGGGGATGATAATCTTAATATATTTCCAACCAAAAAAATTGAAATTCCTGTTGATACAAACCTTGTAAGGCAAAATGGAACCGTTAATCCGGGAGATAGTGTTGTTAGTGAGGTACAATTTGACATCCCAAAGAATGCTCTGGGTAAAAACGAAAGCGCAATCTTAAACATAATGGCCGCTAATAAATGGAAAAGACCTATATATTTTACGTCGCCATATGATGAACTGGGATTTCAGCAATACCTAAGGACAGACGGTTTAACTTATAGGTTTGTTCCTGTGAAAAACGGGGAGGTAAACAGGGATTGGTGCTACAATATAATGATGAATAAATTTGTTTTTGGAAATTGTGACAAACCCGGAGTTTATTATGATGAAGAAAACAGGAGGCATTTAAATACAATCAGGATGCAATTTGCCCAGGTGGCAAACAACCTTGCTGATCATGGAAGAAAAGAGGATGCAAAAAGATTACTGGAGAGGTGTGACAATATGATGCTGCAGCAAAATTTCCCGTATGGCCTTGTATCACGTCGACAACAGCAGGACCAGATTTCAGGGCAATTTTTATTAGCTGCTTATAAGGCCGGCGACACTGTTCTTGCGAAAAAAGTGTCTGATGCATTACGTAAAGACCTTGAACAACAGGTAAGCTACTTTAACAGCCTCGACGAAAATAAACAAGCTGCCCTTGCTTACGAGAATCAAATTGTCCAGCAATTATTACAGCAGGTCCAGGGAATGGAACAATATTTTAGAAGTAATCCTGTGGCAAATCCTGAAACACAAAACCCGGTTATAAATAAGATGGCGGTGCCTAAGATAGAAAAACAACCTAATGATAAAACACAATAAATTGTAGAATATTAAGAAAATACTGGGTTATCCCTTTATTGGTGGGTGATAACCCTGTTTTTTTTATTTAATATCGAACCAAAGAGTAAAATTCATTGTTTTTACAATAGGTAAATTTGGTCGATCAGTTTCAAAGTATTTCATTGGGTTTCTATCTGTATTTTTGCAAATAGAATTCTTATTTAATCTTAAATACCCAATTCCCAATCCTAAGTAAAAATTTCAATCATTTGATTTAATTAATAAAGAAATTCATGTTAGGCCACAATTTTTCAAAATACGATCCAAATCAAAATTCCAAATCATCTTTTGAAAAGCTATTGGATATTTTCATGCAGTTGCTGACCTACACCAGTGGAGACGTTGCAGAGGCTTTAAGTTGGTTAACAGAGCTTGACAAAGAATACAAGCTTACTGATGATGACTATGGAATGGGAGATTTTATTGAAGACCTTAAAGATAAAGGATATATTGATGAGAACCGGAGGAATGGAACATTAAAAATTACCGCCAAGTCTGAACAGGGAATTAGAAAACGCAGCCTTGAAGAAATTTTCGGGAAGCTTAAGAAAACCAAACAGGGCAATCACAATACATTTAAACCAGGCGGCGGGGATGAGATCAATCCTGAAACCAGGCCTTTCCAGTTTGGAGATACCCTGGAGCAAATAGATTTTACAGAATCGATTCGTAATGCCCAGATCAACCATGGCATAGACAGTTTTACCATGCATGAGAAGGATCTTGAAATCCGCGAAACAGATTTCAAGGCACAAACTTCTACCGTGCTAATGATAGATATTTCACACAGTATGATTTTGTATGGCGAAGACAGGATAACTCCTGCCAAAAAAGTAGCGATGGCATTGAGCGAATTGATAACAACAAAATATCCTAAGGACACTTTAGACATTGTTGTATTCGGCAATGACGCATGGACCGTGGAAATAAAAGATCTTCCTTACCTGCAGGTAGGTCCTTATCATACCAATACAGTTGCCGGTCTTGAACTTGCCATAGATATTTTGAGAAAAAGAAAAAACCCTAACAAACAGGTATTTATGATTACCGATGGCAAGCCCACATGTTTGAAAGTTGGAAAGCGATATTATAAAAACAGTTTTGGCGTTGACAGAAGGATCCTGAACCGCTGCATGAATCTTGCTGCGCAATGTAAAAAAATAAAAATCCCCATCACTACATTTATGATAGCAAGCGACCCTTACCTTCAAAAATTTGTTACCGAATTTACAGAGACAAATAATGGTAAAGCTTTCTTCGCATCACTCGACAGGCTTGGGGCCTTTATTTTCAAAGATTTTGAAAGCGGCAAGAGAAAAACGGTGTATTAAATTCCTGAAGGCTAAAAAAATAAAAGTTAAAACATAAAATAATCAATGGACATCCAGAAGGTCAAAAATTTAGGGCAACTAAAAGAAAGCAATTACAAACCAAGATCAATAAAAGAAGAGTTGCGCGAAAATCTGATAAAGAAAATCAGTAAAAAAGAAATCACATTTCCCGGTATCATTGGATATGAAGATTCTGTCATTCCTGATACGGAAAGGGCCCTTCTTTCAAGGCACAATATTTTGTTTTTAGGGCTGCGTGGTCAGGCAAAAACACGAATGGCGAGACAAATGACCGACCTGCTCGATGAATATATTCCTGTAATTTCAGGAAGTGAGGTAAACGATGATCCTTTTAAGCCTTTGAGTAAATATGCCAAAGACCTGGTTGAAGAGAAAGGAAATGAAACTCCAATTGAATGGCTCCACAGAAGCAAAAGATATGGAGAAAAACTGGCCACGCCGGATGTAAGTGTAGCAGACCTTATTGGTGATATTGACCCTATAAAAGCAGCCAACCTTAAATTAAGCTATGCGGACGAAAGAGTAATTCACTATGGCATTATCCCCAGAAGCAACCGGGGTATATTTGTAATTAATGAATTACCGGATTTGCAGGCCCGCATCCAGGTTTCTTTATTTAATATTTTAGAGGAAGGGGATTTGCAAATAAGGGGATTTAAATTAAGATTACCACTTGATATTATGTTTGTGTTTACTGCTAACCCTGAAGACTATACGAATCGGGGAGCCATCGTAACACCATTAAAAGACAGGATAGAAAGCCAGATACTTACCCATTACCCGACTACCATCGAAACATCATTATCCATTACAGAACAGGAAGCCGGTGTTCATGAAGATCAATTAAAAAAGATACAGGTGAGCGACCTGGTAAAGAGGCTGATTGAGCAGGTTTCTTTTGAAGCCCGTGCCAGCGAATATGTAGATAAAAAAAGCGGTGTATCTGCACGGCTCACCATCGCAGCTTATGAAAACGCCATAAGCTCCGCAGAAAGGCGCGCTATTATGAACAAGGAAAAAGAAACGCAAGTATGGATCAGTGATCTTGCAGGGATTATTCCATCCATTACCGGAAAAATTGAATTAGTATATGAGGGCGAACAGGAAGGGCCTTACCAGGTTGCCTATAATTTAATGGAGAAAGCAATCCGCACACAATTTGCGGCTTATTTTCCTAACCCTGAAACTTTTAAGAAGAAAAGAAATAAGGAAGCAACCGATGAAAATCCTTATAAGGCTATCACCAGGTGGTTTGATTCCGGCAATCATTTGAGTATTTTATTTGGGTTAAAAGATGAAGAAAAAATTCAATTATTATATAAGGTTGACGGTTTGTACGGCATCGTCAAAAAATATTTTCCAACTACCAATGCTAAAGAAAACGCATTGCTTATGGAATTTGTATTGCATGGCCTTTCCTCATATTCTCTTATCAGTAAGAAAATTGTAGATGGAAAGATTGAATTTAAAGACCTGATGGGCAGTATGCTTAATTTTAGTCCACAGTCTTTCCGGGATGAAGAACTCGATGAAGAAGATTTTAAGTAAGAAAAAACCGGGCAAAATACCCGGTTTTTCTTTTTCAATTTCTCCTATCAGTTATTTTATTAGAAGTCCGACTTTTAAGCCTCCGCTTATGCCCAGGTTTGGACCAGATCCGGTTTTCTGAATAACAAAATGGTTGTAAATATTAGTTGAATAATAATCATTATTATCATTCGGCTCATTGTCAAAGGCATAGCCAAAACCATAATAAAGATCCACCAGAAACTTATCCCCAAATACCCATTGATGACCAAAATTTAAAATAATAGCTCCGAAAACATTATTTCTTTTTTCCAGAACAGGATTGCCCGTTTTATAATTTAAGGCATTGTCATCATAATAACCTAAAGTTACTGTCGGCTTAACATATGTACCTTGAAGTATATGTGACATCCGTGTTCCCTTATTTATATAATTTGGAAGTTTGTTGAACTTATAACCTGCCTCAACAAATGCTCCCAGGGCGTTTCTCCGATAGGTCTCATTTTGCCCATTAACGTAATATTGATCAGCCTGGGAATTTTTTCCTGCTCCAATAATTCCAAGACCAAACTCATAACTTTTTAAAGGCGACACAGATTTCTCAAAAGAAAATTGTGAGTATCCTAAAAGCGGTGCCAGGAAATTGATTTTGACAGCCTTTCTTAACTGACCTTCATAGTTAGCAGGATCTTTAAAACTCAATTTATATTTTTCTATTCTGCCATCTGCAAATTCAATCCTGTTTATGCTTGATTTATCAACAACATAAACGGGACCATCGGGACTGTCAAATAATATATACTTGATTTCATCCGTGCCAATTTCAATAACCCTGGCATTAATTACCAATCCTCTTAGCATATAAATTTTATCCTGGGCAAAAAGATGAGTAGTAAAGAAAACGAAAATAAATAGTGCAGGTATAATTTTTTTCATGAAGCAATTTATAGAATGACCCTCGGGAAGGCAAATACGCTGCTTATAATTAGTTAATATTTACTTCAGTTTCCAATTTTATACCAAATTTTTTCATTACTGACGCCTGGATTTCCTCGCTTAACTTTAATATTTCCTTTCCTCCTGCATTTCCATAATTAACAAGCACAAGAGCCTGCTTTTCATAGCAGCCTGCATCTCCTTTCCGATATCCTTTCCACCCACATTGCTCAATAAGCCAGCCTGCAGGAATTTTGAACTTATCCTCGTGTATTTTATAAAATGGGACATCAGATCTCCCCGATAATTTTTTGAGCAAATCATTTAATTGCTGGCCATCAATCTCCGGATTCTTAAAGAAACTGCCGGCATTACCTATTTTAGCGGGATCAGGTAGTTTGGAACTGCGAATATTCATAACAGCATTTGAAACTGCCCTTAGACTTAATTCCTTCACCTGCATTCTTTTTAATTCCTCTTCAATTGCTCCATAAGAAATATTAAAATGTGGCGTTTTGCTGAACTTGAAAGTAACATTTAAGATAACAAACTGGTTCTTGTATTTTTTCTTAAAGATACTGTCCCTGTAGCCAAATTCGCAATCATTCAGTGAAAATGTAGTGATTCTCTTTTCTTGCAGGGAATATGCTTCCAGCGAATAAAAATTATCCTTTAGTTCTACGCCGTATGCACCGATATTCTGCATAGGAGAGGCTCCTAAATTACCCGGAATCATTGACAGGTTCTCCACTCCCGAAAAATTCTTATTTACACAGTGCATTACAAACAGGTGCCAGTTTTCACCCGCGCCAGCCTTTACATAAACGTATTTCTCCTCCTCGTGAATGATTTCTATTCCCTGAATTTCATTTTTTAAAACCAGGCCTTCAAAGTTTTTTGTAAAAAGTATATTGCTTCCTCCTCCTAATACTAATAAGTGTTTCGGATTATTGAACCCCGATTGTAAAATATCCTGTAATTCAAAAACAGAATTGAATGATGAAAAATATTTTGCATATATTTCTATTCCAAAAGTGTTATACCTTTTTAGCGAATAATTTTGAAGAATTTGCATTAGCTAAAATTGAAAAGAAAGAAGTTACGTGTCTATAAAAAAGGCAGCATAAAATTAATCCATCTTTCCTCTTGAAAAGATAATCCCGGTCCTTATACCGGATCAACATCAATAATAACGACGACAGTTCTGAATCTTTTTTCAGCTTTCAAAAGATTTATGTGATTCCAAATGACCTTTTTTTGCGCCTTAATATGGCCAGCGTCCTTCTGCATTTTTATAAGTATTTCCATCAAATACAAACTCCTGACTCTGTTGATTACGGGTTCTGCCGGCCCTGCTAAATTTTTAAAATTATTATTCAAAGATTGTCCAAGTTTTCCGGCAGCTTCGTTTACCACCTCTTTCATTTTATGTTTTAATGTTAAACGAATGAGCCTGCTGAAAGGTGGGTAAAAAAATTGACTTCGCATGGCAATTTCGTTCTCATAAAATTTCTGATAATCATGTTCCTGCAAAAATAATAATACAGGATGATTGATTTTAGATGCCTGGATGAGCACCAGCCCTTGTTCTTTCTTGCGACCGGCTCTCCCGCTCACCTGCTCCATCAATTGAAATGCCCGTTCATTTACCCTGAAATCTGCAAAACTCAATAACCCATCTGCATCAAGAACACCCACAAGGCTTACCTTTTCAAAATCAAGCCCCTTCACCACCATCTGGGTTCCGACAAGTATATCTATGCGATGTTGTTCAAATAGCTTTATCAGGGTATCGTGTGCATTTTTGCCTTTTACTGCGTCTACATCCATGCGTGCAATCCTGTTATTTGGAAAATCTTCGGAAAGCTCCTCTTCGATTTTTTCTGTTCCGAAATTTTTTTCAATCCAGTTCGCACTTCCGCAAGCGGGGCATGCAACAGGCTTTGGATAAGTATTGCCGCAATAATGACAATGCAGCTTATTCGAAAATTTATGCAACGTAAGTGTTACATCACAATTCTTGCACCTTGGAATAAATCCGCAGGTACCGCAAATCAAAAACGGAGCATACCCTCTGCGATTTTGAAATAAGATCACCTGCCTGTCTTGTTGCAAAGAATTTTCAATTTCAGATTTTAGTTGTGGCGAGATCATTACTTTACCTTTTTTGGAGGCGGCAACTGTTCTTGTATCTATTATTTTTATTTCAGGTAGCTTGATACTGCCAAATCTTTCACTAAGGGTAACTAAAAAGTACTTATTTTTCCTAGCATTAAAATAACTTTCAACAGAAGGTGTAGCGCTTCCCATTAAAACCTTTGCTTTGAAAACGGACGCATAATAAATTGCCGCATCACGCGCATTATATCTCGGCGCAGGATCCTGCTGTTTGTAAGATGAATCGTGTTCTTCATCTATTATAATCAAACCAAGATTTACAAATGGGAGAAATAAAGCGCTCCGGGCGCCTAAAATTATTTTTATCTCCCCTGTCTTTATTTTATTCCAGAGTTCAACCCGTTCATTATTATTAAACTTAGAGTGATAAATAGCAATGTTGCCTCCGAAATTTATTTGTAATCTCCTTATGATTTGCGCCGTTAGGGTTATTTCAGGGAGCAGGTATAATACCTGCAGACCCTTATTAATGAATTTTTCAATTTGTTTAATATAAAGTTGTGTTTTTCCGCTGCTGGTAATGCCATGCAAAAGACAAACATCATGCTTCTCTAATCCAATTTCAATTTCAGATAGGGCCTTTATTTGTGACTTATTAAGCTCAAAACTTACCTCCATTTTTTTAGGCAAGGCCCGAATGCGGTCAATATTTCTTTTCTCTGTAATAAGAATATTTTTTTCAACAAGTGCTTTTAATTGGGAAGTTGTAGCGCCGGATTTTTTTAATAGCTCTGTCTGGGAAACCTCTCCTTTTGTTTTTACCAGGTGTAAAAAACTTAATAATAACTCCATTTGCTTTGGAGCTTTAAAATTATTCAGGAGATTACTCAGGTTTTCCTCATTGCTGTATTCGGGATTCAGAAGGACAAAATTTTCTTTCTTTTCTCTATACTTTTCATTAAATGCTTCCCAGGCAAAGCAAACTTTTTTTTCAATGAGCCTTTTAATTAACGGATATACATGAATTATATCAGCTACCTGCTGTACTTCTGATAACTTCAGTTCTTTCTTTATGAGCAATGCTTCAGCAACCAGGTATTCTTCATTATCCAGTTCAGAAAAATCCTCTCCATATTCTTCGTTATAAATCAGGATGGTCTCGCTACTCAGTTTTAAATGTGTCGGCAACGCTGCTGCCATTACTTCGCCTTCGCTGCACATGTAATATTCACTGATCCATTTCCAAAGTTGAAGCTGATTAGGGTAAACAATGGGTTCGTCATCTATTATACTCAAAATCGATTTGGTTTCATATGGAGGTTGAATACTGCTAATAGATTTTATAATCCCTGCGTATTTCTTATTCTTCCCGAAGATTACCTCCACACGGCAACCTGCCTGTAACTTATCTTTTAAAAGATCCGGAACAGAATAGGTGTAAGTTTTTGGAATGGCCAGCGGAAGAATTATTTCAACCCAGGTATTAATTGCCTTATTGCCCTCATTAAATAAATTCTGCTCCTTTCGATTCTCAGGTGTCATTTATACAAATATAAATTCAAATTGAATATTTGGAATGGTTATCCCAACGAAGCCTTTCATGATCAAATTACCGGATCCAACTTGCCTTGTACCGAAACAGCCCATCTTCCATTTGCCGGTATATTTTTTCTTTCAGCATTGGCAAGTCTTCAGCAGAGAGTCCGGCGGTTGATGTTTCCGGAAGGTACACTGCCCGACATTTTCCCGGGTTCAATGAGAATATACTTTTGTAATTAAGCCTGTCATAAGTATCCAGGAATAAAGTTGGAAGAATGGGTGTTTGCGTTTCAATAGCGATTCGAAATGCCCCATCATAAAATTGCTTTAATGGATGATGTGTCATATTAAAGGTTCCTTCCGGGCAAATAAAAACAGAAATATCTTTGTTTATAAAATCAACAAGGCTCTGAACACTTTCAGATCTCTTTTCACGATTGTCCCTGTGTACCAGCACAGCGCCTCTCTTATATATATATCCGAAAATCGGCACTTTTGTCATCTCGGCTTTTCCTAAAATACGAACATGCTGATGCCTGATTACTTCCAGCATCATCGGGATATCAAGGTATGAAATATGGTTGCTTACAAAAATATATTGCTTCCGGATGTCACGATTTTCTTCGGCAATAACGAGAGGTTTTATACCTATAAGAAAAAAAAACGCACCAGCCCAAAACCTGGCTATCTTATATAATAAATTACCGCCAGTTACATAGTTCATCAAAAAAGAAACCATAAAAAGCGGAAGCAGCATGAACATTAAGGCAAGGAATACCAGAAATCCATAAATACTAAACAAGAACTGAAATCCCTTTTTTAACATAGTTTCTTAACCGTTTTAATATTTAACCAACGTATTATTCAGCATAAACTGAATTGTTTAGCCTCAAAAAACAGGAAATTTAGCTTAAAATATCAAAAATTCAGATTTCCAGCGGTTTCTAATTTGAAAATTTACCTGAAAATCCCCTACATTTGCACTCCAAAAAATTGGATTTATGTTCGCAGTAGTAAAAATTGCCGGTCAACAATTTAAGGTTCAGCCAGGACAAAATTTATTTGTTCCTCATCTAAACGGTAAAACAGGTGATAAAGTTGAATTTTCAGATATCCTTTTGCATGACAACGAAGGAAAACTTTCTATAGGAAAAAATGCTAAAGTAACTGTGAAAGCAGAAATAGTTAATGACATCATTAAAGGTGAAAAGGTTATAGCATTTAAAATGAAAAGAAGAAAAGGATTTAGAAAAAAACATGGTCACCGTACCCAATACACACAAATAAAAATTACAGGTATTGCATAAATTTTATTTTAAAAAATAAAATGATTCGTTAATAATTGTATTTTCTGAAAAATAATAATTTTTAAATTTTAAGATCATGGCTCATAAAAAAGGTGAAGGCTCAGTAAAAAACGGACGCGATTCACAAAGCAAAAGATTGGGCGTAAAAATATTTGGCGGACAAGCTGCAATAGCCGGAAACATTATTATTCGCCAGCGTGGTACCGTTTATCATCCCGGTAAAAATGTTGGCCTTGGAAAAGATTTTACCATCTTCGCAACAGCTGACGGAGTTGTAGAATTCAGAAAAAGTAAAGGTGATAAGACCTTAGTTTCTGTTAATAAGATAGAAGCAACTTCATAAATTTCTTCAAATAAGTTTTGGTAGTTACGAAAATGTTTTTATTTTTAATTATTATTTACTAACAATTAAATTCTAAAAACATGGCAACCGCTAAAAAAGCTGCAAAAAAAGCTGCTCCTAAAAAAGCTGCTAAGAAAGCTGCTCCTAAAAAAGCTGCTAAGAAAGCTGCAAAAAGAAAAAGGTAATGATTTGTTTTTAAGCAAAATATTACTAGAGTCCCGGAAATTTCGGGACTTTTTTATTTTAGAAAATTAATCTAAAAGCCTTACTGTAAAGGGTTTTAGCCGCATGATAACATTCATGGTAACATTTTTATATATAGAAATCATTTCTGAATTATGGATAATAATGAAATAGCAAATCGGTTTTCTCTACTTTCAAAATTGCTCGACATACACGGCGAAAACAGTTTCAAATCCAAATCTTATTCTATTGCTGCATATAAAATTGATCAACTAACGGTAGAGTTAAAGACCCTCCCCAGGGAAAAAATTTTTCAAATAACCGGAATCGGAGAGGCAATAGGCAAAAAAATCCTGGAACTTGTCGAAACTGGGAAGATGAAAGTTCTTGAAGAAATAATTTCAAAAACGCCTGAAGGAATCCTTGATTTGATGAAAATCAAAGGACTTGGTCCAAAAAAAATTGGTATCATTTGGAGAGAGATGAATGTGGAGAGCATCGGAGAACTTTTATATGCCTGCAATGAAAACAGGTTGTCACTCTTAAAAGGTTTTGGAAAAAAAACGCAGGATAATGTAATTGAATCAATTGAATTTTTTCTGAGGCAACAGGGTAATTATTTGTATGCCCAGGTTGAAGATCTTGTAATTGAAATGCAATCTCTGCTTGCAACTATTTTTTCCACTGATTCAATCAGGATTACAGGCGTATTTGCAAGACAGCTTGAAACATTAGATGAGCTTGAATTTGTTATACCATTCCCAGTAGAGTCTATTTTAGAATTACTGAGGCATTGTCCGGCATTTTTATTTATTAAAAAAACAGACGATTTTGTCTTGTATAAATATGATAGCAGAATAAAAATAAAACTTTTTGCCTCTGACAAGCAACTACTTGTGAAACGAACTTTTGAAACTACTAATTCAGCATCTTTCAACAGCGCCTTTTATAATCTATTCCGCGAAGATGAAATACAAAAAGCAAAAAGTGATGAAGAAATATTTCATATTGCAGGTATACAATATATACTTCCTTGCTTGCGGGAGTCGGAAAAAGCAATACAACTTGCGATAGAAAATAAGATCCCTGCATTAATTCAGCCAAATGATATAAAAGGAATTATTCATTGCCACAGCAATTGGAGCGACGGGTCAAATACTTTAGAAGAACTTGCCTATGCCTGCATTGATCAGAATTATGAATACCTTGTAATCAGCGATCACAGTAAATCAGCTTTTTATGCGCAAGGGCTCAGCGAAGAAAAAATTAAGGCTCAGCATCAACTGGTCGATGAGCTGAATGCGAAATTAGCTCCCTTCAAAATTTTCAAGAGTGTTGAAAGCGATATTTTGAATGACGGTAATCTTGATTATAGCAACCAGGTGCTCTCCACTTTTGACCTGGTTATTACTTCCATTCACTCTAATTTAAGAATGATTGAAGAAAAATCTATGATGCGCCTGATGAAAGCAATTGAGAATCCTTATACCACAATTCTGGGTCACATGACCGGAAGGCTACTTCTTAGCAGGAATGGTTATCCTGTTGATCATAAGAAAATTATTGATGCATGTGCCAGCCATAAAGTAGTTATTGAAATAAATGCGCATCCCAGGAGGCTTGATATGGATTGGCGTTGGCTGGAATACGCGATATCCAAAAATGTACTGATATCCATTGATCCGGATGCCCACTCCATTCCGGAGTTTAAGAATACCCGTTTTGGTGTCTTAATAGCGCAAAAAGGTTTTGTAACTGCAGGCAATAATCTATCCAGTTTCAACCTGAAGCAATTTGAAAATTTTTTGAAGGAAAATAAAAAGTAATAAAAAGATATTCAGCTCAGTAAATTAAGCGTGGAAACCGGCAACTCCACATAGAATATGGTCCAATTATTTTCACTTGTTTCAAACCAAATTTTACCATTCAACTTTTCCACAATTCCCTTGCACATTGCCAGGCCAAGTCCTGTACCGGAAGTTTTTGTGGTAAAATTTGGGGTAAATATTTTACCTCTCAAGGCGTCCGATATACCGTTACCATTATCCTTCACTGAAACTCTTACAGACCTTCCCAAGATCTGGCTGCGTATTTCAATAATGGTTTTCCTGGTATCAGGTACTGATTGAACTGCGTTTTGCAGAAGATTTGTAAACAGCCTGTTGATCTGTGTTTTATCAGCATCTATAATTACATCTCCATCTTGAAAATAAGTATTTATTTCTAACTGTTCATTTTTTGAATAGAGTGAAGCAATATTAATAAGAACTGAATTCAGATCAAAATGCTGGTTCTTTGTACTACCTATATTCGCGAATTGAGCAAACTCATTTGCAATTTGGGACAGATGCTCAATCTGTTCAAGTAAAATTTTGGCAACATACAATGAAATGTTTTTGACTTCCGGCGAATTACTATCTATAGCCATTTGCAGATATTGCAGATTAAGCTTCATTGGGGTAAGTGGATTCTTAATTTCATGCGCGACCTGCCTGGCCATTTCGCGCCATGCGCCCTCCCTTTCACTTTTAGCAAGTAGTTGGGCACTTACATCCAGCTTCCTAACCATTTTATTGTATTCATTTACCAAATCTCCGATTTCATCTTTGCGTGTCCAGGTAATTTCTTCGTTCGTTTTTTCAAGATTTACTTCTTTCATCTTATCACTGATCAGTGAAAAAGATCTCGTGATCCGGTTGGTAATAAATAAAGCGATTATGCCGGCAATTAAAAAAATGAAGGCATTCAGATTAATGATCGTCACCAGGAAATTGGAAATCTCCGCATGCAGGTTGTTCTGCGATTCGAAATAGGGAATGTTTAAATAAGCATATTCTTTACCGGTTTCATCCCTTACAGGAACATAATTACTCAGATATTCAAGGCTTCCAATATACTGTTCCTTGGAATATTGTACATCTTTTAATTTATGCAAATGGTAGAAGGCAATGGGATCCATTTTTTCACTTACAATTCCTTTCTTATAAGGCAAGGGCAATGAAGAAACTCTAAGTTCTCCATTCAAATCATACAAATTAATATCTGCCGCGTGTATCCCGGCTATTCTGGTTATTATCTCTTCTAACTTTTCATCTGATACTGAATCAAAGTTAGCTTTCTGTAATTCATTAGTTGACATAGTATCAATGGAATTGCGAATTTCATTTTCCATAATGTGGATGGTACTGCTAAGCTTTTCGCGGTTATTATTATGATACCTGCTAATGAAAAACAGGATAGTTGTTACCCCGATAACTAAAAATGAAAAAATACTAATGACAATGATAGTCCCATGCACCTGGTTTCGAATTGTAAAATGCCATAGGCTTTTAAAATCGAGGCTTTTCATTTTCCCACTCACTAGCTGATTGAGGATATTAAAAATCAACGTTACCAGCAAAAATGAGCAGAATAAATAGGCAAACAGCGTGATCGATTCAATAAAAAGATTGTCCTGCCTGGCAATCACGATTACCTTATCGCTGTTTGCCCGGTACCAAAGTTCTTCAAAACCGTTCCTGTTTACAAGGCGAAACTCATTATAGGTAAAAGAACTGGAATCAATTGAAGTGGGGAAAGGATAATCATTATTGCTACTGATTAGTTGTCCTTTATTATAAATTGCATCAGAATAGATAGACGAACTTTCTATTGAGTTAGTATTACCTTTTGAAAAAAGCTCAGGATAAAGTGCATCGCTTTTGTATTTTTTAGGTGTGGAGATGATGAAAATATATCCTTTGGGTTTGCCGGAGGAATCGGTAATTTCCCTTTTGCTGATATAATTAAATCGATCATAGGAAATATCATAATAATACAGCCCGGGTTTTTCGGTAGGTTTTCCCTGGGTTTGGATAATGGCATTCAGCGAATTGAAATTTGTAGAATCAGTATTAAAAAGAGGAGATTCTGTGGAATTAAAAGTGTAAATCCTGGTATCATACATATTTTGATAACCTGTAAAATTTTCATTGATAAGGCTATCTTTTAAAAATATATTATCCAAAGGATTCTTAAAACGATCGAAAACATCAAACAAAGCGGTATTACTAAAGTCACTTAAAATAAAGTTGATAATATTTTCCCCGGTTACATCTTTCTTGTTTGCAATATTTTCCGCAAAATTTTTTCTTTGTTCAAGCTCCTTTTTCCTGTTCTCCCGGATAATTGCCGCAGTTATTGAAACGGAGAAGAAGAAAACCCAGAAAATAAAGCGGGATGATACCAGGTTATAGGCGTGCAAGGCAAGGAACCCCCTGTTAAGCAGAAAAATAAATAATAAAAGCCAGCAAAGTAGATATAATTCAAAGAGTATATAGGAGGAATGAAGTCTTAAGGTTAGTGTTATGAGCCCTATCAGAGCAATGGATAGATACACCACGAAAGGGCTGGGTTGCATGATCGCTTTTATGGGGTGAAGAAGTATTTGGATGAGAAAAAAATACCCTGTTGCAATGCAGCTCAATACTATGAAGCCGATCACACTATATATATCCAAAGTAAAAAAGTTAATCACGTCAAATGAAATCTGTGAATCAGCAACAAGGCTTCTGATAATATTTCCGCAGCCAATGGTAAGGAGGACCATTAAACCAGTAATAATAACTATGGCAGCATATTTTTTGATTGAGGTCTTGTAATTAAAATCAGCATAGGTAAAGCGGTAATGAAACCTGATAAATAGGACAATCCAAAGAAATAATAAAGAATTGATGAGAAGATCCCCTAAAGAACTAAAGATGAAGTTTGATCCATAAATTTCCGGGTTAAATAATTCCAGTTGCTGGAAGTTTAGCGGACCAGCCAAAATATAACTCAGGCTCCTTAATAAAATTACAGGAATTATCAAAACCAGGAACGAAGGCCAAAATCCTTTTTTCTCAAAAAAGAATCTGGCCAGCTTATGAATAAAAAAAAGCACAAATACTCCCGCAAGGATTTTTAGCCAAATAGAAATAATATTTTCCTTGTTTCCAATATTAGTAATTTGCTTAAGGAAAAAAAGTGTTTTACCTCGGGCATCTTTGATAGCCAGTTTTGTTGGTGCAAGACTGATATCATAGTCCTTATTGATATCACCATTTGCAATAAAAGAATTTTTGAGGTATTTATTTTCAACATAATAATTCCATTTTACTGGAATTAGGGTAACAATTCCATAAAGCAAGCCCATTTTATTCTGGTATTGCTTTTTATTAACCACATACCAACCATTTATAAGTTTTAAAAATCGCGTTCCATCAGGCCCCGATATTATTATAGAATCCGGGGAAATTATCTGCGTGTTCCAAAAAACAGGAACAGGAGTGGCCAAAGGAATATCCCTGTAAATGAAAATGAAATAATTTTTATCTACCAGGTTATCAAGATCATGCTCATTATAATTATGATTGGTTATCTTATCAATTAATGAGGTATCTTCTAAAAAAGCAAAACTCTTCTTTTGATTATTAATTATATTGTTTTGTATTGCTCTTCTCGCGTTAACTGATGTGGAAATACTACTCCAGTAATTATCAATTAAAAATGATAAGGTAAACAACCATGCAGTTGCCACAAGGAGATAGATGTTTCTCCCAAAAAATGTTTTAAGATCTTTATTAATTTTAAAATTCACAATTGCTGTTTTTTAATTTCATTCCATATTTCGTCCATTTCCTGAAGCGTCATATTAGTAATATTATGCCCTTTTTCCGTTGCGGCTGCTTCCATTTGGTTAAAACGCCTGATAAACTTTTTATTGCTAAGCTCCAAAGCATTTTCTGCATCTATATTCAAAAATCTTACATAATTGATAACTGAGAAAAAAAGATCCCCGGCTTCTTCTTCAATATGCCGGGTATTGCCGGACTTTACTGCATCGAGCAATTCCCCTTTTTCCTCCTCAATTTTTTCCCAAACCTGTTCTTTGGTTTCCCATTCGAAGCCAACCTGTTTAGCCTTTTCCTGCAGTCGCATAGCTTTTACCATAGCGGGTAAAGATTTTGGCACACCGCTCAGCACTGACTTTTTCCCTCCCGCCAATTTAATTTGTTCCCAGTTTCTCTTAACTTCCTCATCATCTTTTACCTTGATATCTCCATAAATATGAGGATGGCGAATGATTAGTTTTTCACAAATGGAATTAATTACATCCTGAAGCGAAAACTGATTTTCTTCCTCAGCTATTTTGGCGTAAAAAACAATATGCAGTAGTAAATCACCTAGTTCCTCTTTAATACCAATCCAATCTTTATCAGAAATTGCATCAACAAGTTCAAACGTCTCTTCTATTGTTTGCTGGCGCAGAGTATGAATCGTTTGCTTTTTATCCCAAGGGCATTTTTCCCTTAATTCCGCCATTATTTTCACCAATCTATTGATATTGATTTCTAGAGACATTTAAACAATTTAAATTTTAAAAATGGATACAAAAAAGAATATGATTATTAAAAACAGAATAACGAATAAATAAGCTAATAGAAAGATCCCGTATTTTAGGATTGTCTTACCCCTGCGCTGCTGATAAAAATTACGCATGGCTTTATAGAGGTAGAAAAGGGATGCTAATATAATTGCTGCATTTACAAATTCCAACCAGGATAATTTCATAACATCGGCTAATCTCGAAATGACTAATATTCCAAACTGGACAATAAATAGAAAAATGTAAAAGTGCATCGTAAACACTGCGTGGCCAACATAATAAATCCTTTTCTGCCGTATATATAATAATTTCAGCAGGAAGGCCGCAAAAGGTAACGATACAAACAACAGCTGAGGGAAACTGTGCAGGAAGGCTTCGACTAAATCATTTATAAATTGATTTGCATTTCCTTGGTACTTTTGATTAAGTTCAATTTCTTTATACGCAAATTTTCTGGTAGCCCAGTTTTGTTTTACCACACCTATTCTAACTATTGAATCATATTCTTCCCTGCTTTTATACCCCTTGTTGAAAATAGTCAGATTCAATCCTTTATTCTTATTGATACTATCTATGTAATGGCTAAAATCTTCCCTATTGATCGGCTTGCCATTATTTAACAAACTTGTAAAATTATTATAATCCTGGGGCGACATTTGTTGAATCTGCTGCAGGGTCTTACCATTATAAGTCAATTTCACAGCGGATTGGTTCATACTTTCGATGTAGGAAAAAAAAATAAGAAAAAAAACGAAAGAAGTAAAGAGATACATCCTGACCGGATTGAGATAGCTGGCTCGTTTTCCTATCACATATTCCTTCGAAAGAAATCCCGGCCTTAAAATAAGAGACTTTACGGAAGAAAAAAAATTACCATCGAAATGTGTAATATCACTAAAAAAATGGGCTACCAAATCCCATACGGATTCCTCAGGTTCAATATTTTCCTGGCCGCAGCTATGACAATATTTCCCTATCACTGTCGTTCCACAGTTAAGGCAATTCTTTTCCTTTCTTTCATGAAGATTTGACACCGCCTTATTTTAGCGTTAATAAATTATGGTTAAAAATAATAAACTAATTCTGCTTGCGAAATTAATCTGCTATTTTGCAATGATGATAAATATCAGTATTAAACAATCCTGGATGCGGTTGCACGTCACGAAAAATTTCAAAAGGAATTGCACTATTTTTCTTCTTTTCTTTATCGGGAGGCCAGCGTTATTTGCCCAGTATTATTATAAAGATATATGGAACAATCATCAAATTTCAAATGAATTCAAACTGCTGAAAATTGATGATTTTAAAACTATAAAAATCAGAAGTTTTGATGATGACGGCCAACCCAGCGAAGGATTCTTTTGTGAAAAAAAGATCAATAAAAAATTTACTCAATCCCAGATGATTTCGAAATCCAATATTACAGGGCAGTCAGTTTTAGTTTCAGATTATAACGCGGAAGGTCTCACCCTTAAAACTACTGAAGAAACCCCCACGACTACCAATATTACTGAATTTGATTATGATGAAAACGGGCAATTAAAAATGACAGCTACCATTACAAAAGCTGATAGAGATTCCGGGGAGATAAGAGAAACACACGAATATTCTTATGATCAAAAAGGGATACCGGTAAAAATGATCAGGAAGAAAAACGATGTTCTTGTTTCAACCATTCATTTTGTAAGTGATGCTAATGGCAACATCATAGAAGAGGATGTGGAAGGCAACTCAGTTAATGATAAGAAGTATTATTATTATTATGACTCCAGGAGCAGGCTTACTGATGTTGTTCATTTCAATGAATTAGCCAAACGTCTGCTGCCGGACTATATGTTTGAATATAATACCTCAAGCCAGCTAAAGCAAATGATCACAGTAAATGATGGAAGTAGTAACTATTTAATTTGGAAATACGGATACAACGAAAATAATCTGAGGCAAACGGAAAAGTGTTTTTCAAAAGACAAGAGACTCCTGGGAACGATCGAGTATGAATATGATAAATAGGATTCCGATCCTTTTTGAAATATAAATAGGAAGCATGCATACATTCACGCTATTCGGGATATTAACCTTACGAAAACTCCTGCAAAATCAAATTATAGTTTTCTTCTAAAAAAAGTAGCGGAAAAACTATCAATGCTAATCAGCAATATCCTTCCGGAGAATTTTTTAAAAAGAATTCATTTTATCCTTGCTGATTGCACCCGAGTTTAAATATATGAATCACATACTGTAACATAAATAATGAAAGTGATGCGTCGAAAAAATAAGCACCTGGAAAATTTGTGAATCGAAATCTGATCTTTTCCCAAAATATAAAACAATCCGGTTGAAAAAATAAAAAAAAGCGGCCCGAATAAAATCTTAATCTTTGTAAAAGTTTAAATAAAAGATCTATGATTAAATTCATTTCGCAACCATGGCCATGGTATGTTTCAGGCCCGCTGATAGGACTCATGGTACCCCTACTACTGCTTTCAGGAAACAAGACTTTTGGAGTATCCGCCTCTCTCAGGCATGTATGTGCCATATGCGTGCCGGCAAAAATTCCATTCTTTAGATATAATTGGTAAAAAGAGGCCTGGAATCTATTTTTTGTGAGTGGAATATTAGCAGGTGGATTCATTGCCTCAATTTTTCTTTCAAACGGGAATACCATCCAAATCAACCCAAAATTAGCTGCTGAACTTTCGGGTTATGGTATAACAGATTATCATTCGCTCCTGCCACAACAACTCTTTAACTGGCATCAGTTATTTACATTAAAAGGACTTATTTTAATAGTTGCCGGTGGATTTTTTGTTGCGTTTGGTACGCGTTATGCAGGAGGATGTACTTCAGGCCACTCAATAATGGGGCTATCTAACCCACAATTTCCTTCATTAATGGCTACAGTCTCCTTCATGGCCGGAGGTTTTATAATGGCAAATCTGATTTTACCTTTTATCTTAAAATTTTAAAAATGACGGATACAACAATAATAAAAAACATTGATTCCAATACAGACTTTGAAGTGCGTTCACTAGATGCCATGTGTTATAATGAATCAACCTTGCAACATCCGGCATGGTATAACCTTAAATATCTTTTTTTGGGAATTTTATTTGGTATTATCCTCGTCAAATCAGAAGTTGTTTCATGGTTTAGAATCCAGGAAATGTTCAGATTGGAGAGTTTTCATATGTATGGCATTATAGGCTCAGCGATAATAACAGGAATCATTTCAATTTTTATCATAAAAAGATATAAGCTAAAAACAATTTACGGGGGAAAAGTAATTTTTTACCCAAAGCAAATTAATAAAGGGCAAATTTTTGGCGGATTAATTTTTGGCTTTGGATGGGCATTGACGGGTGCATGCCCGGAGCCTTTATATGCTTTAATCGGAACGGGTGCCCTTGTAATTATGGTAATTTTGGTCAGCGCTCTCGCAGGCACATTTGGTCAGCGCCCTCGCAGGCACATGGGTTTATGGACTCATCAGAGAAAAAATTCCGCGTTAACAGTTACTAAATCTATCCCGGCGCAGGTATTCATTCAATTATATTGGCTTTAAATTACCATGGACCCTCAAAAGACTGAAGGAAAATTGGCGGATTAAATCCCTGGAATGACCATTATCAAAAAAATGTTTCCAACTCGCCAGGTGTTTCCTTAAAATTTACCACGATATTAAAGTTTGCATAAAACAAACGAGTTCCCCTTTTGTTATTTTTACAATAAAATGAATTATGAACAGGATAACTCTGGAAAGAAAGAATGGAGATTTTGGCTTTGAAATAATTGATGAGAACGGGCATAGATTGCAAACAGATGCCAGCCTAGAAAATGGCGGTGGAAATTTTGGCTTCCGTCCTATGCAACTTGTCTTGGCAGCCTTAGGAAGCTGCAGCGCAATAGATATTGCATCGATAATGAAAAAGCAACGACAAGAAATTGAAAGCTTCACTATCAGAATAACTGGAGAAAGAGAACAAAATAAAATTCCTTCATTATGGAAATCGGTAGAATTATTATTTATGTTTAAGGGAATAATTGACCCGGAGAAAGCGAAAAAGGCTGTGGCCCTATCAATGGACAAGCATTGCTCTGTGGCAGAAACCTTAAGAAGAGGCGGGACATCAATTACATGGAAAGTTGAGGTGACTGAGACAGCAAACAAAGTGGCGGCACAAAGATTATGAATTTAGAATGATAAATAATGAAACCTGATTTTTTTAGACAACTCCTGGATAAGCAACAGCGAAAAGAAATTGTTCCCGGTAATGAAGTTATTGCTTCGTGGGCATTGAGCCTTACAGGTATGTTATACCCTGAGTTATCAATATCGTCCTATTCATCTGCAGAGCAGATTGAAGAGGAATTCAAGAATCTTGAAAATGAACTAATCCAGATTTTAGAAGCCACCCGGGCATGTAGAAATTGCAATAATGAAGAAATAGCAAATTCATTTTTTAAAGCGGTTCCTGATATTTACAAAATATTAAATACAGATATTAATTCGCTACTTTCCGGTGATCCCGCAGCAAGAACCGAATTTGAGGTAATTCGGGCTTATCCCGGATTTTTTGCCTTATGTTTTTACAGAATTGCTCACGAACTGTTACTCCTAAATGTTCCGCTTTTACCCAGGATTCTGACCGAATACGCTCATTCAAAAACCGGTATTGATATACACCCCGGCGCTGTCATTGGTGACCACTTCTTTATAGACCACGGAACAGGTATTGTAATTGGAGAAACTGCACAAATCGGGAATCATGTAAAATTATACCAGGGCGTTACATTGGGTGCAATGAGTATTGATAAATCAATGGGGTTTAAGAAAAGACACCCGACGGTAGAGGACCACGTAATCATTTATTCTGGTGCCACTATTTTAGGTGGGGAAACTGTTGTTGGTCATCATAGCATTGTTGGGGGAAATGTTTGGCTCACCAAAAGCATTCCTCCCGGTACTTTAGTTTATCATAACCCCGAAATCACAGTAGTTGAGGGTAAAATAGTTAATTCTTAATCAATGGCTACTATTTTAGATACGGTAGGTAATACTCCCATTGTGGAACTTCAACACCTGAATTCAAATCCTAAGGTTAAAATATTTGCCAAGCTCGAAGGGAATAACCCGGGTGGAAGCGTAAAAGACAGGCCGGCGCTGAACATGATCAAAAGCGCCCTGGAAAGAAGAGAAATAGACAAAAACTCTAAGCTGATAGAAGCTACCAGCGGTAATACAGGCATAGCACTTGCATTAATGGCAAGATTATTTGGTATTGAAATTGAATTAGCCATGCCATCCTCCTCTACCCGGGAGCGGGTGTTGACCATGCAGGCATTTGGCGCAAAGGTTACCCTACTGGAAACAATAGAAATTTGCAGAGATTACGCTGAAGAAAAAGCTGCCTCAGGGAAATTTTTTCTGTTAAATCAATTTTCAAATCCCGATAACTATATGGCCCATTATAAAACCACCGGTCCGGAAATCTGGAAGGATACAAATAATCAAGTGACTCATTTTGTAAGTTCGATGGGAACCACCGGAACTATTATGGGATGCAGCCGCTACCTGAAAGAACAAAATAATAATATCCGGATTATAGGTTGCCAGCCAACTGAAGAATCTTCCATTCCGGGTATACGAAGATGGCCCAAAGAATACATGCCTAAAATTTTTGATCCCTCGCGTGTTGATAGGATTATAGATGTTTCGCAGGATGATGCCACTAACATGACCAGAAAACTTGCCAAAGACGAAGGTATTTTTGCAGGAATGAGCAGCGGAGGCGCTGCTGCAGTAGCTATAAGGCTTGCGCAGGAATTGCATTCCGGAATGATTGTATTTATTGCATGCGACCGGGGAGACAGGTACCTTAGCAGCGATCTTTTTGGATAACAGAGAATCAGTAAAATATTTTCTTTGATATTAAATTTGTTTTTAAATCTCATTTATATCTACAATGATTTTTCCTTAACATTTTCTTATCATTAAATTACAATTTAGTCAGTTGTTATTAATAATTTTGAAAATAATTGCAATAATTGCACGTTAGTGATTAAGTGTTAAGGTTCTAGCCTACTTTCTAATTACATGACCAAAATATATAATTAACCCTATTCGAAAAACTCTATGCCATTCACTTTTGCCCATCCTGCCATAGTTATGCCGGCCACCTATCTTCCAAAAAGATATTACTCACTTAGCGCATTAATTATTGGAAGCATGACGCCTGATTTTGAATATTTTATCCGGCTGAGGGATTATAGTGAATATAGTCACACGTGGACAGGGGTTATCTGGTTTGATTTTCCTCTCGGACTTATGCTTTTATTTCTTTATCATAATGTGGTCCGGAATACGCTGATTGAACATCTTCCATTTGGCCTGAATGCGAGATTTTCGGCCTTTGAAAAATTGAACTGGAATAAATATTTCCGAAAAAATGTATTAGTGGTCATTATTTCATTACTGGTTGGAATTGCTTCCCATATTTTTTGGGATAGCTTCACTCATGATTGGGGATATTTTGCAAATAATGTTCCTATGCTAAAGAATAATATGGGCATTTTTGATTATGAAATTACGGGAGCAGGCTTTGTCCAAGATGCAAGCTCTATTCTAGGTAGCATTATAATGATAATAATTATTTTCAAAATGCCCAAAGGTTATAATACCCGCAAGAAAAGAATCTTTAATTTTTGGATACTGGTCGAATTGATGATGATATCAGTGGTAAATTTTAGATTATACTTTACGCCCCTAGAAGGGAAGCAATTAATTTATGATCTGGCAGTAACAATAATTTCAGGTTTCTTAATCGGTATTATTGTGGTTTCGGTAATGTTGAAAAGGAAAGAACATATACCAATTTATAGAAACAGGGTGATCCCAAAATAACGAAATAATCCAGCCTTCATTCTAATCCGTAATTGCCTCAGATCATTTGGATTTCCCAAAATTATTGCTCGCTTTAAAATTTATTCTTTGTTGATTTTGGGGGCGATTTCTTTATATATATCTTTCAAGATACTTTATTTTATTAGCTTTCTAAAACATGGCGGTTATGTTAAAAGATTTTGAAATTAGAGACTTGTTTCCTTTGTTTGAAAAAGGCCTATTGGAAGAAATTGAACAGAATTCAAACATCCTTGAATTTGGCGAAGGTGAAGATTTGATGAAAAGTGGTCAGAATATCAGGAACACGCTGATTGTGAAAGAAGGATTAGTAAAGGTGTTCAGAGAGGACGAGGAAGGCAATGAAATTTTTCTGTATCATCTAGAACCAGGCCAGGCTTGCGCATTGTCAATAATTTGTGCAGTACAAAACAGAACCAGTGAAATAAAAGCCCAGGCAGTAAAGCCCACCATAGTTATTGCTATACCTGTAAGTTTAGTTGAGCAATGGATGAAAGATTACAAATCCTGGTACCAATTTATACTTTCGACCTACAGGGCAAGGTTCGAAGAATTATTAAATACACTTGACGCAGTAGCATTTAAGAATATGGATGAACGATTGGTAATGTATCTGAAGAAACATTCGGAAATATCCAACAACCGGAATATTTCATTCACTCATGCCCAAATAGCATCAGAACTTGGCACTTCGAGGGAGGTGGTTTCAAGGTTACTCAAAAAACTTGCTGAAAAAGGAATGATTAAGGTTAATCGTCAAAATATTGAAATAGTTAACCTGGACAGCCTTCACGTGTGACATTAATCACCTTATCTTTAGGTTAATCAAACCAATTTGCACCATGCAAATTTTTGGATATTTTGCTTCCTTATTAATAGGTATTTCATTAGGATTAATCGGAGGTGGCGGATCTATTTTAACCGTTCCTGTTTTGGTGTATTTATTTAGCGTAAACCCGGTTCTTTCAACCTCTTATTCACTATTTGTAGTTGGTTCTACCAGCCTTGTCGGGGCATTTAATAATTATCTTAAAGGCCTTGTAAAGATAAAAACTGCCCTCCTTTTCGGTATATCATCCATCACAACGGTATTCCTTACACGCAAAATTCTAATAGCTCATATTCCCGAAAATTTTGGTTCCATCGGAAATTTCCAGGTTACGGAATCAGTATTGGTTATGGTATTATTTGCTATTCTTATGGTGGTAGCTTCCTTATCTATGATTAGAGGAAGTAATAATGATTTGAAACAGGCAAATGGAGGTAATTCAAAAATAAACCTTCCTAAATTATTAGCATACGGCATTGGAATTGGCTTTATTACAGGGCTGCTGGGCGCAGGTGGCGGCTTTCTGTTAATTCCTACTTTAGTATTGCTTGTAAAATTACCAATGAAAGAAGCTGTAGGCACTTCCCTCTTTATCATTGCGCTTAATTCTCTTATCGGTTTTACCGGCGACCTTGGCCATTTCGATATTGATTGGATTTTTCTTTTAAAAATAACAGCCATCGCAATTGTTGGAATTTTTATTGGTGGAGCGCTAAATAAAAAAATACATGGTGACTATCTGAAGAAAGGCTTTGGATGGTTTGTACTTGTTATGGGGATTTACATAATTGCACATGAAATATTTATAGGATAATTTTTCGCCGCTTTTGAATAAAAAACTTTGCAAACGATTTTCCCAGTTATATCTCTAATTAATTAAGTAACATTAGGCTATAACTCTTGATGAAAACTGAGTTTCGCTCTTACCGAACTTAAAGAGCAAAAATTACCAATAATTAATTTTGTCATCATTTTGTAAAAAAAAATAAATCCATACCAGTTTTTAACACCTAATTTGTTTTACTAAAAGAATAATATACCGGAATTACAACTAATATTGCATCTTTAAAAAATAACAAGGGATAATCATTATGAACTCAAAAAGAAAAATCCTTCATTTCGATGTATCAAAAGTTCCTGTATTATTCTTACTCTTTTCATTATTCGCCGTAAATTATATTTTCAATGCAGATGCTGTCATAAACAGTAACAATATTGACAAGACATATTCTCAAAATAATATCCATAAAGGGCAGCACGCCGGTTACAGAAATGAAACCCATAATAATTCCCCAAAGAAAAGTCTAAGGCTTAACAAAAGGTTCCAGTCAGCAGAATTTTCAGGCTGTAACATGGTTGCTATTGACATTCCATTTAGCTATTTAATTTCGAAGTTTTCAGGCCGTTATATTAACCTTTCATTACTCACCTCTTTATTTGCCCCGAATTCCCTGAGAGGCCCTCCATTCTTTGTTTAACAGCAAGTAACACACTGTTCAAGATTAATACCCTTATTATCAATAAAGTTTCAGTAATTATTATTTCTTTAGTTCTACCAATCTTCTATCATGAATTATTTTTTTACAAAAAAAAATATAGCATTTACGCTAATGGGGTTATGTATGTACGTTGCCGTGAATGCCCAAACTGTGCACTATTCACTTGCTCAATTAGTAATAGCATCTGAAAATTATTTGCCTTCACTTTTGGAGAAGCAAGCCATTATCAACAGTGAGCAGGCCGAAGTAAAAGACGTAAAACATTCGTTTCTTCCCATTTTATATGTTGGCGATGAAATAAGTATTGGAACAGACAATTCGCTTCCGGGAGCGTACCTGCCTGAAATTATCGTGCCTTCAATAACTTCCGGAATATCAGCATCAGATAATTCCAATGTAGCCACCGGCAATATCGCTTCCTTTTACAGCCAGTACACCATTTTCAATTTTGGGCTTCATAAAGCCCAGATCAATAATGCTATAAGCTATGTGGATTTTGCCAACGCCGATTTTCAAAAAGAACTATACCAGGCGAAATTACAAATATGCCAGATCTACCTGGCGATACTACGCAGCCAGAACCACCTTAATGTAGATAAGCAAAATATAACCCGTTATCAAAATATATTTAATGTGATAAATGCACTGGCGGCAAGTGGTATAAAACCTGGTGCCGACTCCTCCCAGGCTAAAGCAGAATTATCCGCAGCTAAAATAAATTTTAATCAAACTGAAGGAAAGTTCATCCAACTGAAAGAACAAATGTCTTTCCTAACCGGAATCGCAGCTTCCGGAGTTGTTATAGATACCATTTCAAATGAATCCCCAGACAGCAATTTGAGTTTTTCAATGGATACGATAAATAATCCTTTACTTCTTTATTATGCAAGGCAAAAAGATATTTATTCTGCAAATGAAAAGGTTATCAAAAAAAGTTACCTGCCCAAGATAGTGATAGGTTTCAGCGCTTTTGGCCGTGGCTCAAGCATTGCATTCAATAATTATTATAAAACCTTGATAGATGGCTTAGGCTATCAACGCTTCGATTATATCTCAGGAATCGGAATTTCTTATGATCTGTTTAATGGTTTACATAGAAAAGATCATCTTGCCATCAACAGTTACAGGGAAAAGGCCAGTGAATATGCCCTTCAACAGCAGAAGCTGGCATTGCAAAGCGCTTCGTCACAGGCTGTATCAGCTATGCAGACAGCCTTAGCCAATCTACAGGAATTGCCCAATCAAACGAAGGCGGCAGAAGAGGTTTATCAGCAAAAGATAGCCCAATACAGGGCAGGCTTAATTTCGTTGATAGACCTCACTAATGCAAGCTTTGTTTTATACAGGTCACAAACCGATTTTATAGATGCTGTTAATGACTGGTATACCGCAAGACTTTTTAATGCTGAGGCTGCAGGAAGTCTCGATCTATTTATTCAATCCCTAAAATAATTATACATGGTAAGAGCAGCGTTAAAAAGACCAATTACCGTTTTGGTACTTTTTTCAGGCTTATTGATATTCTCGGTAATGGCCATTCGAACTATTCCCATAGACATATTTCCTAAACTCAATCTGCCCACTATTTATGTAATAGAATCTTATGGAGGCATGGCGCCTCAGCAAATGGAAGGCTTTTTTTCAACCAGGATGCAGGACCAGTTTTTATATGTAAACGGCATAAAAAATATTGAAAGTAAAAACATACAGGGACTCACGTTGATCAAACTTTCATTTTATGAAAATACCAATATGGCGGAAGCGTCAGCACAGGTTGCCCTGCAGGTAAACCGTGCCTCTAAATTTTTTCCGCCCGGCGCTTTGCCACCCCAGGTAATCAGGTTTGATGCGTCATCGCTCCCGGTAGGGCAATTGGTTTTTAGCAGTAAGACAAAAACATTAAATGAGATCTACGACCTGGCAACAACACGAATCCGCCCAATGTTTTCAACTGTTTCAGGACTATCGGCCCCTCCTCCGTTTGGCGCTAATTCAAGATCGCTGGTAGTGAGTGTTGATCCTGAAAAATTAAGAAGCTTCAACATTTCTCCCGACCAGGTGGTGGAAGCCATTGATAAAAATAACCAAATGACACCATCAGGTAATTTGCGGGTAGATAGCATGATGTATGTTACGACGGCCAATTCTCTTGAAGATGAGGTAAAGGATTTTGAAGATATTCCAATAACCACAAACGGCACTTCAACAATATTTATTCATGATGTAGCTTCAGTTGCCGACGCAGCGGACGTAACAGTAGATTATGCCCTGGTGGATGGAAAACGATCAGTGTATATGCCGGTGGTAAAAACTGCAGATGCCTCCACGTGGAATGTAGTACAGTCTCTAAAAGCAAGGATACCTGAAATGCAAAGTTTGCTTCCTGATGATGTAAAAATTAATTATGAATTTGACCAATCCGTATTCGTTATAAATGCAGTTAAGAGTTTAATGACAGAAGGTATATTGGGCGCCATTCTCACAGGATTAGTAGTCCTTCTTTTCTTAAGAGATTGGCGAAGCAGTATTGTAGTTATTATAACGATACCCATAGCCATTTTAAGCAGTATATTTTTTTTGAACCTGTTCGGACAGACTATCAACATAATGACCTTAAGTGGCCTTGCATTGGCTATTGGTATTTTAGTTGACCAGGCCACGGTAACTATTGAGAATATCCATCAACACCTGGAAATGAGAAAAAATAAAAAAACGGCTATCTTAGATGCTTGTGAAGAAATTTCATTTCCATTATTATTGATCCTGCTATGTATCCTGGCCGTATTTGCACCATCATTTGCGATGTCAGGCGTGCCTAAAGCAATGTTTCTTCCGCTGTCCTTATCTATAGGTTTTGCAATGATCATTTCATTTATTGCAGCTCAAACCTTAGTGCCGGTCATGTCTAACTGGCTTTTAAAAGAGGAAAGATTTCAATTCCATCATAATCAACCTCATGCACACGCAGGATTAGCGTTAGATCATAAAGAGGTCCTCGAAATATCAGAGCATACAAAACAGGATAAAAAACATAAAGAAGAAGATGATTTTTTTCAAAGAATTAAAATCCGGCTTTTAAATCTATTGGAAAAATGGATGCCTAAAAGAAAGCCCATTGTAATTATTTACCTGGCCATTGTTTTGACGGCTGCCGGAATTTGTTTTGTTTTCATTGGTAAAGACCTCCTGCCAAAATCCAATAACGGGCAATTACAAGTTAGAATTAAAGAACCGGATGGCACAAGACTGGAGGTAACGGAGCGGGCCGTGAAAGGAGTCTTGGGCATTATCGATTCCACTGTGAATGGAAATGTTTCAGCCAGCTCCGCTTATGTAGGACTGATCCCCAGCAGTTATGGTACCAGCAACCTGTATATTTTTAATAGCGGAACTCATGAAGCGGTTGTTCAAATAGAACTGAATAAAGATTATAAAACAAATCTTGATGAATTAAAAGACCAGCTTAGAAAAAATATTAAAGCGGCTTATCCATCAATACAAATTTCTTTTGAACCAATAGCCCTGACGGAAAAGATAATGGCCCAGGGTGCCTCCACTCCAATTGAGGTGCGTATTGCCAGTAAAAACTTTGATGACATGAAAAGTTATTCGGAAAAACTGGTGGATACTTTAAAAAATATTAGTTACTTGCGGGATGTACAAATAGCGCAGCCATTGCATTTTCCTACAATTATAATTAATATTGACAGGCTGCGCCTTGCCCAGATGGGCTTAAATCTTACGAATGTGGCCAGTAGTATCACTGATGCTACCTCATCGAGCAGGTTTACTGATAAAATTCAATGGTTAGATAAGAAAGCTTCTTATACTTACCAGGTGCAGGTAGAAGTTCCGGAATATATTATGAACTCCATTGAACAATTACGATCCATACCGTTAGTTCAGGGAAAAGACAGGCCCGTGCTATCCGATATTGCCCAAATGACAATAGATACGTTGCCGGGAGAATATGACAGATCAGGCCCCCGTAGGTTCCTGACCGTTAGCGCCAATATTTATAAAAAAGACCTGGGTTCAGCTACAGATGCCGTACAAAAAGCAGTAAATAGTCTAGGAGTACTTCCCAAAGGAATGGTAACTCAAATAAAAGGAATGTCATCTTTACTTACAGAAACATTAGGTTCTTTACAAACAGGTTTATTAGTTGCTATAGTAGTTATTTTATTATTGCTTGCTGCCAACTATCAATCATTTGGAGCTTCCATTGCTGTTTTGTCCACTGTACCTGCTGTAATATTAGGGTCCTTGCTGTTGTTATTGGCAACAGGTTCCACATTGAATTTACAATCTTACATGGGTATTATTATGAGCACAGGGGTATCAGTTGCTAATGCAATATTAATTGTTACTAACGCAGAAGCCTTAAGATTGGAATACAAGGATCCGTTTAAGGCAGCAAGAATGGCCTCAAGTATTCGTTTACGGCCCATTTTAATGACCAGCATTGCCATGATTGCTGGAATGATCCCCATGGCAAGTGGCATTGGGGAAGCGGGCGATCAATCTGCTCCGCTTGGCCGGGCGGTAATTGGTGGATTGGCCGCATCAACCTTTGCAGCTATATTCATTGTGCCATTAGTGTATGGCTGGATCCGACAAAACTCATCTTTTAAAACAGTTTCATTATTACCTGAAGACTCAAACAAGTAAAATATAATTATGAAAAAAATAATCTTCTTTTTGCCGCTTATTATTCTTGCTGCATGCTCATCTGATAAAAGCCATAATAATACAGTAAACGGGAAAAAGAATGCTGACCCTCAGTATCAGTTTACCACCATCCAAAAAGGTGGAATTGCTACAGTTATAAAGCTCCCCGGTCAATTGGCGGCATTTGAACAAGTCAGCATCTTCCCGAAAGTAGATGGATACGTAAAAGAGGTTTTTGTTGATATCGGTTCTCATGTTCAGCAAGGTCAATTATTGATGACACTGGATGATCCGGAATTAATTCAAACTACTATACAGGCGAAAGAAAAATATGAAAAAGCCAAATCAGATTTTTTTATCAATAAAGAAAATTATCAGCGGCTGTTAGAAGCTGCTCAGACACCCGGAGCAGTCTCTCCGCTGGATATTTCTACATCCAAAGAAAACGCGGAAGCTGACAGCGCTTTGAGCAACGCTGCAAAGGCTGATTGGCAGATGGAACAAACCATGCTGGGATATTTAAGAATAACTGCACCCTTCACTGGGGTTATAACTGAACGAAATGTGCATCCCGGCGCTTTGGTAAGCGATGTGGAAAAAAATATTCCCATGCTCGAACTGAAGCAGGAAAGCCACCTGAGTACCTTCAGATATAGCATCAGGTTTAAATCCTAAAGATAGTGTTACCTTTTTCGTACAGGCACTGAATAGTAAAAAAATGACCGGAATCGTTAGCAGAAAATCCGGAAATGTAAATCCACAATACCGCACCGAACTTATTGAACTTGATGTAATGAATCCTGATGGAGCTCTTGCTTCGGGCATGTATGCAGATGTGGTTTTCACTTCCAAAGGAGATCCTCAGGGAATGAACGTTCCTTCCAGCTCGGTTGTAACTTCCACGGAAAGAAAATATGTGATCGTACAAAGAAATAAGAAATTAGAAAAAGTAGATGTTACCACCGGAAACCGGTCTGCTGGTAGAATTCAAATCAATGGTAACCTGCAACCCGGGGAGATGGTAATCCTAAACGCAAATGATGACATTGCCTCAAGTAATTAAGCCATTTATATTTATTTCCGGCCCTGTTTACGAAAGTGAAAAATTATCAATAAGTATTATCAAAATGTGGTAAAGAAAAAAACAGGATTGGTTAATTCAGTTTCAAAACAGCACAATAAAATCTGAATGAAATATTTATTATCCACGTAAATGCCATGCCTTAGGTTTTACAAATGCCCGTAATCCGGCATGGGAAAGCGTTACCCCAATACCTGAATGTTTTCTGCCGCTCCATGGGAGACAAGCGCTTACCCTGTCGCAACAATTCCAATAGCCGCTACCTGAATTGATCTGTTGTAAAATTTTTTCTGCCCTCTGTTTATCGGCGCTATAAACTGAAGCGGTTAAACCATATTCGGTTTCCTGCATCAGCTTAACAGCTTCTTCATCATTATTCACTTTCATAATACCAATTATTGGCCCAAAAGATTCCTCTTTCATTACCGACATATCGTTAGTGACGTTTGTAAGAATAGTGGGCCTAAAATAATATCCCTTCCTGTCTATACGTTTGCCACCAATTATAATTGTTGCGCCTTTTTGTACAGCATCTTTAATTTGCAAATCCAAAACATCGAGCTGCTCTTTTCTTGAGAGAGGGCCAAAATATATTCCTGCTTCAGTTGGCAAGCCTACCTTCCATGATTTTACTTCTTTTACAAAGGCTTCCAGGTAGGCATCATATACCTTTTCATGAACATAGATCCTTTCCACTGAGCAGCAGCTTTGGCCGTTATTATAAAAAGCGCCATCTGCTGTAGAAGCCGCCACGGATTTAATATCTGAAATATCCTCTGCAACATACAAAGGGTCTTTCCCTCCCAGTTCGCATTGGCAGGGCACCATTTTAGTGGCTACCTTTTCATAAATATATTTTCCCGTTTTATAGGACCCGGTAAAGAAGTATCCATCATATGGAAGTTCCAGCAACAACTCCCCCACTTCTTTTGCTCCGATACCAAGATGGAAAATATTTCCGGGTACACCTGACAGTTGTAATAATTTATTAATTTCCAAAGCAGTAAGCGTAGCATATTCAGAAGGTTTATACATAACTGCATTCCCAGCAAGCAATGCTGGAACAAAAACATTTACACCAACAAGATACGGATAATTCCAAGCTGAAATATTACAGATGATACCTAATGGTTCATAAGTAATTTTTTCTTCCAATCCTTTTTCGATGTGCATCGTTTCATCAGACAAATATTTCGAGGCGTTCTCTGTAAGCCATTTTATCCGGGAAATGGAACCATTGATTTCATTATGCGATTGCTGCAAAGGTTTTCCAACTTCATTGGTAAGCAGAAGGGCCAGCTTTTCAATGTTCGATTTCAAAAGATCAGCAAATTTTTGAATCATCATAATTCTTTCATTCAATGGAACAACCTGCCAGGCTTTCTGAGCTATTTGTAATTGTTGGAATTTTTTGTTTACGCTTTCGTTTGAATCTTCAGCTACTTCGCAGATAAGTTCTTCTGTGGAAGGATTAATGATTTTCATAAATTAATTATTGAACAGTTTGTCGAACTGCATCTAAAAAACTTTGCTTTATATTTTTTGTAAAAACACTCTCCATATCTGCCATCCTTTCTGGATGCCATTGCACCAGCATCAGGTATGAACTTCCTTCTGGATTCCTGCGTTCCATTCCCTCAACAATACCATCGGGTGATAAGGCATTTACCACAAGGCCAAAACCAGGCATATCCACACTTTGATGGTGTGCACTGTTTACGGTTCCTTTTTCCTTTCCTATAACTTTAAATAAAGCGGAATTCGGATCGATATCCACTATATGTTCTCTGTCTGTTTCCGCATTCAACTTACTATGATTATATTTTCCAAAAGCAGGAATATCGGGCACTAACGTTCCGCCAAAATATACATTTACAAATTGCAAGCCACGGCATATACCCAACAATGGTTTTTGATTTACTTCTGTATGTTGCAGTATTTTCCACTCAAATTCATCTCTTCTTTCATCAATATCTTTAGGATCTATATAAGACAGGAATTCAGGCTGATTATATAATCTTGGATTGAGATCATGTCCCCCGGATAAAATAATTCCGTTGCATTTTTCTATTTCATCAAAATTATCCAGTTGGTAACCCAGTTTAATTATCATTACACCCGGTTCATTATGGAACCATTTTTCATAATTATAATATCTGGTACCTTCGCTTATGCCAATAAAACTATTTTTCATCTTTCTATTTTAAGGTAAAAATAACCTGTCACCTTACAGCGCTTTTAAATATAATTGTTTAAAATCTTCCCGGCTAACAGGTTTAGGATTATTAGGATGGGCGAAATCAGCAATGGCAAGATCTGCCAGTGTTTCTATATGTTCCGCTTTTACACCGATATCTTTCAGGTTTTTGGGGATATTAATTTTTGCATTCAACTCATGTAAATATTGTAGTACCCCTATTCCCCTTTCTTCCTGCAATTTCAATGTGCGAGCTATCCTTTGAAATTTATGTTCGAACCCCTCTATATTGAATTCCATACCATAGGGAATATTTACAGCATTAGCCAAGCCATGATGCGTATCCAGCAATGATGATAATGGATGCGCCAGCGAATGCACCACGCCCAATCCCTTTTGGAAAGCAACTGCCCCCATCAGGGAAGCCATGAGCATGTTGCTTCTTGATTCCAGATCAGGATGGTTCACAGCTTTTACCAAAGACTGGTTAATTAAATTAATTCCTTCCAATGCAATTCCATCGCACATAGGATGCCACATCTTTGCCAGGAATGCCTCCATATGATGCGTTAATGCATCCATACCCGTAGCCGCAGTTATGAAAGGTGGTAATTCCATTGTTAGTAACGGATCAGCAAAAACTATCTTAGCCAATAGTTTTGGAGAGAAAAGAATCTTCTTCTGGTGCGTAGTTTCATCAGAAATAATGGCACTTCTTCCTACTTCGCTTCCGGTACCTGCAGTAGTCGGAATAGTAATAAAATGTGGCACATCATTAGTAACATATACATCTCCACCAATTAAATCATCGTATTTAAATAGATCCTCCCGATGATTCACCCTTAATACTATTGCCCTGGCCACATCAATAGCAGCGCCACCCCCGATGCCGATAATTGCATCCCTATTGGTCGCATCATACACATCTGTACCGCTGTAAACATCTGGCCTGACGGGGTTTTTATGAATAGAACTAAATACTTCAGTAGAAATATTTTTCCTTTTGAGGCCGGTGATTATTTCTCTAAAAAAATCCAATTGAGCAACATTCGGATCCGTGACAATGAGCGGTTTTGACGAATTATTCGCTAGTAAATAATCTCCCAATTCTTTACTCGATCCGGCTCCGAAGCGAATGGTGGTTGGAAAATTAAATTGAAGTACAGTATCGAAATTCATTAATTAAATATTTATAAAATTATTTTACTCAAAGATACATATGCAGAAAAGGCAAAATGAAAAATCCTCTGTTTCATTTTGTTTTTTGCGCCCCCATGAAATAAAATTCGATCTTAAATTAACTCAAAATATCTTTTATACTCCCAGTCTGTTACTGCCTTCAAATGTTGCCTCCACTCCCATTCACGGGTTTGCACAAAATGTTCCACAAACTTTTCCCCTAAAATCTCTTTCGCAATTGTAGACTCTTTCATCATCTTGGTTGCTTCATCTAAGGTTTTGGGAAGTGTACCATTTGAATAATTTCTATACCCATTCCCAACCGTCGCAGGTTGTTTTATTTTTAATTTGTTTTTTATGCCATACAAACCAGCAGCAAGAGCACCAGCCATCGCCAGGTATGGATTTACATCAGAACCAATAACTCTTGTCTCCAACCTGCACGACTTGCTGCTCCCCGCTAAAACCCGCAGGGCAACTGTCCTGTTATCCACACCCCATGTGAGCGTAGTTGGCGCCCATGCTCCCTCCACTAATCGCTTATAACTATTGATCACAGGAGCAAACATGGGTAAAATATAAGGAAGACAATACAGCTGGCCTGCGATATAATTTTTCATCAGGGAACTCATTTTCAATTCATCTTTTTCATTGTAAAAAAGATTCTTTTTTCCTGAAGCATCCCAAAGGCTTTGATGAACATGCCCACCACAGCCTGGAAGATTTTCATTGATCTTTGCCATGAAGGTAGCCACACAGTCATGCCTGTACGCAATTTCTTTAACTGCAGTTTTAAAGAGTACCGCCCTGTCGGCAGCTTCTATAATCTCAGAATAATTAATTGCTGCCTCATACGTTCCCGGTCCCGTTTCAGTATGGAGCCCTTCGAGCGGTATATCAAACTTTGTAAGCAAATCAAAAATTTCAGAGAAGTATGGGTTTTCCAAAGAACTTCTTAGAATAGAATAACCAAACATTCCCGGGGTTAAAGGTGTAAGATTTTTAAATTGTTTATCATGAATGCTTTGTGGAGTCTCCGCAAAGTTGTACCATTCAAATTCCTGTGAGAAAAAAGGTGTATAGCCTATATCGTAAGCATCCTGTAACACCTTTTTTAATAATTGCCTGGGGCAAACAGGTGATGGCTGACCCTTTATATCAATCATTTCACCAAGGAAGAAGGGAACATTATTTTCCCAGGGGATTTTTCTGAACGTTGCCAGATCAATCCTGGCAGGCGTATCAGGATAACCGGTGTGCCAGCCGGTATAGGATACATTATCATAGGCGACATCATTGGCATCCCATCCAAAAATCACATCGCAAAATGAGGTATTGGAATCTACTGCAGATAAAAATTTCTCTCTAGAAATATATTTCCCGCGCAATATTCCATCAATATCTGCAATGGCAATTTTTACTTTCCCGGAGGGATGGTCCTTTACAAATTGGAGGATTTCATTTGTTGTCATATGATTACAATTTTTTGTTTTCTGACCACCAGCCCAGCCTGTCGGAATGCAGGAAATTTTATTTCTTAAATATCTTAAAAGCCCCGAAACAAATTCCCAATATCACAATATAAATAATTACCAGTTCAAGATTAAAAATTGTCATGGCGATGAAAGAAACGGCAGCAATTATCAATGCAATAACAGGAAATACAGGATACAAGGGCACTTTAAAAGGACGAATCATTCCTGGTTCATTTTTCCTTAATTGTAAAAGAGAAACCATGGATATCATATATAAGGTTAAGGGGATATCATATATAAGGTTAAGGCGCCGAAAACAGAAATCGTAATGATCTCTGAGGTCTTACCTGTTAGCAATGCAATAGTTCCTATTCCTAAATTAACCAGTAAGGCATTAGCCGGCGTTTGAAACCTGGCATGAATTTTACCGATAAATGAAGGGGCAAATTTTACCCTCCCAAACTCAAATACTGATCTTCCGGCCGCTAAAATAATACCATGGAAAGAAGCAATCAATCCAAACAAGCCAATAGTAATTAATAGGTGATACATTACATTATTACTCCCAACTATATGACTCAAAGCCAATGGTAATGGGGAGTCGGAAGATGTTCCATCAGCTTTATACACAATCGCTTCCCACCCTGCCACACCAATGGAAGACACAAAAGTTAAAATACATAATATTATTAGTGTTGCGATTGCCGAACCAAATCCAATTAAAACAGTTCTCTGCGGATTAATAGCTTCCTCAGCTACATTAGCCACTCCTTCTATTGCAAGAAAAAACCAGATTGCAAAAGGTATGGCTGCAAAAATTCCCTGCCAACCATGAGGCAAAGCATTGTGCTGTAAATTGCTGAAATGAAAATGTGGAATGGTAATGCCTGTAAATAATAATAATTCTCCTACAGCTAAAATAGTAATCGCCAGTTCAAATATAGCCGCCGCTTTTACTCCATAAATATTCAAAGCGGTAAAAATTATATACGAAAAAATGGCAATAGCAATAACAGGAATTTGCGGAAAGAATAAATTAAAATAAGCGCCAATAGCAAATGCGATTGCCGGAGGAGCAAAAATAAATTCTATATTCTGTGCCATACCCGCAATGAAACCTAAATCCTTCCCGAGTGCCCGGTTTGCATAATCAAAAGCCCCGCCAGCCCTTGGTATGGCGCATGCTAATTCAGCATAGCTGAAGGTGAAGGTTACGTACATGATGATAATGAAAACCGTAGCTATTGCCAGGCCTAAAGTGCCTCCTTCTTCAAGACCTAGGTTCCAGCCAAAATACATTCCTGAAATAACATAGCCTACACCCAGCCCCCACAACATCGCCGGTGTAAGGGTTCGTTTTAGTTGGTTTGGAGGCGATGATTGTAATAAAGACATTTATTTTAGTTGAACTGGGGAAATAGAAGCAATTATTAAATAAACTTAGGATAAAAAATCAAAATTCCCTGCAGATGGAAAATGAATCGCATTCCTAAAAATTATCGTGGATGATACTTGAAATATCTGATTAATGCTTTTTTATTAAGTTTACACCAATCAATTGCCAATATAAATATGAAAACTGTCCTGAATCTCTTATTCCTCCTCCCATTGATAACAATTGCCCAGAAACAGGAGGACACTTTAATGGTGTTGCCCACCATTGAAGGCAAAATTTTTTATAATAGAATTTATGTAGATAGCGGTTTTTCAAAGACGGATCTTTTTTTAAAGGCAAGAAATGTTTTCCAAAAATTATTCCATGCCAAAAAAGGAGTTAATGAGCACGAGGATAAGGAAAATGGCATTATCTCTGCCCAGGTCTATCTTTCTTTTAATACAACCAGGGAAGTAACGAATATTGTTTTCCAGAATGTTGTGAAAACCACAATTACTATAAAAGTGAAAGATAATAAATACAAAGTTGAGATAACGGATTTTTATAAAATTTCTTCTGATGCGAATACGCCCGACGAGCCATTTGAGGAAATTTTTCTTTTTGATAAAGCTAAAGACAGGCCAAACTGGTATGCTTATTATGCAAATTTGAATCAGAGGGTAATGCTAATCCTTGATCAGATATTTGCAGAGATGAATCAGAAGTTAAGTACAGAATTCTGATATGGCTAGCGGTAAAATCAATATTTCAGAAATGATTCATAATTGAATAAGACTACATAATTTAATTGATTTAAGGTGTTTTAGATTGCAATAATAGAAAACTTAAAGATAAAAGCGTAATTTAATGACAATATAGTAGATCGCGAATCAATTTTTCTGATTAGATTTGAGGCTATATTTCATGCATCCGATTTCCAGCTGAGAATTTCCCCAAAGTAAAGTTTTTTCGCGTTGAATTTTTGTTCCATTTACCCCACCATACTAATTCCCGCAAAGCTTAAACAATAATAAACACCAGGATTGGAAATTGTTATGTCATTTTATGACCACCCTTGATGTGTTCGATAAAATATCATAAAATCTTTCCTTCTATTGACTTTAAATTTTAACTCGGTATAATTTACTTATATGATTTGCAATATGAGTTAGACTAATTCGGTCAATGACCAGCGCTTTACCAATAGCAATAGAGCTTAAGCCTTGTCTTTTTAATCGTTGAACTTCGTAATACATGATCCAGTCTCATATCATTTTTTTATCCATACTTTTCTGACTGTTTTTATGGCAGCGTAAAGCTGGATTTTTAATGATAGATCATGCATTCTTATTTACCGAAGTTGTACATTCTTATTTACCGAAACTGTGCATTCTTATTTACCGATTACAGAAATCTGAATTTGATTTGTGATTTACGTAAGTGGTTATGTAATGAGAAGAAAAAAAAGGCTAACTGATTATTTTGCATCACCTTTAATTCATTATTTATCTTAATACCTATCTTGTGTTTCTTCTAATCAGAAGATTTGCTTTTAGTTTGACCTGAAAAAAAGCACCTCCTGTCCTTGTTAATTGCCTCTTTTAAAATTCATCTTTAACTTAACTGAAATGTATGAAAATAACCCCATTTCCATCTATACTTATACTTAATGCCCAATCTTAGGCCCTAAATTGTATATCACCATCACATCCATCCATAACTTTTACTTTGGTAACAATATAGGAAATGGGACAAAATGATTTAAAAAATTACTCATGGCTTATGGATGGTTTCCTTCTATCAGTCTTATCTATGATTTTGGATGGTTTACTTTTATCAGTCTTATCTATACAAGTTAAAATCAAGAATACTTTATCCGGAGGAAAAAATTTAATAGATGTTTTTGAAATTTCTGCATCTCCAAGTGTTGATGAGATTTCATCTAAATCAAAATCTTCTGTCTTACTACCCCAATTATTATTTGGCTGAGTGGAAAGTTCTCTAATAATCACAAATTGCTTTGCCATAAAATAAAGGTAAATTAATTCTGGGAATAGGCATTAATTACTCCAAAAATGTGAACGTAGAAGAATTGTTAAAGACCCATAGTTAAATACTCTTTTATGGACTCTCATTAGGAGAAACTGATTCACCCTATTTCAGACAATTTTTTGGTGCCTATTCAAATCCAGTAAACCTATTTGATCATGCTGCTAATATGAAATTCAAGACTTTTAAAATATATCACTATGGGTAGTAGGCTTATGATCAAATAATTGCCAGATTTGATGATTTAACTAATAAGAATGTCGATAGGCTAAGACAATATAATTCTATCGAATTTATAAATATTCAAGATTACAAGTCTATCCGTGGTGGAGATGATAAATTTTTTATGATATAAAATAACCTATAATCGCCTTGCAAGTGCAGGTGGTAGCGGAGGAGGCAGTAGATTACACAATTACCTTTATAACCTTCTGCCTATTTGTTGTGTTTTTGGTTTTCTTTCTAATGTAGCAAATGACATCATTTTTCCAATCTTTGAATTTCAAATTTGCCATGTCTCTAAAATTCATGCCATTTCCAAAATAGGAGAATATAAAATAACTGATGGCTCTCCTCTCATAATAATTAGCAGGTGAATAATTCATCAATTCTGCCATCATCTTTCTTGACAAAGATTTTTTTGCTTTAGTTACTTCTGGTATTACATATTTATACCTTCCAAAAGGGTAATCATTTTGAGCAATTACGCCCTCACTAATTGCCATATTAAAAATTGCTCTAAGATTACGTGCATGTTTTCCCACAGTTGAAATTCCATCCTTCTTTCTTCCTTCATTTCAGTTTCTAAATCTTTTAACCGCTTAACTGTGAAAAAATTAAAGCCTACATCTGTTACTTTTAAATAATCACGGTAAACATTCTTTGTCACTGCATAACATACTGCACTACCAAATTGCCTATTATTTCTTAAGGTATTTATCTTCTTGTCAAACCAATCAAATATATTTTTAGAATTAATGCTAACGTTAGTTCCATGAACTATTTTCAATTTAGAGGAATCCTTTACTAATAAGCGTATTTTACTAATGTCATATGCATTATTACCATCCAGGTAATTAGATACTTTTGCCTCAGCATCAAGTATGTTTCTAAGGGTGTCCTTTAAAGAAAGTTTTATTTTGGAAGAATGTATGTCTCCATACTCTATTTCTGTTAG
>OBLU010000225.1_pt1 | contig 55204 bp, 45 predicted proteins | sample 1518681 | NCBI WGS metagenome assembly OBLU01 (sample SAMEA3539304, study PRJEB22396) | soil metagenome | biome: tundra; feature: field; material: soil | place: USA | collected 2010-05 | depth 0.15 m | reverse complement strand
GTGCAGCTTACCGAGTAGGTGGTGGTGACGGTTGGCGAGACTGATGCCGATCCCGATGTCGCGCCGCCCGTCGAGAAGCCCGTACCCGTACAAGAGGTGGCGTTTGTAGATGACCACGTGAGCGTTGAGGATTGGCCGCTCGTGATGCTTGTCGGGCTGGCGGAAAGAGAGGCGGTGGTATTGGATGCCGCACTTACTGTCAGCGAGAAGCTCGTAGCGACTCCATTCGGGGAGCCGGTCACGGTGATGGCGTAAGAGCCCGCGGGAGTGGATGGACTGGTTGTGATGGTGCCGCTGCTCGTGCAGATGGGCGAGCATGACGGGAATGAGAGCGCAGCGCCGCTCGGCAGACCAGTGACGCTATAAGAAACGGATTGCGTCGCGCCGGCGGTGAGCGTGGCGGTGACGGTTTGCGACACGGAGCCGCCGGCGACGACTGATACGGCGCTGCCGCTTGAAAGCGTGTAGGCAAAGGGGACGGTAACTGTGACCGTCGCGTTCGCCGTCGCCGTGCCGCTCGAGCCAGTGCAGCTTACCGAGTAGGTGGTGGTGACGGTTGGCGAGACTGATGCCGATCCCGATGTCGCGCCGCCCGTCGAGAAGCCCGTACCCGTACAAGAGGTGGCGTTTGTAGATGACCACGTGAGCGTTGAGGATTGGCCGCTGGTGATGCTTGTCGGGTTGGCGGAAAGAGAGGCGGTGGGCGAGGACACCGTTCCAATTGTGAACGAATCGATCACGTCGGCCTGGTTGCAGGTGACGTCGTTGACGCCGCCTCCTGCCGGGCCGCAGATGAATTGGCCGACGATGCCGGTCGAACCGAAGATGAGCCTGATGACGCCCTGGCGCATGTAGCGCACTGCGGACCATGAGGGCTGTGCGCAGGCGAGCCAGAGGCAGGAGCCGTCTTGCTCGAGATCGGCGCCGCCGGTGCCGGCTGTGATGTGGGTGACGCCGTGCTGCGGATAGGTGCGCTCGTAATTGTGGCTATGGCCATTGATGTTCAGGACGTATTTGCTGAAATGATCGCCGAGGTAGTCAACGTAGCCCTTCAGCGTCGGGTCGCCTGGGTGATGGCCGGATGAGTAAGCGGGGCGGTGTCCCCAGGTGACGATGAATTGAATGTTCGCGTTGTTCTGCGCGTCTTGCATGACGGACTGCACTTTGTTGAACCAGTCCGTCCAATCCACAGAATTGCTCGAGTAGCTGCCGCAATTGCCAAACGGTTCGGGGTATGCAATGAAGCGCGCGCTGCCATAGTCAAACCAATACCAATCTTTGCCGAGGTTTTGCGGACAAGCCGTAGTGTAAGAAGACTCGATCGGAGACGAATATGAGTTTGGGAGGCCAAAACGGCCCAGGTAATTGCGCATGTCGTCGGTGGACTGGTCCCACTCGTGATTGCCCCACGCGGGCATGTAGGGAATCGTTTGCGACCACACCATGACGTCGTTGAAGTGCTGGTCGACTTTGGACTGGCCGTGGTCGGCGCCGTAGGTGATATCTCCAGCAACAAGCGAGACGTCGGGATTGACGGTTGCGATCATGTTTTGCATGATCGCGATGTTGAAGTTTGAGGTGGAGTCGCCGATATCGCTTTCAGCGGTGACGATGAAGCCGGAGCGGCCTGGAGGAGGTGCAGTCTTGAACGTTTTCTCGGCGTTGGCGCCGATTTTGTAATAGTAGACGGTATTGTTGGCGAGGCCGGTAAGTTTCGCCTCAAAGTAGGGGCCGCTCGATGAAAACTGGAGCGGGCTCGGAGTGTAGGCCGTCACGGTGGTGCTTTCGCAGCCCGAGCAGGTCCCATAACTAATTTTATCGTCTGAGCTGCTCAAGCTGCGCCAGTCGAAGGTGACGGAGGCGGGGCCGGTCACCGTAAAGTGCACCTCGTCGGCGGCGAATCCGGGGACTGCGCATTCCAAGAAAGCCGCAACCGAAAAGAAAGTGAGAACGATTTTCTTGAGCACGTGCTGAGTTCCTTCTGCCGAGCAGGATCATGGTGCCCGGGAGGCCTGGTCATAAATAGGTCTAGATCTTCAGGTGGAGGCCTCGAGGGACTCACGCCTCGTCGCCGCTCCGATCGAGGCTCGACCAAGCTTCCTGCCGCGGTGCAGGAGCGACTGCTGGCTGCCAAGCAGGAGAGCCCGCGCCGCTCGATCCGCGTGCTCTGGGAAGATAAAGTCGGACGCCTAACGGCGATTAGTGTCCTGCGCTCAAGCAAGCTCCAACTTTACGTGGCGACCGAGCGCTGCAAGCGCGGCCTCGATGCGCGGAAGCTTGGTCGGGTGATGAGGATCGAGAATGCGGCGCGCTTCCTTCTCGTCCAGTCGCATCCGGCGCGCAAGCTCGGAATTACTGATGCCAGCCTCTCTTACAGCCAGATACACCGCAGCCTTGAGCGCCATCGACGGCGGCACGCTCACCACACGCTCGCCGCGTTTGGCCGCCGACGGCACTGGAATCTCGCGCCCATCGTCGATGCGGGCTGCGATGGCTTCTTCCAGGCAATCCGCGCCTTCGGCTAAAGCTTCCTCAATGGTTTCGCCTTGGGTGATCGCCTCGGGCAAGTCGCGGAATCGCACCACGAATCCGCCGTCTTTGTCCAGCGTCAACCTCGCTGCGTACGTAAACTGTCTCATAACTCGTCCTTCTTGATACCCTATTGCTTGCACATGGCGTGCAGCGTTCCGGTTTTCAATTCGTCTTTCGGATTGCGGACAATGGTCATGTGCTCGCCAAAGTAAAGCGTCACGTGGCTGCCCTTGCCTTGTTTTTCATCCACGCGGTAGATGAGTCCACGCTGTTTGGCGAGAGCCTGAACCTTGCGGAGAAACTCGCTACCCTTCATCTTGGGAGCAGAGAATCGGACATTTATGTCCGAGATGCAAGGGTCTTGAGGAGCGAAGTTAAATGCTCGGTATTGACTGCCGACGAGTGCTGCATGTTTGGGACGGTCAACGGCAGGCTGGCGAGCAATTTGAACTGCCCAAGCGGGCCGATCAAAAGACCGGGCCGTCCCGCTCCGACATGGCGCTTTCGGCCTATGTTGTTGAAAAAGTCTTGAACTGAACAGTGTCATTGGTTGTCTGATTTATCAGGCAAATCAAGGGAGATTGCTCAGATGATGGGACAAAACGGCGGCAACCAGAACCGCTTGTTTTACTCGTTTAATCTCGAAGACCACGTTCCTGCTAGCCACCTACTGCGCGGCATCGATAAGTTTCTCGACCTGTCGGATCTGCGCTCCTATCTCCCCCCGTTTTACAGCCATACTGGCCGACCCTCGATCGATCCGGAACTGATGATCCGGATGTTGATCGTCGGCTACTGCTTTGGGATTCGCTCGGAGCGGCGCTTGTGCGAGGAAGTGCACCTGAACCTTGCGTACCGATGGTTCTGCCGGCTGGGGCTCGAGGATGCGGTGCCGGAGCATTCGACATTTTCGAAGAACCGGCATGGCCGCTTTCGTGAGAGCGATACCTTCCGGCATGTGTTTGAGACTGTGCTCAAGCGATGCATGAGCGAGGGACTGGTCAGCGGCGAAGGCTTCGCGATCGATGCGAGCGTGGCGAAGGCCGATGCGGCCCGCCCCAGCTCCATCCCCGGTGCCGCTATGGACCAACAGGCTTTTGGTCCCGCGCAGGCGAGTCGCGCGGTGCGCGAGTATCTGGAAGGCATCGAAGCCGAGGGCCGCCCCGAGACGCAGCGCAAGAACATCTCGATCACCGATCCGGCGGCCGAGTGGACCTGCGCCCCGGGAGGACCGGCGTTCTTCGCGTACTCGACGAACTATCTGGTTGATGTGCGGTATGGGGTGATCGTCGATGTCGAAGCAACCAGCGCACATAGAACTAAGGAAGTGGATGCGACGCGGACCATGATTGATCGGGTCGAGCGCCGTTTTAACATCAAGCCGAAGCGTTTGATCGGCGAGATGGCCTATGGCTCGGCTGATTTACTGGGCTGGATGGTCGGCGACAAAGCGATCGAGCCGCACGTGCCCGTATGGGACAAGACTCAGCGCACAGACGACACGATATCCAGCAGTGACTTTCGGTGGGACGAAGAACGCAACGAATACCGCTGTCCGCAAGGCTGGGCGCTGCGCACGGACTGGCGCACATTTAGGAACCCGCGCAGCCGCATTACCAAAACCGATACGCTTCTGTACAAGTCCAGGCAATCCGATTGCGCGAGTTGTCCGATGAAGGCCCGCTGCTGTCCCAATACGCCGATCCGAAAGATCCATCGAAGCATTCACGAACCTGCAAGAGATGTTGCGCGTGCGCTCGCCAAGACCACTCTATACAAGCAATCGCGCAAAGATCGTAAGAAAGTGGAGATCCTGTTTGTGCACCTCAAACGCATCCTGAACCTGCGGCGCTTGCGATTACGCGGACCGAGCGGTGCTCACGATGAGTTCCTGCTCGCCGCCATTGCGCAGAACTTACGGAGAATAGCCAGACGGCTATGTCCGCCGGTGCCGATACCAGCGTTCGGGGGCACATAGACGCCAAAATGCGAAGGGTTGATCGAAAAGGCGGCGATCAGACCGCCAATATCGAGAAAGTGACAAAGGTCGAACCCGTCGCCTCCTCAAATCCGCCGAAAATCAGCCTTTTTCCAAGCGCGTTTTTCAACAACATAGGCCATTACTTGCCGGTCACGGTACCAAAATACCCGCCCTGAAGCAGACGTTGGGCGACCCCAATTTACCGTTATTTGCCAACGCGCGGTGCGTAGACCAACATAGCTCAATAAAAAGAAAACGGAGACCGTATGGCGGAAGGGATGCTCGGCGGGGTCCTAGGGGATGAGGGCGACAAACCGGAGGTCGAGACTCCGGACGCTCTCGCCGGTGCAGAAGCGTTCGCTTCGGCCATGGCCGCCGGCATTGCCAGAAATTCGATAGGAATGGCATTGACATGATTCAGCAAAAACCTGAATGTGCAAATATTGCGAAATGGGACCTGCGCAGCAAGAAAAGATAATTTAGCGGGGAGGGTGAAGGCGTGCAGCGGAATTACGTCGATCACAAGCGCCTCATGCGCGAATCGACCGATTGCGTGCATAGAGCTCTATACAGCGACAATCCCAACGAACAATTGGTCGCCAGCCGGTTATTGGAGAGCCCAGCGGCGTTTCGGACCTGGGAGAGCGAGCATTCTGGCCTGATGCGCGAGGTCGCGAACCCCAGCTTCAGGCGTATGCAAGCCGCCCTGCTTAAAAAGGCGACATTTCGGCTGATCCACCGCAAGGCGCTGTTCGAATATCTGTGCGATGAGCGAATTCGAGGCAGCGTGCGCCGTCGCATCGTCATCTCTTTCCATCCTGCGCAGGACTACACCCGATCCGTCATTGCCGAGCATGGACTGTATCTTCGCAAGGCCTGCAGTTTTCTGTGCACGAGCCACGTCGGCGGCAATGTCGTGCGCGACCCCGGCTTCTTCGATCCGATGAGGCGCTATCAGGAGCTCTACGCGGAGTACTTCCAAATCTTTTGCCGTACGCATTTCGCCACGGACTCCGCCGATACGGAACCGCAGGGGAACTTGCTGCCGTTGCTGAAACACCAGCTCGAAGAGTGCCGCAAGGCGATCATAAATCCGCAACCGGAAACGGAGTGGCTGATGCGCGAAGCTGAATTGCGCCAACCCACCGGCGATACCGTCCGGCTGCCCCGGCTGGGCGGTTTTCAGCGGAAGCCGTAGACCTCGTGGTCTACTGATGGGAAGCAGGCGATTAGGGCTTACGAGAGAGAAAGCGTATTCGTGGATTGCGCACCGATAACCTCCTGCTTGAAGGCAAAACGGGGCGCTTTATTTTCTGGACATCAACTTAAGACGTGGCGCTGAAACACGCGACGTAATTGGGCGACCCGTTAGCTGCCCTTCGCGACCGTCAGTAACGGGTCGAGGCCGTGCGAAAACGCTCAAGATAAGGCGCCGTGACGAGTGTGCTGGTGCTGGATATTCTGGAAATACGCGGATTATCGATGTGGGGCGGTAGAAAAAAGGGGCATTCAAGCCCTCATTGCCGCCATAAGCGGTGCGATTCCGAGGATCTGCATCGCGCGTTTCATGTTGTAGGCCAGTACATGCAGGCTCATCTCGGTACTCACGCGCGGGATCGTCTTCGTGAGGAAGTGAGTGGCTCCCATCCAGGCTTTGATGGTGCCGAAAGGATGCTCGACGGTCTGGCGGCGTATTCGCGACGCCTGTGGTGTGCGGTCTAGGCGTCGCTGCATCACATCGAGGACATCCTCATGCTCCCAACGTGCGATGCGCCGATAGTCCCCGGTCGTACATTTCGTTTTGATCGCGCATCGTGGACAGGCTGAAGACCAATACCTGTGCAGCGTTAAGCCGTGCTCGAGGGTCGTGAAGCGCCAGATCGCTTGTTGCCCAGCCGGACATTGGTACTCATCCTTGGACGGGATGTAGCGAAAATCGGCTTTGTCGAACAGGCGCGCAGACTTGTTGTTAGATGTTTGCGGCTTTGGCACCAGCGTCTTGATGCCCGCCTGCTCGCACTCGAGGATCTGCTCGCCTTTGTAGTAACCGCGGTCGGCAAGCACCGTCAACTCCTCCTCATCGATCGCATCGCGTGTCTGATGGGCCATGGGCGAGAGCTGCTCGCGATCGTGACCGACGTTGGTCACTTCATGCGCGACAATCATGTGATGCTTGGCATCGACCGCCGTCTGCACGTTGTAGCCGACCATCCCAGTGCCGCGGCCGCTGGTCGCCATCGAGCGGGCGTCGGGGTCGGTCAAGGAGATCTGCCCGTCCGGGGCCTGCGACATCTGCTGGCCGATCTGTTTAAGCTGGCGCATCTGCGCTTTGACCGTAGCGACTTTCTCCTTAGATATGCTCGACCCGAGCTTCGGTTACCAGCGCCGGTTCCCGGTCCGCGCGATCAAGCTCCTTCATATAGCGTGCGATGCTCTCCTCCAGCTGCTGCATCCGCGCCTTGAGCTTGCGGTCGGTGAAGTTCTTATCGCGATTGTTGACCGCCTTGAACTTGCTGCCGTCGATCGTCACGATCGCTTCGGAGAACAGGTTCAGCTCGCGGCACAGCACAATGAACTCCCGGCACACGCGCCGTATCGCCTTGCCGTTATCCTTGCGAAAATCCGCGATCGTCTTAAAATCCGGCGTCAATCGTCCCGTGAGCCAAATCAACTCCACGTTACGCTGTGTCTCGCGCTCCAGGCGCCGGCTCGACTGTACCCGGTTCAAGTACCCGTAGATGTAGATCTTCAGGAGCGAGGCGGGATGGTACGCGGGGCGCCCGGTCACCTCAGGCTGTATGCCCTCAAAGCCCAGAGCCTTCAAATCCAGCTCATCGACGAATACATCAATGACGCGGACGGGGTTATCCTCAGCGATGTAGTCGTCCAGATGTTCGGGAAACAGCGTGCTTTGGGAACGATCTTCGCCTTCGATAAAGCGCTTCATCACTCACTCCCGCCACTTCGAATGGACAAGTTCTAAACTACCAAAATTATCCGCGTTTTCACACACCCTCGGCCGACGGCTGCCTGATGCGCCTCCCGTTACCTGCCAATCGGCACTGGGTGGCTCAAAGACCAGGGGGACGCTTATTTCTCATGTCATTGACGATAAGGACCACACTCGGGAACGGCGATTCGATTGAGGGGTGCAGAAGCAGTCAGAAATAAAAACGGCCGTAGGAGGTGAAGCCAACCTACGGCCGTATCCGCTGTGCACTGGGACGCCTCCCGTGCTAACGAATTCTCTTAGGCTGTTTTCATCTCGGGGCCCCGGAGCGCGTTCCGCCGATATAGATTGATCGAGATTGTGCGGCTTGATGCACCGCGCTAGCATTTGTATCCTTTCTGCGACACAGGGAACTGCCAAATAAAAGCCTGCACATCGGAGAGGGCCCTGATGGATTCTACAAAGCAAAATGAATTCGCAACTAAGTACACCGCAGCTTGGTGTAGTCAGAACGCGGCAAGCGTCGCGGCGTTCTTTGCTGAGGACGGCTCGTTTAAGATCAATGATGGAAATCAGTCCGTCGGGCGGAAAGCGATTACGGCATCAGTGCAGGATTTCATGACCGCCTTTCCTGATTTGGTCGTAAAAATGCACAGACTTACCGTGAACGGTACTCAAGCCGAGTACCACAGGACGCTAACCGGAACCAACACGGGTCCGGGAGGCACAGGGAAAATCGTCCGGATCAGCGGATTCGAAGAGTGGCGATTTGGTCCCGACGGTCTGATAGCCGCATCGAAAGGACAGTTCGACGCGACGGATTATCAGCGTCAACTAAATGCCAGTACCAAGGGCTCCTGACGGGGCTTGCCCGCGCCGTACACGGTGCAGCGAGGCCGAATCGGTTGGTTTCATGGCCGCCTCCGAAGCTGTCATTCGAGATCGTCAGGTAGGGGTAGAACCCGGTCAGATTGCCCCGATTGCCGCGCCGGCCGAGCACCGAACTGCTACCCGCCGTGACCTGCCGATCACCGTGCTGAAAGGAGTGCCGTTACCTGACGTTGGTTGCCAGGCTGAGTCGCGTAGACGATATCGCAGTGATGAGTAAACCGATCGAGTAGCGCGGTGGCAAACCTTGTTATACAAGTGTTCAAGATAACGTAACGTATTGATTGACTTGATGTTTTCCGGCTGAGAGATTACTCGGCGCTGCGCGCCTCGCCCACTCGCTTCGCTCGGGGTCGCCCTGGCGGGCGCTCGCCGCCGCTGCGCGCCGTTGTCGAACCCACATTTCTTTCTGTCGGGGGTTCGAATTGAGTCCGACGTACAGTGGAACGTGAATTTGCGGTTCTCGGACCTTTTTTCGGGATATGCCGGCTGAGGGATTACTCGGCGCTGCGCGCCTCGCCCCTCCGGGGCCGCCGTCGAAGACGCCGGCGTTCAACGTCGCTGCGCGCCGTTGTCGAACCCACATTTCTTTCTGTCGGGGGTTCGAATTGAGGCCAACATGCAGCGGAACGTAATTTTGCGGTTCTCGGACCTTTTTGCGGGGTCTGCCGGCTGAGGGATTCGAACCCCCGACCTACGGTTTACAAAACCGTTGCACTACCACTGTGCTAAGCCGGCACTTCGAGGACAGGCAAACTTGCGGCAGTGCCTAGCGCGCATTCTATCGTACCTGCCGGCGGCCGCGGCATTGGACGGAAAGGTGCCGCGGGTATATATGTCCACCAGCATGCATCCGACCAAAAAGCCGCCGGCGCTGAGCTACGTATCGGGCACCTGCGACCGACCGCTGCTGTATCGCACCGTCGATGCTGTTCTCAAAGCCGCCGTGCACGAGCACCCGGACCGCGTCGCGCTCATAGTGCCGTACCAATCTGTGCGATGGACCTTCGCGGAATTCGATCGCGAGGTCGAGCGTGCCGCGCGCGGGATACTGGCATTCGGACTCAAGCCCGGCGAGCGCATCGGTATCTGGGCACCGAACTGCGTTGAATGGGTGCTGACGATGTTCGCGGCGGCGCGCGCGGGATTGATATTGGTCAACATCAATCCCGCTTACCGGACCACCGAACTCGAATTCGCGCTGCGGCTCGTCGGCTGCCGCGCGTTGGTGTTTGCGCGCCGATTCAAGGGCAGCGATTACCCGGAGATGCTGCATTCGTTGATCCCCGAACTCGGCGATTGTGCGCCCGGGCGGCTTTTGTGCCCGGCGTTTCCCGATCTGCGCCTGCTGATTCAATTGGGCGCGGGGCCGGCGAGCGGCACGCTCTCGTTCGCGGATCTCATGGTCGGCGGGCACGGTCTCGACGAGATGGCGCTGGCGGCGATGGAAGCCGACCAGGATGCGGACCGGGTCTGCAACATCCAGTTCACCAGCGGCACCACCGGCATGCCGAAGGGCGCGGCGTTGACGCACTTCAACATCGTCAACAACGCTTTCTTCTGCGGTGAGGGCATGCGCCTCGGCCCCGATGACCGCGTATGCATCCCGGTGCCCCTGTACCACTGTTTCGGCATGGTGATCGGTGTCTTGGCGGCGATGACACATGGTGCGGCGAGTGTGTTCCCCGGCGAGGGGTTCGAGCCGCTGGCGGTACTTGAAACGGTGGCGAGCGAGCGGTGCACGGCGCTTCTCGGGGTGCCGACGATGTTCATCGCGGAGTTGGAGCATCCGAGGTTTCGCGAATTCGATCTGTCGTCGCTGCGCACCGGCATCATGGCCGGATCGCCCTGTCCGATCGCGGTCATGCGCCGGGTGATCGCCGAAATGCACATGCCTGAGGTCACGATCGCCTACGGCATGACGGAGACCAGCCCGGTCAGTTTTCAGAGTGGGCACGACGATCCGCTCGAACGCCGCGTCGGTACCGTCGGCCGGGTGCATCCGCACGTGCAGGTGAAGATCATCGATACGCACGGTCGCGTCACGCCGCGCGGCATCCCCGGCGAACTATTGACTCGGGGCTACAGCGTGATGCGCGGCTATTGGGACGACCCGGATCGCACGCGGGAAGCGATCGACGAAGGCGGCTGGATGCACACAGGCGATTTGGCGCTCATCGACGAGGAAGGCTATTGCAATATCGTCGGTCGCGTGAAGGACATGATCATCCGCGGCGGCGAGAACATATCGCCGCGGGAAATCGAGGAATTCCTGTATCGTCATCCGGCGGTATTCGATGTGGCCGTGGTCGGCGTACCCGACCCGAAGTATGGCGAGGCCGTCTGCGCCTGTATTCGGCTGCGCGACGGAATTATGGTCACCGAGGAAGAAATTCGGGAATTCTGCCGCGGCGCGATTGCGCATTACAAAGTGCCCCGCTACGTGCGCTTCGTGGAGAGTTTTCCGCTCACGATCAGCGGCAAGGTGCAGAAGTTCTTGATCCGCGAGCACCTGCGCGCCGAGCTCAATCTCGTGGAGCAGGCCCATGCCTGAGGGTGCGCTGTCAGCCGCGTCTCGTGCTTACCGCGCCGGCAGGGCGGCTGGTTTCTGCGCCAATAGATCGACGGCGGACTGGTACAACCGGGCGCGCAGCTGGAATCGCTCGTTGGCCCGCGTGATGTAGCGCACCGCGATTTCCACGCCGCCTACCACCGGCTTGACGTCGATGCCCGGTGCCCCGGAGAACGCCTTGCCGTGCTGCGCCGGAACCGCTCGCCGCCATTCTTGCTCCGCCAGGCGCGCGTTCTCGGCCGTCGCTTCGGCCACTTGCTTTGAGATGGCTTCGACGATCGGGTAAGGATCCTGGCCGGCGGGCACCACCATGTGCAACTCGTCCCACAGCCACTGACCGGATGTCGAAAAATTGAAATAATGGCCTTCGATGGCGAAGCTGTTGGTAAATGTCACGCGCCGCCCGGTCGGATGTCCTGCATCGCTCCAATTCCCGGTCTCGAGCAACACCGTGTGGAACATGCCGAGTTCGGTGACCTCGCCGCCGACGCCATTGATCTCGACCCAGTCGCCCAGGCGAATGCCGTTGCGGCCCATCAGCACCAGCCAGCCGAAGAAGGCCACGATAAAGTCCTTCAGCGCCACCGTGAGGCCGGCGCCGACAATGCCGATCATGGTGCCGAACTGACTCGGCATACCGACGATAATCAACAGGATGATTACCGCGGCCAGCACCCGCAGCGCCACCCTGATAATGCTGCGCAACGTTTCGGCCTGGCGGCGGTCGAGCTTCGCAATGCCGAGCAGATGCTCTGCCCATCTATCGGTCAAAAGCAGCGCGAGCAGAATCAGCAGCACAATGACCGCATCCAGCAGCAGCTTGTGCACCAGCGCATGTTCCTGTGTCGATACCGCACCCGCCCACTGCCGGTACACACCCGCCAGCTGTCGCTGATCCGCGGCCTGTTGATCGAGCAGCGTCAGTACCTTTTGATTCGCGGTGATCTGTTTGGTCTGATTGAGCAATGCCGCCGCATCTTCGTGGCTGTGCAGCGCATGCGGTGCGGGACTCGGAGGCGTGCCGGCGGATTTGGCGCTCTTCGTGTGGTGGGAGAGCTCGGCAATCCCACCCTTGGTATTTTCCAAGCTTTCCGCGAGGCCAACGCGCTGCGCGCTCAGGGTCTGCGCCTTCTGTTGGGCGCCGTCTTGAGCATCGGCGAGCCGCTGCAGCTTTTGCCGCAACTTCTGCCATTCGAGCAACTGACGGAACGAGCCGCCTTTTTCCGCGCCGATACCCGCCGCCGCGGTAGCCGCCCCGGCTCCGGTACCAGCTGCCGCCGCGGCAGCGGCCGCAGCAGCAGCCCGTGTTTTGGCCTGGGCATCATGTTCACGCACCAGCAATTCGATGCGCTGCTGCGGATTGCCGCCGGCAGCGAGCAGATCCTGATCGGCTTCCTCGATCTCGTCTTTGTCCAGATCCAGCTGCGCCTGCGCGAGGTCCAATTCATCCCGAAGCATGTCTTTTTGGGCCGCCGAAGCCGTCGCCAGCGCGCCTTCCAGTTGGGCCACCCGCTGCTGGTCGCTAACCAACAGCGCCTCGGATTTCGTCAGGCGATCCTGGATCTTGAGCGCTTCGGGGCTCAAGGTTGGGGGATGCGCTTCCACGTCGCGAAGCGCGGACGTGAAGGCGAGGGCAAGCTGATGATCGGCAATACGCAGTGCCGACTGCGCGTACGAATGTTCTGCCGGGGTCGTGGCCAGCTGTGCCAGCTTCTGCGCCGTGGCGTAGCTGCTTTCATCGACCAGCGCGGCCGAAGTCACTTCAGCGGCACGCTTGTTCGCCGCGGTGAGCGAGATCGGTTGCGTAGACCACCACCCCGCGCCGGCCGAAATCAGCAACAGCGCGAGCAAGGCGGCCGATAGTTTGTGCATCATTCTCATGGTTCACGCGCCGGTGCTTGAGGCGGCGCGGCGCATGGCCGCAACGAGGCACAGAATACCCGCGGGCCCGAAGACGGCGATCATTACGGTGAACGTCATGGAGGCTAACGGGAGCCGGAACCGAACCTCATGGGACTAACAAAAACACTTAGCTCGGTCCCGGTGTCTCGTTGCAGACGCCTATTCTTTGCCTCGAACGCATTGATTTGCAAGTGTCGCGCATCACACATGACGCAATCTTAAGCGCTCGGGACGGCACTTGCTCGCGTTTCACGGTGCGCCCGAGCCGGTATGCGGCCGCACATTCGAGCGACGGACAGAGTAATATCGCGGGCGTTCGACACCTTCGGCACGGTCGCACCAAACCTCGTTTGTTCACTGACATCGCTCGGCAAAGCGTTGGCTGGCCGGTGTCTACGTCGAGTACGCGGTGACATCGAATCGGCGCGACCGCGCGGCAGACGAGAGGCTGTGTAGGTAATGTGGATCGTACAAGTTGCGTTGCGTCGGCCTTACACCTTCCTGGTCATGGCGCTGCTGATCCTGATCGCAACCCCGCTCGTGCTGATCAAAATGTCGACTGACATCTTTCCGGAAATCGACATTCCGGTGATCAGCATCGTGTGGAACTATGCCGGCTTATCCGCCCAGGAAATGGGTCAGCGCATCACCGCGGTCAATGAACGCAGCCTGACCACCACCGTCAACGACATCGAGCACATCGAATCCCGGTGGTTGTCGGGAATCTCGGTCATCAAGATTTTCTTTCAGCCGAACGCCAATATTCCGACGGCCATCGCCCAAGTGGTGGCGATCGAACAGACGCAACTGCGACAAATGCCGCCGGGCACCCTGCCGCCGCTGGTGATCAAGTACTCGGCATCGCCACTTACTTGGATGTGATCACGGCCGAGCAATCGCTGCTCGCCGATCAGCGCCAGGCGGTGCAGATTCACGGCCAACAATTCCTCACAGCCGTGCACTTGATCAAGGCGCTCGGCGGCGGCTGGGCCGTGGCCCCCGCCACGGCTTCACGCAGCGACTAATGCTTGGCCTTTTGCCCTTTGGACAGCGAGTCGATGGCAGCCGGGGGCGACATGGCGTTAGATTGAATGAAGTCCACCCCGAGTGCCGTGAGCCATTCCTGTTCCGCTTGGGTATCGGTGCGTTTGGCCACGGTGTACATTCCGAGGACACGCGCCATTTGCACGATGGCGGTAATCGCCGCCTGCGATAGCTTGTCGGTGCGCATGTTGTTGGTGATTTCCGGCGCAAGCTTGATGTAACGAATACCGGGCAAGCGCAGCAAATTGAAGCATTCGGTGCGCATCGAAAAATCGTCGAGCACCAACGGGCAACCGAGGCGATGCAGCGCGGCGGCGACTTCGGCCACCCGTCCCGCGAACTTCACGGCCGTCGGCACGTCGACCTCGAAGCCGATCATTGCTTTCGGCAACGATGATTTCGCCAGGCACAGCTCCACGAATTTTATGAAATGCTCGTCGTGCAGTGCTGTCATGGTGAGATTGACGGAAAACATCACGGCGTGGGTCTGCCATACGTCCGGATGATGCACCAGCCAGCCGATCAATTCAGTGACGACGCGCCGATCGATCATCGAGCCCAATCCATGTTCGACGGCGGCCTTCAGCATCGCCTGCGGCGCGGCATTCGGTGCGTCTTCGGATTTGGAGCGCAGCAGCACTTCGTAGCGCTTCAATTGGCTGCCTTTGGTCAGGGGCACCATGCGTTGCACGTGCAGCGCGATCGGGCTGCGGCGCAACGCCGCATGCAGGCGATCGATCTCCGGATTGACCGTCGCCGGGGATTTTGGGGGCGCCGCCACGGGTTTTGGGGGTGTCTCCGGGGGCTTTGCGATCGGTACGCGCCCGGAATCAGCCGGCGAAAGTTCGAAAGGTGCGGATGAGGGTGCGGGCGCCGTTTCGCGCGGCGGCTCCGAGGTGGGGCGCATGTCTGCGAAATCGATGAGAACGCGTTGCAATTTCGGCGTCATGAGCTTGATGGCGCCCCGATCGTCTTGCGGGATGGCGCGGGTATCCATGATCATCATGATGGCGCCGACCATTGAACGGCGCCCGTTTACCGCGCGCAGCAGCACCGCGGAGCGGGAGTCGCCAAGATCGTAGGCGAGAACGGGCGCGCTGCTGTTGCTCGAGAATGCTTCGAGAGCCCGGTGCACGGCGTTGTGCTCGTCCGGTCCCAGCGAGTTTTCGCTTAACCACAGCACATCGCCATGTTCGTCGTGCAGCGAAACGGTGTGGGCGCGCGCCGGTTCGAGGGCCGCGCGCACTTTTTGGCAGACGGCATCGAAATCGACGAGCGAATGTTCCGTTGCGCTGAAGGGGCTGCCCTGCTCCATTGGATCGATACATATCAGCTGAGCCTATACTTCTACCGTAGCGGCGCCCTTATTGATGTGATGGTCTTCGCCAAAACGCGGCAGCCGCCGGGCGGATTGCCGACGATCGGCGTTGGGGTCGGCGCGAAACCGGTATGACATATCATCGGCGCCACGTCACGTCACGCCTCACTTGCGATTACACTGGCCCGTACCCATGACCCGAATGTCGGAACCCCGTCAATATCGCTACTACGATTTCGTGATGGCGGCCTATGTCTGTATCCTGCTGTGCTCCAATTTGATCGGTCCCGCCAAGGAAACGTCGATCCAGGTGCCGATTCTGGGCACGGTCACCTTCTTGGCCGGCGTCCTGTTCTTCCCCATTTCCTACATCTTCGGCGATATCTTGACCGAAGTTTACGGCTACGCCCGCGACCGGCGCGTGGTATGGGCGGGTTTCGCGGCGTTGGCGTTTGCCTCGTTCATGGCTGCGGTCATCGTGCATCTGCCGCCCTCCGCAAGCTCGCGCGCGACTCAGCCGGCGGTCGAAGCCATATTCGGCAACACACCGCGCATCGTCGCGGCGTCGGTCGCGGCTTTTCTGTGCGGCACCTTCGTCAACAGTTATGTGCTCGCGAAGATGAAGATCTGGACTCTGGGCCGGTGGCTTTGGACTCGCATCGTCGGCTCGACGATGTGCGGCGAGCTGGTGGATTCGATAATTTTCTATTTAGTCGCCTTTTACGGCCGGATACCTCAGGGCCATCTGGTGGGGCTCGTGTTCACGCAATATGCGTTGAAAAGCGGCTGGGAAATCCTCGCGACGCCGCTCACTTATCGGGTCGTTGCATTCCTGAAGCGGGCCGAGAACGAGGACTACTACGACATCGGCACGAATTTCACGCCATTCTCGCTGCGGGTCTGAAATCAACGCCGCACTTGTTTCCATTGCCGGCACGCGTCTACGATAGCGCATGGCTGACCCTCCAAGAATCGTGATACTGGACCGACTGCAAAGCGGCGAATCGGCGAATCCCTCGCCCGAGAAGATACTCGCCGGCATTCCGCGTACCCGAGTATCGAATCAATATGCCGACGCGTCACAGCAATTTTTCTGCGGGCTGTGGACCAGCACCAGCGGCAGGTGGCGGGTGCGCTACACCGAGCACGAATTTTGCGTGCTGATCGAGGGCCGTGTGCGCCTCGAGTCGGTTACCGGGGAGAAGCACGAGCTGCGTGCCGGCGATGCTTTCGTGGTGCCTGCCGGATTCGAGGGCACGTGGGAAGTCGTCGAGCCGTGCAAGAAATGGTACGCGATCTTCGAACCGAAGAGCCCGACCAAGGAGCCGGCCCCGGCTCGATGAAACCGGCCCGCGTCTAGGCGCGGGCTTGCTCGAATGCGGCCGGCGCCTCTTGCATCAAGCGGTTTCGCGTATCACTTGACTCAGCGTTTCGACGATCTGCGCGATGTGGCCGCGCTCGACGATCAACGGCGGCGACAGAGCGATCACGTCCCCGGTTTGGCGAACCATGACGCCGCGCTCGAAGCACTTGAGGAACACTTCGAATGCGCGAGCCCCCGGCTTGCCGGCGCGCGGTTCAAGTTCGACCGCAGCAATCAGACCGTAGTTGCGCACGTCGATCACATGCGGCAGTCCGCGCATCGAGTGCACGGCGTCCTCCCATGTGGGACTGAGCGCTGCCGCGCGCGTCAGCAATTCTTCCTTGGTATAGATATCGAGGGTCGCGAGAGCGGCGGCGCAGGCAACCGGATGCGCTGAGTAGGTGTAACCGTGGAACAGCTCGATGGTGTTCTCCGGACCCTGCATGAAAGCGTCGTGTACCTTGCGCTGCGTGAACACCGCACCCATTGGAATGGCGCCGTTGGAAAGCCCTTTGGCCGTCGTCATGAGGTCGGGAGTCACATCGAAGGCTTGGGCGGCAAAGGGTTTGCCGGCGCGGCCGAAACCGGTGATCACCTCATCGAATATCAACAAGATGTCATGTTTGTCGCAGATCTCGCGCAGGCGCTTCAGATACCCAACCGGCGGCGGCAGCACGCCCGCGGACCCGGAAATCGGTTCGACTATCACCGCCGCGATGGTCGAGGCGTCGTGCAAAGCGACCAGACGCTCCAACTCATTCGCGAGGTGCATGCCCCATTGCGGCAGGCCGCGCGAGAACGCGTTGTGGCCGATATCGAGCGTATGCGGCAGATGGTCCACCCCCGGCAGCATGGAGGAGCCGAAGAACTTGCGATTATTGACCATGCCGCCCACCGACATGCCGCCGAAGCCGACACCGTGGTAGCCCTTCTCGCGGCCGATGAAGCGGGTGCGTTGGCCGGCGCCGCGGGCGCGATGGTAGCCAATCGCAATTTTCAGCGCGGTGTCGACCGCCTCGGAGCCTGAATTCGTGAAGAACACGCGATCCATACCCGGCGGTGCAATTGCCGCCAACCGGTTCGCGAGCTCGAACGCGATCGGGTGGCCCATTTGGAACGCCGGCGCATATTCCATGACGCTGAGCTGCCGAGCCACCGCTTCACTGATTTCGCGCCGGCCGTGGCCGGCATTCACGCACCACAGGCCGGCGACCGCATCGATCACCTGCCGGCCATCGGCGGTCCAATAATGCATGCCTTCGGCGCGCGCCAATAACCGCGGATGGGCCTTGAACTGGCGATTGGCCGTGAACGGCATCCAAAAAGCCTCAAGATCGCTAGGTGCGGGCGCAGCAGAGATTCGGGCGTTCATGAGGGCTTCCTTTGCCAATGGCGGCAACCGATGATAAAGAAATTCAACAGAATCCTCAATTTTGGCCGCATCTTAGCGGCAACTGTTTAATATAATGGACATTATGAGCATAGATGTGGGTACCCATTTAAAAGCCGTGCGGCAGATGTACGGTCTGTCGCAGCGCGAATTGGCGAAACGCGCGGGCGTGACCAACGGGCTGATCTCACTGATCGAACAAAACCGCGTCAGTCCGTCGGTGAGTTCGCTCAAGAAGGTTCTCGACGGCATCCCCATGGCGCTCGCCGATTTCTTCACGCTGGATTTGGCCGGCAAGCCCGAGGTGTTTTTCCCGCGGGCCGAGCTCGCGGACATCGGTGCCGGGTCCGTGGAACTGCGCCTCGTCGGCGGCCGGCTCGCCAAGCGCAGCATGTCGATACTGCACGAACGCTATGCGCCGAATGCCGATACCGGCGAGGAGATGCTGACGCATGCCGGCGAGGAGGGCGGGGTGATCGTCAAGGGGACGATCGAGCTCTCGGTCGGCGGCGACACCCGGCTGCTCGGGGCGGGCGACGCCTATTACTTCAAGAGTTCAATTCCGCATCGATTTCGCAATCCCGGCCGCGAGGATTGCGAGCTCGTGAGCGCGAGCTCGCCGCCCACGTTTTAGATCGGGCTTCAGGTAGCATACGGTTCCATGAGCACGGTCACGGTCGCCGCCACGCAAATGGCCTGTGGTTGGGATCGCGGCGCCAACATGGGCCGCGCCGAGAAGCTGATCCGTGAGGCGGCGCGCCGCGGCGCCCAGGTGATTCTGATTCAGGAATTGTTCGAGACTCCATACTTCTGCATGGACCACGCCAGCCGGCATTTCGACTTGGCGAAGCCTCTGGAGGGCCACCCGGCGGTCGAGCATTTCCGCGGTTTGGCGCGCGAGCTCGATGTGGTGCTGCCGGTGAGTGTGTTCGAACGCTCCAACAATGCTTTTTACAACTCAATGGTGATGGTCGACGCCGGTGGCGCGGTGCTCGGCAGTTACCGCAAATCGCATATCCCGGAAGGAAGCGGATATCACGAGAAGTTCTACTTCTCGCCGGGAGATACCGGCTTCAAGGTGTTCGACACCAAATTCGCCAAATTGGGGGTGGCGATTTGCTGGGATCAATGGTTTCCGGAGGCAGCGCGCTGCATGGCGTTGATGGATGCGGAAATTCTCCTGTATCCGACCGCAATCGGCTCCGAGCCGCAGGATCCGGATCTGGATTCGAGCGCGCATTGGCAGCGCACCATGCAAGGCCATGCGGCGGCCAATGTCATGCCGGTGGTGGCGTCGAATCGCGTGGGCACGGAGCAGGGCGAAAAATACACGATGACATTCTACGGTTCCTCGTTCATCGCCTCGTACACGGGTGAAATAGTCGCCCAAGCCGATCGCAGCGGCGAGGGCGTGCTGACCGCCGCCTTCGATTTGGAGGCCGTGCGCCGCTACCGACAGGCCTGGGGCGTGTTCCGCGATCGCCGCCCCGACCTGTACCATCCTATTATGTCGCTCGATGGACGCGGCTGAGGGTTCTGCGCTTCCGCAAGATTTGGTTTTTGTCGACAAGTCGGATTATCGAACGCCAGAGGCGGACGCGATGTCGAACAACGTGCGCTACTGGATCGCCACGGCACCGGTGGGCGCAGCTTCGGTGCTGGCGGAGGAATTGGCGACTTACGGCGCAAGCGACATCCGCGAACGCAGTCACGACGTGAAATTCCAGGGTACGCTCGAGGTGGGCTATCGGGCCTGCCTGTGGTCGCGCACCGCATCGCGTGTCTTATTGAGCTTGGGCTCGATCGATGCGGCCAGTCCGAGCAGCCTGTTCGAGGCGGTGAAGCGCATCGATTGGCGCGAGCATCTCGCGCCGGGCGCGACGCTGGCGTGCGACTGCAGCGGCGGCAATGCATCGATCCGGCACACGATTTACGGCTCGCAGTTGCTGAAGGACGCGGTGTGCGACAGCCTGCGTGATGCCACCGGGGAGCGGCCGAACATCCGGCCCGAGCGGCCCGATGTGCTGCTGCACCTGCACGTCGAGGGGTCCAAGGCGCTCCTGTCGGTGGATTTTTCGGGTGAGAGCCTGCACCGCCGCGGCTACCGCATCGAAGGCGGCCGTGCACCGCTCAAGGAGAACGTGGCGGCGGCCGTATTGCTGCGCGCGGGCTGGCCGGGCATTTGCGAGCAAGGCGGCGTTCTCGTCGATCCGATGTGCGGTTCCGGCACATTCCTCACCGAGGCGGCCTTGATCGCGGCCGATGCCGCCCCGGCGCTCGCGCGGGAGTATTTCGGCTTCGGTGGCTGGGGCGGTCACGACGCTGCGCTGTGGGAGCGCCTGTGCGGGGAGGCGCGCGCGCGCCGGGCTGCGCGCCCGCCGCGGCGCTGCATCAGCGGTTCGGACATCGACGCGGATGCCGTGCGCGCCGGCGTAGCCAACGCCGAGCGCGCCGGCGTCGCCGAGTGGGTGCACGTGGAAAAGCGCGCGCTCAGCGAAGTCGCCGCCCCGCGGGGCGAGGTCGGGCTGGTCGTGGCAAACCCGCCCTACGGCGAGCGCATCGGCGCGGAATCGGGTCTGCCCGAGTTGTACAGCGAACTCGGGCGCGCTCTGCGCGAACGGTTCCGGGGCTGGCAGGCGGCAATTCTCACCGGTAATCCGCAGCTTGCCCGCAATTTAGGCGTCTACGCCAAACGCACGCACCGCGTGTTCAACGGCGCCATCGAGTGCCGGCTGCTGCGCTTCGATTTGAATGAAGCGAGCGCCCAGCGTCCGGCGGAAGAAGTGCGTGCGGACTGGTCGAACCGCTCCGGTGCGCAGATGTTCGCCAATCGGCTGCGCAAGAATCTGCAGCGCTTGGAGCCGTGGGCCGAACGCGAACACATCGATTGCTTTCGCATCTACGATGCCGACATGCCGGAGTACGCATTCGCCATTGACCTCTACGGCCGCGAGGCGCGCCACGTTCACGTTCAGGAATACGCTGCGCCAAAGACCGTCAATCAGCAGAGCGCGCGCGAGCGCCGCCGCGAGGTTCTGGCGGTGTTGCCGGAGGTTCTGTCGGTGCCGCTGGCGCACGTGCATTCGCGGGTGCGCAAAGCGCAGAAGGGGGTCGAGCAGTACGAAAAACGCGCGCTCACGGGCGAACGTCACGCCGTGCAGGAAGGGGGGCTCAAGTTCTGGGTCAACTTTCGCGATTACCTGGACACCGGATTGTTTCTCGATCACCGGATCGTGCGGCAGATGCTGCGCGACTGGGCCAAGGACGCCGATTTCCTCAATCTATTTTGCTACACCGGCAGCGCAACGGTCTATGCCGCCGCCGGCGGCGCGTGCAGCAGCGTGAGCGTGGATTTATCCAACACCTATCTCGATTGGGCCCACGACAATCTGGTGTTGAACGGCTTCGGCGGAACCGAGCACGAATTGCATCGGGCGGATTGCCTGCAATGGCTGGAAAGCCAGGCGCTTTGGGGGTCGCGCTTCGATTTGATTTTCGTCGATCCGCCCACGTTCTCCAACTCGAAGCGCATGCAGGGCGTGCTCGACGTGCAGCGCGATCATGTGGGCATGATCCGCCGCTCCTTGAAGCTGTTGCGCCCGGCCGGCCGCCTGGTTTTCTCGACCAATTTCACGCGCTTCAAGCTCGACTCCGCGGCGCTCGCGGACTTGCTGGTGGATGACATCAGCGCCGAAACCATCCCGAAGGACTTCGAACGCAATGCGCATATCCACCGCTGCTTCCTGGTGCGGTTCAAAGCAGGCGTCGCCTAGAGCATATCCCGCAGCCGGTAGTAGAGCATGGCCAAGACCAGCGAAGGCCGCCGGAACAATCGGCCCCCCGGAAAATCGCGGTGCGGTAGGCGCGCAAATACATCGAAGCGTTCCGCGGTTCCCGCCACCGCCTCGGCCACCAATTTGCCGGCCAGCGCGGTCAGCGCCATGCCATGGCCGGAAAAGCCCTGTAAATAGAATACGTTGGGAGCGAGGCGTCCGAAATCCGGCGCGCGGGTGAGCGAGATATCCAGAAATCCGCCCCAGGAGTACTGCATCTGCAAGTCGGCGGTTTGCGGAAAAATGCGCACCATGCGTCTGCGCATGGATTCGGCCAGGCGCGGCGGCTGCAAGGCGCTGTAGCTCACGCGCCCGCCGAACAAGATGCGATCATCCGCGGACAAGCGGAAATAGTCCAAGATCCAGTTGATGTCGGCAATGGCCGCATTGCTCGGCAGCAGCTCGCGGGCGCGCGCCGGATCGAGCGGTTGGGTCGCTATCATGTAGGTGCCCACGCCCAGGATTCGCCGCGCGAGTACCGGTGCGACGGCGCCTAGATAGGCGTTGCCGCATAACACCAGGTGCCGGCAGCGCACGCTGCCATGCGACGTGCGCACCACGACTTCCCGTCCATCCTGGTACCCAAGCGCCTGTGTGTTCTCGAAAATGCGCACACCCGCGGCTTCGGCGCCGCGCGCCAGGCCTTGGGTGTATTTGAGCGGATGCAGATGACCGCTGCGCGAGTCGAGTATCCCGCCCAGATAGCGATCGCTGCGCACGTGCGATTGCAGCTCGGCGCGATTGAGCAGGCGCGCCGAGCCATAACCGTACTCGTCGTGCAGCTCATGGATCCATTGCTGCAATTCATCGAGATGCCGCGGTTTGGTCGCCACATGCACATGATTGGGGCGGTAGTCGCAGTCGATGCCGTGCTCGCGAATCAGGGATTGCGTCAGATCGAGAGCTTCGACCGACAGATCGAACAAGCGTCGCGCGTCGAGCGCGCCCACTTGAGCGGCCAGCGCCTTCTGGCTCGCCGCCAAGCCGAAGATTGTTTGCCCGCCGCTGCGCCCGGACGCACCGTAGCCGACGAAGCGAGCCTCCAGCACTGCCACTCGATACCCGCGTTTGGCGAGGTGCAGTGCGGACGAGCAGCCGGCTATGCCGCCCCCGATGACGGCGATGTCCGCATCGAACTCGCCCTCGAGAGCCTCTCGCGTGGGGCACGCTTGCATTGCGCTCGAGGCGGCGTAATAAGAGGCGGCCGGCGGATAATTGAGGTGCACTTGACAGCTCGCGCGATCTTGGGTGTTTAAAATTTTGTTGCTATTGACAGGATTGAACGCCTGTGAGCCTACCGGGTTATTTGAACCCAAGGCAACATTGACGCAATGCATCAATCACTGCTAAGTATTGGAAATGCCTAAATCTTAGGCAATTGCGCGCGACCAGTCGGGACGAGTCGCTGCCGGTGTGGTGTAATAGCAGCGTCGAGGAAGCCTGGCCGTTCATCTAGGCGTCTAATATATTAAACATGTCTCGCTTGCCGCTCATCGGAATTCCAGCCGATCGCTGGCTGTGTGGGAAGCACTACTTCCACATGGTTGGCGAGAAGTACATTGAAGCCGTCGCCATCGGTGCGAATGCGCTGCCGGTGCTCGTGCCCGCTCTGGGGCCCGAACTCGACCTGACATCCTTGCTCGATGTGTGCGACGGATTGCTGCTCACCGGGAGCGCATCGAATATCGAGCCCCTGCACTACGGAGGACCGGCGAGCGCGCCGGGAACGCTACATGACCCAAATCGGGATGCTACGACGATTCCGCTGATTCCGCAGGCCGTCGCCGCCGGGGTACCGGTGCTGGCGATCTGCCGCGGATTTCAGGAAATGAATGTCGCCTACGGCGGGACCTTGTGCCAGCGCCTGCACGAGATCGAAGGATTCAACGACCACCGCGAGGACGAAGCCACCCCACTCGAAGTGCAGTACGGACCCGCGCACGAGGTCCTGCTGGAGCCCGGGGGAACCCTGCGGGACATCGCCGGCCAGGATCGCCTGCAAGTCAACTCGCTGCATTGGCAGGGCGTGGAAACTCTGGGCCGCGACTTAGCAGTCGAAGCGCGGGCGCCGGACGGCCTCATCGAGGCGTTCCGCGTGGCGAATGCGCCGAGCTTTGCGCTCGGATTGCAGTGGCATCCGGAATGGCAATTTGACCGCAATCCCTTTTGCCGCGCGCTGTTTGCCGCCTTCGGCGAGGCCAGCCGGCGGCGCGCAGCACGCTCAAGGTGAAATATGGCTAGTACCATTCAGCAATTCTTGAAAGAACACGGAATCTCGGAAGTCGAAGCAATCATTCCGGATATGGCGGGCGTGGCACGCGGCAAACTCATGCCGGCGGAGAAATTCGCCGAAGAAGAGGGTATGCGGCTGCCGGAGGCGATTTTCTTGCAGACGGTCACCGGCGACTACCCGGATGATCAAAGTGCGATGAATCCGTCGGACATCGACATCGTGCTCAAGGCCGATCCCAAGACCGTGCGCGTGGTCCCCTGGGCGGCCGAACCCACCGCGCAAGTCATTCACGACTGCTTCTACGGGGACGGTGCGCCGGTCACCATGGCGCCGCGCTATGTGCTGCGCCGGGTGATGGCGCTCTACGAGGCGCAAGGCTGGGAGCCGGTGGTCGCGCCGGAGCTCGAGTTCTTTCTGGTCGAACCGAATATCGATTCGGACTACCCGCTCAAGCCGCCGGTGGGCCGGTCGGGGCGTCCGGAAATCGGTAGGCAAGCCTACAGCATTGCTGCGGTCAACGAGTTCGATCCGCTGTTCGATGACATGTATTCATTTTGCGAGGCTCAGGATATCGAGATCGACACCCTGATCCACGAGGCCGGCGCGGCGCAAATGGAAATCAACCTGCTGCACGGCAATCCGATGAGCCTCGCCGATCAGGCGTTTCTCTTCAAACGCACGGCCCGCGAGGCCGCGCTGCGCCACAAGATGTATGCCACGTTCATGGCGAAGCCGATGGCCAAGGAGCCGGGCAGCGCCATGCACTTGCATCAGAGCATCGTGGATTCAAAGACCGGGAAAAACATTTTCAGCAATGCCGACGGCTCGCCCTCCACGCTATTTTTCGGTCATATCGCCGGCTTGCAGAAATACCTGCCCGCCGCCATGTCGTTATTCGCGCCGAACGTCAACAGCTATCGGCGCATCAGCCGTTATTCCTCGGCGCCGATCAACGTGCATTGGGGGTACGACAACCGGACGGCGGGGCTGCGTGTTCCGATGTCCGGGCCCGAAGCCCGCCGCGTCGAGAATCGGGTCGGCGGCGCGGATGCGAATCCTTATCTGGCCATTGCCGCCTCTCTCGCCTGCGGTTATCTCGGCATGGTCGAAGGCCTCAAGCCCTCGGAGCCGATCTCCGGCAGCGCCTATGACCTTGCAATCGCATTGCCGCGCACCTTGGCCGAGGCGCTGCGCCTGCTGCGCGAATCGAAGCCGCTGGTGGATGTGTTCGGCGACCGGTTCGTGCTCGCCTTCACGGCGGTCAAGGAAGCCGAGTATGAAACCTTCGCGCAGGTCATCAGCTCTTGGGAGCGCGAGCATCTGCTGCTGAACGTTTGACGCTAGAGCTCTGTCCCCCGGACGCGGGCTGCGATATAACTAGCGATCTTAACAATCAGGGGGATGCGTTCAATGTTCAACGTTCGTCGCACGGCGATTCTGGCGCTCGGCTGCTCGTTGTTGTTGGGCGCGTGCGGCGGCAAGCCCGGATCCTCTACCCGGTCCGGCGAGTCCTCCGGCGGCGGATCGGGAGCCGCGGAGCGGACTGCCTCCGGAGCCTCCGCCGGCAGCGGCAAGGTCCTGAATCTCTACATCTGGTCCGACTATTTGGCGCCGAACACCCTGTCCGATTTCGAAAAGCAGTGGGGCATCAAGGTGCACGTGGCTTATTTCGACACCAACGAGACGCTGGAGACCAAGCTGCTCGCGGGAAGCAGCGGCTACGATATCGTGGTGCCGACGGCTTCCTACTTCGAGCGTCAGATCAAGGCTGGCGTCTACCTGCCGCTCGATAAATCGAAGCTGCCGAATCTGAAGAACATGGACCCGCAGCTCATGGAGCGGGTCGCCAGGCACGACCCCGGCAACGAGCACGGCGTGATCTACACCTGGGGCACCAACGGCATCGGCTTCAACGAGAAAATGGTGAAGCAGTTGATGCCCGATGCGCCGCTCGACAGTTGGCGGCTGGTGTTCGATCCGGCGGTCGCCTCGAAGGTCGCCAAGTGCGGCATCAGCGTTCTCGATTCGCCGGCGGAAATGATGCGCGCGGTGCTGAGTTACCTGGGACGCGATCCGAACTCGCAAAAGCCGGAGGACCTGGCGGTGGCGGAAGAGACGCTCTTGAAGATCAGGCCCTATATTCGCAACATCAACTCTTCCGAATACATCGAGGCGCTTGCCAACGGCGATCTGTGCATCGCGGTCGGCTATAACGGCGATGTGCTGCAGGCACGCGACCGCGCTCGGGAAGCGAACAAGGGTATCGAAGTCAAATACATGGTGCCGAAGGAAGGCTCCATACTTTGGTTCGATATGCTCGCCATTCCGAAGGACGCGCCCGATGTGGAAAGCGCCTATGCATACTTGAATTACATCATGACGCCGCAGGTGATGGCGGATATTTCGGATTTCAAGCGCTATGCCAACGCCAATGCGGCCGCTCAGGCGCTGGTGCTGCCCGCCGTGAGGGAGGATCCGGCGATCTATCCGCCGCTGGAATTGCGCCAAAAACTGGCTGTTCAGCTGGCCGACTCGCCCGAGCAGACCCGTGCCATAACCCGCCTATGGCAAAAGTTCAAGACCGGCCAATAGCTCATGTCGAACTCCGCTGAACCCGTCAAATCCACGCCGTGGAGCGATCCGACTGCCCGCCCCTATGTGCAGATCGAACGCGTCACCAAGTCGTTCGGTGATTTCAAAGCGGTCGACGAGGTGAGCCTCAAGATTTATAAAGGCGAGATCTTTTGTCTCTTGGGAGCATCCGGCTGCGGTAAGACCACGCTGTTGCGCATGCTCGGCGGATTCGAGACCCCGAGTTCCGGCCGGATACTGATCGACGGCGAGGACATGACCGGCGTGCCGCCGTACGAGCGGCCGGTGAACATGATGTTTCAGTCCTATGCGCTGTTTCCCCACATGACCGTCGAGCAGAACGTCGCCTTCGGCCTGAAACAGGACCGGGTACCGAGGACCGAAATCGCCGAGCGCGTCGCCACCATGCTCGGTCTGGTGAAGCTCGGCGGCTTCGGCAAGCGCAAACCGCACCAGCTGTCCGGCGGCCAAAAGCAGCGGGTGGCGCTCGCCCGTTCGCTGGTCAAGAGGCCGAAGCTGTTGCTGCTCGACGAACCCTTGGGGGCGCTCGATAAGAAACTGCGCGAACACACGCAATTCGAGTTGATAGGCCTCCAGGACAAGCTCGGCGTGACCTTCCTGGTCGTCACGCACGATCAAGAAGAGGCGATGACTTTGGCGAGCCGCATCGGCGTCATGGATCACGGCGAAATTGTCCAAGCCGGAACGCCGTTGGAAATCTATGAATTTCCCTCCTCGAAATTCGTCGCGGATTTCGTCGGCACGGTCAATATTTTCGAAGGCAAGCTGATCGAGGACGAACCGGAACACGTGCGCATCGGCTCGGACGAGCTGGGCGGCACGATTTTCATCAGCCACGGGATCAGCGCGGCTCCGCAAGCCATTGTTTGGGCCGCCATTCGCCCGGAGAAGATCTTCATGTCCACCGCGCCGCCGCCGGGCACGGACAACGTGGTACGCGGTGCGGTACAGGACATCGCCTATCTCGGGGATTTGTCGATCTATCTGGTCAAGCTGCCCACCGGTAAGGTGGTGCGCGTGACCCAGCCGAACACCTCGCGCCATGCCGAAGCGATCACCTGGGAACAGCAGGTGTACCTGTCATGGGATGCATCGAGCCCGGTGGTCGTGACCCGCTAGCCGCATGATTCGCCCAGGCTATTTGCGCAAGGTGGGTGTCTCGGGCCGCGGCCTGGTGGTTGCGCTGCCGTATCTGTGGCTGCTGCTGTTCTTCGTGGTGCCTTTTGTCATCGTCCTGAAGATCTCCTTCTCGGACGTCGATCTCGCGATCCCGCCCTACAAGCCGCTGATCGAATGGATCGGCAAGAATTCGCTCGCCATCAAGGTCAACTTCAATAATTACGCGTTTTTGTTCACCGACCCGCTGTACATTCATGCGTTCTTGAATTCGATCAAGGTGGCGTTCATCTCGACGCTCCTGTGCCTGATCATCGGCTATCCCATGGCTTACGGTATTGCGCGCTCCACCGCGTCCACACGCAACGTGCTGCTGCTGCTCGTGGTGCTGCCGTTTTGGACGTCGCTGCTGCTGCGGGTGTATGCGTGGATCGGCCTGCTGAAGGCCAACGGTGTCATCAACAACGTGCTGATATGGCTCGGCGTGATTCACGAGCCGCTCACCATGCTCTACACGCCGTTCGCCATGTACGTCGGCATCGTGTATTCGTATTTGCCGTTCCTAATCCTGCCGGCGTACGCGAATCTCGAAAAAATGGACTGGCAGCTGCTCGAGGCGGCGGAGGATTTGGGCTGCAGGCCGTGGCAGGCGTTCTACAAGATCACGCTGCCGCTGTCGCGCAACGGGATCCTGGCGGGGTCGATGCTGGTCTTCATTCCGGCGGTCGGCGAGTTCGTGATTCCGGCGTTGCTCGGCGGTCCGAACGCGCTGATGATCGGGCGAGTGCTTTGGGATGAGTTCTTCTCGAATCGTGCATGGCCGGTGGCGAGCGCGGTGGCGATACTGCTGTTGATCCTGTTGGTGCCGTTCATGATGTGGTATCAGAGCGTGCAGGCGCGCGAGTCGGCGGGGGCGCGATGAATTATCGCCGCACCTATTTCATCCTTACCTGCCTCGCCTTCGGCTTCGCGTTCTTGTACCTGCCCATCCTGTCGATGGTGGTCTTTTCCTTCAATGCCTCGAAACTGGTGACGGTGTGGGATGCGGCGCACTCCCCCACGTTGAAGTGGTATTACGCGCTGCTCAACAACGAAGAGATTCTCGACGCCGCCTGGATTTCGCTCAAAGTTGCGGTGACCAACGCTTCCGGAGCGGTGATATTAGGCACCCTTGCGGGCTTCGGTCTGGCGCGATTCACGCAGTTCAGGGGGCGATTCACGCTCAATGCGATGACCACGGCGCCTCTGGTCATGCCCGAAGTGATCACCGGGCTCTCGTTGTTGCTGCTGTTCGTCGCGCTGGAACAGTCAATCGGTTGGCCCGCGGGCCGCGGGATCACGACCATGACCATCGCGCACATGACTTTCTCGATGGCCTACGTCACCGTGGTGGTGCAGTCGCGCATGGCGACCTTCGACAGCGCTCTGGAGGAGGCGGCCATGGATTTGGGTGCGCGTCCGCTCAAGGTGTTCTTCGTCATCACGCTGCCCATCATATTTCCCGCGATATTATCCGGCTGGCTGCTGGCATTCACCCTGTCATGGGACGATCTGGTGATCTCGAGCTTCACCTCCGGGCCGGGCAGCAGCACGCTGCCGATGGTCGTATTCTCGAAGGTACGGCTCGGCGTGAGCCCCGAGATCAACGTGCTGGCGACGATCACCATCGGCGTCGTCACGCTGATGATCGTCGGGGTGAGCTTTTGGATGTCGCGCGCGGCCAAGCTCGAAAAGGCCGCCTAGCGGTCCGGCTAACGCTTGGGGTAGGGCGTCCCGTCCTTGTGCGCGAATCCGGCGTCCCCTTTGAGAAAACGCATGTCGATATCCGGGTAATCTCCCTCGTCCTCGGCGACCTTGCGCGAGCCAATCTCCAGAACCACCGCATCCCTCGGGGAACGATTCTGCAGATGATGTCCGTCGTTGATTCCCGCCTGGAATCCCGCGCAATCGCGCGCCCGCAAGATCTCCTCGCCGCTGTCGGTGACCAGCACCACTTCGCCGTCGAGCACGTAGACAAACTCATCCTCGGCGCTATGCCAATGCCGCTGACTCGACCACGCTCCCGGCGGCAGCCTCAACAAGTTCACGCCGAAATCGCTCAAGCCCGCGGCGTCTCCCAATCGTTGCCGGGCGCGCGCCGCGCACGGCGCATCGAACGGCGCCGGATATCCGGAGCCGGTGACGACGGGAACCCGATTGACATCAATTCGCTTGGGCATCGCTGTACTCCATGGCCGCGGCGGACATCGTAATCGGAATCGATAGCGGAGGGGGAGAGGGCGCCGGCTGGACCGGCTCGGCATTCGATTCCAATAACGCCCGGCCCAAGTTTTGACCACCCGCCAGCGCCTGGCGCAGAATTGCACGAGTTAAGGTTCACGGGGCCAATGCAGCGACCGATGCGACGCAATCAGCAGCAGAATACGTTGAAGCGGATGACGCTTGCACTGCTCATCGGCTTGGTCGGGGCGAGCGCGGCGGCCGATGAGGCGAAAATAGATTTCAAGCTGCTGCCGTCGCCGCGCAATATCAGGCTGTCCGATGGCCACTCCAATACCGTGATTCGATCGACGCAAGAGTGGATCGACTGGCTCGGCAACTTGCCCGAAGGGGTGGAGAACCTGCCGACCATTGATTTCGACCGCTACACGCTGCTGGTGATCAACGCCGGCTACAAAACCAACGGTCCCTTTGAAATCAAAATTGGTTCGATCACCGATACGGGCAACGAAGTGCGCGTCCGCGTCTCGGTGATCGGCCCCGCCCCGTGTCCGCCGGCGCCGGAAGCGGGGCAATATTTCGCCATGGTGGTCATTGCGCAAACCGACAAACCGATTCAATTCGATATGTCGAGCAGCGGCGGCAACTGCCCGCGCAAATAGCTCGATCAATCGGTGCCGCACGCGGACCCGAGCTGCAACGCGGGGCCGGGCTGCGGCCCACTGCCGATGGTGTTATTCTCGCGATCCGCCCACGCTGGATGATGGTCGAGGTGAGCTTTTGCATGTCGCGCGCCGGTACACTCGTATAAACCCTCGCGTAGGTTGGCAAGAATCAATTTCAAATCCAAGTCACTCCAGGTGACATTTGACGCGCCACTAAACTTTTGGGCGGCGCGCCAGTCTTAAACACGCATATACCGGGCAATCTTGGGAGATTAGGGATGGCTTCACGTTTCTTGGCAATTGGCGCGATGACCGTGTTAGGCGCCGTGACGGCGTCCTCGGCTGTCGATCCAGCGCATTTCAATGCCCTTCAGTCGAAGCTCGCTCCCGGTAACGCGCGTCTGTACGTGGTCGGCAGCCGCAGCGCCGCGCAGAGCCGCAGCGCCTCCGGCGTCAAACTCGACCCGGTGCTCGCCGATCTGTCGCGCCACGCAGCGCTGGCACGCCCCGATCACCTGCTCGCGGACCTGCATTCCTTGAGCCCCGCGACCCGGTTCAATAAAGCCGCGGCAACCGGCGCGCCGCTGGTCCTCATCGATGCGACCACGCGCGGCGATCCGCAACAATTGAAATCCGCGCTGCTGAGTTTGGGGCTCCAGGAGGCCGCGGTGTACGCCAACGATGTCGGCGGCTGGCTCCCCATCGATCAGCTCGAGGCCGCGGCCGGCCGCGCCGAGGTGCTGTCGGTGCGCGCCGCGATGCCGCGCGCGCGCACCGGTGCGGTGACTTCGCAGGGCGATTTCGCCCAACGCAGCGCGGCAGTGCGCGCCAACTATCCGACCCTCGGCGGCACCGGCATCACGGTGGGCGTGCTCTCCGACAGCTTCAATTGCTATGCCGTATACGCCCAACCCGGCAGCGGCGTGCCGGTCTCGGGGTATCAGGGCTACGCGCCCAACGGCTTTACCGCCACTTTCGCCACGGACGTCTCGACCCTCGATTTGCCGGCGAGCGTCAACGTGCTTAAGGAGGCCCCTTGCCCAAACTACGGTGCACCCTATCAGACGCCATTTGGCGACGAGGGCCGGGCGATGCTGCAAATCGTTCACGACGTCGCCCCGGGAGCGGGTCTCGCCTTCTATACGGGGGAGAGCGAGGCTGGATTTGCAGTTGGAGTCGGCGTGCTTGCTGCCGCGCCGCCCGCCGGTGCGGGCGCGAAGGTCATCGCCGACGATTTGGGCTATTTCGACGAGCCGTTCTTCCAGGACGGGATCCTGGCGCAGGCGATCGATGCGGTCGAGGCGCAGGGTGTGGCGTATTTTTCCGCGGCCGGCAACGATGGGATGCTGTCCTACCAGAACACCGCACCGAGTTTCCTGACGTTGTCCACCAGCGCTCCAAACGCCGGAGAACACCTGCTGAATTTCGATACCACCGGCGCGACCAACACGACCGCGCTGCCGGTCACCATTCCGCCGATTCCACCGGGTGATTTCCTGGCGATCGTGGTGCAATGGGATCAGCCCTACGTGACCGGCGCGCCCGGCAGCCCCGGGGCGACCAGCAGCATCGATCTGTGCGTGACCGGTAAGGGCCTTACCGACATAGACGGCAACCCGGTCAGTTGCACCGGGCCCAATGCGGTCGGCGTCGACCCAGTTCAGATCCTGATCATCGGCAATCCGGCCAGTGCGACGGCCAATACCGCGCAGCAGACCGTGAACATCCTCGTCGGTCTCGCGTCCAATGCCAACGGCACGCCGGTGCCGGGGCGCGTCCTGGTCGCGGTCGAGGATGATGGGTTGGGCAGTACCATCGATGCTTCCTTCTGGTCCGGGGGTCCGACGATCCAAGGCCATCCCGGCGCCGCCGGTGCCGCGGCGGTGGGGGCGGCATTTTATTTCCAGACTCCGCAGTGCGGCACCACACCCGCCAAGCTCGAGGTTTATTCCTCGACCGGCGGCGCACCGATTCTCTTCGACACCACCGGTGCTCGGCTCGCGACGCCTGTCGTTCGCCAGAAGCCGGATTTCGTCGGTCCGGACGGCGGAAACGATACGTTTCTCGGATTCACGCTCGCGTCGGTCAATTATCCGGGATCCACCAACGGGCTGCTGAATACGACGATCAGCGCATGCCAGAACCTGCCGAGCTACCCGAATTTCTTCGGCACTTCGGCGGCGACGCCGCATGCCGCGGGAATCGCCGCGTTGATGCTGCAGGCGAACGCCGCGGTCACGCCGGCGCTGGTATACGGCACATTGCGCAACACCGCGTTGCCGATGAGCAGTGCGAGCCCGAACTTCAATTCCGGCTACGGCTTCATCCAGGCGGATACCGCGCTGGTGGTGCCGATCCTGACGTTGTCGGCGCCGTCCATACCTCTCGGCGGCTCGGCGACGCTCACCTGGTCGTCGATCGACGCCACGGGCTGCACCGCGTCCGGCAGCTGGAGCGGGGCACAGACAACGAGCGGGACCCAGACGCTCACTCCCGCGGCGGCGGGCGCGACCACGTATACGTTGACTTGCACCAATGCGTTCGGCACATCGGCGGCGGGATCGGTGACCCTCACGGCCACTTCGGGCACACCGCCCGCGGCGCCCAGCCTGTCGTTGGCGGCGAATTCGGTTGCGGTCGGACATTCGACCACGCTCGCGTGGTCTTCCGTCAACGCCACGAGCTGCGCCGCCTCCGGCAGCTGGGCCGGGCCACTGGCAGCGAGCGGTAGCCAGCCCATCACTCCCACGGCGGTTGGAAGCGAAACGTTCACCTTGATCTGCAGCAATCTCGGCGGCCCGTCGGCGCCGACTTCGGTTACCTTGACCGCTACGCCCGCGTTGACCGCACCCGCGACGCCCGTGCTCACCCTGGGCGTGACTTCCATTCCGGCATATGGGACGACCTCGCTCAGCTGGTCATCCACCCGGGCGACGAGCTGCGTCGCGTCGGGCAGTACCAACGCGGCCATTTCCGGCTGGGCCGGAACCTTGGGACCCAGCGGGAGTGTTTCGGTCACCCCGACCGCGGCCGGAACCACCACTTATTCGGTGACCTGCTCGAATGCGCTCGGCACCTCGCCTGCGAGCAGTGTGATCTTGAGCGTCACATCCCAGGTGAACGGCGGCAGCGGTGCCCTCGACGAATTCATGCTGATCGGTCTGGCGGCGCTCGGCTGCCTCAGCCGGCGGCGCGCGCAAGCTCGCGCGCGCACCTGAACGCATGAAAGACGACACCTTCGTCAATCACCCGCCGGCGGTCGATGTGCCCCCGGACAATCGCCCGCTGGTGGCGCCGATTTTTCAATCGGTGAAGTTTTCGTTCGACGATGCGACCGAAACTTTGCGCTACTCGCGCGGCGAGCGCGACGGATACTTCTACTCGCGCTCGGCGAATCCGACGCTGAGGCAGCTGGAGCTATTGCTCGCGAGGCTGCAGGGCAGGGATGATTGCCTGCTGGTCGGCTCGGGCGTGGCGACCATCGCGGCAACGGTATTGGCGCTGTGCAAGCAGGGCGATCACGTGCTGGCGTTCGTCGAGTCCTACGGGCCGACGCGCTATCTCGTGCAGCACCTGTTGGCGAAATTCGGCGTCACTCACACTCTCTTGTCGATCGAGGACCGCGACGGCATCGAGCGTGTGCTGCATCAGACGCGCACGCGCTTGGCGCTGTTCGAGAGCCCGACCAATCCGGTGACCAAGATAGCGGACATCGAACATCTGAGCGCGCATGCGCGCCGCAGCGGCTGTCTTATCGTCATGGACAACACCTTCGCCGGCTTCCATAACCACGGCCGCTTCGACATCGATGTCTTTCTGCACAGCCTGACCAAATACGCATCGGGTCACGGCGATGTGATGGGCGGGGCCATCATCGCGCGCAAGGAATTGATTGCCGCGATGCGCAAGGACTTCGTCTCGATGGGCGCGACTCTCGACCCGCACGCCGCATTCTTGATTCAGAGGGGAATGCGCACCTATTTCTTGCGCTACGAGCGCCAATGCGCCAATGCGCTGGCGGTGAGCCGCTTCTTGCGGGATCACGCCAAGGTCAAGCGGGTCTTCTATCCGGGTCTCGAGAGCCATCCCCAGCATGAGCTCGCGGCACGACAAATGAGTGATTTCGGCGCTGTGGTGAGCTTCGAATTGCAAGGCGGCTATGATGAGGGGAATAGGTTCGCCGCGGCGCTTGAGCTTTTTTCCATCGCGGCGAGCGTCGGCTCCACCGAATCTCTGGTGCTGCCGGCGCTGTTGCTGGGCGGCCAGGACTACACGCCCGAGCAACGGGCAGCCTCGCTCATCAGCCCCGGTACCGTGCGCCTGTCAATCGGTATCGAGAATGCGCAAGATCTGCTTATCGACCTGACTCAGGCCCTCGACAAGGCGTTTGCCTAGCCCGGCGCGTTGCGATGGGCGCCGCGCGCCGGGCGTAACGCCCTACAGGTTGCGGATCATGATGTCGGCGAACTCGCTGCACTTCACCTCGGTGGCACCCTGCATTTGGCGCGCAAAATCGTAGGTCACGGTCTTTTGCCCGATGGTCTTGTCCATTGCGCCGATGATGGCGTCGGCGGCCTCGACCCAGCCCAAGTAACGCAGCATCATCTCGCCCGATAAAATCAACGAACCCGGATTGACCTTGTCGAGGTCGGCATATTTGGGTGCCGTGCCATGCGTGGCTTCGAACACCGCGTGACCGGTCAGGTAGTTGATGTTGCCGCCCGGCGCGATGCCGATGCCGCCGACCTGTGCCGCGAGCGCATCCGACAAATAATCCCCGTTGAGATTCATGGTGGCGATCACGTCGAACTCCGCGGGGCGGGTCAATACCTGCTGCATGGTGATGTCGGCAATGGCGTCCTTGACGATGATTTTGCCGGAGTGTTTGGCGGCATCCATTTGCGCATTCGCCTCCTGCTCGCCGCGCACGGATTTTACGCGTTCCCACTGCTCCCACGTGAACACCTGATCGGCGAATTCGCGCTCGGCCAGCTGATAGCACCAGTTGCGAAACGCGCCCTCGGTGAATTTCATGATGTTGCCCTTGTGCACGATCGTCACGCTCTTGCGCTTGTTGGCGATCGCGTACTCGACCGTGGAGCGGAACAGCCGCTCGGTGCCTTCCTTCGATGCGGGTTTGAGGCCGATTCCCGAGCTTTCGGGAAAACGGATCATGGCGAACTGTTTCGGAAAGTTCTCCTTGAACAAGGCCAGGAATTTCTTCGCATCGGGCGTTCCCGCCTCGAACTCGATGCCCGCATAAATGTCTTCGGTGTTTTCCCGGAAAATGACCATGTCGACCTTTTCCGGCGCCTTGACCGGCGAGGGCACGCCCTTGAACCAGCGTACCGGGCGCAGGCACACATACAGGTCCAATAATTGACGCAGGGCGACGTTGAGCGAGCGGATGCCGCCGCCGACCGGAGTGGTGAGAGGCCCCTTGATCGACACCAGGAAGTCGCGGCAGGCGCTCACCGTTTCGTCCGGTAACCAGGTGTTGTAGGTCTTATTGGCCTTCTCGCCCGCAAATACTTCCAACCAATGAATTTTGCGCTTGCCGCCGTACGCCTTTTGCACCGCCGCGTCGAACACCCGCACGCTGGCGCGCCAGATGTCGCGACCCGTCCCGTCGCCCTCGATGAACGGGATGACGGGCCGATCGGGTACCTTAAGCCTGCCGTTCGCGATCGTGATTTTCTCGCCCCCGGCGGGGATTCGCAGGGCGGCTGGCTTGGATTCGGACATTCATTGGCTCCTTTAAATTGAGCGGTAATGCTAGCATGCAGCATCGGAAAACCGCATTGCGCGCATGCCCCTTCAAGGCCGGCCCAGGGCCGGCTGCCGCGAACTCGGGCCGCCCCTAAAAGGCTCGCGAATGGAACTTTACTGCGCGCTTTGTCTCGAAAGCCATTATTCTACGCACCCTCGATCCTTCAACCTCATACCATATTGGAAGCTGCAGTGTCCGCATCGCTAGGAAAATACGTTCGTCAAGCCGTGAGCGCGCTCTTGTGCGCCGTCGCCATCGTCGCGGCCGGTTGCCACAACAACAACAACACCAGCGGTTACGGGATAGCGTGGACCACCGTGACCGACGAGCCGGGGGATTACACCAGCTATATTGTCACAATTGACTCAGTGACCTTGACCAGCAATACCGGCGCGGTGGTTACGGCCGCGGGGATTCCGGAAATCGTCAATTTCGCCCAGTACTACAACATCGCCGAGTTGTGGAGTTCGTCCGGAATTCCGACCGGCACTTACGTGTCGGCGACCATCAATTTGAGTTACACCAACGCCGCGATCACCGTCATGGTCAACGGCGTGCCGCAAACGGCGAAACTTCTCGACTACACGACCGGTGCGGTGCCGACCACCTATGCGGTCACGGTGAATTTCGATCCCGCCAATCCCCTGGTCATTACCCCGACTTTCGCCTCGACCAGCGCGCAGCGCCTCGCCATCGATTTCAATCTGGCGGCTTCGGGGCGAGTGGACCTCACGACCAACCCCGCAACGGTTTTGGTGAGGCCGTTTCTCACCGCGGGCATCCTGCCGTCCGACACCAAGCTCATCCGGGTGCGCGGACCGTTGATCAACTCCAACCTGGGCGTGGGTAGCTACACGGTATACGTGCGGCCGTTCTACGATGAGGCGAACAACATCGGGACGCTGACGCTGTTCAATCAACCCAACACGATCTACACCATCAATGGCAATAAGTACGTCGGGCAGCCGGGTCTTAACGCCCTGTCCTTATTGTCCGCCGGCTCGACCACGGTCGCCGCATATACGACCTTCCAGCCGACCGTCAACAACATTCCGTCGCCGCCGTCCACGGCGGGGAAATTCAATTTGGTATACGTCGTCGGCGCGAGCAGCCTGGAGGATTATTATACCGAGGGCTTGAGCGGCGAGGTGATCAAACGGGCCGGAGACACCGTCACCTTGCTCGGCTCGACGTTGTTCCTGAATACCGCAAATACCTACACTTACGAGGTGGCGCCGACACAATTGTTGCTCGGCCCCGGCACCATCGTGACGGCCGACGACAACTCGACTCTCACCGGGCTCAATTCCGGCTCGATCGCGGTCGGCCAGCACATATCGGCGCGCGGCATCTACAGCGTGTTGGCCAACGGAATCGTGCAATTGGATGCGACCGGCACCTCCAGCACCAACACCGGCTCGGTGCGCCTGCAAACCACCGAGTTCTGGGGCTCGCTGGTCTCCTCCGCCGCCGGCGGTCTGGTGATGAATTTGAGCAGCATCAACGATTTCCCGGTGAGCGACTATGATTTCACCGGCAACGGCGCGACCGCCGCCCAGAACCCGTCGCCCGCCACATTTTCGGTCAATACGGCCGGCCTCACGCTGCCCCTCGGCACAGCGGCGGGAGATCCGGTGTGGGTCAATGGATTTTTGACGCGTTTCGGATCGGCGCCCCCGGATCTCGATGCCGATGCGGCCAACAATGAACTATCGGTGCAAACGGCCGGCGGACAAGAGGGCGGCGCGGCCTCGACGGCCCCCGGAGTGGAGACTTGCGGTGTCGGCAGCCAGGTCTGCAACCCGGGCAGCTTGCAAGTCGTGTGGACCAGCCCTCCCGGGACCACCGCGCCATTCGATACCGTTTCCTCGTCCGGGTTCACGATCAACCTCGCCCAAGCGGAATATTTGACGGGGGTCATCCGAATCGGTCCGCAAAGCATCGATTTGAAGTCGATCCCAGCGGTGACGGTGGTGCCGACCACGTTGCCGGTCACCAGCACTTTTTCGCCTTTGTATGCCTTCGGCAATCCGGGCGTCACCGCTACGACGGCCGTGACCGGCATATCCGTCTACAGCAGCTTTTCGCAGTTCATCGCCGCACTGACCCCCGCGATCAGCGCGACCAATCCGGTGAAACAATTGGAGGCGCGAGGCGTTTACGATCGCGCGACCAACACCTTTATCGCGACCAGCGTCAACGTCGTGCTCTAAACTACCTCCCCAATGGGGAATCGCTGTCTACGGCTGGGATTGGCCTGCACGCTGATCGCAAGCGGTGCGTGGAGCGTGGGCGGCAGCGCCGGTGCCGTGGCGGCCACTCCCGATGCAACGCACCCGCGCGTTTGCCTGGTATTGTCGGGCGGCGGCGCGCGCGGCATGGCCCACATCGGGGTGCTCAAGGTCCTCGAGGAACTCAAGGTACCGATCGACTGCATCGCGGGCACCAGCATGGGCGCTGTCGTAGGGGGGCTTTATGCGAGCGGCATGACCGCAAGCGAAATCGAATCCACCATGCGTTCACTCGATTGGCAGGACGCCTTCCGCGACGCGCCGCCGCGCCGCGATCTCGGCTTCAGGCGCAAGCAGGACGACCGCAATTTTCTGGTTCGTCTGCCTTTGGGATTGAAGCACGGGCATATGCTTTTGCCCAAGGGGTTCATCCAAGGCCAACAATTGCAGGAGACACTGCGGCTGCTGACCTTGCCGTATGCCGACAGCGCGAGTTTTGATCGGCTGCCGACGCCGTTTCGCGCCGTTGCCACGGACTTGGAAACCGGCGATGCCGTGGTCTTGGAGAAAGGAGATCTTGCGCTCGCGATGCGCGCCAGCATCTCTGCGCCGGGTTTGTTCGCGCCGGTCGAGTATCAGGGAAGACTCCTGGTCGACGGCGGCATCGCGGAAAATCTGCCCATCGACGTGGCGCGTGCGATGCACGCGGACATCATCATCGTGTCGGATGTGAGTTTCCCGCTGCAGTCGCGCAAACTACTCGATTCCGCCGTGGCTATTTCCAATCAAATGCTGGCAATCCTGGTGCGCAAGGATGCGGACCGGCAGATTGCGACGTTGGGACCGCAAGACATTCTGATCGAGCCCGTCCTGGGCCTCGCCGCGTCCACGGATTTCACGATCGCGGCCGGCACCATAGCGCAGGGCGAGGCGGCCGCGCGCCGCGCCGCGCCTCGGCTTGCGCACTTGCGCCTCGGCGACAGCGAGAATCAAGCCTATTTGACGCGTCGTGCGGCGCGTGAACCCGGCTTGCCGACCATCAGATTCGTGCGGGTCGACGAACCATCGAAGCGCTACCAGGAAACCATTTTGGCCGAAATGCAGCCGCTCGTCGGCAAGCCGCTCGATTTGGATGCCCTCGGTGCACGCATCAAAGAGCTCTATGGACTCGGCTATTTCGAGACCCTCGACTACTCGGTGGTCGAGCGCGGCGCGGGGCCGGCGCAGGAGTCCGGCCTCGAGATACGGGCGCGCCGAAAATCCTGGGGCCCGACTTACCTGCGCTTCGGACTGAACCTTCAGGACGATTTTCAGGGCAACAACCACTACAACGCGACCGTGCGATTTTTAATGAGTGAAATCAACAGCCTGGGTGGGGAGATCCTGACCGATGTGCAAGTCGGCAGCGATCCGAAGCTCGCCAGCGAGTTCTATCAGCCGCTCGATGCGCTGCGCACCTGGTTCGTCGCGCCGAGTGCGCGGATCGAAGGCCGCGATCTGCCGATCTACATGAACAACACCCAAATTGCGGATTTTCGCGATCGCGAGGTGGAGGGTGCCGTCGATTTTGGCCGTACCCTCGGCAATTGGGGCGAGATTCGCGCCGGGGTGCACCGGACCAATGGCTTGGAGTACGACCGCTGGGGCAATCCGGACCTGGTCACTCCGCAATACAACAACGGCGAGTACTTTTTTAAATTCACTTACGATCGGCTCGATAACGTGCGCTTTCCGCGCGATGGGCAATCCTTTTCGCTGCAATGGGACGCCAATCGCACCAATTTAGGCGCCGACATAGGCTTCGACCGCGTGACGGCGGATTGGCTGATGGCGCGCTCGAGCGGCCGCAATACACTGCTGTTGTGGACCTCCGCCGGCGCGACATTGGATGGCAATCTGCAGCCGACGGATGTGCAGGATTTTTATTCGCTCGGCGGGTTCTTGAATTTGTCGGGCCTCGCGCCCCAATCGTTGCTTGGACCGAACTTTGCGATCGCACGCGCCATTTATTTCCGCAAGATCAGCCGCGGCGGGGAGGGTTTCTTCGATGTTCCCGCCTATATCGGCATGTCGCTGGAATTGGGCAATACCTGGCAGCGTCGAGGTGAGATCAGTTACGGGTCCGCGCACAAAGATGCTTCGGCCTTCGTGGCGTTCGATACGTTTCTGGGGCCGGTCTATATAGGCTCCGGCTACGATGATTCGGGCAACGCCGGGTATTACCTGTTCCTGGGCCGCACCTTCTGAGGGGCGCGGCGCCGTCAGAAGCCGCGGCTTTCGGCGAGGTTTTCCACCTTTTCGAAGACCAGCGCCGGTTGATCGCCGATTCGCGAATACTCGTGCCTACGCGACATCTCTTCCAGCATGCGGTCGCGTTCGGCCGCCGTGAAATACCAATGAGTTCTTTGCCAATCGGCGCCGAGCAGCTTGGCGAACGGGTCGCCGCGCCGCAGGCGCACGCGGATGCCATAGGGCCGCGGCAGCACCGGCACGGTGCGCACCATATTTTGAGCGTTGGCGATTCCCATGACGCAGCAACGATAGCCGAATCGGCTCGAGGCCGCCAGCTGATGAGGGCAGGTTGCGCATGCTAGACTCCGCCGCCGCCGCCGCTCGGTGCCGCACGCCGGCTTATTTTGAGCGGATTCTTGTCGCCCAATGAGGTCATTGATGGCATCGTCTTACACCGCCTCCGATATCGAGGTGCTGAGTGGCTTGGACCCGGTACGCCGCCGTCCGGGCATGTATACGGACACCACGCGCCCGAATCATCTGGCGCACGAAGTAATCGACAACAGCGTCGATGAGGCGATTTCGGGCCACTGTGAAAACATCGCCGTAACCGTGTTCAAGGACGGATCCCTGCAGGTCGAGGACGACGGCCGCGGCATGCCGGTGGACATTCACCCCAAGGAGAAGCTCAGCGGCGTGGAACTGATTCTGACGCGGCTGCATGCGGGCGGAAAATTCAACGACAAGACCTACCAGCATTCCGGCGGACTGCACGGTGTCGGTGTTTCGGTGGTCAACGCGCTGTCGAAGCATCTGGAGTGTTGGGTGCGCCGCGGCGGCAAGGAATACAACCTGAGCTTCGCGGGCGGCAGACCCACCTCCAAGCTCGAGGTCGTGGGCGAGGTGCCGAAGTCGAAAACCGGCACCACTTTGAGGTTCTGGCCGGATCCGAAATATTTCGACACGGACAAGTTCGCCATCGCGAGCCTCAAGCAGGTGCTGCGCGCCAAGGCGGTTCTGTGCCCCAACCTGCGCGTCACGCTCACCAACGAGTTCACCGGCGAACGCGACGAGTGGTTCTACACGGGCGGTCTGCACGAATATCTGGCCGAAGAGCTCGGCAAGGGCGAGTGGCTGCCAGCCGAGACCTTCTACGGCAAGCGGGACATCGAGGGCGGTTCCATCGACTGGGCTTTTGCCTGGGTGTTGGAATCGCAGCAACGCATCGCCGAGAGCTACGTCAATCTGATCCCGACCGTGGAGGGCGGCACGCATGTCAACGGTCTGCGCGCGGGAACCGCGGATGCGGTGCGGGAGTTTTGCGAGTTTCGCAACCTCGTGCCGCGCGGGCTGAAATTGACGCCCGAGGACGTATGGGATGGCGTGAGTTTCGTGCTGTCGATGAAGATGCGCGAGCCGCAGTTTGCCGGTCAGACCAAGGAGCGTCTGTCGTCGCGCGAGGCCGCGGGGATCGTCCAGGGCGTGATCAAGGATGCGTTCGCGCTCTGGCTCAATCAACATCCGGATCAGGGCGAGAAAATCGCCATGCTGGCGATCGCCAACGCGCAGCAGCGCTTCCGGGACAGCCAAAAAATCGCTCGCAAGCGCGTGGTGGCCGGGCCGGCGCTGCCGGGCAAGCTGGCCGACTGCGTCAGCCAAGACCCGCAGCGCGGCGAGCTGTTCCTGGTTGAAGGCGACTCGGCCGGCGGATCGGCCAAGCAGGCGCGCGACCGCACCACCCAGGCCATCATGCCGCTGCGCGGCAAGATTCTGAATACGTGGGAGGCCGATGCACGCGAGGTGCTTCTGTCGCAGGAAGTTCACGACATCAGCGTCGCGATCGGCGTCGATCCCGGGGCCGCCGATTTGTCGAATCTGCGCTACCACAAGATCTGCATACTGGCGGATGCGGACAGCGACGGGCAGCACATCGCGACCCTGCTGTGCGCCTTGTTCTTGCGTCACTACCGGCCGCTGGTGCAAGCCGGTCATGTCTACGTGTGCATGCCGCCGCTGTTCCGGATCGATGCCGGCAAACAGGTCGTCTACGCCCTCGATGAGGCGGAGCGGGACCGGGTCCTGGCGCGTCTTGCAGCCGAGCACTCCCGCGCCAAGGTCGTCGTGACGCGCTTCAAGGGCCTCGGCGAAATGAGTCCGTCGCAGCTGCGCGAGACCACCATGGCGCCGCAAACTCGCCGGCTGGTGCAGATGACGATCGACGCCAAAGACAGTCCCGATCAAATGCTCGACATGCTGCTTGCCAAGAAGCGCGCCGCGGACCGCCGCGAGTGGCTTGAGAGCAAGGGCAATCTGGCGCACCTATCGTGAAGACCCAGGAACTCAATTTCGAAGGCATCGAGAAGGAGCCGTTGAAGTCATTTGCGGAGCGCGCCTACCTCGACTATTCCATGTACGTGATTCTGGACCGGGCGCTGCCGCACATCGGCGACGGGCTCAAGCCCGTCCAGCGGCGCATCGTCTACGCGATGAGCGAGCTGGGGCTGGCCGCCGGGGCGAAGCACAAAAAATCCGCCCGCACGGTCGGCGACGTCATCGGCAAATTTCATCCGCACGGCGATTCGGCCTGTTACGAGGCCATGGTGCACATGGCGCAGGATTTCGCCTACCGCTATCCGATCGTCGACGGCCAGGGCAATTGGGGCTCGACCGACGATCCCAAATCCTTCGCCGCGATGCGTTACACCGAATCGCGACTCACGCGCTACGCGGCGCTGTTGCTGCAGGAATTGGGTTCGAGCACGGTGGATTGGGCGCCGAATTTCGACGGCTCGCTCGAGGAGCCGACCTTGTTGCCTGCGCGCGTGCCGAATCTGCTGCTGAACGGCGGCTCGGGGATCGCGGTCGGCATGGCCACGGATATTCCGCCGCATAATCTGCGCGAAGTGGTCAAGGCCTGCGTGGCGTTGCTCGACGACCCGGATCTGTCCACGCGCAAGATCATGGTCCACGTCAAAGGCCCGGATCTGGCGACCGGCGCGGAAATCGTCTCGCCTCGCGCGGATCTGCTGCAGATGTACGAGACGGGCGCCGGCAGCTTCAAAGCGCGGGCGACCTTTGTCATCGAGGATGGCGAAATCGTGATCGAGGCGCTGCCGTTCCAAGTGTCGGGCAGCAAGGTATTGGAGCAGATCGCCAACCAGATGCGGCAAAAAAAGCTGCCGATGGTCGAGGATTTGCGCGATGAATCCGACCACGAAAAGCCGACGCGCCTGGTGATCGTGCCGAAATCCAGCCGGGTGGACGCACAAGCGCTGATGGCGCACCTGTTTGCAACCACCGACCTCGAACGCAACTATCGTGTGAACCTCAACGTCATCGGCGTGGACGGGCGGCCACGGGTGATGGGCCTCAAGGAACTGCTGTTGGAATGGCTGCAATTCCGCAAGGCGACGGTCGTTCGCCGGCTAAACCATCGGCTTGCGCAGGTCAATGCCCGGCTGCACATACTCGACGGCCTCGCCATCGCCTACTTGAATCTCGACGAGGTGATTCGCATCGTACGCACCGAGGACCAGCCGAAACCGGTCCTGATCAAGCGCTTCAAGCTGTCCGAGATCCAAGCAGAGGCGATACTCGAGACCAAGCTGCGCCACTTGGCGCGGCTCGAGGAGATGAAAATCCGTGCCGAGCAGCGCGAATTGACCGATGAGCGCGATGACATCGAACGGATACTGAAGAGCAAGGCGCGCCTCACCAAGCTGGTTCGGGACGAACTCTTGAGCGACGCCGAAGAATACGGCGATGAGCGCCGCACCCGGTTGGTGGAGCGCGAGGCGGCGCAAGCCATTTCCGAGGCGGAACTTCTGACCAGTGAGCCGACCACGGTGGTGCTGTCGCGGCTGGGCTGGGTGCGCGCCGCGAAGGGGCACGATATCGATGCGCGCGCGCTCGCCTACAAGAGCGGCGACGAATTTCAAGCGGCGGCCAAGGGCCGCAACCTGCAGCAGGCGGTGTTCATCGATTCCACCGGCAGGGCGTACAGCTTGGATGCGCATCAGCTGCCGGCGGCGCGCGGCTACGGCGAACCGCTGTCCGGCACCGTGGATCCTCCCGACGGCGCCACGTTCGCCGCAGTCCTCATCGGCGAGCCGGAGGATTTGTGGTTGCTGGCGAGCGATGGGGGCTACGGCTTCTCGGTGAGATTGCGCGATTTGTACGCCCGCAACAAAAAGGGCAAATCCGTGCTCAAGGTGCCGGAGCGCGCCCGCGTTTTGCCGGCGCAGCCGATAACGAGCCCGGAAGCGATCGCAGTGTTCGTCAACAATCACGGCGAAGCGCTGGCACTGCTGGTGGCGCAAATCGAGGAAATGAGCGCCGGCAAGGGCCAAAATCTCTACGGGATTCCCGGCAAGAAGTCCACCGACCGTACCGAGTACTTATCGGCAATGGCGGTGGTCGCGCCCGGCGAGGTTCTCACCGTGTACAGCGGCAACAGCGCGCCGATGAAGCTCAAATTCGAGGAGCTGAAGCAGTTCCAGGACAAGAAGGGTCAACGCCGGCAGAGATTCTCCAGGGCGTACAAACAGGTCGATCGGCTGGAGGTGTCGGCGGTCGTTTAGCGCTCGCCCGACATCGTGACGTCCTCGGGCGTAGTCACGAAATAGCCCTGGATGAACTCGATGCCGAGCTGCCATAACACGGCCATGGTATTCGCGTCTTCCACGCGCTCGGCAATGGTCTCCACCCCCTTGCGCTTGGCGGCTTCGACCAGCCCCTTCACGCGCTGCTGCTGCAGCTGGTTGGTCGAGAGTCCCTGCATCAGGGAACCGTCGATCTTGATGAAGTTCATGCCGATGCCGGCGAGCAATTTCAGCGGATCACGGCCGGTGCCGAAATGTTCCAGCGCGAAGCGAAAGCCGAGTTTGCGCAAGCTGTCGGCCAGCTCCTTGGTTTGCCGTACGTATTGCATCGCGATTTCTTCGGAGACCTGAATGCACAGGCGCTTCGATTCGATCTTGAGCGATTTCAATTGGGTGGCGAGCCAGCCCATCAGGCTCTTGTCCAGTATCGTATCCCTCGATACGCGTACGAAGATGCACGAGGCCTTGCGGTTGGCGGCAAACGACATTGAGGCGCCGATCACCCAGCGGTCGATGTTCTTCATCAAGTCGTTGCGCTCCGCCGCGGCAATGAACTCCGCGGGAAGCACCTCGTTGCCCTGTTCGTCCAGCATTCGCACCAGCACGTCGAACATGCCCTTGTCTTCGCCGAGCAGGCTCGCGATCGGCTGCTGCACCAACCGGAACCGGTTCTCCATCAGGGCGCTCTTGATGTGCTTGACCCAGATCTTGTCGTAGGCCTGTACGCGCGTGTCGGTGTCGGCCTTGTCGACCGCGTACATTTGATTGCCGCCGAGTTCGCGTCCGCGACGTGCGGCGTTGATCGCATCGCCGACGGCGGCATCGACATCCGGGTTGCCGGGAGGCAGCAGCCCCAAGCCGACGGTCACGGTGGCGCTCAGGTTCTTGACCTCGAACACGAAATTATGATCGTTGACGCGCTTGACGATGTTCTCCGCCCAGGTCTCCACGTCCTTCGCAGTGCCGCGCTCGAGCATCACCAGGATCCCATTGCCTCCGAATCTGCCGCACAGGTCGGTCGCGGTCAGCTGCGCGCGCATCAGCTCCGCGAGCTGCGCCATGAAATCCTCGCTCGAAAGGACTCCGATCGTATTTTGAATATCGAGGAAGCGGTCCGGCTTGATGTACGCGAATTGGCGAATGCCGCCCTTGATGGGATGGGCGCAACGCTCGCGAATCGCGGCGATCAGGTAGTGCTGCTGGAGAAAGCGCGTCGAAGCGTCGCTCTTGACCGCATTGGCGAGCTGTACCTCGAGGTCGTGGTCCTTCTTTTTGTGTGCGGGGATGCTGATGCGCGTGGCCGGCTCGTTCTCGTAGTCGGCCTTGGTCAGCGTCAGCACCAGCGGCAGTACGGAGCCGTCCGAAAGCAACGCCCGCACCTTGAGTCCGTGGTCCGTCCACTTACCCTGCAGGCAGGCCACCAGTGCGCCTTTTAGCGCGGGATGCGTTTCCAGTTCGAATAAATCCATCAGCGGCATGCCCTTCAGCGCGTCATCGCCGGAGTAGCCGAACAGCTCCAGCCACGCACGGTTGGCGTCCACGATGATGCCTTCCTGTACATGCGTGATCGCGTCAGCGGAACCCTCGAGAAAATTCTGCAGCTGCTCGCGATATTCGCGCGCCGACGACAGCGTCGTGGATAGGGCTCGTTCCAGTCGATACGCTCGCAGCTCGCGCGCGGCGACCGACTGCAGGCGGCTGCGGTTGGCCAGCGTGACCACATCCTGCGCGCCCAAGCGCATGGCCTCCGCGATCGCGGCCTCGTCGACGTTCTCGCGCACGATCAACACCGGCATCTCCGGAGCGGTCTGCTGCCTCACCTTCATGATCGCCGCCAGTTCGACCCCGAGTTCCTCGATGAACGCGATCAGCATCTCGGGATTGAGCTGCGTCAGAGCATCCCCGAGATCGCGGGCGTCCGGCAGCCAGGTGCAGTGCACCGGATGGCCCGCCTTGCGCAGAGTGCTGTTGATCGCCTCGACGTGGTCTTGCGACCGCGTCATGACGATCATTGGAACGGCGCCCTGCTCAGCCACTGGTCATATTCCTCGCAAAACGGGTCCAAAGTGTAACATCAGGTGTTTGCCGATTCTGGGACCCGCGTCTTGCGGCGGCGAGGATTCTCGCTGGAATTGGCTTCGGCAGGGCGTTGCGGCTATCATACGCGCCCTTCAAACCGAGGCCTGCGATGGCGAATTACAGCACGAACGAGTTCAAATCCGGACTGAAAATCCTGATCGACGGCGATCCGTATACGATCGTCGAGAATGAGATGGTCAAGCCCGGCAAAGGCCAGGCCTTCAACCGCGTCCGGGTCCGTAACCTGAAGACCGGTCGAACCATTGAACGTACTTGGAAGTCGGGCGATACCGTCGAGGCCGCCGACGTCGTGGATACCGAGATGCAGTATCTGTACAGCGACGGCGATTTCTTTCATTTCATGGTTCCCGACACGTTCGAGCAGCTCACGGCCTCGAGGCAGGCGGTCGGCGACGGCGCGCAATGGCTGAAGGACGGAACCATCTGCATCATCACGCTGTGGAACGGCGTGCCGCTGCAGGTGACGCCGCCGGCGCACATGGAGCTCAAGGTGATCGAAACCGATCCGGGCGTGCGCGGCGACACCGCCACGGGCGGCTCCAAACCCGCCAAACTAGAAACGGGCGCCATGGTGCGGGTGCCGCTGTTCATCAACGAGGGGGAGGTACTGCGCGTCGATACCCGCACCGGCGAGTACTTGTCGCGCGGCAAAGGCTAGCTGCGCGGTTGTCGGCTAGCTGCTGCGCGCGCCAGCCGACTGCTCGGGTCGGCTAGGCGTTGTCGATCGAAAACGTCATGGCCTGCGACAAGCGGGTCGCTTTGAGCGCGATCGCGACCACTCGGTCGAATCCCAGCGCGACCCCTGAGCAGTCGGGAATCCCGGCCTCAAGCGCCGCCAGCAAGCGCGCATCCACCGGCGGCTGCGTCTGGCCTCGCTCCCGGCGAATTGCAAGATCGTGGACGAATCGCTCGCGCTGCTCGCCGGCATCGGCCAATTCATGGAAGCCGTTGGCGAGTTCGATGCCGTCCAGGTAGAGCTCGAATCGCGCCGCCACCGGCGGCAGCTCCGGTTTTAGGCGTGCGAGCGAGGCTTGCGAGGCCGGATAGTCGCGCACGAAACACGGACGCTCGTGCCCGAGGCGTGGCCCGACCACGAATCCCATCAATAGATCGAGCATGGCGTCCCGGTCGAGTCCGGCCTGGCACACGATCCCATGCTCGGTGGCCGCGTGCGTGAGGTCGCGCTCGCTCGCCGTGTGGGCATCGACTCCGGCATGCCGCTGCAGCGCTTCGCCGTACGTGAGGTGTTCCGCCGCCGGCAGTTCCCGCTCCGGCGCCAACAGCCCGGCGACCAGATGCTCGACCTCCGCCATCATTGCGGTGTCGTCGAATCCCGCCCGGTACCATTCGAGCAGCGTGAATTCCGGGTTGTGCCACCGACCACGTTCGGCATCGCGAAACGCCTTGCACAGCTGATAGATGTCGCCGCTGCCGTCAGCCAACAGGCGCTTCATGGGAAATTCCGGCGATGTGCTCAAGAAGAACCGGCCGCGCATGCCGGTGACTTGCGTGACCAAGGATTCGATCTGCGGGTCGCTAACGCCGGACGCGCTCAACAAGGGAGTTTCGACCTCGAGCACACCCCGTGCGGCGAAGAAATCCCGGGTACGCGCCAACAGGGCGGCGCGACGCCGCAAGGCGGCCAGAGTCGAGGTAGGCCGCCAATCGGCAATCGATTCGCCGGCGCACGGCGTGCCGCGTTCGCCACTCACGCGGCGCTGCCGATGGCTTGCCCGAACTGCACCACGGACCCGGCGCGCAGCAGCGGATGCCAGCGCGCCCGGTTGGCTTCGAACAGCAGGATGACGGTCGAGCCCATGTTGAAGCGTCCGAGCTCGGCACCTTGGTCGAGCACCATGCTAGGGGAAGGAATACGGGTCACGGCGCGTCGAGCGGCCGGAGTGATATCGCCGGCCCAGACGGTGGTCATGCTGCCGACGTTGAGCGCGCCCACCAGCACCAATGCGAAGTGCCCAAACTCACCCTCGAACAGAGTCAGCACCCGTTCGTTGCGCGCAAACAAGCGCTCCACGTGCTGTGCCGTGGTCGCGTTCACGCTCAACAAGCGGCCGGGCACATACACCGTATCGAGCAGCCGCCCCCGCATCGGCATGTGAATGCGGTGATAGTTGAAGGGGGCAAGGTAGATCGTGGCGAACGAGCCGCCTTCGAAACGCGTTGCCCACGGCTCATCGGCCAGCAGTTCGGCCAGCTTGTAGCGGCGCCCTTTCGCTTGTAGCAGTTCATCCCGGTCGATAGCGCCGCATTCGCTCACCATCCCGTCGACCGGGCTGGCGATGGCGGCCGTGGCGGCGGCAATCGGTCGCGTGTCCGGGCGCAGCGCCCGGGTGAAGAAATCGTTGAAGGTGCCATAGCGATACGGATCGATTTCGACCGCTTCGCTCATGTCGACATCGAACAGCTTGAGAAACATGCGAATGAGCAAATTCTTGAACCAGGGCGTCCGCACCCGGGTTGCGGCGTAGACCATTCTCGACAGCCGGTGTTGCGGCAGGGCGAGCTGCAGCAAGACGAACAACCGGCCGCGCCCGCCGCCGCTCGCCTGCGCAGCGCAAGCCGGTTCGGCGGGTTGCGATCCGCTCATGCCGGGCCGGTCACGATGCGCTGGAAATCGGCTTGCAGGGCCTCCACCGTGAACGGGCCGGTCAGGACCGCGGCCAGCTTCCCGCTCGGATCCAGCACCCAGATCGCGCTGGAATGATCGACGGCGTAGCTGCCGTCCGCCTGCTTCGGCTCGATGATCACGGCAACGCCGAACTGGCGCGCCACCGCATCGATGGTTGGCTGGTCGGGGGCGGTGACGCCGATGAATTCAGGATCGAAATACGGCACGTATTTTGCGAGCAGCTCCGGGGTATCGCGGTTCGGGTCCACCGACACGAAGATCACCTGCGGAAGCACCGCGGCGCCGCTCGCCCGCAGGCGTTTTTTCATCGCCGCCAGGGTGGTGAGCGTCGCCGGACAGAACTCCGGGCAGTTGGCATAGCCGAAGAACAGCATGGACCAATGATCCCGCAGATTCTTGGGCCCAAATGCCTGGCCCCGCTGGTCGATCAGGCTAAAATCCTCAAGTGCCTGCCGCGGGGTGACATAGGTTCCAATCGCCAGCGTGGGCGCAGCCGCAGGGTGGCGCCATACGAGTGCGGCGCCCACAGCCAAGATGGCGGCGAGACAGAGCAACGCGAGAATCAAGACTTTCGATCGAGGTAGCATGCGTCGATTATCCCATACGGCGCCCGAAACCGTCGGCGCCGCCATCGATCGCTGCGCCCGCGCGTTGCGCCGCGCCGGCGTGCACTTCGGCCACGGTACCGACAATGCGCGCGACGAGGCCGCCGAATTGGTGTTTTTCGCGGCGGGTCTTGCGCATGCCGCCGGCGCCGCCGCCTACAGCAAGCCCTTGACGGCGCGCCGCGCGGCGCGCATCGACGAGCTATTGCGGGAGCGGATCAGGCGGCGGGTGCCGCTCGCCTATCTTACGCACCGTGCCTTCTTCGCCGGCCTCGAACTGTACGTGGACGAACGGGTTCTGGTGCCCCGATCGCCCATCGCGGAGCTGATGCTCAAGCGCTTTGCCCCGTGGGCGAAACCGCGCGGCGTACGCCGCATATTGGATATCGGCTGCGGCTCCGGTGCGATCGCCCTGGCAAGCGCCGTCGCCTTTCCGCGCGCCGCGGTGGACGCGGTCGACATTTCCGCCGACGCGCTCGCGGTCTGCCGCCGAAACGTCCGCCGCCTGGGATTGGCGAAGCGGGTCAGGGTCATGCAGTCGGATCATTTCGCCGCCGTGTCGGGCTGCCGTTACGATATCATCGTGAGCAACCCGCCCTACGTCGGGCGCGCCGAAATGCGCGACTTGCCGCGCGAATACCGCCATGAACCCGTATTGGGTCTGGCTTCGGGAGTCGAAGGCCTCGACTCCGTGAGGGCGATCCTCTCCGGCGCGAGACAGCATCTGGTCGATGACGGTATTTTAGTGGTGGAAGTCGGCAATACCGAGGAAGCGTTGTTGCGGGCGTTGCCGCGATTGCCGTTCATATGGCCCGAGATCGCCATGGGCGGCGGCGGCGTTTTCGTGTTGCGGGCCACTGCTTTAATGCGGGCAGCGCAACTCTAGGGAGAATTACGCGTGGCGGGAAATACGTTCGGCCGGGTATTCACGGTCACGAGCTTCGGCGAAAGTCACGGCCCGGCACTGGGCTGCGTGGTCGACGGCTGTCCGCCGGGGCTCGCCTTGAGCGAGGCGGATTTGCAGCCGGATGTGGAGCGGCGCCGCCCAGGCACTTCGCCGTTCACCACTCAACGGCGCGAACCCGACACGGTGCGCATCTTGTCGGGCGTCTTCGAAGGCAGCACCACCGGCACGCCGATCGGCCTCATGGTCGAGAATCAGGATCAGCGCTCGCGCGACTACGACAAGATCAAGGACCGGTTTCGCCCCGGTCACGCCGACTACACCTATCAGCAAAAATACGGGTTTCGCGACTACCGCGGCGGGGGTCGCTCCTCGGCGCGCGAGACCGTGATGCGCGTCGCGGCGGGCGCGATCGCCCGAAAGTTCCTGCGCGAGCGCTTGGGCGTGAGCATTTACGGCTACTTGGGGCAAATCGGACCGCTGGTGATCGAGCCCAAGGATCCGCCAAGCGCTTATGAAAATCCGTTCTTTTGCCCCGATCCCGGCCGGGTCAAGGAGATAGAAGATCTGATCTGGCGCACGCGCGAAGCCGGCGACTCGGTCGGTGCGCGCATTACGGTGATTGCCGCGGGGGTGCCGCCCGGGCTGGGCGAGCCGGTGTTCGAGCGGCTCGATGCGGATTTGGCCGGCGCCATGATGGGCATCAACGCCGTGAAGGGCGTGGAGATCGGTGCCGGCTTCAAAGCCGTGGCGCAGCTCGGGTCGGAGCATCGAGACGAGCTCACGCCGACAGGGTTCAAGAGCAACAATGCCGGCGGCGTGCTCGGTGGAATCTCTTCGGGCCAGGACATCGTGGTGAACGTCGCACTCAAGCCCACCTCGAGCATCACGGTGCCGGGCGCGACCATCGACCTGCACGGCCGCCCGGTGCAAATTGCCGTCACCGGCCGTCACGATCCGTGCGTCGGGTTTCGTGCGACACCGATCGCCGAAGCGATGATGGCGCTGGTGCTGATGGATCACTACCTGCGCTTTCGCGCGCAGTGTGCGGATGTGATCGTTACCACCCCGGTGATTACACGGAGCGGTGCATGACGGCCTCCGCGGTCCCGCCGCCGCGCATTGCCGTGGTCGGCGCGTCGAGCCTGATAGGCGAGGCGCTGATCGAGGAACTGAATGCCCGGAAATTTCCTCGCGCCGAACTGCACGCGCTCGACGAGGAGCGCGACCTTGGCCGGCCACTCGCGTCCGATGCGAGCGCGAGCGACGTCGCCCGCTTCGATTTCTCGCACGTGGATCTGGCGTTTTTCTGCGGCCGCGCCGCGCTGAGCGAACGCTACGCCGAAGCGGCCGCTGCGCATGCCTGGGTCATCGACAGCTCATCGACGTTTCGCATGCACGAGCGCGTGCCCCTGGTAGTGGCCGATGTCAATGCCGAGGTGCTCGAGGGAATGGCGCGCGGCCTGGTGGCATTGCCGGGCAGCGCCAGCGTCGCGCTCGCCACCGCCCTGGCACCCCTACACGCGCTCGCGGGACTCGAACGTGCGGAGGTTGCGACCTATCAGGCGGTGTCGGGCAGCGGACGCGCCGCCATGGACGAGCTGGCGGGCGAAACGGTGGCCATGCTCAGCGGCAAAAAGGCGCGCGGGCGCGCCTTCGGGCGGCAAATAGCGTTCAACGTCATTCCACAGGTTGACGCGTTGGAAGCCGACGGCAGCTCGCGCGAAGAGCGGCGTTTATGGCACGAAACGCGGCGAATTCTTGGTCGGTCGCAACTGGCAATCAATGCCACCGCGGCGCGGGTGCCGGTCTTCTTCGGCCACAGCCTGGCTGTCCACGCCACCTTTGAACGACCCGTGAGCGTGCCCGATGCCGCCCGTGTGCTGCGGCGCGGCACGGGCCTCTGCCTCATCGATGCGGGTACCGCAGCCGAATTTCCGACGCCGGCCACATTGGCCATGGCGCCCGATAAGGTGTATGTGGGGCGCCTGCGAGCCGATTTGACCCGTGATCGAGCTCTAAATTTTTGGATTGTTGCTGATAATGTTCGGAAATGTGCGGCACATAACGCAGTTTCAGTCGCCCAGATTTTGGTAAATAGTTCCCGGTAAGATATAGTTAAGCGCTTATGTTAAAGGCAAGTGAAGGTCAGTGAAAATTAGCCTCCAAGCTTCGGCCACAATGAACTTAATCCGCTTGCCCACCAGATTTCTGGGAGTAGAAATGTCAGTGACGATGCCTCGCATGATGCTGATGGCGTGCCTGCTATCCGTATCCTCTTTGTGGCCGTCCTTATCGTCGGCATTGGGGCTCGGTGAGATTCATTTGAACTCGGCCTTGAACGAGCCGATGAACGCCGAGATCGACCTGATTGCGGCGACACCCGACGAATTGACCGCGCTGCATGCGACCCTTGCCGGCCGCGATGCGTTCACGCGCTATGGCATAGACCATCCGCCGTTCCTGTCGTCGCTGAGTTTCAAGGTGGGAAAGAGCAAGGACGGTCGGGACGTGCTGCTGGTGCGTTCCACCGACGCAATTCCCGAGCCGTTTGTGACTTTCCTGGTGGAAGTGAACTGGGCGCGCGGCCGGTTGATGCGCGAGTACACGGTCCTGCTCGATCCGCCGGTATACACGCCCGGTGAAAATCCGAATTCTACCGCTCCGGTCACGGCGCCTGCCGTCGCCGGTTCGCACGCGGCCGCCCCTGCGCAGGCGCGCAAGCCGGGCCCCTCGACAATGCCTGCGCCCGCAGAAACCGCCGCCCCGCAGGCAGCCGCACCCGCGGTCTCCGCGGCGGCTCCGCGGCCCGAGGCCGTAGGAGGCCCGAGTTCGGGCACCATTCATGTCGCGCGGGGCGATACGCTCTCCAAAATTGCCCGCAGCTTGCATGCCGATACAGCGGCGAACATCGATCAAACGATGATCGCGCTGTACCGTTCGAACCCGGATGCGTTCGGCGGCAACATCAACATTTTGCGCAGCGGCTCCGTGCTGCGGGTTCCTGATGCCGATTCGATAGCCGCCCTCAATCAAAGAGAGGCGATGAGCGAAGTTCACCGACAAATGGATACCTGGCGAAGCAGCGGCGGTGCGGCGGCGCCGACCAGCGGCCGTTTGCGTCTGGTGACGCCCAGCGCCGGGGCGGGCGACGCGTCCGGGCGCGGCGAATCGGCGGCGAATGCCGAAGCGCAGGCGCTTCGAGATCGGGTCAAGGATTTGGAAGGCCAGCTGTCGGAATCGAAGCGCCTGATCGATATCCGCAATGCCGAACTGAGCGAGTTGCAGCGCAAGCTGGGCATGCCGGTGACCAAGCCGCCGGTCGAGCAACCTCTCGCCAAGCCGGCCGAGCAGCCGCCTGCGGCCAAGCCGCTGACCGCCGTGGCACCGCCGTCGGCGCCGCCCTCGGCACCGCCGCCGGCGGCGCCCGAAGCGAAACCCGCTGCGCCGGTTCCCGCGGCGCCGACCTCCGAAAAGGGCAAGCATGCGGCGCC